>Ga0207422_1000105_pt1 | contig 321367 bp, 248 predicted proteins | sample MarCyaLeptolynsp_FD_187757 | JGI IMG/M metagenome (GOLD analysis project Ga0207422, IMG submission 187757) | Marine cyanobacterial communities from Panama - species 1 Leptolyngbya sp. (SPAdes) | ecosystem: Environmental > Aquatic > Marine > Unclassified | place: Panama: Panama City | collected...
CGGCGACGCAGGTGCCGTCGACTTCGGCGGTGCCGTCACCGCACTCGAGGTCGTCGCCTCCGCAACCTGAAACGAGGCCAGCGCCAACCAAGGCGAGGCCCACCCGAATAAGTGGTCTCATCTAGTTCCCCCCTATGAATTGTTCGTAAGCGCGCTCATGCGAGCGCGGACAACATAATAGGGGCCGCGACTCTCAGACCAAGAGATCTTTCGCGCCAAAATCGCATAATTTCAGGTATTTGTACTCCAATGTAAGTGAAATGTAAGTGACCTGTATTAACTCTAATGTGAGGGGGTAAACGATTCCGCCCCGGGGGTGGCACACTCTGCGCCATGGCCGAGACCCTTGCCCTGGACACCCGTGACGGCATCGCGACCGTCACTCTCACTGAGAAGACGATGCGCCCTCAGTTCTTTCGCGACGTCGAACAGACGTTTGGCGCCCTGGCCGACGACGACACTCTGCGTGCCGTGGTGGTTCGCTCCGAGGCCAACGCCTTCACCTATGGACTGGATCTCGGCGCCGCGTTCTCGGAGATGGGGGAGCTGTTTCGCGGCGGCGGCGCGGCGGACCGCATGAAGCTCGTCCGCACGATCAAACGCCTGCAGGCCGCCTTCAACGCGGTGGAGTCGTGCCCGGTGCCGGTCATCGCGGCGGTACACGGTTGGTGCATCGGCGGCGGCGTGGACCTCATCAGCGCCTGCGACATTCGGCTTGCGGCGGCCGACGCCGTCTTCTCCGTCCGAGAAACGAAGATCGCCATCGTCGCTGACCTGGGCAGCCTGCAGCGGCTTCCGCCGATCATTGGCGACGGGGCCACGCGCGAGCTCGCCTTCACCGGAAAGGACATCGACGCCGAGCGGGCGAAGCGGATTGGCCTTGTGAACGACGTACTGGACGATCGCGATGCCGCCTGGTCGGCGGCCGAGTCCATGGCCAGCGAGATCGCGGACAACCCGCCCCTCACCGTGCGGGGCGTGAAGCAGGTTCTTGACTACGGAGCCGACAAGTCGATCGCGGACGGCCTCGACTACGTCGCCGCGTGGAACGCGGCGTTTTTGGCGTCGGAGGATCTCGGGGAAGCCGTGACGGCGTTCACTGCCCGACGAAAGCCCAACTTCAAGGGGCGCTAACTCGAAATGGTGCGGGGTCGCGGGTCCCGCCCCGGACAGGAAATCCCCGACGGGGACCGGGCCGCCAATTCCCTCGGCGGCCCGGCGCTTTGCGGCCACATTCTCGAACCTTCTGAAATTGTTGGTTTTCTCGGGGGCGATAGCACGCGTTAACGCGCCGGCAACATTGCTCCAGGAATGTCACGATTGATGGCGTCACCTACACAGCAAATTCGGGGTGTTGGCCCCGCAACCGTGACATCTTTGTCGCGCTTAGCCGTGTTCAAAGGTCCACGCCTGGTGTAGGCGAGAGCACGCGATTCCCGCAAGTTATTGAAAGTACAGAGGGAAGCTGAGTCGCTCCAAATTGGGACCGCGTTTTGCACTCCCTCCTAGCCAAACAGCGCCCTCGCTGGGCGCTCTTGGCTAGTTAACTATGCGAAATACCACAACCAGGGTTGTGTCTCTCCGGCCCACCGATGCCGACGAGCGACTCGTTGGCTCCGCGCGGCGCGTGTTTCAGGGGCAAATCTCCGCCCTCGAAGGCCTGTTCGAACGGGTGGATGGCGCCTTCGCCAGCGCCGTGCACACGCTTTACAACACGCCGGGGCACGTTGCGCTGATCGGCGTTGGCAAGTCCGGCGTCATCGCCAAGAAGCTCGCCGCAACCTTTGCTTCGACGGGCACGCCGGCGTTCTTCATCAACGCCGCCGAAGCCCACCACGGTGATCTGGGCATGGTCACCCCGGACTCGACGGCGGTGCTCATCTCCCACAGCGGTGAGACCGACGAGGTCACCGGGCTTCTGCCGCACTTGCGGGGCATGGGAATCCCGTTGCTCGCATTGGTCGGCAACCTGGACTCGACTCTTGGTACCGGGGTCGATGTCGCGCTCGACGTGGGTGTAGAGCGCGAGGTGTGCCCGAACAACCTGGCCCCCACCGCGTCCACGCTGGCGACCCTGGCCATGGGCGACGCGCTGGCCGTCGCTCTCATGGAGCTTCGCGGCTTCTGTTCGCAGCAGTTCGCGCGGTTCCATCCGGGCGGCAGCCTCGGCCGCCGTTTGGGCAAGCCGGTCTCGACCTGCATGCGAACCGACGGGCTTCCCGTGGTTTCGCCCGGCACGCCTCTCGGCGAGGCGCTCAACGTCATGTCGGACCGGGGGATGGGGCTCGTGCTGGTCATGAAAGCCGACCGCCTCGTCGGATTGGTGACCGACGGCGACTTGCGGCGGGCGGTGCAGAGGCACGACAATGTGATGGCCGTGCCCGTCTCGGAAATCATGACGACCAACCCGGTCACCGTGCGAGAAGACACCCCCCTCGTCGAAGCTCGGTCGAGGATGCAGCAGCTCAAACTCAAGGCGCTCGTCGTGCTCGGCCTCGACGGTCGCGTGCGCGGGGTCGTCGACGTGTTCGACGGAGGTTAGACCGTGTGGCAACGCTGGCTGATGGTAGCCGCAGGGCTCAGCCTGTCGGCGTGCGCCGCTCCCCAGGCCGCTGAACCTGCGCCCGACTTCGCTTCGCTGGTCGGACCGGGGACTCGTTCCCCTCAGTCGGAGCTCGAGCGGGCCCTGTTGCCGCGCCTGGGCGACGAGCCCGACGGAACGGAGGTAACCGCCGCCGGGCAGCAGGTGAACCTGGGGCCGGTCTATGCAGCGGCTAGCGGGCGACAGTGCCGCGTGGTGCGGGCGCCCTCCGGGGCGGTTGCCGCGTGTCAGATCGAAGGGGCCTGGGCGTTCGTGCCCGACGTGGTCACGGTGGAGCGAGGAGCTCCGTGAACTTTCTGCACGGCCTGGTACGCCAGGGCGAGGTCGTACACGCGGTCATCCTGCGCGAGACGCGCACTCGGTTTGGCGCCTACAGCATGGGGTATCTGTGGGCGCTGCTCGAACCCGCGCTGTTCATCATCACGTTCTACGTGTTGTTTGCGGTCGCCGAGCGCGAAGCGCCATACGGCATGACGCTGTTTGGCTTTCTGGCGACCGGCGTCGTGCCGTACCTGCTCTTTTCCAGCAGCGTTGCTCGCGTGGCGGAATCCATCAACGGCAACACGGCTCTGCTGTTTTATCCCCACGTGTTTCCCATCGACCTCGTCATCGCGCGGTCCTTGCTCGAAGTCGCGACGTTCGGCGGGGTGTTTCTCGTTCTGATGACGGGAGCGGCCCTCAACGGCATGCCAATCGCCATCGACGAGCCTCTGCTGGTCGTCGCGGGGTTCTTTATCGCGTCGATGCTGGGTTCCTCGCTGGGCCTTATCTTTTGCATGCTGGGCCTGCTGTCGAAGTCGGTGGAGCGAGCCCGGGGGCCGTTGATGCGGCCTTTTTTCTGGACCTCGGGCATCTTCTTCGTTGCCGACGCGCTGCCCGAGATCGCGAAGTCGGTGTTCTTTTTCAACCCGGTTTTGCACGCCGTCGAACTGGTTCGCGCCGGCTGGTACCAGACCTACGACTCGCGGTTCGCCACGCCGGGCTACGCCCTCGCCGTGGCGCTCGGGCTCGCGGCCATCGGGCTCACCCTCGAACGCGTCGTGCGGCGCAAGATCGAAGTCGGATGATCGAGCTCGAGAACATCACCAAGATGTACCCGACGCATCGCGGTACCAACGTGGTGCTCAACGACATTAGCCTCGCGTTTCCGCCGGGCGAGAGCGTTGGAATCCTCGGGGTGAACGGCGCCGGCAAGTCCACGCTGTTGCGAGTGATCGGCGGCGCCGAGCTGCCGGACCGCGGGCAGGTCATTCGCCGCGGCCAGGTGTCGTGGCCCATCGGCTTTGCCGGGGGCTTTTCGAAGTCGCTCACCGGCGAGGAGAACTGCCGCTTCGTCGCGCGCGTCTACAGCCAGGACGTCGATCGAGTCGTCGACGAGACGCGCGAGTTCGCCGACATCGGTGACTACTTCTATATGCCGACGCGAACCTACTCGTCGGGCATGCGCGCGCGGGTGGCGTTCGGTCTGAGCATGGCCATCGACTTCGACGTGTACCTGGTGGACGAGGTAACCGCCGTGGGAGACAAGCGATTTCGGCAGCGTTGCCGCGAGGCGTTCGCCACCAAGCAAGAGCACGCGAGCCTGATCATGGTCTCCCATCAGATGTCGACCATCAAATCCTACTGCTCGCGGTGCGCCGTGCTGGCGGAGGGCGGCCTGACGTTGTACGACTCCGTGGAAGAAGCCGCCGAGGTCTATGAGAGGTCGCTGGCCGCATGAGCAGTGAAAACACCAGCAAGCGCCGCGCCGAAGCCACCGCCCGGGAGATCCGGCGCCAGCGCCTGTTGCGTCTGGCAACCCGCGTCGTGATCTGGGTCGTGGCTCCAACGCTCATCGCGTCGGTCTACTACGGCCTGGTTGCCGCGCCGCAATACGAGTCGGTCGCACTGGTCGCCGTTCACTCGACCCGCGCAGGTGGCGCCATCGAGCCGTTGGCCGCCATTTTGCCGGCTGCGAGCTCGAGCCGAGACGGACTCATTGCGCGCGAGTACGTGCTTTCGCGGGCCATGCTGGGCGAGCTCGTCGAGCAGCACGGTTTTGCCGAACACTACAGCGACGCGGCCGCCGATGCGCTGTCGCGCCTGGGCAGCGACGCGGACAGCGAAGAGCTGTACGAGTACTACCTCGACCGGGTCGAGGCGTCGCACGATGCGCAGTCTGGGACGCTCACCCTGCGGGTGCGGGCTTTCTCGGCCGAGCAGGCCCGGGCCTTCGGCAACGCCATCATCGAGTCGGCGGAGGCCATGGTCAACCGCATGTCCGACCGCGAGCGCGACGACCGCACGCGGCTGGCGGCCCGAGAGGTCGCTCGGGCTGAAGAGCGGCTCGAGGCCGCGCAGAAAAACCTCATCGAGGTCCAGGGGGAGGGTGGCGACCTCGACCCAACGCGCTCCGCGGCGGCCGTGGCGGCCGTTCGGGCGGAGCTCGACGGTGAGCTCGCCCGCCTCAAGGCGGAGCTCGACGCGGCCCGGGCGGTGATGCACGAAGACGCGCCGAAGGTGGTCGAGCTCCGTCAGCGCGTCGCCGCGTTGCGGCGGCAGATCAACCGCCAGGGCCAGCGTCTGGTCGATCAGGACGGCGGCGACATGACCGATTCGATCGCGCGCTTCGAGCCGGCCGTTTGGGAAAAGGAACTCGCCCAGCAGACCCTCGCCGCGGCGCGACAATCCCTCGAGATCGCGCGGGTCGAAGCGAGCCGACAGCAGCGCTACCTGGTTACGATCGCCGAGCCGTCGATGCCCGACGTGGCGACGCATCCGCGCCGGCTCTGGCGGGTGGCCACCGTGGCGGCCTGCGCGTTTTCGCTGATGATCGTGTTCACGCTGCTCGGCGCGGCGGTTCGCGAGCACGCTAAGCTGTAGCTCCGACGAACACCATGATGCATCTGTGGAGAAACGCGGCGCTGGTCGCGGCCTGTTTGCTCGCCGTCGTCGCGGACGCGGGCGCCCAGTCCGAAGCGCCAGCAGAGCCCGCCCCGCCTCCGGTCGCCTCGACTCCGGCGCCCGCACCGGTGCCGGGGCCAGACGCGCAACTGCCCGCTCCGTTCGCGTCCAACTTGTTTTTGGGCAACTTTGCCCGCCAGCAAGAGGACGGCATCAATCCCGAGTACGTGGTGATGCCCGGCGACCGGGTCGTGGTCAACACCTGGGGAACCGTTGCCATCAACGACGTCTTCACGGTGGACGGTCAGGGCAACATCTTCCTGCCGCAGATCGGCCCGGTGCAGCTGGCAGGCGTTCGCAACGCCGATCTGACGCGGGTGGTGAAGGCGCGCATCGGTCGCGTGTTTCGACGCAACTTCGAGGTCTACACCAACCTGCTCACGTCGGCGCCGGTCGCGGTGTTCGTCACCGGGGGCGTTGCCCGGCCGGGGCGGTACGCGGGCCGGCCATCGGACTCGGTGCTGTTCTATCTCGACCAGGCGGGCGGCATCGACGCCAGCCTGGGCAGCTATCGCGACATCACCGTCATGCGGGCCGGCAAGGCGATCGCCGAGGTGGACCTGTACGACTTCACGCTTCGCGGCTCCATGCCGGCGGTGCAGTTCGCCGAGGGCGACACGATTTTGGTGGGGCGCCGAGGGCCGGTGGTTCACGTGGCTGGAGCTGTCTCGGTGCCGGCCCGGATCGAATTCGACGAGGCCACGCCCACCGGGGCCACGGCCATGGACATCGTGCCCCCCGGGCCGCGCGCTACCCAGGTCACCGTAACCGGATTGCGCAAGCGTCTGCCCCTGGTTCGCACCATGAGCCTGGTCGAGTTTTCACGCTTCGCCCTGCGCGCGGGCGACTCGATCGAGTTTCGCGACGACGGCCGCGCCGGCACGATCCTCGTGCGTCTCGAGGGGGAGTTTCTCGGCCCGTCGGTCCTTTCGGTGGCTCGCGGGGCCCGCCTGCTCGACGTGTTGAACTTCGTGCCCGTCGATCCGGGGCTGGCCGACGTGTCGGCCGTGCACCTGCGCCGCAGCTCGGTCGCTTCGGCCCAGAAAAAGTCGATCGAAGACAGTCTGTTCCGCCTGGAGCGGAGCGCCCTGCTGGGGCTCTCGGCCACTTCGAGTGAGGCGCAGATTCGCGTGCGCGAGGCCGAGCTCACCAGCCGCTTCGTCGAGCGAGCCAAGCTCATTCAGCCCCTCGGCCGCGTTGTAACCGCCGAAGGGCGCACCCAGCGAAACGTGCTCCTGCGCGAAGGCGACGTGATCGTCGTGCCGCCGCGGACGAACGTCGTGCGCATCAGCGGCGAGGTCCGCTTTGCCCACGCCGTGGTCTTTTCTCAGGGGCGCTCGGCCCAGTACTACATTCGGCAGGCCGGCGGCTTTGCGCGGCGCGCCGAAACCGACAAAGTGGTGATTCTGCACGCCAACGCCGCCGTCACCATCGGCGACGCCGACGCGCCGGTCCGACCGGGCGACGAGATCCTCGTTTTGCCCCGGGTCGATACCAAGCTTTTGCAGAACGCGGCCGACATCACCGAGGTTCTGTACCAGATCGCGGTTTCGGCCGGCGTGGTGCTCGCGGCATTCTAGTCGTATGGACTTGTGCGGTTTCGAGGTTGGCAATCGCCAGCCGCTGTTCCTCATCGCCGGCCCGTGCGTCATCGAAAGCGAGACCATGGCGCTGCACACGGCGACGACCCTGGCGGAGATCGCTGCGGCGCTGAACGTGCCGTACATCTTCAAGGCCAGCTTCGACAAAGCCAACCGGACCTCGGCCAGCGCCCCCCGGGGCCCAGGTCTGTCGGAAGGACTGCGCGTCCTCGCCAAGGTCAAGGCCGACGTGGGCGTGCCGGTGCTCACCGACGTTCACGAAGACACGCCGATCGACGAGGTCGCCGATGTCGTCGACGTGCTGCAGACCCCGGCTTTCCTCGTTCGCCAGACCAACTTCATTCAGCGAGTCGCCGGCGCGGGCAAACCGGTCAACATCAAAAAGGGCCAGTTTCAAGCGCCGTGGGACATGACCCACGTGGTGGAGAAGTGTCGCGCGGTCGGCAACGAGCGCGTCATGGTGTGCGAGCGAGGCGTGAGCTTTGGCTACAACACCCTGGTCTCCGACATGCGCGGCCTGGCCGTCATGCGCGGCACGGGGTGTCCGGTGGTGTTCGACGCCACCCATTCGGTCCAGCAGCCGGGCGGTCAGGGCGCCGCCAGCGGCGGTCAGCGCGACATGGTTCCGGTTCTCGCCCGGGCGGCGGTCGCGGCTGGAGTTGCTGGCGTGTTCATGGAGATTCACCCGTCCCCGGACCAGGCCTGGAGCGACGGACCAAACCAGTGGCCGCTCGCCCGCGCGCGCGAGTTGCTCGAGATGCTGGTCGAGCTCGATGGCGTGGTCAAATCGCGTCCGTTCGCGGAGGAGTCGGGGTGAGTTTTCACGTGATCGTCCCGGCGCGGTACGGGGCGACGCGCTTGCCGGGCAAACCCCTGCGTCTGCTGGCCGGCGAGCCGATGATCGTGCACACCTGGCGTCGGGCTCTGGCAAGCGGCGCCGCCTCCGTGACCGTGGCAGCAGACGATCCTCGCATCGTCGATGCCGTGAAGGGCGCCGGCGGGCAGGCCCTGCTCACGAGGCCCGATCACCCGTCCGGCACCGACCGCGTGCACGAAGTCGTGGTGACCAACGGCCTGGCCGGCGACCAGGTCGTGGTCAACCTGCAGGGCGACGAGCCGCTCATGTCTCCGGAGCTGGTCGCGGCGGTGGCTGGCGCGCTTCGTGCCGGCGCCGATGCATCGGTCGCGACGGCGGCGACTCCCATCGACTCGGTCGACGAGCTCTTCAATCCCAACGTCGTAAAGGTCGTATTCGACCGGGCGGGGCTGGCCCACTACTTTTCCCGGGCCCCGATCCCGTGGGTCCGGGGCCTGTTCGACGGCGGCAAACCGGAGCACCTGCCGCCGGAGCCCTCGTTCTGGCGGCACCTGGGGCTGTACGCCTACCGGGTCGATGCGCTGCGCACCCTGTGCGCTCACCCAACGGTAGCGTATGAGCGCGCCGAGTCCCTCGAGCAGCTGCGGGCCCTCGACCTGGGGTTGCGAATCCACGTGACTACGACCGATCAAGCACCCGGCCCCGGTGTCGACACCGAAGCCGATGCCGAGCGGGTTGACTCCATCTTGAGGGCCGGCCAGTGAGCGAGCGCAGTCTCGGAGCGGTCGCGGTGTTCTCGGACGGGATGATGCAGATCCCTCACCTGGCGAACCTCCTGGGCGCGACTCGGGTGGTGCATCGGCCGGACCGCGCCGCGGGGATCGATGCGGTCGTCGGTTGGGGGCTCAAGGACAGCTCGGAGCCGGCGCGGGCATTCGCCAGGCGATCCGGTCTGCCGTATTGGTGCGCCGAGGACGGCTTTTTGCGCTCCGCCGGCCTGGGCGTAGATGGCGAGCCGCCGCTGTCCGTCGTGCTCGATGACGAGGGCATCTACTACGACGCCACCCGGCCTTCGCGCCTGGAAAATCTGCTCAAGTCCACGGACTTTGGCGACGAGGTCCTGTCTCGGGCATCGGCTCTGAGGCGGGCCATTCTGGATGTGGGGCTGTCGAAGTACAACACGGTGCCGCTCGGCGAGGCACTTCCTCCCAGGACCCAGGCGCGGCGCGTGCTCGTGGTCGACCAGACCGCCGGGGACCTGTCGGTGGCGCGAGGTCTGGCCAACTCGGCGTCCTTCGCCGCGATGCTGGGGGCCGCGAAGGAGGAGAATCCGGAGGCCGAGGTGATCGTCAAGGTTCACCCGGACGTGGTGGCCGGCAAGAAGTCGGGCTATCTGGCGGCGGTTCGTTCCGAAGGCCGAATTCGGGTCGTGTCCGAGCCCGCAAACCCGATCTCCCTCGCGCGCGCGGTTGATCGCGTCTACGTCGTTACTTCGCAGATGGGCTTCGAGGCGCTTTTGGTCGGCACGCCGGTCACGTGTTTCGGGGTGCCGTTCTACTCGGGCTGGGGCCTCACCGACGATCGGGTCACCGTCGAGCGGCGCGGGCGCAAACGGAGCGTGGATGAGCTCGTCGCCGCGAGCCTGTTGGCGTACCCGAGGTACATCGATCCCAACAGCGGGGCCCGAGCCGAAGCCGAGACGGTCGCCGAGCACCTCGCGCTGCAGCTGCAAATGTTCGCCGCGAATCGCGGGCGCATCTACTGCTACGGGTTTCAGCTGTGGAAGCAAGCGTACGTGCGGGCGTATCTGCGAAGCCCGGGAAACGAAGTGGTGTTTCCCGTTCCGTGGGTTGCCCCGCGCGGCATCGACTCCAACAGTCACATCCTCGTGTGGGGGCAAAAGGACACGCCGGCCTTGCGAAGCCTGGCCCGGCGCCACGGCATCGATATCTGGCGCATGGAGGACGGCTTTTTGCGCTCGGTCGGCCTGGGCAAGAACTTCGAGATGCCCGCGTCGCTGGTCGTCGACCGAAAGGGGCTCTACTACGATCCGCGGCAGCCGAGCGAGCTCGAACAGCTGCTCGAGCATCGCGACTTCACCGATGTCGAGGTCGAGCGTGCCCGTCGTTTGCGAAAAGCCATCGTCGCCGCCCGGGTCAGCAAGTACAACGTTGGCAGCGATGCGCGGCTAGACGTGCCTTCGGATCGGCCCGTCGTGCTGGTGCCGGGGCAGGTCGAGGACGACTTTTCCGTGCGGCTCGGTTGCCGAGACGTGCGCACCAACCTGGGCCTTCTCGAGCGCGCGCGAGCCGAGCACCCCGACGCTTACATCGTTTACAAGCCGCACCCGGACGTTCTGGCTCGAGAGCGCCCCGGGGCGGTCTCGCAAGCCGATGCGCTGCGTCACTGCGACCGGGTCGAGACCAGCGCGAGCCTGCCGCAGTGTCTCGACGCGGCCGATATCGTGCACACGCTCACGTCGCTGGTCGGTTTCGAGGCCTTGCTGCGCGGCAAGCGAGTCTACGTCTACGGCCAGCCGTTCTACGCCGGATGGGGGCTTACGCAGGACCAGCACGCCATCGAGCGGCGCACCCGGCGGCTCGAGCTCGACGAGCTCGTGGCCGGGGCTCTGGTCGTGTATCCGCGGTACCTCGACCTGGAGACGTTTCGCTTCACGACGCCGGAGGCCGTGCTCGAGACCCTGGAGCGCCAGCGCGACGCTGCGAGCGGGCGGGACAACCTCTACGTGTCGCGCCTTCGGCGCTACTACCGAATTGCCCGACAGAGCTGGCGCAGTCTCCGGGCGATGGCGGGAAAGGATGACTCTCGTGCCCTCTAGCGGCTTTCGCAACGCGGTCCTGTTGCAAGGGCCCAACGGCCCGTTCTTCAAGAGATTCGGCGACGACCTGCGCAAACGCGGAGTTGAGGTCACGAAGGTAAACTTTCAGCCGGGGGACTGGCTGTTTTACCGGGGCCCCAACACCGTGACGTACCGGGGCCCGCTCGACGACTGGAAGGCGTTCTTTCGCAAGCTCGTCCAGGAGCGCGGTTTCGATGCCGTCTTCGCGTTTGGCGATGGGCGCCCGCTGCACCGCGACGCGATCGCCGTGGCCCGGGAGCTGGGGATTCAAATCTGGGTGTTCGAGGAGGGCTACCTGCGGCCCGACTACATCACGCTGGAACGCGACGGCGTCAACGGAAACTCTCGCCTGCCAAAGGAGGCCGAGTTCTATCGCTCGGAGGCGCCAAAGGTGACGCCATCCGACCGCGTCGCCGTTGGTCGTACCTTCAACGCGCAGGCGTGGTGGACCACGCTACATGCTCTCGCCCTGACGCTGTTCGGCTGGTTGTTTCCGAGCTATCGACACCACCGCAACGTCAACGCCTGGCTGCAGGCGGCATATTGGGTTCGCGGCTGGTTTCGCAAGCACCTGTATGCGTGGCGTGAGCGGCACGTTTTGCCCTACCTGGTTCGTGAACAGCCCAGGCAGTTTTTTCTGGTACCGCTGCAAGTGCACCTTGACTCGCAAATGCAGCACGCGGACTACGCCGACTTCCGCGAGTTCATCGAAGAGGTCGTCGCGGGCTTCGCGCGGAACGCGCCCCCGGGAACTCTCCTCGTGCTAAAGCACCATCCGCATGACCGCGCGTACCGAGACTACACTGGCTACCTGGCCGAGCTCGAGCGTCGCTACGGTTGCGTTGGCCGGCTCGTCTACATTCACGACCAACACCTGCCCACGCTGTTGAAGAACACCCGCGGCGTGATCACGATGAACAGCACGGTGGGACTGCAGGCGCTGGCGCACGGCGCTCCAGTCAAGGCAATGGGCCGTGCAATCTACAACTTCGAGGGGCTAACCTCTGCCAAGTCGCTCGCGAAGTTTTTCCAAGAGCCGGGCGGTGTCGACCGCGACCTGCACAGGGACTTCGTCGCGTATCTTCGAGCGACCAACCAGATCAACGGAAGCTTCTACCGGTTCGTGTCCGGCTGTCCGTCGGTGGCCGCATTTGCCCTCGGCGTCGCCGATTCACCGGAATGCATCGACGAAGCCGCCGGCGAGAGCGCTGGCTGAGCGGGCTTGGTGACGCGCAGGCCGACGATGAGGCTCTGCGCACACTCAGCGACTTTGATGAGCGAGCACCAGGTCGCAGAGCTCGCGAACGGCGCCGTCGCCACCGGCGCGCCGCAAAACGAGGTCGGCTACCTCGAGGGCGCTGTCATGAGAATCGGCAGGGCAGGCCGAGAACCCAACAAGCTCCATGCAGGCGACGTCGTTGATGTCGTTGCCCACGTAGATGGTGCGCTCGAGGTCGATGTTGCGCTCTACGGCCCACTCGCGCAGAGCGGTTGGTTTGTCATCGATTGCCTGCAGGTAGTCGAGCTTGAGCTTCTCCGCCCGCCGGGCGACGACCGGGTTTCTCTCCTTTGACAGAATCCACAGGGCAATGCCCGAATCCCGAAGAAGCTCGAGCCCCATACCGTCTCCGCGGTTGCAAACTACCGCTTCGTGCCCATCGTCGGTCACAATCACTCGGTTGTCGGTGAATACGCCGTCGAAGTCGAAAACGACGGCTTCGACGGGACTCGGCAACGGTGGCGCGGCCGAAGGCTCCTCCTCCAGAAGGTTGGCGCGCCGAAGGAGCGAGGTTAGTAGCGCCTGACCGCGTGCAGAGAGCGTCATCTCAACAGCTTGCCATACGCGGCGGCGTCATCGGCCGCGGGGCCGTGGATAATTCTAGTCAAGTCCAACGTTCAAAGACAGCGAACGTGTCGCCGAAGCGCGCCCTGTCCACCGCAATCATGTCCATGACTCCGAAGCGCCAGGCGTATCCATGCTCGAAGAGCCAGTTGCACATGGCGATTCGTTCTTTCCACGTCAGGCTGTAGTGTTCGACGTTGATTACGCAAGGTCGGTACCGCTCGACATCCAACTGTCGCAGGATCACCCAGTCGAACCCTTCGGTGTCGGTTTGAAAGAGTCCGACTCGTTCCAGGTTGTGTTTCTCGAGCAAGTCCTCGAGTGACATCATCTGAACTTCTACCGGTTCCAGTGGCCCCTTGCTGTCGCCGAGCATCGTCTGCTCGGGGCGGAAGGACGACAGCGTCGTGGGCTTGGACGGGTCGGTGTACATCGTCGCGCGCTGTGTCTCCTCACCGATGGCTACGTTCTCACAGGTGAAGCGATCGGAAATATCAGCGGTGTTCTTGGCGAGGGCCGCGAAGGCTTTCGGCATGGGCTCGACGAGCAGGCCGCGCAGTTTGGTCCGCGAGCGAAGCAGCTTGCGCAATGGGTCGGCTCGACGTCCATCGTTGGCGCCGATCTGAACCACGGTGTCGTCTTCGTCGAGGCAGTCGTAGACGGCGTTGTTGAGCGTCAAACCCACACTGGAGAAACGGTGGCGCAGTCGTTGAAACTCCAGCCATTCCCAATCGCTGTGCTCCACGGCCATTTCGTCGAGGTTTGGAAGCAGATCGAGCTCATCGGTCGTGAGGTCCCGCGTCCAGGGGCGGATGCGGATTGCTCGCTCGATCACTGCTCGACCTTCGTTGAAACGCCCCTGCGCCACCAGCACGACTCCGAGCAGGTAGTAGCTGTGGCCTGCCCGACTGGACATGTCGAGCCGATGTCGCAGGAACAACTCCGCGTCGCGTAGCCGCCCCTCTTGCGCGAGAAGCCGAGCGGCCTCGTATGCTTCGCCGCCCGATAGGGATGACGGCGTCATGAACCACTTGCGCGTGACGGTCGGGGGGAGCAGCCTCTCCCAGAACGTGCGCTGAGCGGCGGCGAGTTCCTTGGCGCCCCGGGCCTCGAGGATTCCGGATACCAACGAGTTTTCCGAGGCGAGCAGCGATGCGCGATCCGGCGGCATAGGTGCCTCGCGCGCCGCGTTCTTGATGAAGTCGATGAGTCGATTTGCCATAGAAGTGCCTGAGGTCGCGAGTATCTCTGCCCAGCGGGTTGTCGTCGCGGGACTAGCGGAGGCTACCCGGGTTGCGGACTGCCCGGGCTGCTTTCGACACGCAGAATCTCCTCCAGGGACCGCCGGGACAACGCGTTGTATTGATTGGCGTCAAAGACCTGGCATTCGATCTTGCCGGCCATGAAGTCGCGCATTCCGGCGAGGAGCCCATCCTCTGAGTTGTCGTACAGGTAGCGCTGCTCCAAAACCGAACGCGGTCCGGGGATGTCTGTGGAGATCGCGGGCACTCCAAGAACGAGAGACTCGAGCAAAACGATTCCCTGTCCCTCGTAGTGCGACGACATCACGAAACAGTCGCACTTGCTCAGCAGTGGGAAGGGATTCTCCATGGCGCCGGTGAGGTGCACGGCACCCTCGAGATGGAATCGCCGGATCTGTCGTTCGAGTTGGGGAAGGTCGTCGCCGTATCCGACTAGGTACAGCCGCGTGTCCGGGAAGTCTCGGTGAAGGCGAGCGAACGCGCTAACGAGCCGCATCTGGCCTTTCTGGTACGTGTAGCGTCCGACGTTGACGAAGTTCGTCTTGCTCGTATCGATTTCGTCGGCTCTGGCTTTGGCGCGAATCCGTTCGTCCGAGATGAAGTTGCTGACATGGGAGAGCTTGAACCGAAGATGAGGGAAATGTGCGGCGTTCGCTTCGTAGGACGAGGGGCTTACCGCGATCAATCCGTCGAATTTTCGATCGTAGAGCTCGAACAGGTACTCGAAATTGGCTGTGTGAGGGCGGAACTGCTGCTCGCTCTTCATGCAGTTGTGGAGGTAGATCAGCCGTTTTTGGGCCTTTGCATGAACCAGGACGCTCGGCCAGTACTGCCCGTATCCGCTTGCATCGAGTGTAATGTCGAATAGGGCATCGCCGTAAAGCCGGCGCGCCTCGAGTCGGCCGTACCGGTACGGATTCTTCACTCGTTTGTTGCCGCCACCGACGTGAAACAACACCTTGATGCCGTCGGGGATTCGCGACCGAAATCTGGCCACGTTGGCCGGGGCGGTCTTCTTGTCGAAGGCGATGTACACGTCGTACTGATCCGTGTCGATGTTCTCGAGCAGGGCGGCTACCGACGAGGTGACGCCGTTGTTGAGAAACGAGCCTCCGTACATGAGCAGGCTGCGCCGGGATGTCGCGGCCGGAGTGTAGGTCGCGATTTTCTGGTCGGAGAAGAACACTGCTTCGATGACCCGCCTGGCAACTTCGCCGTCTTCGTCGGCGCAGTACTGGTCGATAGCTGCGTCGTACGATTCTCGTCTCTCGGAGACGAACCCGTCGATGTGTTCGAGCAGGTCGTAGACTTGCTCCGGGTCTCGGCACACCTGGCCGGGTAGATTCTCCAGGTCGAGGTAGAGCCCTCGCGTGGACGCGTACTCATCCAGATCGTATGCGAAGTAGAGGATGGGCTTGCGCTGGCGAAAGAAGTCGAAGCACAGGCTCGAATAGTCCGTGATGAGGACGTCAACGATGCTCAACAGCTCGTTGGTGTCGGTGCGGTCGATGAGCTCTTGCTGGGGTGTGCCCGTAAGGCGATTCGAGTAGTGCGACTTATCGAGAAGCCAATACTCATCGCCGAAGCGCCGCCGAAGCTGCCGTAGAAACTCGATGACCAGTTCGCTGCGGTCCGTGGCCGCGTTGAATCTGCCGCGAAACGTTGGAGCGTAGAGCAGTACTTTCTTGCCGTCGGGAATGCCGAGGTCCCTGCGGAGCCTGCTGCGAGCTTGCTCGTTTTGAACGATGCTGTCGGTTCGTGGGTAGCCCGTCTCGATGACGACCCCTGGAAAAATGCTCTCGACATCGTGACTACGGAGCATGACATTCGTCGTGTACCGATTCGGCATCACGAAATGCGTCGTCTGTAAGAGGTTTCGGGCAACGTTCGCCGCGCCCCCGAAGTCGTCCAGTACGTCCTTGCCCATCGACTTGATGGGCACCCCGTGTTGCGTGTTTACGTAGAGCTGGTCCGGTCGCCGGGTGAACGATGGCGGGAAGGTGCTGTTGTTGATCAGGTATTTCGCGGTCTTGAGATAGGTTCGCGCTTGGCGCGTACCGCGCTCGATGAGCTTCACTTCGCCGTAGCCGGAGAAGTCTTGGTTTTGGTAGTCGCCTGGATTCTTCAACAACCAGACGTGTTCGAAGTCGGCGAACCTCGGGTCCTGCAGTAGAGCCTTGAAGAGCGCGTACGGGTTGCACGACATGTTGCGACCGTGAAAGCTCTCGTACACGATCGTTTTTTCGCGGAGCGGTTTGAGGGGTGGCTCGGAGTCGTCGAACGAGAAGCTCTGAGCTGGTTTAGGAGTCGCCGAGGCACGTTTGCGGCGCTTTGCGAACAGATCTTCGAAGAAGAGGTTCGGGTCTCGGAGAAGCTTGGCGAGCTTCCTACGTGCGGATGCCACCGATAGGATCTGCTGGATGCGAGGGTTGGGCATTGTTGATGGCTCCGGACCGGCGCGCTTCGCTGACTTGGCCGGAAGCGTCGACCGAGATGATTAGTCGAGCAGTTGGAGTAGTTCCTCTGCGACGAGTTCGGAATAGCGTCCCGACGACAGGCTGGGAGGGAAGAAAAGCTGTTCCTGCAGAGAGTAGTCCCGCCGGCGGGGGGAAGAGTCGAGACCGAGCACCGACGCGCGCAGGTCGGCAAACGACGATACGAAGGGGCCGGGAAACACTGACTCGAACTCGTAGAGAAAGCCGCGTTCGTTGTCGCGATACTCCTCGAAGTCGCGGGAGAATCCGAGGATGGGTCTGCCGGTCAGGACGAAGTCGACCCACAGGCTCGAGAAGTCTGTGACGAGAACATCCGTGTGCTTGAGCAGCAGGTTGGTTTCTGGGTACTTCTCGCTCGCAAAGTTGAGGATGCCAGTGACGTCGTGAAGCTTCTTTGCCCAACGGTCGTAAGGGTGTGGGCGAACACCCAGCGACATGCCCGACGCTGCGAGATCGCGCGCCAGCGCCTCGATTTCGGTCAACGTGCCGCGAAGTGGCGAGCCGGAATGCTCACGAAACGTTGGAGCCCAGAGGACAAGGCGGGTGTTGGCCTTGCGTTCGAGTATGTCGGACTCGAGGGCGCACAGGTCGGCCGGCAACGGGTAGTCGTCGCGCAGGAGGTCGTACCGGGGCAACCCCGCCGCGCTGACCCGTCTGGGGGCGACGCCAAAGCATGCAGAGATGGCCAGCCGGTCAACCTTGCTGCTCGCCAGCATGTAGTCGTAGAGCGTGGCGTTGTGTTCTATCTGGCGTTGCCGCTGGGCAGGAATGCTCGGCATAGCGAGCTCGATTCCCTTGATGGGGACGCCGTGCCAGACGTTGGCGATTTTTCGTCCTGGCTTTCGGGACGTGACGTAGCAGTCGCGAATCGAGTGATCCACGACGAGCAGCTCGGACGAGGCCAGAACGTGAGCCGCCCGAGGGCTCAGGTCTCTGAGAATCTGGACGCCGCTAGCTCGCAGAGCGTCGGCGGTTTCTCCGCTGAGCGGGCCTTCGTAATACAGGAAGACGTCGCGGGTTCGCCGCCGCGCGAGCTCTTGCGTTACGACCCGAATGTTCCCGGAGACCCCAAAGGTCTTTTTGGCAACGAGCGTGATCCGCCCCGGCTGTACCGGAACGAGACGGTCGACCAGTGCCATCGCGGCAACACGTCTTCCCTTCCTACCGAGGCGACTCATCGCGACGCGAAGTTCAAACCGATTTGATCGTGTCGACGAGGTCGGTCGTAGAGACGCCTTCGGTGCGCGGCAGGTACAGAACGTCGCAGTGCTTGTCCATGTCGTCGAAGCGACCTTGCCAATCATCACCCATGATCAATAGATCGGCGCGATGCTGCTGAATGTACTGGCCCTTTAGCTCGAGAGACTCTTCTAGGAAGACGTGATCGACGTACTGGATCGCGAGAACGATCTCCATGCGCTCTTTCTCGGGGTAGACGGGGTACTTCTTCTTCTTTTTGAAGTTGAGTGCGTCGGACGATACGCCGACGGTGAGCGTGTCCCCGTGCTCCGAGGCCCGCCGCAGAATGTTCAGGTGTCCGATGTGGAACAGGTCGAACGTTCCGAAGGTGATCACTCGTTTCATGGCCGTCCTTCGCGCTTGGCGCCCGGGCGCCGCAAGCTGACAATCTCCCCAATGTAGAGTGGAAGTGCGCCGAGTTCAAGAGTGGAAGATCCCGGAAGATAAGGCATTTCTACGCCTGGCGGTCGGACGCAGACCGACGCGAATGACACGCGTCACTATCGTGACCAGGCGGGGGCGTCGGTCCTGGGGAGCGGTCCGTATCGTCGGCGAATGTCGGCTGTGAGTCAGCGACCGCTGTAGGCCTACGAGCGATCGCCCCGGTACACGCGCGCGAATTGTGCTCAAGGCGAAGCAGCGGCGCAGCGTGCACGTCGCGCTCAGGTCGGCTAGGGTGGCGCCACGCGGCGTGTGCGCCGAAAGAGAGCTTTCGTGTTCATCGAAGACCCCCTGCTCAAGTTGGCCGTGGTGCTCGTGGCCGGCATCGTCGGCGGCGAGCTGCTCGGCTTGTTGCGGTTGCCCAAAGTTACGGGCTGGATCGGCACGGGCATCGTGTTGCGGGCCGTCGGCATCCCGGGCCTAGGCGCGGCGGAAATTGGCGCGTTTTCGCCGTTCACCAACTTTGTCCTGGGCTTTATCGCGTTCTCGGTGGGCGCGACGCTGCACGTTGCGAGCCTGCGCAACACCGGCGCGCGCCTGGGGCTGTTGTTGCTGGCCGAGGCGGTGTTGACGCCCATCATCGTACTGGCCGCCCTGGTCGCGGCGGGGCTCGACACGAGCGTCGCGCTGGTGCTGGGCGCGATCGCCATCGCGGGGGCGCCGGGAACGACGGTGATTGTCGTGCAGGAGGCCCGGGCGCGCGGCATTCTGAGCCGCACGCTCATTGCCGCTGTGGGCCTGATCGACATGGTTGCCGTGGGCTGGTTTGCGTTCGCGTCGTCGGTGTTGAGCGACATGGCCGCGGGCGAGGTCGCCTGGCAACAGGCCCTGGTCGGCGTTGGCAGCGAGTTTGGCGTGGCTCTCGCCGTTGGGGCGGGATGCGCCGCTGTGGCGCTGTTGCTGGCCCGCACGGTGCTAAGCCCGGCGTTTCTCGGGCCCATTATGGTCGCGGTAATTCTGGCCGCCTGGGGCCTGGCGCGAGCCGTCGACGTGTCGAGCATCCTGGCCTGCACCTTCGCCGGCATCGCCGTGTCCAATCTTCGCCACGAGTCGGCTCGGTCGGCCGAGGCGTACCTGCAGCCGTTTTCGGGCGTGTTGTTCGCGGGCTTTTACACCTTCGCCGGCATGCGGCTCGACTTCGGCATGGTGGTGCCCTTGGCCGGTCTGGTCGCGGTGTACTTTGGCGCCCGGCTTGCCGGCAAATCGCTCGGCGCGTATCTGGCCATGCGGCTTTCGCGGGCACCCGTCAACGTGCGGCGGTTTCTCGGCCTCGCCCTTATGCCCCACGGTGGCGTGGCGGTCGGCCTCATTTTCGTCGTTCAGGAGATGCCGGCGCTGGCCCCCATGGCCGACACGGTGGCGGCGCTGGGGCTGGCGACCCTGGCGGTCAACCAGCTCATCGGTCCGTCGGCCACGCGGTTTGCTCTCGGGCGCGCCGAAGAGGCGGGCAAGGACCGGCCGCGCTTGCTCGATTTCCTGTCCGAGCAGCGAATCGTCACGGGCTTGCGGGCCACGACCAAGGAGCAGGTGATTCGCCAGCTCGCCGAGCGGCTCTACGCGACGAGCGCCATGCCGGTGGCCAAGGAGGAGTTCGTGCAGGACGTGCTGGCGCGCGAGCAAGAGCGGTCTACGTGTCTCGGCGAGGGTTTCATGATCCCCCACGCGACTCTCGACGAGGGGGAAGAAGTGCGCGGCGTGCTCGGTTTGTCGAAAGAAGGGCTCGATCTGAACGCGACCGACGGCAAGAAAGTTCACGCCGTCGTGCTGTTGGCGACCCCGCACAGCGACCGCCATCGTCATCTCGAAGTCCTGGCGGCGTTTGCGACGGCGATCACCGGCGATGCGAACCTGCGCGAGCAGCTCTACTACGCCAGGAACCCGGCGCGGGCCTACGAGGTACTGCACGCCGACGCGGCGCTGGAAATGAACTACTTTCTCGACGAAGCCAAGAGCCGCCGGCAGACGACCGCGGCGGCGGCCTGAGCCGCTGGCCATTCGGGGCCGACGCGCTACGATCGCGTCGTGTCCCTGGAGCTCGCCGAGCGCGGGCGCGGCTTGCCGCTAGCTCCGCCGTCCACCGACCCCCTGCTGCAGTTGCGCGAGGCGCGCCTGCCGATGCGCGGGGTCGCGTACGGGGTTGCCGCCGGGGTCGCCGCCGGGTTTCTCGGCGCGATGGCGCCGTCGCTGCTGGGGCTGGCCCTGTTTCCCGCGCTGGTCGCGGGCTTCTTGTTCGCGCTCGGGTCGTCGGGGCGGACGCGGCGCGAGGCCATGGTGGCCTTTGCCGACCTCGGCGTGGGCAAAGCCGACGCTGCGCGCGCCACCTTCGAGGCCATGCTCGAAACCGGCTCGCGACAGCGGCGCTGGATCGGTGGCGCAGGGCTTGGCTATGTCGAGATGCGCAGTGGCAACCTCGATCGGGCTCTCGAGATCTATTCCGAGGTGATGCGCGCGGCCGGTTGGCAGATGCGCCCGTACATCGCCGACAGCCTCGCCATGACCTACGCCCTTGCCGGTGAGCAGGGCGCGGCCGAGCTTTGGATCGAGCAGGCGCGCAACCCCGAGCTCGGAGTGCTCGGGCCGCGCCTCGTCGTCCTCGCGCGCGGCGGTCGCTACCGCGAAGCCCTGGATACGGACATCGTTCACCCGCGCTCGCGGCATCTGGCCGACGCGCTCGTGCACGAGATTCGCCTGGTGTCGCTCATGCGAGCGTTTAGCCGCTACCAGCTCGACGCGGGCGACCCGGACATCGGTCACGAGTTGCGTGGAGCCGCCCCCCAGCGCGCCGACGAATACGACTACCTGGCCGCTAACTGGCCCGAGCTGCGCTCGTTTCTGGATCAGGCCGAGCTGGAAGTGGCGCCGCCCCACGCGGAGCTTCCGGCGGCCCGGGTTGTTGCCCGGCGACTCTGAGCGGGGGTGATCCGGGGGTGGCGCTCGTCGCGGGTCGCCTCTACAGTTGCCGCATGACGCGCTTGACCGTCACCAACCACGACCGCGATGTCGCCGGACTCACCTACGTGTATCCCGTCGTGTCGCGCCGCGCCGGGGGCGTGTCGGTCGGCGTGAACCTCAACCCGAACAACGCATGCAACTGGCGGTGCGTGTACTGTCAGGTCCCCGAGCTGGTACGGGGCGCCGCCCCGGAGATTGACCAGGACCGCCTGCGCGCCGAGCTGGACGGGTTTTTGCGCGAGATCACCGAGGGCGACTATCTCGCCGAGCACGTCGCCGACCCCGAGGTGCGACATCTCGTCGATGTCGCTCTTTCGGGCAACGGCGAGTCGACGACGGCGCACCCCTTCGACGAGATCGTCGGGGTGGTGCTGGACGTCGTGAAGCAGCGGGCGCCAGCGATCAACAAGGTGCTCATTACCAACGGCTCGATGATGCACCGGCCCGAGGTCCAGCGGGGCGTCGCGGCGATTGGCGAGGCGGGCGGGGAGGTTTGGTTCAAGTTCGACGCGGGCACCGCACAAAAGCGTCAGGCGCTCAACGGCGCTCCGTCGAGCGATGAGCACGTGCGGCGAAACCTGCGCGCCACGGCGGAGCGGGCGCGCACGCGTATTCAAACCTGCCTCATCGAGATGGACGGGGAGTCGCTGTCGGCGGCAGAGCGCGCCGCGTACGTCGCGCTGTTGCGCAGCGAGGTCGACCGCGGCACCCACATCCAGGACGTGCTGCTCTACGGCATGGCGCGACCGTCGATGCAGGAGGCCGCCAGCCGTCTGGAGCGGGTCGACCGTTCGGAGCTCGACGCGTTCGCCGACGAGATTCGGGCCGCGGGCATTCCGGTCCTCGTTCGCGAGTAGTCGGCCCGACCACCGCCCGCCGGGGCATCGGCCGAAACGAAAAAAGGGACGCCGGCCTCCCAACATGGCCGGCGCCCCGCGCGGACAGCGTCCGCGCTAAGTTTGCATCTACTGGTTCTGGCGGATGAGACCGACGGTGCCGGCCGGACCGACGGCGAGGATGCCGAAGCCGAACTCGGCGGCGGCGGGCTCGGCGAGCAGACCGGTTGCGATGAGGAACACCTCGGCTCCGTCGGGCAGCTCGGCGGTGAAGGCGGTCACGCGGGCGCCGTCGGCGAGGACGCCGACCTGGAACTGGGTCCCCGCGGGCAGCTCGACGCCAGCTTCGCCGGTGTCGGCGAAACGCGCGAGACCCGGCACTTCGGCCGAGCCGTCGTCACCCACGTCGAGGTCGACCGTCGGGGCGTCGGCGCTCGCGTGCACGATGCGGACGATGGCGTTGCCGGCTGCCGGGGCGTCGAAGTTCTCGAAGAGCGGAAGAACCCGGAACTGCTGGTCGGCGGGCAGAGCGGCATCGGCCACGCCCGCGGCGATGGCGGTTACGCGGTCGCCGTCGGCGAGGGGCAGGTCACCCGTGGTGAACACGACGGTGTCCGTGCCGCTTACGCGAACCTCGACCTGGTAGGTACCGGCCGGCAGCGTGAGGTAGTCCGAGGTTTCGGTGTACGAGAGGTTGGTGAGGAGCGCCTCGTCTCCGCCCACCGGAAAGATGTCGACGGCGGGGGCACCCGGCGACGCGTGCACGACGCGGAGCTCGGCGGAGCCGGCAGTGTCACCGTCGTCGGTGGAATCGTCGTCGCCACAGGCGGCGAGCGGCAGGGCGAGGAGGGCAGCAAGAAGGGCGAAGGTTTTCGTAAGCTTCATAGTTCGAACTCCGGGTAAGCAAAGTTTCGGGACCGCGGGTGTCCCTCGGCGCGGCGCGCCGTCCTTGTCTTCGTGGATGGCTCGCCAGCGGATGCGCGCAACCGGAAAAAAGATCGTGATGCCAGCGGACATCACCCGCCGCGGGCGAGTCGCGCCGCGGCCCATGCCGAACGGACGCGTCGGTCGGTTTCGTCGAACCTGGCGGCCCCGCTGTCACCCGGTGCCATCGAGGCGCTACTTCGGGCGTCTGTGGACATTCGCCGCTACCGCGATGCTGGTTGCGCGGAACACCGGCGGTGCTACGCGCGGCCTACGCCGTTTCGAACGTCGCGAGGACCCGGGCGACTTCGGCGGCGCGCCGAGACTCGACGGTTCGGGGGCCGGCCGCGAGGGCTCGACGGTGAGCCTCGGCGAACGACAGGGAGTTGTCGAGCACCGGCTTGTCGTAGTTGACCGCGCGGTTGCGCAGGTCGGTGGTTTCGTGAACTCGCAGCAGGGTGACCCCGTCGTCGAAGAAGACGCTGGTCACCCGCTGTCCGGGCGACGCGGTGACGCCAGCGCTCGAGACGACCTTGTAAGCACCGGCCCGCGAGCCCAGAGTCAGGCTCGAGGCGACGCTCTGCACGTCGAAGGCGTTGTCGGCGATCACCTCGCGAGCTCGCGTGCCTACGAGTACGCTGTCGCGAATGCGCCCCCGGTCGACCTCGGCGTCGATGAGCACCGAGTTTTCGACATCGACGCCGTCACCGATGCGCGAGCGCCCGAGGATGAGGTTGCCGCGCGGGTCGCGCTGTCCGGCAACGCCGGCGAGCGCTCGCGCGATATCTCCGCGCGGGCCGCGATCGTTGAGCGCCGCGATGCCGTCGAACATCGCGGAGTGCTGGCCGATGTCGGCCCAGTACTGGTCGCCGAAGTCGACCGCGTGCAGCTCGACCGGGCGGCCGCGCGCGGCTTCTAGCCGGTCGATGGCCTTGCGAAGCCGGTCCACGGCGCCCGGCAGGCGCTTGTCGAGCTCGGCCAGAGCGGGGCTCTCTCGCCGCGCGGTGCGCCAGGCTCGGGCTCGCTCGTCGGCGTCGGGCAGGGCGGCGATGGTGAGTGCGGTGAACAACTGCGGGTCGAGGTCGGGGCGGTCTTTGCGATGGGCGGTCGGGTCAGCCACGTCGCTCGCGAACTCGTCCAGCAAGGCATCGAGCAGTTCGCGCGACATCGCGATGGAACCGAGATTGACGCCTCCCCACAGCTCGTCGCCGCGGCGCTGCAAGAGTCCGCGGTCGGCCAGCGCTTTCATGTTTGCCAGCGGCCGGCGCGGAATGAAGGCGGTGATGCGACCGTCGGCGGCCACCCCGACCCAGTCTTTGTTGGCCGCCGTGTCGTCAGTCATCGGCTGCATCGACACGAAACGGACCACGTCGGCGGTGGCGAGCCGCGGGTCGCGGCCGCCGAGATTCAGCGTCGGCACCTGAACCTCGTCGCCCCATTTGACGACGACTCCGTCGAATCCCGAGCGACGCAAGTGGGCCTCCACCGGCGCGAACGTGCGCAGCGCGACCTCCACGGTTGTAAGGAATCGCCGGCCGTCGCCGTCGCCGACCGCGACGAAGGAAGAAACGGCCGGCTTTTGGCCCGCCTCGCACTCGGTTAGCGGCGTCGCCCGCGACCCCTCGCCGAAGACGAAGGCGACCAGCGCGCCGCGGCCGGGCTCGAATCGCTGGCGCAAACGCTGCCACATGAGCAGCAGCCCGAAGGCCTGGTTGACCGGCAAGTCTTCGTGCAGGGACTCGACCTGGGGCCCTCCGAGGGCCTCGCGACCGCGTTCGAGCACGTGCTGCCAGTGCCGCTGGGACTCCCGGGTGCCCGACACCACGCCGACCAGCGCCGGTCCCTGGCCGGCGGCGAGCAGCTCGTCGGTGTGCCGCAGGTTGGCCGTGATGTCGTCGGCCTTGGTGAAGTGGGCGGCGGCGTCGAGCAACCTGAGCAGGATTCCGTCGGGCTCGCGCAATCCGGCGTCGATGATGGCGTCGGCTCGCGCGGCTGAGTCGGCGACCGCGTACAGCCGCAGCTGCGGAGCGTTGCCCGAGGGCCGAACGTGGGCGGTGTCGCCGTTGTCAAAGTGCACCCGCAGCCCGTCGGTCGTGTCGACGTCGGTCACGGCGCCGAAGCCGTCGGATTCGGCAAAGCAGGTGGCCAGTCTCCGGCCGCGTACCGCGGGGTCGCCGGTGCCGAACGCGCGGAGCAAGCGGGCGCTCGCCGCGGGGGCAACCCCGTCCAGCAGCGCTGCGCGGCTGGCGCGCGGGGGCAGTGACTCGAGCAGGTCGAGCAAGGCGCCACCGCGCCGGGCGCGCCGGAGCACGGCCACCAGGGGCAGGACCGCGTCTCGGGTGGGCAGGGCGGTGAGCGTTCCCGCGTCACCCGAGAGGGTCGAGCCGGTGAGAAAGCCCCCGTTGGCCTCCCAGCCGACCACTCGATCGCCTTCGAGCTCGCCCATGGCAGCGATTACCCAGGGCGAGCCGATGCGCGTGCGCACCACCTTTATGCCCTTCGGTGCGAGATGGCGCTCGATGAGGTCGGTCGAGCTCACGGGCACGGCGGCGGCGTCGGCCGAAAGGCTCTCGGCGACCAGGGTGCCGAGCACATCGCCGCCGACAAAGTGGCCGCGGCCTTCTCGGTCGACGGCAATGACGAGGGGGCGATCGCTGTCGCCGTCGGTCGACACCAGGGCATCGATGGGGCCGTCGCAGCGCCGAGCCGCGTCGCCGATCAGTTCCGACAGCTCGGCGAGTCGAGTTGCGCAGAGCGCCTCGGTGTCGATGGCGACGAACACGTCCGAGCGGCCTACGCGGATGACGGTGGCGCCGAGGGCTTCGAGGATCTCGGGGATCAGGTCGCGACCGACCGCCGAGTGTTCGAAGAACGCGACGCGAAGGCCCGCGAGACTGTCGGGCGCAAAGGCGTCGCGGTACCGAGCGACAAAGGCGCGGGAAGCCGCGTCGTCGGCGGGGGGCAGCGAGGTCGCGGTGCGCAGTGCACCGCGGTCGTCGAACGGCGAGGCCGAGGCGCGACGGGCGTAGTGCTGGGCGCGGACTCGAGCGACGCTCGCCAGGATCGGGGGCTCGTCCTCCTTGAGGACTTCGCCCCCGGGCTTGGCGAACTTGATGCCGTTGCGGTCGAACGGAATGTGGCTGCCCGTGACCATGATGCTCGGCCAGCCGCGCGCGACCGCAAAGTGCATGAGCGCGGGCGTGGGAATGCGCCCCTGGTACGACACGCGCAGGCCCGCGTCTTCGACGGCCCGAGCAACGGCGCCGAGAATGCGCTCGGTGCTCGGTCGCAGGTCGCCGGCAACCGCCACGGTCCCGCCCGGGACCGCGTCGCCGTTGGCAATGAGATAGTCGATGAAGCCGCGGGCGTTGACGTAGGCCTCGAGGTCGGTGATGTCGGCGACCAGTCCGCGCAGCCCGCTCGTACCGAAGGACAGGGCCGTGGGGTGGCGCTCGCGAAATCGCATATCGGAGGCTTTCGGGGCGCCGCCGACGCAGCGCACCGCGCGCGCCGGCCCATCGCTCCAGACGGTGTATTCGCCCTCGGTCACCAGGCAGGCTTCGCCGCGGGACAGCGGCACGTCGGTGCCGCCGGTCGTTACGATCACGCGGGTGCCGTCCTTGGCGGGCAGCGCGAGAATCGTGTCCAGGTCGGCGGCGTGTCGGCGCAGCCGCTGCCCCGGGGCGATGTCGAACGCGCGCACGTCGAACTCGAGGGCCGCGGTCGGGTAGCGGCGCTCGACGGGTTCTTCGCCGCCGCGTTCGCCCTGGCCGCCTTCGTCCTCGACCGGGTCGATCACGGGGGGCAGGCCCGCGTCGAAGCGGACCACGCGAAGAAGCTCGTCGGTATCGACGTGCTTGCGCGTCAGGCCGGCGCGCAGGACGTTGTCGGAGTTCGCCATGACCTCGACCGCCGCCCCCTGCAGATAGGCGTGGGGCACGCCCGCGGGTAAAAACAGGGCCTGACCCGGTTCGAGCCGCACCAGCTCGAGCAAGAAAACGAACAGCAGCCCCGGATCGGGCCGGGCCGGGTCTCCTCCGACGGCGCGATGCGCGCGCAGAGCCCAGGCTTGGGGACCGTTTGGCGGCAGCGCGTTGTCGGAGGCCTCGAGTCGCGCCACCAGGGCCGCGAGCGCCGGAGTTGTGCGTTCCGGCGGCAGGTTGAAGTAGGCGCGGACCAGCTCTTCCAGCGAGCTGGAGGTGGGCAGCACCGCGGCGAGCTCGGGGGCGAGTTCGTCGAGGGCTCGCCGGGCGTCGGCCGGCGCTCGAAATCCGCACAGTGCGGAAAATGGCGTGAGCGCGATCAGCAGCTCGGGCTTGTGGTTGGCGTCGCGGTAGCGACGGTGGGCGGCGTCGCGCGCCACCCCGGCCGCCTCTTCGTCGGCAAATCCGGCCCGGGCCTGGGCGCGGTTCGGGTGCACCTGGATGGACAGAGGCGCGGCGGCCGCGAGGAGCTTGAGCAAGTAGGGCAGGGTGAGGTCGCGTTCCGCGAGCACTGCGTCGAGGCCGCGGCCGTCCCCGCGGACGGTCGCCGGTCCGCCGGGGTGGGCCCCGTACCAGGCTTCGGCGACGGGGCCGTCCTCGGGCGGCGTTCCCAGCAGCTGGGGGAGAAAACCGGGGTCGCCCCACGCATAGCGCTGCAGCGTTGGGCGGAGGGCTAGTGCCGTTGGGCGCGCGGCCATTGTTTGCGATGGTACCGAGCGGCGCGGGCCCGAAGGCGGGCCGCCGGAGCCGTTCGGTTCCCGCAGAGCGTATCGGCTCCCCCGTTTCGGTGCAAGTATCGGAAATCGCTGCCGCCGTGCCTGGAACGCGCGTTGCTCCTACGGGGCGGCATGTCCAGGGCATTCACTCGCGTCGCGGCAGGATTGGCAGCGTTTCTTTGCTGGGCCGGCCTGGCTCAGGCGAACGGCCAGCACGCCTACGTCGGCGTTCACCCGCTGTCGTCGGCGCCCGACGACGGCTTTTGTTACATCGAGGCGCCGCATGTGCACGCGGCGGCGCCGTCGTCGCCGGCGCTCTACGTCGACCGCGACGAGCACCACCACTTCATCGGGGACCCGATGGCTTTCGGCTACGACGGCGAGCCGTACCCCTACCAGGGGCACCATCCCATTGCCGTCGATGTGGTCTTGCACGGCGACGATCCCGGCGCCGGTGACGTCTTGTGCGTCATCGACGGCCCTCACTACCACTACTTCGAGCCGGCGGCCCGGCTCGACTTCGAGCTTCGCGGCGGCGCCTACGTGTTCGTGGGCGAGCCGCCGGGCCGCGCGATTCGGCCGACGCGCCAGGAGGTTGCACTGGTCAACGCCGCGTACGCCGACATTGAGTACGCCCGTCCGATCGTCGACGTTCGCGTTGCCGCCCCGGTGACCTTCGTGGCGGCTCCCGTCGCCGTCGAGGTCGAGTCGCGTCCGATTCGCAGCGCGCGGCCGGTGGCTCGCGGGCGCGCGGAGGTCCGCGCGGGCGTGGAAGTGCACGTGCCGGTGCCGTCGCTCGAACTGCGGGTGGGCGGCCCCGGTGTCGTGGTTCACGAGCGAGGACCGCGGCGCCGCTACGTCAAGCACAAGAAACACAAGCGCTATCGCTACGACAAGCGCCGACGCTACAAACAGAAGCGCTACAAGCACAAGAAGTACAAGCGCAAGCGCAAGCGCGCCCGCAAACGTTACTACCGGCCCGACCGCCGGCGGGTCTTCACCCGCGACCACCGGAGGCGATAACCATGCGCGCGCATCTTTTGATTACCGCAGTCGCCATTTGCTCGAGCCTGGTGGGCTGTTCCAAGCGAGACCGGGTCAGCCCGACGACCCTGGCGGGCGCGATCGAAGCCTGGGATGACGCCGGCCTCGATGCAGGCGCGTTCGAGCCGGCTGACGACCTCAAGGTCGCCGGCGGAGCCTGCCAGCGTGGCACCGTCGAGGGGCTCGAGGCGGTCGTTTGCGAATACTCGAGCGTGGACGCCGCCGACCGCGCACGCGAGGCCGGGCTGCGCGTTGTCGGCTCGGCCACGGGCCTTGCGGTCGCGTCGGGTCCTCTTCTTCTGGTCGCGACCGACCGCGAGGGAGCCGACCCGTCGGGCAAAGCCATTAATCGCGTGACGCAGGTGTTTCGCGGCCAGCCGTAGCCGCGCCTCTAGCTTTCGCGCTCGAGCTCGACCCGGGCCACCACTTCTTCGGGCGTGACCCCCGAGCGCAGGACCATCTCGCAAATGTGTTCGAGGCGCTCGACGTGCTCGTACGCGGTCCACGGGTCGCCGGCGACGGCGCACACGCCGTGCTGAGCCTGACCGACGATGTCGAAGGTCACGTTGCCGGCGTCGTCCACGCCGAGCGCGTCGGCAGTGGCTTCGCCGAGCTCGGCGGTCGTCGCCATGATGGCCGGCACGGTTGGACCAACCCGGGTGTAGCGGAAAATCTCGGGGAACTGATGGGCGATGAGCTGGAGGTCGAAACCGCGATATATGGCGGCGACGGTGCTGGTCGGGTGCAGGTGCAGGACGGCGCGCACCGACTTCGAGTTGCGCTGCAGCAGCCAGTGCATGTGCAGCTCGGCCGACGGGTTCGAACCCTCGGGTACGTCGAGCTGGCCGTCGTCGCCGAAGGGCAGCTTGATCATGTGCTCCGGGTGGATGATGGTTTTTCGCCAGCCCGACGGCGTGATGTAGAGGTACTTGCTGCCGGTGCGCCGCAAGCTGCAGTTGCCGTCGCGAGTGGTAATCCAGCCGAGCTCGTAGCAGCGGCGCATCAGGTCGCCGATCGCGGTAATCATCGGGCGGCATGATCGAGCGAGTGCGGCGCCCGCGCAAGCGCTGGGGCGGTACGAGGGCGCCTCAGGTCCCGGTGAGTGAGCCTCGTCATCGCGCGGCACCGCCACCGTGAGCCGGTGCGCCGTGCCGTCGGCCCACGCGCGATGTCGCCGAAATCATTGCGGGCGGGCAACTTGTTACTTGCGAACGGACGGAGGATCGTGTTTCACGTAGAGCCGCGAGTCTTTCCAGATGATTACGACGTCAGACCTCTCGCTCTCCTTCGGCCAGCGCATCCTCTTCGAGCAAGTGAACGTCAAGTTCACGCCGGGCAATTGCTATGGGCTCATTGGGGCCAATGGCGCTGGCAAATCGACGTTTCTGAAGATTCTCTCGGGCCAGGTCGAGTCCTCTGCGGGGGCGGTGGTGATCCCCGACGGGCTCCGCATGAGCTTTCTCGAGCAGAACCACTTCGCCTACGAGGAGTGCACCGCGTTGGACACGGTGCTGCGCGGTCACGACCGCCTGTACTCGGTGATGAAGGAGAAGGACGCGCTCTACGCCAAAGAGGACTTCACCGACGAAGACGGAATCCGGTCCGGCGAGCTCGAGGCCGAGTTTGCCGACCTCAACGGCTGGGAAGCGGAGTCGCAGGCGGCGGCCTTGCTCTCGGGGTTGGGCATCAAAGAGGCCAACCACGAAAAGTCCCTGGCCGAGCTCGACGATAGCGAGCGCGTCCGGGTGTTGCTGGCCAAGGCGCTCTTCGGTGACCCCGACGTCCTGCTCCTCGACGAGCCGACCAACCACCTCGACGTCGACTCGATCCTGTGGCTCCAGGAGTTCTTGATCCGCTTTAACAACACGGTCGTCGTCGTGTCCCACGACCGGCACTTTCTCAACAAGGTGTGCACCCACATCGCGGACATCGACTTTTCGCGAATGCAGCTGTACACGGGCAACTACGATTTCTGGCGCCAGGCGAGCGACCTGGCGCTCAAGCAGAAGCGCGATGCCAACAAAAAGGCGAAGGACAAGGCCGAGGAGCTCAAGGCCTTCATCGCGCGTTTCTCGGCCAACGCGTCGAAGTCTCGCCAGGCTACCGCCCGTAAGAAGATGCTCGACAAGCTCGACTTCGAGGCGATCAAGCCCAGCTCGCGCAAGTACCCGCACATCGTCTGGGAGCCCGAGAAACTCAAGAGCCGAGACCTGCTCACGGTCAAGGACCTGACGCTCGAAGTCGACGGTCGGCCGGTCCTGGAAGGGGCGTCGTTCAACGTCATGCGCGGCGAGAAGGTTGTGTTCGTGTCCGACGACAGCCTCGTGACGACGGCCATGCTCGACGCGCTGGCCGGCGACAGCAAGCCGCCCAAGGGCACCATCGCGTGGGGCAGCTCGGTGCACTACGGGTACTTCCCGAAAGACCATCAGAAGTACTTCGACACCGACCTGAACCTCATTGACTGGCTGCGCCAGTTCTCCGAGGACGATTCCGAGTCGTTCGTGCGCAGTTTCCTGGGCCGTATGCTGTTCACGGGCGACGAGACCAAAAAGCCGGTGAACGTCCTGTCCGGTGGCGAAAAGGTCCGCTGCATGCTCGCGCGCTTGATGCTCGAGAACCCTCAGACGCTCGTGCTCGACGGCCCGACCAACCACCTCGACCTCGAGTCGATCACCGCGCTCAACGAATCGCTGGTGAAGTACCCGGGCACGCTGCTGTTCGCGTCTCACGACGTCGAGTTCATCGAGACTCTGGCCGACCGGGTCATCGAGCTGCGCGACGGCAAGCTCATCGACCGCCCGATCTCGTACTCGGACTACCTGGAAGAGCGAGCCGAGAAGCTGCAGCTGGCTGCCTAGCGGCGCTGGTCGCGCGTCTGCGGCTGGCTAGCGGCGCTGGTTGCGCGTCTGCGGGGCCCGCCCGTCTACAGGAACCGGTCGGCGCCGGCGACTCCGTCGCTGTCGACGTGTTTTCCGTCGAACTGGTAGGGCGGGTCGACCAGATCGTTGATGCGCTCCATCACCAGGTCGGTCATGGCCTGCATCTTGTTTCGGTGCGCCGGGTCTTGCTCGGCGCCAAACGGGTCGACGGCATCGGGCAGGTGGAATTGCTCGAGCTCGCTGTGGGGCAGCGGTTCCCCCACCCGGTACGTGATGCTGGCGCCGCGCGCCCACGGGCTGCCGCCCGGGTAGGCCTTGTCGCTGCCGCTGCAGCCGATGGGCACGATGGGGCGCTTGAAGCGGAGCGCGCATTGGGCGAGCCCGATGCGCCCCCGAGAAAGGCGGATCGACCGGGTGCCCTGGGGAAAGATCAGCAGGTCGAGGCCGAGTTCGAAGCACTCGGCGTTGAGCTCGACGAACCGCGCGGACATGGCGTCCATAAGCCGGGACACGCACTCGGCGTAGGTCTCGCGGGCCGGATCGAAGTCGACGCCGAGGACGCTGCGCGGGCGTTCGAGCAATTCTGTGGGTACGTCCGTCGATGGGGCGCCTTTGCCCTCGCAGAGGTTTCGCACGGCCCGGTATTCGTCGCTGTTGGGCGCCCGCCCGACGGTTAACGCGAAGTCTTTCGTCAGCACGTAGCCGAGCGACGGTGCGGGGATGTTGTTGGTCAGCTCCATGAAGCGGCCCACGTACTTGTTCTCGTAGTACTTGCCCTTCACCCACGTGGCCGTGAAGCGTTTTTCGTTTCGCCACAGCCAGTATTGCCAGGGCCAGTAGTTGTACCGGTCGGTGTGGTTCATCGCGTAGATGACGGGTTCGTTGGGCAGCCGGTCGGCGCCCTCCACCGCAATGCGAACGCGAGGGGGCAGGTGGTAGTTGGGCGTGAGCATCGCCAGTGCAATGGCGCGCTGAACCCTTGGTCGAGCGGTCAGTCGGATGCCTTGCAGTCGAGGGAGGTCGAGCACGACCGCAGTATGGCGCGGCAACGTGAAAGACACGAACCCACAAGAGCCCACTGCTCGCTACATGCTCGAAAACAGTGGCCTGGGCCTTGCTGAACCGCATTGCGTGCAAGCGGGGAAACGGGTACTCGGCAAAAATTTTCTACCTCCGGCCTTACAGCGAGCCCGGTCGTTCGTGAGAAAGGCTGCACACGGTGGACTGCGGACATTCGTGTTCTGCGGTCTTTGGACCGTGTGGGTGTTGGGCGCCTGTGCGACTGACGAGCAACAAACAGACGACCCGGCCGACATCGAAAGCGTGCAGCAGGCGGCTCGGGTCGACTCGTATCTCGCAACCGGATGTTCAACGGCGGTTGTCGCCGGCTTGTCGCGCCAGATAGCGGAACAGATTCAGTGCGTGGCGCCGGGCTCGCTGGTGCCTTTTGCCGAGGGCGGAGGCGTCGTCTTCAACTTCTCGAACGTGCTGCCGTACCTGACGCCGGGAGCAAAAGAAGAGCTCGAGCAGGCGGGGGCCGACAGCGGACTCATCCTCGTCAACTCGGCGTTTCGGACCGTCGCGCAGCAGTACTTGCTGTACGCGTGGTATCTGCGCGGCCGCTGCGGCATTCCCATCGCGGCCACTCCGGGGCGTTCGAATCACGAAAGCGGCCGCGCGGTCGACGTTCAGAACTACGGCCAGCTCGGTGCGCTGTTTCCGCGCTATGGCTGGGTGCAAACCGTCCCGGGCGATCCGGTTCACTTCGACCACGTCGCCTCGCCGGATCTGCGCGGCGCCGACATCCTTGCCTTTCAGCGGCTGTGGAACCGGAACAATCCCGGCGACCCGATTGGTGAAGATGGCCAGTGGGGCCCGGCGACCGAGGCTCGCCTCGCCGCTGCCCCGGCCGAGGGATTTGCCATCTCCGGTTGCGAAGAGGCCTCGTACGGTGCCGACCTCGTGTTGGTCGACGCGCCGGCCCAGGGCGCCGTCGGAGATCGCCCGGTGGTGCGCGTGGACCTGCGCAACACCGGGAACACGACCTGGACTCCCACCTCGACGTTCTTGGCGACGACCGACCCGATGGACCACGACAGCGTCTTCTACGACGTCGAGAACTGGGAGTCGCCGTCGCGCGCGACCGGGGTCGACGCGGTGACCCCGCCCGGTGCGGTGGGCAGCTTTAGCTTCGTGGCCAATCTGCCGCCGCGGGGCGTCGACACCGTCGTGGTCGAGACCTTCGGTTTGGTCGAGGAAGGTGCCCAGTGGTTCGGCCCGCAGGGCATTCGCCTGGAGATTCTCGTGGAAGGGGATGGCACGACGCCGCCGGACGACGGTCCTCCGGGCGGCGATCCCGGGGACCCCGGCGACCCGCCCGCGCCGGGTGACGACGACCCGCCCGGCCCCGGCAACCCCGCCGATCCGCCCGGCGACCGAGACCACCACGACAACGGCGTTGTCGGCGGCTGCGCGGCGTCCGGCGCATCCCACACGGAAAGCCCGCCCGCCTTGCTCATTGCTCTCGCCTTGCTCGTCGGTACCCGGCGCCGCCGTCGGTAAGCTCCACCAGCGGCACCCGCGTCAAGTTGGCAAGACCGTCCCCGAAAGTAGCGGGGCCTTCATTTGGGGACGGTGTTGCCAAGTTGCCGTGTGCGGGGCTAGCGCTGCTAGCTGCGTCAAGTTGGCAAGACCGTCCCCGAAAGTAGTGAGGCCTTCGTTTGGGGACGGTGTTGCCAAGTTGCCGTCAAGTTGGCAAGACCGTCCCCGAAAGTAGTGAGGCCTTCGTTTGGGGACGGTGTTGCCAAGTTGCCGTGTTTGGCTATCGGTTGGCGGTGGCGGTCTCGAGGCCTTCGATGTAGTCGGCGGCCGCCGCGCACTCGCGCGCCGAGTCGCCATCGCCCTGGCGCTCGCAGTCGCGCAGGTAGGGCAAAGCGGGGCCGGCGTGACGTCCCATGGCCGCGAGCTCGCGGGCGCCGTCGGTGCGGACCGCGTCGTCTTCGTTAAAGAGCCGCATGATCAGCCCGTCGACCTCGTCGGCGTAGCGCGCATCGATCTCCGACGGCGTCGGTTCGACGGCCACCGGCACGCTTGCCTGAGGCGCGGGCGCGGACGCCGGCGCGAGCGTGCCAACGGGGACCGTGTCGTCGAACACCGGTCCGGCAGATGCCCCGCAACCAGCTGAAAAGACTGCCAGCGTAAGGGCAACGAAGAGGAAACCCTGAGTGCGCATGCCTCTTCGACGCTCCCGCCCGGGCGCGCCTTCAGCGGGAGTGGTCCGATTCACACAGCTGTCACGCCCGCCCACAACTCGCCGAAAACCCTACTCCGGGCTGTCGATCAGCCCCGGGTGGTCCGCCGGGCGCGGTCCCGCCGAGTCCCACCGCCAGCGCCGCTCGCCTTCCGAGATGGGCTTGTCGTTGATGCTCGCCTCGCGTCGCCGCATCAGGCCCTGCTCGTCGAACTCCCAGTTCTCGTTGCCGTAGGCCCGGTACCACTGTCCCGAGTCGTCGCGCCACTCGTACTGAAACCGCACGGCGATGCGATTGCCTGCGTGCGCCCAGAGTTCTTTGACGAGGCGGTAGTCGAGCTCCTTGTCCCATTTGCGTCGGAGGAACTCGCGAATCTGGTCGCGCCCGCGCAGAATTTCGGCGCGGTTGCGCCAAAAACTGTCTTCGGTGTACGCGAGGGCCACGCGCTCGGGGTCGCGCGAATTCCAGGCATCTTCGGCCATCCGCACCTTGCGCAAGGCGCCTTCGCGGTCGAAGGGGGGGAGGGGAGGCTTGCCGGTCGTCATGTCACAAGGACGCCCGGTTCACTCCCCGCGTTACGTCGGTTTACCCGCCGAGGGCGTTGCGGAACGCGTCTTCGAGGGTGAGGTCGTCGCAGAACACTTCCTCGACGTTGTCCGACTCAATCACCGAAATGCGCAGCTTCTTGAGGGCGTGGCGCGGGTTCTTGGCTTCCATGGCGGCCAGCGTCGCCTCGTCGGCGACGTCCCCAAGCTTGTCGTCTTCGATGTCGACGTGTTCCGCCGCGACCAGGCTGCGCAGGGCGTCCGCGATGGCGTTGCGCATCGGCATGGCCGACTTCGGAATCTCGAGGGGCTCTGCCGTCAAGGCGGCGAGAAGAGCCATTTCGTCGGCGGACAGCTCGTCGTCGAGGTCGTCGTCGAGGTCGTCTGGGTCGTCGGGGGCCATGGCGAGGGCACAGTAGCCATCGCGCCCGGCTCGCGCCACCCTCGACGGCGCATATCGGCGGCCCCAGGCCCAAGGTGTATCCTCCCCTCGTGCCCACGGGGTCGAAGTTCCTCATGTTGCTCGCCGCCGGCGCCGGCCACGAGCCGCTGCGCAGCGACGACTGGCGCGCCAAGCTCACGGACTCGGGCAAGCGAGCGGCGCAGCGGTACGGTTCCATGCTGGCCGAGCGGGGCTGGTTGCCCGACGTGGCCCTGGCCTCGGGCGCGGCGGCCCTGGCGACGGCGGAAAAGGCGCTCAAGGCGGCCGGAACGACGACGTCGAGCCTGCGCATTTACGACTCGGTCTCGCCGGACGACGTCAGCGGGCTTCTCGACGACATCGGCGACGTGCTCGTGGTCGGCGGAGCGGATGACCTGGTCGCCATCGCCGCTCACTTCGACGCGCTCTGCGGCGGTGCACCCTTTAGCCGTCTGGAAGTGCGCGGCGCCCACGGACTGGTGCGCGTCCAGGTGCGGGCCGACGAGCTTCCCGAGGATTTCCCGTTCCCGGCGCCGGGCGCGGTCGAGCGTCGTTCGCGTCCCGCGTACTACTACACGCAGTCCGCCGCGGTGCCGTTTCGGCAGACCGAACGCGGTCTGGAAGTGCTCGTGATCGGGTCGAGCGGCGGTCGCCACCGGGTGGTCCCGAAAGGCATCGTCGAGCCGGGACTATCCGCGGCCGAGTCGGCGCTCAAGGAAGCCCGTGAAGAAGCTGGCGTGCGCGGTGAGATCGTCCGGTCGCTGGGGGACTTTCAGTACGACAAGTGGGGCGCCGCGTGTTCCTGCACCGTGTTCGCCATGGAGGTGAGCGAAGAACTCGCCGAGGGCAACTGGGAAGAGGCGCATCGCGGCCGCGAGTGGATGTCGGCGGCCGAGGCATCGCGGGCTCTGCGCGTCCAGGCCCTCGCCGACATCGTCGCGCGATTGCCGGAGGCGTTGGCCGAAGCGACGTCGGCGGCCAACGTCCCGTAGTGGCCGGCTCAGGCTGCGCCCAGAAGCTCGAGGCAGCGGGCCGTCGCCAGGTCGAAGTCCACGCCGCCGGTGACCTCGACGACGGGAATCCCCGACAGCGCCTCGAGGTACGGCTCCGACGCTACGTCGACGGTGTTGGCGGCCCGCTCGCCGAGCCGGTCAACGTGCAGCGGGCCCGGATGCTTGACCACGGTCGGCCACAAGTCGGGGCGCGTCGCCAGGTCGACCTCGCGCGCTTTCGCCGGCGAGGAGTCGCGAGGCGACCAGTTGAGAATGATCAGGCCGCGCGTGCGTGAGCGGGGCGTCCAGCGCCCGCCGAAACGGTCGCCAACGTCGGCGTCGTACTTGTCCTCGAGGCTCCACAGCTCGTCGCGCGGCATCGCCTGGAGCTGGGCCTGGCGAGCCGGGGCAACCAGCGAGCGCAGGCTCGGGTTGGCCAGAGCGGTGCCGGGGTTGATACGCGGGTGTTTGGGCACGCCGGTCATCTCGAGCGCGCCGTTCGGGACAGTGCGTTTGATGAGCAGGCGATCGTTGCTCACGAACGACAGACCGCTGTTCATCGCGTGCAGCGCCAGCGTCGACTTTCCCGCGCCCGACACGCCGGCGATGGCCACACTACCGCTTTCACGGGCGACCGCCGCGGCGTGGCACAACACCCAGCCGCGGTTGAGCCGGTGGGACATGAACGCAGCGTTGACGAAGTTTACGATCTGATTGAAGTTGGCGGTGCAGGGCCCCGCGGCGACTCGGTGACCTGCGCCGAGCGCGAACTGCATGCCGGTGCGCACTTTGCGGACCACCCAGCCGTCCGCGAGGTCGCTGACCTGCTCCTTCTTGCCGACCTTGCCCGGGGCGCGAGCCCAGTCTCGATACTCGAGGCCCCAGTCGACAGCGTCGCATTCGTAGGCGTGAATGGTCTCGTCGCAAGCCGATGTGTCGGTTGCGAATAGCCGCGAGTAGTGTCCCAGCGTCGCCGTCAGAGATGGCGAGTTCGACAGGACTTCTGCGGTCCAGCCATCGAACTCGATTGCGGTGCGGTGCGGCGTTGCCGTCGCGCTTGCCAGACGGCTCGCGAGCTCGGCTACGGAATGACTACTGGGCGCCCGCTCGGAGCTCATGGGCGACATACTCCGCGTACTGCGTCGCCACATCAAGGCCGCAACCGTCTCTCAGACCGCGAAAACCGCCAAACGCCGAGACCTCGAACACGACGTAGCGCCCCTCGACCTCGGCGACGTCCACACTGGTGTAGTCGAGGCCGAACGGCGCTTGCGCCCGCGCTGCGAGGTCCACGACCTCGTCGGGCGCCTCGTAGCATTCGTAGTGACCACCCAGATTGGTGGTCGTGTTCCACTGACCATCGGCACGCACGCGCGAGTAGCTGCCGACATGGCGCCCGCCCATGAACACGATGCCGTGGTCTCGATCGCCGAGGGGCAGCATCTTTTGGATGTAGAAACAGCGATTTCCGGCGCGGCCGAATGCCTCGATCGCCGCCGCGAGGTCGGGCGCGTCGGCCTCGACGACCTCCATGCCGCGGGCCTTGGTCGAGTACAGCGGCTTGAGAACCGCGCGGCCAAAGCCTTCGATCGCGGCCCTGGCCAGCCCCGGGTCCTCGGTCACGACGGTGGGCGGCATGGGAATGTCGTGCTCGCGAAGGCGGGCGGTGCACGACAGGCGGTTGAGCATGCCGGCAATGTTCTCGGGGCGCGAAAACACGCGCACGCCGCGGCTTTGCAGGTAGCGCAACACCTCGAGCCGCGAGTACATATCCGGGCTGTACGCGCGATCTAGCTTCTTGACGACGATGCCGTCCAGCTGATCGAGTCGAACGTCGCGAAAGTACACCGCGCCGCTGTCGAGGTCGGCCGTGACGTCGGCGAGGTCGACGACCAGCCGATACCCGGTTGCGCGTTCGAGCGCATCGGCCAGGGCGTCGGTCGACCACGCGCCTTCGATGCCCACCACCGCGACGCGGACGTTAGTCAACGAGGGCCGCCTCGGGCAATCGGTAGCGCGTCAGAGCCGCATCGCCGTAGTCGGCGATGTGGGTGAGCAGATAGCGCGCGCGCAGGTACATGCTGCTGGCCAGCTCGCGGTCGAGCACGAACCGGGTCGACGTGGCGAGCGACCGAGCTACGCCGAGGGCCGTGCGCAGCTCGAAGGTGCCGTCATCCTGCTCGCGCGCGTACTCGCGAGCGAAGTCGAACAACCAGCGGGTAACCTGGTTGATGCGCTGCCGGACCGGTTGGTCGAGGCCGCGCAATCGCTGGCCCGACACGAGCAAAACGGTGACGTCCTGGGCGTAGTCCATCGAGCGCGACCGGTGTACGTCGATCAGCCGGACCCGCTTTTCGCGCGGGCGGCAAATGATGTTGTCGACGTTGAGATCGCCGTGGATGCGCACGGAGAAGCACTGCAGGCGCTCGTCGAGCCAGGCAACCCGGTCGACCAGCTCGTCGAAGGAGGCGTACTGGCGACCCGCAATGGATTGGTGACCGCTGCGAAACTCGGGATGAACCGCGTAGACCTCGGGCAAGCGGCTCTGCAGCTGGGCGACGAACCGCGGCCGCGACCGCTGGTCCGTCCGCGTGCGCTGCCATATGTCGCGCAGGGTGTTTCCCACCGCGGCGACGGCCTCAGCGACGTCCGCGTCGTCCCCGCCGACCAGCATTTGTTGAAAGGTCGTGCCCTCGAGGTACTCGTACAGCACCGCGCCGGTGTCGCCGCGAACGTGGAACGAGTAGATGTTGGCAACCAGGCCGGGCATGATCGCTTCCCACTCTTCGACGCTTTGGCGCTCGCTCGCCAACTTGCGCAGCTTGCCCTCTTTGAAGATGGCGAGCCGGCCGCCGTTGGCTTCGCCGACGCGAGAGATGTGGCAGCCCGAGCGGGTCTCGAACACGTCGTGCAGCTCGATGTCCTCGAGCGTGGATTGATCGTCGTCGGGCAGAACGTCGCCCAGGGCCGAGATTTGCTGGATCTTGAGCCGATCGCCGAGCAGCCACGAAATGATGGCTTCACCGATGTTCTCGAGCGAGTCGCCCATGCGCTCGAAGTAGTGCGCGATGAACAGGGCGGCGATGCGCCGCTTGGTGTGACGGCCGCTGGCGAGCCGGCGCGTGAGCTGGCGCAGGTCGCCTTCGTAGAGATGGTCGAGGTCGCGCTCGAGCTTGCAAATCTCGAGAGCCACGTGCACGTCGCTCTGTTCGAGCGCTTCGCCAATCAGGTCGACCCCCTCGAGGACGCGCGCGCCGTACTCGTCGAAGTTCGACTCGGTCGCGACGTCTCCGCTGGGCACGTTGTTGACGTGCGTGACGATGTTCTCGCAGAAGTCCGCGATGCGCTCGAGGTTGGCGCTGACGGTCTCCAGGGCCTTGAGGAATTTGAGCGCCGACTCGCCGGAGTTTGGGTCCGACTCGAGCGCGAGGCACTGGCGGCTGATGGCGCTGTGCAGCTGGTCGATGTAGTCATCGCGGCCCAGCAGCTCCCGGGCCTTGGCGGGCGTGGGCGTTTGCAGGTAGTCGAGCACCCGGCGAACCTGGCGCCCGACTTCGACGATGAGAAAGCGGAGGTTGTTGCCCAGCCCTTCGCGGCTGAGCAGCTCCTCTGTCATGGCGGTCATGGCCCGTCGTCGCCTTCGCTGGCGTCCGCGCCCTGGCTGATCTTCAAGGTCGACGGGGCGAGGCGCTTGTCGGCGCGCCACGACAGCGACAGCGTGACGCCGCACTGATCGGCGTCTTGCTGGCCGGTGAGCTCAAAGCGAATCAGGCCGCGCGGCTCCAGCGCCATTTCGCCTCGCTCGTCGCTCAGGTGCAGAGTTCCGGCGCGAATCGCGTCGGCGATCTCGGCGAGGTGATCCGCCAGGGCGTTCGCGTCCTGCAGCGATTCGTGCCGAAACGTACGCTTGTCGTCGCTCACCGTCAGGCCGCGGTCGCTTGCAGGCCCGAGGCTCGTCCGGCGGCGCGGGGCGCGTCGGCAAAGTCGCTGCTGATGGCGCAGACGCCACCGGGGCCGAAGATCGTGGTGGCGACGCCGAGGCCCGGAAGGCCGGCCTCGCGTCGAGTATTTCGGTCGAGGGACGCGTCGCACTCGAAGTGAGCGATGCCGTGCCGCAGCTCCACTTGTTGACCGCTGGCGTGGGTCTTGTGGCCGTGGACGATGGCGTGAATTCCGGCGCGCTGCAGGTCATCGGCGCCGCTGGCCGTAAACGGAAAGTCCTGAACTCTGTACTTCGTGCGGAACATGTTCCCGAGTGCGCCATTGTACAGGCCGAATGGATCGGTGGAAAGCGAGCGCCGAAACTGTTGGTTGACGTCACCGATGCCCTGGTTGCGAATGGCGCGAGCCATGGTGTCGTCAATGCCGGCGTGCACGAACAAGAACGAACCGGCTCGGTAGGCGACGCGCAGCGAGTCGTGCAACCAACGATAGGCTCCGGTGCGGGCCAAAAACAGCTCGCGACAGGTCTCGATGGCGTCGTACGCCATGGGCAGGGTCAGACCCGCCTCGGCGAACGCGACGCGCAGCTCCGAACATTTCTCACGAACGCGCGAAAGCTCGCGCTCGACCCGACTGGGCGGCACCAGTCCCTCGACTTCTCGGGGGAAGTCGCGCCACCACGAAGCCGGTGGAAACAAACGCCGGGCGACCTCGTCGGCGTCGAGCCGCGGCGTGCGACGTCGGCCAAAGGTTCGGTAGACCTCTCGCAAAAGGGGCACCGTTTTGGGGCCGAGCCGCGCGAACATGTGCGCGGTGCGAGCGTCGGTGCGGTCGGCGAGGGCCAGGCCGAGCAGGGTGCGCACGTCGTGGTTGCCGGCGAGCAGCACGACGTCGGCGCCGGTGTCGATCAGCGCGCGGATGGAACGCAGCAGGCGCAGGTTGCTCGGGCCCTTGTCAAAGTAGTCTCCGCCGAGCACGAACACGGCGTCGCGACCCCGGCGAGTGAGCCGAAGTGCTCCGTCCGGCGTCGCGGTGTCGCCCACGCCCCCCGTCGCCACCAACGAAGCGACGAACGCGTCAGCGTCGGCGTGGGCGTCGGTAATGAAGAAATGCTCGCGGTCGGGCAGGGCAAAGGCCGGGTGGTTCCACAACGGCAGCGCGCTTGCCGTGGACCAGGGACGTCCAGGACCGAGGGGTGCCCCACGAACGATAGACCGCATATCCCCAAGGCGTACCTGGTGCCAGGCTCGCCGCCATGGTCCTCATGTGACAGAACGGTGAAACCACCGCGATGGTTCTGATGGAATTCGGCGAGTGCGCCGACGGCGCCACTTACATTCCACGCACTTGTGTCTACGGAGTCGCGATAGACGCTCGAAATTGCGTGCTAGTAGCCACTTTTAAGGGGCGGCTGGTCCTTCCCGGTGGGGGGATCGAGGCCGGCGAACGAGAGTCGCAAACTCTGGTTCGCGAAGCCCTGGAAGAGACGGGCTGCGACGTGGTGCCGGGGCCGCTGCTAGGCCGCGCCCGCCAGTGGGTGACGCGACCCGAGGTTGGCAAGTACCGCGACAAGGCGTGCGCGTTCTATCGCATGCGAGTGGTCGCGCACCGGGGGCCGCCGACCGACCCGCGGCACGTGGCCCGGTGGCTGCCCGCGGCCGCCGCCGCCACGGATTTGCACTATGGCAGTCACCGCTGGGCGGTCGAGCGCGCCGTGCGTGATACGACGGGCGCGTGACGATCGCGATCGCCTTCGTTCGCCACGGCCACTACGAGCAGCCGGAAGGGGTGCCAAGCGCGTGGCTGCCGCACCCGCTCACGCCCGAGGGGGAGGCCCAGGCGCGGGCCGGCGCGCGGGCGCTTTGCGACGCCGCGCGCGAGCGCGGCTGGTCCATGTGTTCGGTCGTCGATTCGTCGCCGCTTCTGCGAGCCTGGCAGACCGCCGAGATCTGGCGCGAGGAGCTGTCGGTTCGCGGCCAGGCGGACGCCTCGGTCGAGAGCGTGTTCGCCCTGTGTGAGCGCAGTCTGGGCGCCGCCGCGAACCTCTCGGTCGACGAGATCGAGCGCGTCATCGCCCGGGACCCGCGTTGCGAGCCGCTGGCCCCCGGCTGGAAGCGCCGCCGCGACTTTCGCCTGCCGCTGCCGGGGGCCGAGTCCCTGGCGCAGGCGGGCGGACGCGTCGCTCGCCACGTCGGCGAGCGCGCGCGTGCACTGGAGCCGTCGTCGTCGGCCGCGGCGACGCTCGTAAAGTTGGTGGTTGGCCACGGCGGCAGCATTCGCAACGCCGCGGCGGACCTGGGCATTCTCGAGTTGCACGATGTTGCGCAGCTGTCGATGTACTACGGCGAGGCCATCGTTTACTCCCGCGGGACCGACGGCTGGACTCACCTCTACGGCCGCTGGAAGCCGCGCGCGGCGGCGGTCGACATCGACTGAATGCGCGCGCTGCGAGGTGGGCATCGCCGTCCGGTTGGGCTACACGTCAGGCAACCCGCAACGGCGAGGAACCACCCATGAAGATCGACATCGGAATCTCCGAAGACAATCGCAAGAAGATCGCTGACGAACTGTCCAAGCTGCTGGCCGACAGCTACACGCTGTACCTCAAGTCGCACAACTTTCACTGGAACGTCACCGGGCCCATGTTTCAGACCCTGCACGTGATGTTCGAACAGCAGTACACCGAGCTGTCGACGGCGGTGGACGAGGTTGCCGAGCGAATTCGCGCGCTCGGATTTCCGGCGCCGGGCAGCTACGCCGCGTTTTCAAAGCTTTCTTCCATCACCGAGACCGACGGCGTTCCGGAGGCCAAGGAGATGATCAAGCTTTTGGTCGAGGGCCACGAAGCCGTGGCTCGCACGGCGCGCAGCGTCATCGGTGTGGCCGGCGAGGGCAGCGACTCGGTCAGCGAGGACCTGGCGACCGCACGCCTGCAGATTCACGAAAAGACCGCGTGGATGCTGCGCAGCCTGCTCGAGTAACGATACGCGTTCGTCCGACGGCGCCGGGGTGTTCGCTGCTCCGGCGTCGTCGTTCGTTTCGGCTTGCGTACGAGGCGCCTAGTGTTTGCGCATCAGGCCTTCTTGCATCGTCGTTGCGACGAGAGTGCCGTCGCGAGTGAAGAAGCGGCCCCTGGCCAGGCCTCGGGCGCCCTGCGCGGTTTCGCTATCGATGTCGTACAGGAGCCAGTCGTCGAAGCGGAACTCGCGGTGAAACCACATGGCGTGGTCCAGACTTGCCACCTGCATGCGTGGATCCAGCCAGGTAACGCCGTGCGGCTGCAGCGCCGAGCCGAGCAGGTGAAAGTCCGACGCGTAGCACAGCATGTGGTTGTGCAGCGACAGCCGCTCCGGTAGCGGGCCGCTGGCCTTGAACCAAACGCGCTTGGTCGGTTCGCGAACCTCGGGCTTCATCGGGTCGACCGGGTCGATCGGGCGAATCTCGATGGGGCGGTCGGCGACCACCCGCTCGAGCATGGCTTTGGGCAGCGAGTTGCGGACCGCCTCGGGCAGGCGGGCGAGGTATTTTTTGCCCAGCTCTTGCTCGGAAACGAGCTCGTCGGGGCCGGGGACGTCATCGGGCAGGGCCGTGGTCTGGTGGTCGAAGCCTTTCTCGACCACCTGAAAGGATGCCGCCAGGTTGAAGATGGCCTTGCCATCCTGGACGGCCACCACGCGGCGCGTCGTAAAGCTGCGGCCGTCGCGAATTGGGTCGACCGTGAACACGATGGGCTTCTTCGCGTCGCCGGGCCGCATGAAGTAACCGTGCAGCGAATGAACCGGTCGGTTGTCCGGCACGGTTTGCTCCGCCGCCGACAGGGCCTGGCCCAGGACCTGACCGCCGAACACCCGTCCCCAGCCCAGGTCCTGGCTTTGGCCGCGAAAGATGTTCTCTTCGATTCGCTCGAGGGCCAGGATGTCGATGAGCTCGGCAAGGACGTCGCGCATGTTGGGGCAATGTACGACAACTCCCACCCGCGTTAGACGTTTGTTGCCGTCGACGCGACGACTTCCTTTCCGCAGGTCATCCACCAGCGCGCGCCACTGGGGTACGATCCATTACGGGAGGGAATCGTCTGAATGCCTGATACGCAGGACCGCGCCGGCTCGAGCGTCGACAACGAAGAACTGACCGCCGCGATTAGCGCCGCCAAGTCAGCTCCTGAAGAAGCAAGCACCTGGGACCGAGTCGAGTCTCTGGCTGCGCGCCTCGAACAACCCGAGCAGGCCGTGCGGCTATACGGCGAGGTGCTGCACGACGACCTGCCCGCCGACCTCGTCGTGGAGCTCGGCGAGCGAGCCGCAAAGTTTCACGACGAATGGCTCGGTGCCGACTCCCCGCACCTGGCGACGCTGCTTCAGCGCGTGTTCGAGGTGCCGGCCGGAGCCGAGTGGGCGTTTGCGCGCCTGACCCGCACGCTCACGGCCGCGGAGCAGTGGGACGACCTTTTGTCGCTGTACGACCGGGCCCTCGAGCGCACCAAGAGCAAGAGCCGCCGGGGCACGTTGCTGTCCGAGGCGGCCGACGTCGCCAAGGACTTCGCCGGCGATTCCGACCGGGCCATCGCGTATCTGAAAGAGCTTCGGACGCTCAAGCCCCGCAACAAGAGCGTCGCTACCACCCTCGAGCGATTGCTCGACCGACACGAGCGGTGGGAAGACCTGGTTGCCCTTTGGAACGACCGACTGGAGTCGCTGTCGGGCAAAAAGGCCGTCGCGCTGCGCGAGCAAATCGCGGTGTGTCTGCACGACAAGATCGGGGACGCAGAGCGCTCGGTCGCGGCGGTGGAAACCCTGTTTGCCGAGGGCGGCGACGACGAACAGGCGTGCCGCATTCTCGAGGAGACGATTCGCGCCGAGGGAACGCCGGACGACATGCGGTGGCGGGCGCTCGCTTTGCTCGAAAAGCGCTACGTCGAGCAGAACCGCGAGCGCGACGTGGTCTCCGCCATCGAGGCGTCCATTGGGTTTGCCGACGAGGCTCGCGCGCGCGACCTGCGCGAGCGCGCCGGCGGACTGCTGGCGTCGCTCGGCGAGAGCACGGGCTCCTTTGAGCACTTCGCCGCCGTGCTCGAGCAGGACCCGGCCGACGCCGGTGCCCACGAGGAGCTGCGTCACCTGGCGGTCCGCTCAGGCGCGCGCGATCGATACGCCGAGCTTTTGGGCGCGGTGGGGCGCGCGACCGACAAGGCCGACGTTGGCGCCCGCATGCTGGTCGAGGCCGCCCGCCTGTACCGAGACAGTCTCGACGACCGCGATCGGGCCATCGACACGTATCGCGCCGCGGCCAACGTTGCCGACGCTCCTGCGAGCGTGGTGATCGAGGCGTGTCGCGAGGTCGACGCTCTGCTGGCCGAGGCGGGGCGCGATGAGGAGCGCCTGGACGTGCTCGAGCGTCACGCCACGGCCGAGGAACACGCCGGCCGCCGCCGCGAGCTTCTCGGCCGCCAGGCCATCGTGGCCGAGGATGCGGGCGACTTGCTGCGCGCGGCGTCGGTGTGGACCCGGCGCATCGACGCCGATCCATCGGATCTCGACGCCATCGACGCCCTGGTGCGAGTGCAGTCGGCGCGCGAAAGCTGGGCGGCGTTGGCCGATGCCCTGCGCCTGCGCGCCGATGCTCCGGGGCCCGATTATCGCAAGCGCGCGGATCTGCGGCGGTTGGCCGCGATCAGCCGCGAGCGCCTGGAAGACAACGACCGCTCCATTGCGGCTCTGCGCGACGTGGTGTCCGCCGGCGAGGCGCCCGATAGCGCGATCGACAACCTGGCCGATTTGCTCGCGGGCGCACAACGCTGGGACGAGTACGTCGCGCTGATGGACGGCCAGGTCGGCCAGCAATCGGGGCGCGCGGCCGACGTGGCGGCGCGGCTCGGCGACGCGCTGCGAGCGCAGGGGCAGGAGCTGCACCGCGCGGTGGCCGCGTACCGCAGTGCCCTCGCGGTCGACCCGCGCCACGAGCGAAGCCGCACGGCCCTCACCGAGCTGCTCGACGACGCCGACGCGCGCGTGGAAGCGCTCGATGCCCTCGCGCGCGCGTTCGACGAGACCAACGAGTGGAAGGGCGCTCTCGACCTCGTTGATGCCCGGCTCGAAGAGGCGACCTCGGACGAGCAGCGGATCAAGATTCTCGGCAGCGCCGCGCGCATTGCCGAGCGGGAAGCCAACGACCCGCAGAGCGCGCTCGCGTTCCAGGCGCGCGCTCTGGAGCTGGCCCCGAACAACGTCGACCTGGCCGACGACATCGAGCGTTTGGCCGAGAGTTGTCAGGGCTTTGCCCAGGCGCGCGACGCCTTTGGCGCGGCGGCCGAGAAAGCGGGCGCGGACGGGGACGTCGAGTTCGCCCTGCGAATGCGCGAAGGCGCGATTTGCGAAGAACGTCTGGTCGACGCGCCGGGCGCCGTTGCGGCGTTTCGCAAGGCCGCCGACTTGCACACCGACGACGCCGCGCTGCGACTGACCCTGGCGCGCCTGGCGCCCTCGGTGAGCGACTGGGACCTGGCCGCGACCTCGTTGGTGGCGGCGACCTCGCTGCGCGGGCGCATCGACGAGGTGGCCGTTCGCGGCTTCAACTCCGCGGCGGCCGAAGACCGCGCGCCGGCCGCAGCGGCTCTGGCGGCGGCGGTGCAATCAGCCGACGGCCTGGCGCCCGCCGCGGCGTCGCGTTTCGAGCACGTGGTGGCCACCTGGCTGCGCGACGACTTGCAGCAGCGAGGCGAGGCGCGCGCTGCCCTGCGCCGCGCTCTCGAACACACGCCGGGCGATCGAAACCTGCTGCTCGAGCTGGTCGACATCGAGCGCGACGACGGCGGCCGCCCGCTGTACGAGACCCTGCGCGTGCTCGCCGAGACCGATGTAGACGACCTCGACGCACTGGTCGAGGCTGCGCCGATCGCCGTCGAAGTGCTCGACGATCGCGAGGCGGCGGTCGAGACGCACGAGCTGCTCTTGCGCCGCGCGCTGCGACTGTGGCGGCAGCAACAGCCGGCTCGGGGTAAGCAGAGCCCCGAGTCGTGCGCGCGCCTGTGTCTCGAGCGATTGCTCGATCTGTATCTGGCGGCCGACGAGATCGCCAGAGCGCGCGACCTCGCGGCGGATGCGACCGGCTGGCCCATTTCCGACGACGACGAACGCAACCGGCTGCGCGTGCGCGCGGCCGACTTGAGTTCGAAGCTCGGCGACGCCCAGAGGGCCACGTCAATGCTGCGCGCCGTGCTCGCCATCGAACCGGACAACAGCGACGCGCTGGAGCGCCTGGCGGTCATCTACCGCGAGCAGGACGACGTGGCGGGGACGCTGTGGCTGCGTCGGGTGCAGCTGGAGCGCGAGACCGACGCCGAGCGGGCCCTCGAGCTTCGCCTCGAGATTGCCGAGCTCGTCGGCGAGCTCGAGCTGCGCGGCCGGCGGGTCGAAACCCTCCTCGAGAACCTGGCTCAGGCGCCTGGCCACCGAAAGACGCTCGAGTCGCTCACGGTCGTGTTGGCCGAGCGCGGCCGTCATGCGGAGCTCGCGGACATCTTTACCCGGCAGGCCAAGGCCGTTGCCGAGGCCGGTGACCGGCCGCGAAGCGCGGAGCTGTGGTTCTCGGCCGGCGAGGTTGCGGACAAGCAGCTCGCGGACGTCGACCGCGCCCTCGATGCGTACAGCAAGTGCGGCGACGACCCGGGCACGGCGGTCGCCGCGTTGGATGGCCGGGCGCGCCTTCACGACGGCCGCGGCGAGCACTTCGACGCCGCGAGCTGCCTCGAAAAGATGCTCGCCTACGCCCTGGACAACCCCGGCGACGTGCGAATGCGGTTGGCTACTTCGCTGCGGTCCGCGGGGCACACCGAGCGGGCGATCAATGCGCTCGAGGCGGCTGGCGACGAGCGAGCCGCTCGCGCCGACATGCGCGCGTCGCTCACCGACATGTACCGCGAGCGCGAAGCCTGGGAGCCGCTCGCGCGGCTGCTCACCCAGTCGCTCGATCACCTGGAGGACCCCGAGGAGTCCCTCGAAGTTGGCCGCGAGGCGGCATCGCTGTACCGCGATCGGCTGGAGGCTCCGGAGCGAGCCGTGTCGGCTCTGCGTCGAATGGTCGAGCTCAAGCCCGACGACATCGGCCTGCGACAGTCGCTGGCCGAGGGGCTGCGGCTGGCAGGTCAGCTCGATGAGGCCCGGGAGACGCTCGAGTCGATTCTGCGCACGTTCGGCCGCCGGCGCACGCCGGCGCGCGCCGCGGCCCACTACGAGCTTGCGCTGGTGGCGCGGGCCGAAGACAACATCGACGAGGCGCTCGCCCAGCTCGACGAAGCGGCCAGCATCGACGTGGACAACGTCGGGCTGCTCGAAGCGGCCGCGCGGCTGGTCAAGGAGGCCGGCGATTTCGACCGGGCGGAGCGACTGTACCGCTCGCTCTTGCTGGCCGTGCGTCGCCGCGAGGCGAGCGACGACATCGACGAGGTTGGCGAGAGCCAGGTTCTTTTCGAACTGCACTACCTGGCGGCGGAGAACGACGACAGCGAGCGAGCTGAAGAACTGCGCGAGTCGGCGGTCGAGGCGGCCGGCGAAAGCGATGCCGAGACCTTTCGCGCCTGCAAGACCCTGCGAGCTCACGGCGATCCCGACGCCCTTCGGGAAGTGCTCGAGCAGCGCCTCGAGGCCGTGGAAGAGGGCGCGGTACGCGGTGAGCTGCTCGCGCGGTTGTCGGAGGTGTGCGTCATGGCCGGCGACCACGACGAGGCTCTCGAACACGCCCTCGACGCCGTGCGCAGCGCGCCGGAGGTGAGCAAGCACCACGAGCTCGCCCGCACGTCGGCGCGTGCGAGCGACGACATGGAGGGCTACCTGGCGGTGGTTCGAGACCTGGTGGCCAAGCGGCGGCGCAAGCAAGACGCGGCTCTGTTGGGCTCGCTTCGCATGCACCTCGGCAGCGCTCTCGAACAAGACGTCGAGGATCTCGACGGCGCGGCCGAGGCGTATCGCCGAGCGGCCGAAGAGCCGACCGCTGCGGCCCAGGCCTACTCGGCCCTGGCCCGGGTGTGCGGCGAGCTCGGCGACGCCGAGGGCCAGACCGAGGCGCTGGCCCATCTGCTCGAGCTGGCCGACGGCGCGTCGCCGGCGTGGCGCGCGGACGCCCTGTACCAGGTCGCCGAGCTGCGCGCGGGGCAGCAGGGGGCGCACGACGAGGCGCTCGACCGTCTCGAGGCGGCGCTCGACACAGACCCGAACTTCGAACGCGCTGTCGCCATCGTCAAGCGCGTGCTCGACCAGGAGGCCACGTCGGAGCGGGCGTTGCGCGTTTACGAGCGCTGCGCCCGGCGGGCCAACGACTGGCAGGCGCTGCTCGACTTCATCGAGCGGCGCGCCGGTCTGGACGACGCGGCGGTGGACGACATGCGCGAGGGCGTCGAGCTGGCCAACGCCAACGACGCGCCCGAGAGAGCGCGCAAGCTGCTCGAGCGAGCGCTGGAGCGGGCGCGCGATGCCCTCGGCGGCCTTGCCGAGCACGCCTGGGTCGCGTCGTCGCTGGTGTCTCTGCGCAAGACCGGCGGCGACCTCGAAGGCGCTGCGGAGCTGGTGCGCGAGCTGCTCGAAAACGGCGCCGTGGCGGCCATCGTCAACGACGCGGTTGCTCTGGCGGCGACCGCTCGCGACGCCGGTAAGGGCGACCTGGCGGTAGACCTGCTGCAAGACCTGCGGTCTTATGAGCCCACCCGACGCGCCGTGTGGGAGCCTCTGTTCGACATGTTTGCCGAGGCGGGCGACTACGACCAGCTCGAGGACCTGGCGTCGTCCACGGCGTCGGCGCTGGTCGAAGTTCGCGAGCGCAACGAGGTGCGCAACCGCTACGCCGCGATTCTCGAGCAAGACCCGGATCGCCGTCGCGCGGCCCTGGAGGTCTACAAGGACGTTCTGCTCGACGAGCCGGGCAACGTGACGGCCACCCGGCGCTGGGAGGCGCTGCTCGAGGAGACGGGTACCCCCGAAGAGGTGGCCGCGTTCCTCAACCAGCGCTTCGATGAGGCGCGCCGAAACGGCGACATCGAAGCCGTATCCGCGATAGCCCTGCGGCTGCGCGAGCGGCTGGGCGACAGCGACCCGGCCGAGGTCAAGCGCGTCCTCGAGGCCGCGCTGGAGGTTGCACCGGAGGACACCGCGCTTTTGCAGGCGCTGGTGGAGCACATCGGTGAAGACGGCGATCCGGCCGAGCTGGCCACGCTCAAGCGGCGGCTGCTCGACACCGCCGACGACAGCGCGGCGGTCGGCCTTTGTTTGGAGATCGGAGCCCTGTGGCAGCGCGCCGGCGACTACGACGCCGCGCTGGACGTCCTTCGCAGGGCGTACGGCCTGGCGCCGGAGCGCGACGAGGTGCGCGAGCGACTCGAAGGCCATCTGCGAGAGGGGGGCGATGTTCGCGCTCTCGCCAACTATCTCGGCGGCGAGGCCGAGCGGGTCGAAGACCCGTCGCGGTCGGTAGAGCTACTGCGCGAGGTCGCGACCATTCGCCGGGACATGCTGTTCGACGGCGAGGGCGCGAACTCCGCGCTCAAGCTGGCGGCCGAGTTGGCGCCGCAGGACACCGGCGTTCTGTTCGAGCTGGTGCAGACGCTGGAAGGACAGGGGGACAGCGACGGGGCGGTGGCCGAGCTGCGCCGCGCGCTCGAGGCCGGCATCGACGACGACGAAAGGCGCGTAGACGTGATGCTTGCTCTGGCGTCATCGCTGTCGAATCGCGGCGAAGCGGCGGCGGCTACGGAGGTGCTCGAGCAGGCGGTCGTGGTGTCGCCGGAACGGGCGGCGGGCCCCCTCGAGCAAGCGCTATCGGCGCAGGCACTGGCGGCCCGAGATGCCGACGACCTCGACGCCGAGCGGGCCGCGATCCTTCGCCTGTCGGGGATCTATCGCGAAAGCGACCGCGTGGACCAGTGCCGCAAGCTGCTCGAGCACTGGTTGGCGCGGGCGCCTGGTGACCGCGACGCTCTGGTGACGCTGGCCGACCTGGCGGCGGGCGACGAGCGGTGGGACGACGTGATCGCTGCTCGGGCGCAGCTGGTGCAAATCGACGCCGACCGGCCGGAGCGCCAGCTCGAGTCGGCCCGAAGTCTGGCCGAGGTGGCGGCGCGGGGAACCGACCCGGAGGGGGCCCGGCACGCTCTGGAAGTCGCGCTGTTTGCGCATCCGGGGGACCAGGCGATTTCTGGAGCTCTGCGGTCCATCTACGAAGCGGTGGGCGCGCATCGCGAGCTCGCCCAGCTGCTCGTGCAAGAGGCGGCGGCCATCGACGACGTGGCAGAGCGATTGCCGCTGCTGCTGCGCGGTGTCGATCTGTTGCTACAGAGCGACGACCCGAACGACGCCCTGCCGGTCCTCGAGCAGGCTCGGCAGCTGGCGCCGGACGACCCGGGAGTTCAGCTGCGCTGGGTGGACACGCTCACCAACGCGGGGGACCTCGAGCGAGCGCGCGAAGCCATGGACGAGCTGGTCAAGTCGGTTGGGCGAGCGGTGACGGGCGACATGCTCGTGCGGCAGGCTCACCTCGCTCAGGCCGCTGGCGACCTCGACGCGGGGCTCAAGTTCCTGCAGCGCGCGTTCGACAAGGACCGCGACAACGGGCATTTGGCCTACGAGCTCGCCGGCGCGGCGGTCGAGCGGGAAAACTACGCCCTGGCCATCAAGGCACTGCGCGCCATCTCGCTCAAGGGGCTCGAGGGGCCGCTGTCGGTACACGACGCCCTCATTCACGAAGGACGCATCGAGCTTCGCCGCGGCAACAACAGCGCCGCGCAGATGCTGGCCAAAAAAGCACTGCGCCAGGAGCCGGACTCGGCCGCCGCCAACGAGCTCCTCGCCGCCTCGCAAAACTAACCCACCTCACATTCGGGGACGGTCTTGCCAAGTTGCCGTTCGGCGAGCCCACCCCCCGTGTGGGGTTGGCGATCTCACAATCGGTGACGGTCTTGCCAAGTTGCCGTTTGGCGGGCCACCCCCGTGCGGGGTTGGCAAGTTGGCAAGACCGTCCCCCATTGTGGGGTTACTTACCGAGGCCGGTTTGCTCGGCGGCGAGTTGCTCGAGGAGCTGGCGGGCGTGGGGGGCCGTGCGCGGCTTCGATAGCGCGGCTCGCAGCGCCGGGCGCGCCGAGGCGCGAAGCTGTCGCAGCACGATCGCGCGCGCTTTGTTGCGCGCTTTGGGATTGGCGAGCGCCGCGACCACGCGCTCGTTGACCTGGCGTTCGCTGGCGTAGCGCGGGTTTCGACGCAGCGCCTCGGACCAGGCGGTGAGAGCCTCGAGGGTCCAGCCCTTCTCCTGATACAGGTTGCCGAGCACGAGCGATGCGCGGGCGTTGCGCGGGTCCGACGCGCGCACCCGGTGCAGCACGCGGATGGCCGCTTCTCGATCGCCCGCCACCGCCAGACGCTCGGCAGCTTCGACCGTGGCTTCGACCGACACCTGTTCGGGCGGGCGGGGCGCCTCGGTCTTCGACTCGGCGCTGCGCTGCGCCGCCTCGACGGTGCGGCCGACCCAGGCGGCGCCGCGTTCGGTCTGGCCCGTCAACCAGCGGCGCGCCCGGTCCCACCCGTCGCCCACGGTCAACGCACCGACAGCGCCGGCGACAACGGCGACGGCGGCGGCCCGGCGTAGGAACCGGCTCCGCGGCGGGCGTTCGCGCGGCGCGCGGTCCCGGCCGTCAGCAGCGGTCGGCACGCTGGCGGCTACTTGCGCGGGCGACAGCGAGTCGCCGCTCGGGTCGCGCATGCGCGCCTCGGGCGTGCGGGCCAGCGCCTCGGAAAACTCCTCGGGGGTCTGAAAGCGGTCCCCGGGCGACTTGCTCAGGGCGCGGGCAATCGCCGCCTCGAGCGCCGCCGAGAACGCCTGCTCGGGACACTGTTCGGCGAGGGTCGGGGCCGGGGCGCTGCGGTGCTTTTCGAGTACCTCGAGGGGCTCGTCGGCGACGAACACGCGCCGCGCCGTGAGCAGCTCGTACAGAACCAGGCCGGTCGCGTAGATGTCGGCGCGCCCGTCGACCGTTCCCATCGACGCTTGCTCGGGCGACATGTAGTTGGGCGTGCCCACGACCATGCCGCTCTGGGACTTGTCGGCATCGACCAGGCGCGCGAGACCGAAGTCGAGAATGCGCACGTGGTCGCCGGTGCCGGCCACCCGCGCGAGCATGACGTTGGCCGGCTTGATGTCCCGGTGCACGATGCCGCGCTCTCGGGCGTGGGCCAGGCCCGCGAGAATCTGCGTCGCGATGGCGATGGCTCTCGGTGGCGGCACGCGGCCGTCGCCAATGAGCTCCGACAGCGACTGCCCGGTGACGAAGTCCATGACGATGAAGGCCCCGTCGTCGACGCCAAAATCGATCACCGAAACACAGTTGGGGTGGTCGAGCCGCCCCATCAGTCGGGCCTCTTTGCCGAAACGCTCGAGGAATTCGCGGTTGCGAGCGAACGAAGGGTGCAGAAACTTCACCGCGACCGAGCGACCTAGCTCGACGCGTTCGGCGCGGTAGACGACTCCCATGCCGCCGCTGGCCATGCGCTCGAGGATGCGGTAGCGCTCGGCGACGATCGAGCCGACGCGCGGGTCGCCCTTCTCGGCCATTGCCCCGAGTGTACCCGGTGGCCGCTGGTTCGCCGGTCCGCTAACTCCTCACACTGCCTAAGTTGCCGATGCACAGTTGGCCAGGCCCGGATCCGGAGTGACCGCTGTGTCCTCCAATACCGTTTGTGTGCGGCAAATGTCGCACACAGGGGCTGCCGTGAGGAGCCTCGGCCAGCCCCGTACTACTCTACCGGTTGCCGATGGAGTATCCGACCGCGAGCAAGAGCAAGTGGCAGCCGAAGGCCCCACCGCCGCCGCCCGACAGGCTCCCCGACCGACCGCGTCGCTGGCCGCTGCTCGTTGGCGCGGCTGCGGTTGGCGTGGCTGCCGCGGTCGGCATTTTCACCTGGGACCTCTACAAGGCCGACAAGGACAACAAGGCGCGCCTGGCTGCCCTCGACGAGCAAAACCGCTCGCTGTCCGATGCCCTCGAGCTTCACCGAGCCAGCAAGGTCGACCTCGACACGCGCCTCACGAGCTGCAACGACGAGCTCGAGGAACAGACCGCCGCCACCAACCAGAGCGGCGCGCGCCTCGCAGCGTGCGAAAGCAGCGTCAGCGATCTGCAGGAACACAAACAGCAGACCGAGCGAATGCTCGCTGAGTTCAACTCGCTCACGGCGCAGTTTCAGAAGATGATCGACAGCGGGCAGCTCGACGTGGTGTTTCGCCGCGGGCGAATGGTCGTCAAGCTGCCGGCTCAGGTGCTGTTTCCGTCGGGCAGCGCCACGCTGTCGGCGCCCGGTAAACGCGCTCTCGCGGAGGTCGCCCGCGTTCTCGGCAAGATGCGCGACAAGCGCTTTTTGGTCGCCGGTCACACGGACAACGTGCCGATTCCTCCCAGCGACGAGTTCGCCGACAACTGGGAGCTTTCGACCGCGCGCGCACTGCGCGTCACGTCGATGCTGATCGAACAGGGCGTGCCGCCGCGCAATCTCGGCGCGGCCGGCTACGGCCAGTACGCGCCGGTCGCGCCCAACAAGAACCCGGTCGGACGCCGTCGCAACCGCCGCATCGAGATCATTCTCGAACCGGACCTGCGCGACCTGCCGCTGCGCCAACTCGTCGAGGCTGAGCCTCCCAAGAAGTCCCGCAAGAAGCGGCGCAAGCGGTAGCGGCCCCAGCGCTTCGGCGTGGCCGTCACTCGGCTTCGGTTTTTGTAGCGCAATAAATGCGTGTCGCGCATTGGCTGCGGACGCCGTTACAGAAAGTAACTCTGCCACGCGGCTTCCCTTGAAGTCGGAACGCGACCGCGCTGTAGTGGCAGAGCATGGAGAGCTTGAGTCGATGCGTTCGCTTTCACCGCCCCGGTGGTCCCGAAGTGCTGCGGCTCGAGTCCGAGGAGCTGCCGGCGCCCGGGCCGGGCGAGGCCCGGGTGCGCCACACGGCCATCGGCGTCAACTTCATCGATACGTATCACCGCAGCGGCCTGTATCCGGTGCCGTCGCTGCCCTCGGGACTTGGCGTTGAGGCCGTGGGCATCGTCGAGGCTCTCGGCGAAGGCGTGCGCGACATCGCCCTGGGTACCCGCGTCGGCTACGCGACCGTGCCGCCGCCGAGCGCCTACAGCGACGCCCGCAACGTGTCCGCGGACCGGCTCATCCCCCTGCCTCCGCAAATTACCGACCAGACCGCGGCCGCGTGCCTGTTGCAGGGCATGACCGCCGAGTACCTGGCAACTCGCACCGTCGACATCGACCGCGGAGCGCCGGTACTGGTTCACGCGGCCGCCGGCGGAGTGGGGCTGATTTTGTGCCAGTGGCTCAAGCTGCTCGGCGCGCACGTGATCGGCACGGTCGGCACGGCGGCCAAAGCCGACCTGGCGGCCGCCCACGGTTGCGACGTGCCGGTGGTCTACACCCGGGACGACTTCGTCGAGGCCGTGCGCCACGAAACGGGCGGCCGCGGCGTGGCGGTGGTCTACGACTCGGTCGGCAAAGACACGTTCGAGCGCTCGCTCGCGTGCCTGGCGCGGCGAGGCATGATGGTGTCTTTCGGCAACGCGTCTGGGGCGCCGCCGGCCGTCGAGCCCCTGGAGCTGTCCCGGGGCGGCTCGCTGTTTCTGACGCGCCCGACGCTGGGGGACTACATCGCCACGCGCGAGGAGCTTTTGGCCAGCGCCAACGCACTGCTCGAGCACGTGCGCCACGGCCGCATACGCGTCAACCTGTCGCAGACCTGGCCCCTGCACGAAGTGGCCGACTGCCACCGCGCCCTCGAAGCCCGGCAGACGACCGGGTCGGTCGTCCTGATGCCCTGAACGCCCCGCGGGCTGCCGCGTTGGTGAGGCGAAGAGGTTAGCGGGGGCGGAGCTCGTCGACCTTCTGGGCGTACAGGTCGATGGCGTCCTGCAGGATTCGCTCGGCGTCGCGGGCGCCAATGATGTCGTCGACGACGACCTCTTTGTGTTCGAGCGCCTTGTAGTCCTGAAAGAAGCGGCGGATTTCGAGGGCGACATGCGACGGCAGCTCGGCGATGTCACGGTAGTGGGCGAACGACGGGTCCTGTGCGTGCACGGCAACGATCTTGTCGTCGCCTTCGCCCTCGTCCTGCATGCGCATGACTCCAATGGCGCGAGCTTCCATGATCGCCAGCGGCAACACCGGCTCGCTGCACAGCACCAGGGCATCGAGCGGATCGTTGTCGTCGCAGTAGGTTCGCGGAATGAAGCCGTAGTTGGCCGGGTACACGACCGAGCTGTAGAGGATGCGGTCGACGCGCAGGCCGCCGGTGGGCTTGTCGAGCTCGTATTTGACCTTCGAGCCCTTCGGGATCTCGATGACCGCGTTGAACAGGGAGCCGTCGCGGTCGACGAGAGCGGGAATGTCGTGCCAGGGATGCATGGGTCGCGTCGCCGTTCCGGGGCCACAGAATCATAGCGGGCGCGTCGGGCGGAGCGGCGGCCGGCCGGCCCGGTTGACCGCTTTGGCCCGAAAAACGGCCGCTTGCGTGGGCCCCGGCGGGGCGGCCGCTACGAAAGGCGTCGTGTTCGCCGGTGGGGCGACGTATTCTGTCGACTGCTGGGGACGTGAAGGGCGCTCTCGCGGGCATAGACCGGTTCGATATTCGGCGGCGCATTGGCGCCGGCGGCGCGGGAGTGGTCTACGAGGCCCTCGATCGCGATCGAGACGCGGTGGTCGCGCTCAAGACGCTTTCGCGAGCGAGCCCCACCGCGGTGTCGCGCTTCAAACGCGAGTTTCGGGCCATGGCGGATCTCATCCATCCGAACCTCGTCACCCTGTACGAGCTGGTGGCCGGGCCCGACGAGCTCTTCTTCACCATGGAGCTGGTGTCGGGGGTCCACTTTCACCAGTGGGTGCGGCCTTCGCGCGACCCGACGACGGTCGCCGACCCGACGGCCCAAGAGCAAACGCCGAGCACGCTGTCGCGCGATAGCGAACCGGCGCCCGCCTTCGGCCCGCTGGATCCGATGGGCCGGGCGCCACCCGTGCACCGGCCGCGCCCGACGACGTTTCGCCTGTCCGACGTCGACATGCCGAGGCTGCGCAGCGCCATGCGCCAGCTTGCCGAGGGCACCTTTGCCCTGCACGAGGCGGGACTGCTGCACCGGGATATCAAGCCCTCCAACATCAAGGTCACCGACGAAGGCAGGTTGGTGCTGCTCGACTTTGGCCTGGTCGCCGACCTGGCCGACGAGCGCGACGCGACCGAGGATCGGCCCTTGATGGGCACCGTCGGGTACATGTCGCCCGAGCAGGGCGCCCGGCTGCCGCTGACCCCGGCCAGCGATTGGTACAGCGTGGGCGCCGTGCTGTACCGCTCTTTGACCGGGCGGCTGCCGTTCGTCGGCGGACGGGATGACGTGCTGATGGACCAGCAGCGCTTCGAGCCGGCGCCCCCGAGCGAGCTGGTCGAGGGCGTTCCCGCCGACCTCGACGCTCTGTGCCGCGATCTATTGCGCCGCGACCGCAAGCGTCGTCCCGAGGGCGCGGAGATTCTACGGCGCCTGGGTTCCAGCGTCGCCAGTCGCTCGGTGGCGGTCGGGGCGTCGAGCTCGTCGCTGCAAACACAAGACGCGCTGTTCATCGGGCGACAAGCCGAGTTCGAGGGCCTGCGGGCCGCGTTCGATGAGGTCGTGGAGCAGCGCCGTCCCGGTCTTGTGCAGCTGGCGGGCAGGTCGGGCGTCGGCAAGTCCCGAATCGCCCGGGCGTTCGCCGACGAAGTGGCCGAGAACCGCGACGCCGTGGTCCTTCGGGGGCGCTGTTACGAGACCGAGTCCGTTCCGTTCAAGGCGGTCGACGCGCTGATCGACGCCGTGACCGAGCACTTGTGCGCGCTGCCGGCGATTCAGGTCGAAGGCCTGATGCCCCGGGACGCGCTGGCGCTTGCCCAGGTGTTTCCCGTGTTGCGCAAAGTCGAGGCGGTGACCGCCGCGCGGCGGCGCGCGCTGGTGACGCCCGACCCGCAAGAACTCCGCCGGCGCGCCTTCGAGGCGCTGGCCGACCTGCTGGGACGCCTCGCGGATCGCCGGCCGCTGGTTCTCATCATCGACGACCTCCAGTGGGGTGACATTGACAGCGCGGCCCTGCTGGCGTCGATGTTCGACGCGGCTGACCCGCCCGCCCTGCTGCTGGTCGCCTGTTTTCGCAGCGAAGACGAACGCGGCAATCCGTTTCTGGACGCCTTTGCTCACCAGCTAGACGCGGTCGGGGTCGAGGCAACGCGGCTGCGCGTCGAGCCGCTCACACCCGGGGAGTGCGAGGAGCTGGCGATGTTTCACCTCGCTGGCACTGTGCCCGACGCCGCAGAGCACGCGGCGCGAATCGCCGTCGAATCGTTTGGCAGTCCTCTGTTCGTCGAAGAGCTCGCCCGGCACGTGCGGGAGCGGGGAGTGGGGGACGAGGCGGTCAGTCTCGACTCGGTTCTCGAGGGCCGGCTGCGGCGGTTGCCCGATGCCGCGCTCGAGCTCATGTTCGTGCTCGCGGCGGCCGGCCGGCCCATTGGCCGCGAACTCGCCTTGCGCGCCGCCGGCATTGCCGACCTGAGCGTCCTGTCGCTGCTGCGAGCTGCCGGTTTCTTGCGCGGTCGGATCAGCGGTGGCGGCGGGCGAACGCTCGAGCCGTACCACGACCGGGTTCGAGAGGTCGTGCTGTCCATTGCGAACGAGGACGACCTCATCAGCTTGCACGGTCGGCTGGTCACGGTCTTCGAGTCGACGGTTCGCCCCGACCCGGAGGTTCTCACCTATCACTGTTTGGGCGCGGGGTATCGCGACCGCGCTGCCCAGTACGCGGTCGAGGCCGCGGAGCGAGCCGTCGAAACGCTGGCCTTCGATCGCGCGGCGTCTCTGTACGCCACCGGCATCGAGCACGGTCCCGACGGCGCGCGAACCGAGCTTTTGACTGCCCGGGCCAACGCCCTGACCAACGCCGGTCGCGGCGCCGAGGCCGCCGATGCGTTTCTCGCCGCCGCCGCTCGGTCCGCGGGGGAAGAAGCTCTCGACCTGCGCAGTCGGGCCGCCGCCCAGCTGATGGTGAGCGGCCACGTCGAGCGCGCCCTGTCCGAGCTGCGCTCCATCGGCGGAGCCATCGGCATGCACGTGGCTGCGACCCCGCTGCGAGCTCTGGTAAGCGCGGCTCTCGGCAGGTTGCGCATCAGCGTTCGCGGGCTGCACTTTCGCGCAACCCGCGAGCGCGAAATCCCGGCCAGCCAGCTGGCGCAGGTCGACGTCGGCTACGCGGTGACGGCCGGCCTGGGCATGGCCGACGTGATTCGCAGCACCGACTTTCAGAGCCGGCACCTGTTGCTGGCTCTGCGCGTGGGCGAGCCGCGGCGGGCGGTTCGGGCCCTGGCGGGCGAAGCCATCCTGCGCTCGTACCTCGGGTGGCCCAATCGCCGCGGCACCGCGCGGGTCGCCTCGATGCTGGAAGAGCTTCGAGGCGACATCGAAGACCCGGGGGTTCACGGCATCGTCGAAGGGGCCCTGGGCCTCGTGGCGTTCAATCAGGGCGCGTTTCAGGTTGCGCACACTCGTTGCGCCGCCGCCGAGGAGACATTTCGCGATCGCTGCGTTGGCCATCGCTGGGAACTGGCGACGGCTCAGCTGTTCGTCGGCAGCGCGGCGGCGTTGATGGGGCGCGTCGGCGCCATGGTCGAGCAGTACCCTCGCATGATCAAGGAGGCCATCGATCGCGGCGATCTGTACGCCGCGACCATGTTTCGCGCCTGCTTTGGCTTTTACGTGCCGCTGGTAACCGGCAACGTCGACGCCGCGATCGCTGAGGTCGAGCAGGGGATGAAGCAGTGGACGGCCAATGGCTATCACCTGCAGCATCTCAATGCCCTGCATTCCCTCGCCCGCTGCGATCTGTACCGGGGCGACGCCGCGCGGGCGCTGCAGCGCTGCGATGAACAGTGGCGGTCTCTCGAGCGATCGCTGCTGTTGCGCGGTCAGCTCATGCGCGTGCTCCTCAAGTCGGCGCGGGGCAAGTCGGCCATTACGGCGTACGCGGCGGGTCGTCGCGATGCGTCGCTGCTGCGGCGGGCGCGCGCCGATATCCGATCGCTCGAGCGCGAACGAGTGCCCGGCGACGTCACCTACGTCGCGGCCATCACGCGCGGCTTGCGGGCCGCGCTGGCCCACGCGGTCGGCGACCTGGACGGGGCCGTGGAGTGGCTGGCTCGCACCGAAGAGTCAGCCGCCTCCGCGCACATGGCTCTCAACGAATACTGCGCCCGGTACGTGCGCGGCAAACTGGTAGGCGGCGACGAAGGCGCCGAGCTCGTCGAGTCGGCGCACGCTTACTTTCGCTCCGAAGGCCTGGTTGAGCCCGGGCGACTCGTGGCCGTCTTCGCGCCCGACCTGGACGTCGGGGCCGGCTGAGCGCGCCGTTACTTGCTTGTGTGCACGGTCTCGGCGGCCCGCCGGCCGCTTTCGAGCGCGCCGTTGATCGACGGATCGGTGACGTGGTCGCCGCACACCCAGACGCCGTCGCGACCGATCACACCGCGCCGCGGGGTCCCGCTCGGCTGGGCGTGTCGAATCCGGTCGACTCGCAGCGTGCGCCACGACGCCGCTTCGGGAAACCACGCCGTCAGTTCGCGGGTCACGTCTTCCGCGTTCGACGACGTCTCTGCCTGGGTCGTCGCCACGACGCAGTGTTTGCCGGTGGGCGCGTAGTCCGCGCTGACGTTGCTCATAACGACTGCGCTGTTGAGGATGCCGCGACCTTCGCCGTTGAGCATGAGCAGAGCGTCGGCAACGGGCGCTTCGTCGGCCGCGTACCAGACGCTGGTGACGCTCCGCCAGGGGCGCTCCTCGGTGCGGGTGAGTGCGGCGGCTGCATTCATGTCGGTCGCGACGATGACCGCGTCGGCGCTTTCGGTGCCACCGGCCTCGAGGGTGACGCCGTCGCGGTTCACCGCAGCGATGGGCGCGTTGTAATGAACCGACCCCTCCGGCAACCGGTCCGCGAGCTGGGCGCAAAGCTCGCCCATGCCGCGGCGGGGCACGGCGTTTCCCCCGGCGGCGAGCATGCGGAACACGAACTCCAGCATGCGGCTCGACACCTCGAGGTTGGGGTCGAGGGTGATGCCGGCAAACAGCGGCCGAAAGAAGCGCTCGATGATATCGGGGGAAAACTCGGCCGCGCGCAGCCGCTCGATGGCGGTGGTTTCGGGACGGGCCCACAAATCGGCCAGCGAGCCCCGTCGGGCGGAGCGCAAAAACGACAGCACGCGAAGCTTGTCGCCCCACGTGCCGATGGGAGCGAGCAGGGTTCGCAAAATGCCGCGCGGCTCGCGCAGCGGGTCGGTCACCCGGTGGAACTGGTCACCGTAGCGAACCAGGGCCCCGGGGCGGAATTCGCACAGCTCGAGGGCGTCGTAGTCGAAGAACCGACGCGCCTCGGGATAGCCGGTGAGCAGGATCTGAAACCCGCGGTCGAGTCGGTACCCGTCCACGACATCGGTGCGTACGCGGCCGCCGGGTCCGTCTTGCTTTTCGTAGACCCGGACGTCGTGGCCCAGGCTGGCGAGCTCGGTTGCCGCCGCCAGGCCTGCCAGGCCGGCGCCCACCACAATGACTTGCATTGTAGACCTGTAGCACGCCGGCGCGGTTGGGACGAATTGTCGGCCTGTCACTCTACGGCGTGGCGGCACTGGGCACGGCGCCCGCCGAACGGCCGTCGTCGCCGCTTACCAGGCCTTCGCCAAACGACGGCAAGTCCACGAGCACGCCGTTGGCCCGGGACAGCAGCATGTCGTCGAGCTGTTTGGTGGCGATCTCGCAAACGTCATGGCCGGGGTCGAGTTCCTCGGAAATATCGATGTCGGCCACTTTGTCAGCTCGGAGACGGCGGATAGAGTCGCCGTCGAAGTACTCCTCGACGTACACGAGCTCGACCCGGATCACCGGCTCTTGCCGGCGGTAGGCGGGCAAATCACCGGCGTGAAAATACTGACCGCCCGGTGCTTTGAGCCACCGTAGCCATCGCGGCAACACCGACTTGCGGGCCCCGCGATTGAGGCGGTTGAAGACGCGTCGCAAGTAGGCGGTGTGGTGCGCGGCCATGGCGTCGTCGCGCACGTCGACGCCCCAGCGTTCGCGCACTTGCTCGATCTTCTCGGGGTCGCCCTCGGTGGCGACAATGGCGTCCCGTAGCTCGGGCTTCCACACTTCGCCGAGGTGATAGGTGAACACGCCGCGGCGAACGAAGAAGCAGCCGTGCACGCGCCCGTACAGGCGCTCGTGCGGGCACATGAAATCGTTGTACATGCCGTAGACCGCGCCGCTCTCGCCGTGCAGCCGCCAGTGGATTCGCTGGGTGAGCGGCGTGTCGTACCAACCAAGCGGCATGGGTTTCCAGAGCTTGTGGCGCAGCGGAAACAGGAACATGAGCACCACGCCGATCGCGAGCGCGTGCGGACCGAAGGCGACGGCAGTGACCGCGGGCGGCGCTATGGCGATGGCGACGGCGATAGCGATGTCGGCGGCAATCCACTCCCAAAACAGCAGGCCCGCCGTGGCAAAGACGCTCAGGTGAAAGGCCGCCCAGGCCAGGCTCAGCGCGATAGCGGCGTTGGGGTGCAGTAGCGCTAGCGGAGCCAGGGCTTCGACCGCAAACACGACAACCTGCATGGGGCGCTCGAATGCCTTCACGACCCGTATCAGGCGCCGGTAGGTAGGCCAGGACAGAAAGCGGCCCCAGCCCCAGCTGTAGGCCGACCCCATGATGTGGTGCACGCGGTTGGTCAGCATCCACGAGTACCACTTCGGGCCGAGCAGGCCCTTGGCGAGACCCGTGATGAAGTAGTGGGACGCCTGCATTACGACGGCAGCGAATACGAGGGCGGAGGCGTCAGAGGCGACAGGTGCCACGGCCGCGACAACGATATGGGCGGCGAGCAGCTGGAGCAGCCGAAGCGGCAAGGTCGCGTGGTGCTGCCACACGTTGAACGCCACCGTGAGAACGACGAGGTTCGCGATCAAGAACGCCGGGCTTACGAAGGTGCCGGCAAAGCAGGCCAGGGCACCGAGGCGGCCGAAAAGCCGTGCGCGCCCGGCGCCGACGTCGACATCCTCGGTCGCCACCTTCCAGGTGATCAGCCCGGAGAGCACGAGGGAAAGCGGCCGCAACAGCGGCCCCTCAGCCACGGTGGCCCAGTCACTGGTGGCGGCGAGCGCTACCAGCGGCGCTGACCAGGCGACTCCTTCGGCAACCCGACCGCGAAGTCCGACGGCTCGCAGGCAGGCGCCGACCGCCCCGCGTCGAATCGCGACGTCGACGACGAAGTACGCGAGCAACAGAGCGGCGACCGCGATGCCGTGCGAAAGGGTCAGTGCCGACGGCACGAGTTCGTTCATCGCTATTGATGAGAACAAACGCCATCGGGCATGACAACGGCCGCCCCGCGGTCGACGTCTCCGTTGAAAAGAACGTTGCGGTCCTGTCGTCGAATCGTCACACGCAGAAGCGAATCGCGCCTGCTGGCGTGTGACTAGCCGTCGCCGAGCTCGATCTGTGGCGGGTAGAGCAGAGAGTCGAGCATGTCTTTTTTGGTGCGGGGCGATTCAGCCACGAGTGCAAGTCGGCGACAGAAGTCGATGAATGCGTCGCTCGGCGACGCCAGGTCGAGGCCGAGACCGAAGTCGCCGCGCCAGACAACGGTGCCCTCGGCGGTGCAAAGGGTTCGCTCTTCACCGACCACGAGGGTGACTCGAGCGCTGGCACCAAGCTCGGTGCGGGCCTCGGTTCGCAGGAACATGCCTTGCTCGGAAAGGTTCATGACGCTGCCCTCGACTTCGCTGTCTCCCACGATCACGGACGCGGCGAGGTTCATGGGAACACGAGGTTTGTTACGGCGGTCGTGCACCCCAAAAGTGTCGCGGCTGATCGCGCGGTTCGCAATTCGTTCCGTCGCTCCCGCCGGGGAAAGACGGGGCGGGAGTTGCGGCGTTGCGTGCGTTTTCGTGCGGGGGTGTCGGCGCTGTCCTTTCATGGAGTGGGGATCGGGGTGGGTTGTTTGGCCGCGGGGGTGTTGGTTTCGGTCGTTGGTTTTCGGGCCTTGGCGGTCGAGCTTTGGGGGGCGAGCACGAGCACGAGCACGGCGGTGAGCTCGTGCTCTTGGCTTGGCTTGGCGGCTCGCTTTGGGAGGTGTTTGTTCTTGGGGGGAAGTACTCGTTGGGCTGTCGGGGCTGCGCGCTGGGGGCTGGCCGTGCTCAGGCATACGGTCCGCTGATCGCTTGCGTAGGGCGCAGGGCTTCGTGCCGAGCGTCGAGTCCGGAGCGTGCGGTCCGAACTGCGCGCGGCCAGCCCCCAGCGCTTCGCCCCTTGGCTTTGGGCTTTGTGCGCGCGGCCTGGGTTGGGGGTGAGGTTACTGTCGGTGCCGGCCCGTGGGCCGGCAGTTTGTTGTTAGTGGGAGCGGCTGCGGAGGGCATCGAGCAGCCGGTTGGGTGTCGTGTGGCTGGGGCTGTGCGTGCGTTGTCTGGTGTCGAGCTCGGTCCGGTGTCGAGCTCGGACTTGGGTTCGGGTTCCGACACGGTTTCGGGCTCGGGCTCGGACTCGGACTCGGACTCGGACTCGGGCTCGGGCTCCGACTCGGTTTCGGGCTCCGGTATCGGTTTCGGACTCGGGCTCCGACTCGGTTTCGCTTTCGGTTGCCGGGGCGCGGGGCGGTGGGCGCTTGGGGCATCGGGATTTTCGACGCGGGGTGACGGGAGGTGCGCCAGGGGCGCGCAGTTTTTGCCGGGGCGTTTTTCCCGCATGTTGCGGCTGTGACTCGTCGGTGTTGCTTTCACGTTTCTGCTTTCGAGAGCGGTTGCGTGAAATGCGCCAGCCCCGGCATCCTCCGGTGGATGCCCACGTTGAGAGGGAAAACGGTCGTCATGATCATGGCGGGCGGCAAGGGGTCGCGGCTCACGCCGCTCACCTGCCACCGCTCGAAGCCCGCGGTGCCTTTCGGCGGCCGCTATCGAATCATCGACTTCGTCTTGTCGAACTTCGTCAACTCCGGCTATCGCCAGATCTACGTGCTCACGCAGTACATGGCGAGCAGCCTGATCAAGCACCTCAACCGCAACTGGCGCCTGTCGGGCCTGGGCGAGTTCATCGAGGTGGTGCCGGCGCAGATGCGCCTCGGCGACTTCTGGTATCGAGGCACGGCCGACGCGGTCTACCAGAACATCAATCTGCTGCGAGACTCCCGGGCCGACAACGTGGCGGTGTTCGGCGGTGACCACATTTACAAGTTCGCCATCGATCAGATGGAGGAACAGCACATCGAAAGCGACGCGCACCTCACCGTCGGCGCCTATCCCGTGCCGGTTTCCGAGGCGCACCAGTTCGGCGTCATCGACGTCGACGAGAAGGGCTTCATCGTCGGCTTTCTCGAGAAGCCCAAGAACCCGCCGTCGATTCCGGGCAAGCCAGGCTGGTCTCTGGTGAGCATGGGCAACTACTTCTTCAAGGCCGACACGCTGCAACAGGTGCTGGTCGACGACGCCGCCGACGAAGGGTCTCGCCACGACTTCGGCTTCAACATCATTCCGCGCCTGGTGCGCGAGGGCGCTCGGGTCAAGACCTACGACTTTGGCGAAAACCGGGTTCCCGGCGAGCCGGAGGGAGCCGACCCCTACTGGCGCGACGTCGGCACGCTCGACAGCTACTACCAGGCGAACATGGACATGCGCAGTCGCCTGCCGAAGCTCAACGTCTACAACCGAACCTGGCCCATTCGAACGGCCCAGCGCGACTTTCCCCCGGCGCGGTTCGTGCGGGCCAGCGGCGAGGGCGCGCCGGTCGACATCGAAGACAGCCTGGTGTGCGAAGGCTCCATCGTGCAGTCGCGCCTGATGCGAGAGGTCATGCTCGGCTACGATTGCTTCGTCCACGACGGCACCGTGCTCGAGGAGTCGGTCATCTTGTCTGGCTGCGACATCGGTCGCGGGGCTACCATTCGCCGGGCGCTCATGGACAAGAACTGCAAGATCGACCCGGGGGTCAAAATCGGCTGCAACCCCGACGTCGACCGCCGCCGCTTTCCGTTCATTACCGAGGGGGGCATCGTGACCCTGCCGAAGGGAACCCACGTGCCGATCGAAGGGCCCGTGCAGTTCGCCCACGACATCGAGTTCTTGCTGCGCAACGATCCGACGGCGGCGGCGGCCATCGAGGAGTTTCGCAGCCTCGGCGGCGACTTCACCGTTTCGGAGACCGACCGCCACAGCTACATGTCCTCGGGGCCGCGCTATCGGCGCTACGCCGTGGCGCCCTCTCGACCGATCGGCGTTAGCGAGGACGACGACTAGTGCGCGATCGCAACAAACCGGGCGCGCATGGATCGCCCGCCCGCGACTGACCGAATGATTGGGACGGAGAACTAGATGGCCCCCGTCAAGAGCAAGCGCCCGGCCGTGGCCGCATCGCCCGGGCTGCGCATCGTGCACGTCGCCAGCGAGGTCGCGCCCTGGAGCCAGACGGGAGGGCTCGCCCACGTCGTCGGCGCGCTGCCCGACGCCCTGGTCTCGCAGGGGCACGAGTGCGCGATCGTTTCGCCCCTGTACCGCAGCGTGCGCGAGCGCGCGGGCGCCGAGCTCGTGGACAGCCACGTAGCGGTGTCTGTCGCCCTCGACGGACGCGTGCTGGAGGGACGTTTTTTGTCGTTGCGACGGCCCGGTCGCGCGACGGTTCATTTTCTGGATTGCCCGGCCCTGTACGACCGCGCCGGCATCTACGGCGATGGCGGCGCCGACTACTGGGACAACCCGATTCGCTTCGCCATGCTTTGTCGGGCGGCGCTCGACGCAGCCGACCCGCTGCTGGGCGGCGCGCCCGACGTGTTTCACTGCCACGATTGGCAAACGGGCTTGCTGCCCTCGTACCTGAAGGCGCGAGGGCCGGCGGGTCCGCGCTCGGTCTTTACGATTCACAACCTGGCCTACCAGGGCGTGTTTCCCCACACCGCGCTGGTCGCCCTGGGCATCGACCCGGGGACATTTCACCTGGACGGTCTCGAGTTCTACGGACAGGTCAACATGCTCAAGGGCGGTGTCGCCTTCGCCGATGCCGTGACCACGGTCAGCCCGACCTACGCGCGCGAGATTTTGAGCCCGGCTTTCGGTTGTGCGCTGGACGGGTTTTTCGCCCATCGAGAAGCCAGGACCGGCGCCGGCGTCGTGGGCATCGTCAACGGTATCGATACCGAGGAGTGGAATCCCCGCACCGACCGGCACATCGCCGCGAACTTCAGCGTAGACGATCTGGCGGGCAAGGCCCGGTGCCGTGGCGCCTTGCTCGACGAGGTCGAGCTCCCGGCCGACGACGGTGACCTGGTGATCGGCGTGGTCTCTCGTTTTGCCGAGCAAAAGGGCATCGACCTCATCGCCGACCTGGCGCCCCAGCTACACGCGCTCGGCGCGCGCCTCGTCGTGCTGGGCAATGGCGACCCCGGGCTCGAGCAGCGCTTGCTGCAGTGCGCGCGCTGGTTCTCGAGCAACCTGCGCTGCATCGTCGACTACGATGTCGGCCTGTCGCATCGGATTACCGCCGGGGCCGATGCGGTGCTCATGCCGAGTCGCTTCGAGCCGTGCGGGCTCAATCAGCTTTACGCCATGCGCTACGGCACACTGCCCATCGCCCGCGCCGTCGGCGGCCTGCGGGACACGGTGACCGACCCGGGCAACGACGAGCTGGCCCGCGGCCACGGCACGGGCTTTTTGTTCGAGCGCGACGACGTGGGCGCCCTCGAGTGGGCGGTGGGGCGCGCGGCGCGGCTGCATCGAAACGACCCGACGGGTTGGCGGCACGCCGTGACGAGCGCAATGAACCGCGACTCGTCGTGGGCCCAGTCGGCCGAGGAGTACGCCAACCTCTACAGCGTCATCGCGGCCGACACCGCGCGGGCTTAGGCCGCCCTGAAACCAGGGCCAACCCCTAGTACGGGTTGGCCGGGCTCATGCGGCCGCGCTCGACGTCGATGCGCCGCCCCGGCACGGGCGGGGTGCCGTCGGGCAACGCGAACTGGTCGCCGGCGCGAAGCTCGTAGACCTGAATGTCGGACCACGTTACCGGCGCGCCCGGGCGGGCGACGGCCGGGACCGAGCTCGGGGCCACCAGGTACACCGAGCCCGCGCCGAACACCCGGGCGGTTCCGGTTTCGTCGATAGCGACAGCCGTGCCGTCATCGACGCCGAGTCCGCGCGGCGCCTCCGACCAGCCGTCGGCCACGATGCGCGCCAAAAAAGCGATCAGCCGCCCCATGCGGTCGCGCGTGGCGAAGTGGCTGTCGGCGATGAAGCCCGAAACCACCGGCGACGCGGCAAAGTCGCGGCGCAGGGTCACAAAACGCGCGAACGGATCGCTGAGCGCGGTGCCGGACGTGACGCTGCCGCTCTCGGCCGAGAAGGCGAATTGCCCGAGCACCGCACAGCCCGCGCTGGTGCCCCCCAGGGTGGCGCCCCGGGACCAGGCCGCTTGCAGCGCCCGCTGGACGCCCGTGCCGGTCCACGCATCGACGTACGTGGCCTGGTCGCCGCCGGCGAGGAAGATAGCCTCGGCGTGTTCGAGCACCCAGACGACGTACGGGTCGTCGGCCAGGGCTCTGGTGTCCACGCGCAGGGTCTCGACCGAGTCGGCGCCACCCACGCGGTCGAACAGGTAGTCGTTGTAGCCATCTCGTCCCGAGGTCCGCAGGACCACGACGTCACCGCCGTTGATGCGGTCCCGCTGCCAGTCGAACGCGTCGCGCACGTCGACGCCGCCGCCCATGAGCACGAGGCCGGAGCCCCGGGTCGAAACGACGGCGTCGGCCGGGTCGCCCACGATCCAGCGCCGCAGGTCGTCGGGCGGGTCGGGGCGGGGGACCGGCTGGTCGTCGTCGGGCGCGTCGTCGGGCGGCTGCGGTGGCGCGTCGTCGTCGGCGGGGCCCGGGATGCCGGAGCCGTCGTCCGCCGCGTCTCCGCTGTCGACCGCACCATCCATGCAGGCCACCTGGGCCAGCAGCGCCGCCGTTGCCGCACACGTCGCGAACCGGACCATGATCTCAGGCTACCCCACGGGTCGGTGCTTGCGACCGCCATCCCCTAACGGCGGTTCGCAAAAGCGAGGTCACGAAATCGCGACGAGTGAGGCGCGGCCGATATACTGCGTCCCGTGGGGAAGTTCTGTTTGGGGTGGGTCGCGACACTTGCGGGCCTTGTAGCGGGTTGCGGGCCGGGGCTGCGGCTTACACTCATCGACGCAAGCGTTCAGAAGCCGTCCAACGTGGCCGTCTACTTCACCGTGGACACCAGCGACGGAGATCCGGTGCCCGGGCTCGAGGCCGACTCGTTTCGCATCTACGAAGACGACAAGCTGGTATCCGCTTTCGAGAGCCAGCAGACGATTCTCAACCCCGAGGTCGCTACGGACCACTACACGCTGCTGCTCGTCGACATGAGCGGTAGCGTGACCGAATCGGGGGACGTGCCGGCCATTGTGGCGGCGGCCGAGGCCTTCTCGGAGCGGGTGGGCCGCTACCAGCAGATCGGCATCTACGCATTCGACGGGCGCGAGGACATCCTGCGAATCCAGGGCTTCACCGATCGGGCCCAGCGCATGAGCTCCGGCGCGGCGCGCCTCGATAGCTTCCGTGCCCGGGATCCCTCCACCAATCTCAACGGGGCCGTCGTGCAGGCCCTGGATACCCTCGACCGACAGCTCAGCCGCTCGCGCGCTCCTCTGCGCTTCGGCACCCTGGTGGTGTTTTCCGACGGCACCGATCGGGCGTCGCGGGTGACGGTCGAAGAGCTGGACCAGGCGATCCGGGCCAGCGAGCACGACATCTTCGTCATCGGCGTGGGCGCCGAAGTCGACGAGCGCGAGCTGTCGGCCATCGGGCGCACCGGCACCATCTTTACCAAGGACCGGTCGGAGATTGCGTCGGCCTTCGAGCAGGCCGCGCTGCAGGTAGAGGCCTATTCGCAACGCTACTACTTGCTCGGCTACTGCAGCCCGGCTCGGGCGGGCGTGCACGTCGTGCGCATCGAGGCCGCCCACGACGGCCGCGTCGGCAGCCTGCAGTACGAGTTCGACGCCAAGGGCTTTCGGCCCAACTGCGACCCGACCAAGCCGCCGTCGTTCGACGTGCGTCGGCCGCGGGCCGCGGCGCCGCGCTAGCAGGCTACCAGGCCCAGGTGCGCAGCCCGACGATGCCGTTGCATCCCAACCAGGCGGCGTAGCCGGCGCAGGCAAGGGCCGCGATCAGGCCCGCCAGCCGAGCTGCGAGCGCCGCGCCGCCGCTTCGCTGCACGACCTGACGCCGCAGCGCCAGCGCCGCGTCGACCACGGCCGCGGCGGCCAGCGCCGCGTGACCAATCGTGAGAGCGAAGACCGCGATGGACGCCCACGTCGGTGTTGCCAGAGCGGGCATGCCGGCAAGCACGGCCACGAGCGGCGCGGCCATGAGCGCCCCGGCCGACAGCGCCGGGAGCAGCAGCGCGCGGGCGGTTGCCGGGCGTTCGCCTCGGCCCGCGACGGCCGAGGTCAGCCACAGGCCCAGCACCAGCAGCATGGCCCACAGCGTTGAGGTCATGACGCGCCAGCCGGCCAAGGCTGCCGCTCGTCGCACCCGGGCGGCTCGGCGCGGCGCTCGCACGAAGTGGCCCCAGTCGGCGAGCAAGATGTCGCGACCGTCGGCGCCCGTCGCAAAGCGAATCGTCGTGCCGCCCTCGAACGGCAGTCGGTAGGTCATGTCGCCGGTCCGCACCAGGGGCAGCTCGCCGCCGCTGGTGGGGCGAGCGACAAGGCGGTCGCCGAGGTCCACGATGTCGACGCCGTGCATGGTGCGGACGACGAACGCCATGAGCTCGTGCCGGGGATTGTCGAACTGGTAGTACCCGGCCACGCGTCCTCGCTCGGCCGCGGACTCGGGCGCGCGCGGAGCGGTCGGCGCGTCGATACCGTCGGCCAGCGCGTGCAGCACCAGGCGCTCGATTTCGAAGTGCGCCCGCCCCGAGTAGGTCTGATTGCTCAACACGACGTAGCCGATGCCGAGGTCGGGGCAATAGCGGTACGTCGACACGAAGCCGGGCAAGCCGCCGTCGTGGCCGCGACACCGGGCGCCGTGCACCAGGGCCCCGTAGTTGCCGAGTCCATAGTCCGAGTCGCGCGGCCCGTAGGGCAGGGTGGCGGACCGCTCGATGCGTGTGCGCATGGCGGCCGAGGCGATGGCGTCGCTGCGGCGCAGCCAGTGGTGAACGAAGCGGCCCAGCTCGAGGGGCGTCGTCACCAGGGCGCCGGCCGGGTGGTGGGCGATTTCGAACCGCGGCGCCGGCGCGCCCACGCGGTCGTAGCCGGTGGCGATTCGGCCGGCGGTGTCCGGCGTCGATACCTGCCAGTGCACGTCGGTCATGTCGAGGGGGGCGAACACGGCGTCGTCGAGCAGCGCCCGGTAGCCAATGCCGCTCGCTCGCTCGATGGCGGCGGCGGCCACCGTGTAGCCCGGGTTCGCATACGAAAAGCGCGTTCCCGGTTGCCATCGCGATGTCCGGCTGCGCGGGTTGCGGGCCAGGACCTCCAGCACCGGGGCGATTTCGCCGGGGCCCGCGGCGAACTCGTTGAACCGCATGTCGTCGAAGCCGGCGGTGTGTTCGAGAACGTGCGCCAGGGTCACCGGCCGCTGGTCGGCCCAGGGGTTGTCCATGGCGACATCGGGCAGCAGCGTCGCCAGCGGGGCGTCGAGATCGAGGGCACCGCGCTCGTGCAATCGCACGGCTCCGAGAGCGACGAAGCTCTTGGTGATGGACGCGACCCGAAACAGGGTGTCGGGCGCCATTGGCCGGCCCTCGCTCACGTCGGCGAGGCCGACGCCGCCGGCCCACAGAACGCCGGACCGATCCACGAGCGCAATGCCGACTCCCGGAGCGCGGTGCTCGTCGAGCACCGCGGCGATGTCGGCGCGCAGCTGCGTGATGCGGTCGGGGCCGGGGCGAGCGTGGGCCGGACCGGTGGCCAACGCAACGAGCACGATGGCCATGACGGCGGCCCCGTGCGCCCGCTTCGTGAGCGTTCTGGTCGCGGGGCCGTGGCGCACCATCCGTCGAGTCTACTCACAGGGGCGCGGCGGCGTCGGTGAAAATCGGGAGGTCCCGATTTGTCTCGTCGCGTTCCGGCGCGAAGGGCGTCGGCTAGAACTCCGTTCCGAGCGTGAGATCAAATCGCGTCACCGATGCGTCCACCTTTACGCCGTCGAGGTCGGCACGGCGCTCTTTTCGGTCCAGGCGACCGCCGACGCGCCAACCCTTGCCGACCGGAACCCGCACCCACGACACCAATCGCTGGTATCGGTCATCCGCGTCGATGTCGGCGCGAATCTCTTCCTGGTTGCGGTCGAGCCCTTCGTCAGAGTCGTACCAGCCCTGGGTGAACGAGCTCAGGATCTCGAAGTACCGGGTCCGCAGCTGCGACTCGGTCATCCACGACAGTCCCCAGCCGTAGTAGTAGCCCTGCTTGCGCAGGATGGTCTTTTCGCCGGCGTTGGGATTGAGCTCGGCCCAGCGCGCGTAGGGCAGCGACTGAATGCCGACGAACTCGGCGTTGACGCGCGTCCGCCCGCGCAGCTCGATACCTCGGAAGAAAACCGTCGAGTCGACGCCGAGGCCGGGCAGGGCAAAGGCGCCGAAACGGTCCCGCCACGGGCCGAGGTCCTCGCGCTGCAGTCGATACGCGATGGCGGGGCCGATGGCGACCACCTGACCGCTGCGGCCGTCGCGACTGATGTCCTGCCAGATCTTGCCGATGGGCAGGGCGAACGAGTCGAGGTCGATGGTCTTGACGTCCTCGCCGAGGCCCGCAGTGAGGCGGATGCTCGTCATGTTGCCGTCGAAGAACCAGCGGTCGAACCGCCCCGGGCGGCGATAGCCGGGAATGGCCACGAGCTCGCCGGCGAGCTCGAGCTCGCCCACATCGAACGACGGCTTGCTGTCGAGGGTGTCGGAGTTGACGCCGGCCCGCAGGTACCGGGCGCCCACGTAGAACCGATGCCAGATGTCCGTGGTCAGGCCGAGGTTGTCGCGCTCGGTGGTTGCCAGCGGTTCTTCGTAGTCCTCGACGGCATTGTGCAGCGCGCGCGGAAAGCCGAGGGTGTAGCGCAGAGCGCCGTGGCCGATGCTGAGGGTTTCGTTGGCGCTGTTGAGATAGCGGCCGAGCCAGTGGGCGAACTCGCCGGTGGCGACACCAACGCCCGTCGTAACGATGACGTCGTTGATGCTCACCTTCTCGCGGAACTCGAGGCCGATTTCCCAGACCATCGACGTGAGAAAGCCGTAGCCGACCGACTCGAGCAGCGACAAGTCGTTGGCGCGGCCGAAGACGTGAAAGCCGGTGCCGTTGAGCGGGTGCCACAGGTAGTTGATGAGGAACGGGTTGTTGTCGTAGCGCCAGGCTTCGAAGGTGAAGCGCTGCTCGATGCTGGGAAAGTCCCAGTCCGCGACCTGGCGGTCGCGGTCGATCCAGTACCAGGCCGTGCCGCCGCCGAGCCCCGCCGCTTGCAGCGTGGCCATGAGCCAGTAGTTCGGCGCGCCGCGCTGCATGAGGGTCTCGTAGGCGGGGGTGGCGCGGCGAACGATGCCGCTGCGGTCGATAAAGCAGTCGTCGCCGCAGGCCGGACTGCTCGGCCCGAACCACAGGGCGGACGGAGCGGCCGCGCCGGGTTGGCTCGATGGCAACGCCGCGGGGGCCGCCTGCGCCGGTGCCGAAGGCGTCGGTGGCGCCGGTGATTGCGCCCGGGCCACCGGAGCGACCGCGACTCCGACGAGCACCAGCAGCGCCGCGCGCGCGACCAGGCGCCCGCGTCTCGTGAAAGTGATTCGCTTCAAGGTGCCGAACGTAACGGGGGGCGCCGCCGGTTGCCAATGACCGAGAACGGGCAGGAGGCGGGTTTGCCGGCCTGCGCGAGGCCCGTCACGCGCCGGCAGCTGCCGTTAACGCGGTCGCAAGGTGCTGGGTGGCGAGGTCGAACGCCTCGGGGCGACCGGAGCCGCGAGCCGCGATCATCGCGCCCTCGAGCAGAGCAAACATTTGCCACGCGCGGTCTCGATCTCCGAGACAGCGCTCGAGGTAGTCGATGTTTCGATCGACGAAGGTTCGCACCTCGGCCCGCACCTCTTCAGGAAGCCCATCGATTTCGGCGCCCAGCATGCCGCACATGCACATGCGGCCGCCGTCGACGATGGCGCTGCGAAACGCCAGGCGGTAGCGGTCGAAGCACTCGTTGTGGGGCGTGCCGGCCGGATCTGGCAGTGAAGCAAGAAACCGCTCGGTATAGCGGCGCGCCACTCGAACGCCGAGGTCGGCCTTGCTCGGAAAGTGGTAGTGCACGCTCGCCGACTTGATCCCGACGTCGCTGGCCAGGTCGCGAAAGCTGAACCCGTGAAAGCCGAAGGCGCGGATTCGGTCCTCGGCGGCGTCGAGGATTTTGTCGGCCATGTCGCTCATGGGGTCCCTCTATCGATACGTCCACCGGGGCAAAGCGACAAGCCGATTTTCTACCTATCGAAAGATAGGGGTTGACATGGCGAGCGTCGGCTCGTAGATCTTGTTTGTCTACCAAGTGATAGGTAGATATTCAAAACCCCGAAAAACATTCAAAAATGGAGGAGTTGTTCATGCGTTTTCAAGACCGAGTAGCGATTGTGACCGGTGGCGGATCCGGGATCGGCCAGGAGATTGCCCGTCGGTTCGCCCGAGAGGGCGGCCGCGTGGTCATCAACGGCCGGAGCGCGGACAAGCTGGAGGCCGCGCGCGCGGGCATCGAGGCCGAAGGCGGCCGGGCGATCGCCGTGGCGGGAGACATCGCCGACCCTGCGACTGGCCAGCAGCTGGTCGACGCCGCGCTGTCCGCCTTTGACCGCGTCGACGTCCTGTTCAACAACGCCGGGGTGTTCGCGCCCAAGCCCTTTCTCGACCTCACCGAGGCCGAGTACGACCGCTTCGTCGACATCATTCTCAAGGGCAAGTTCTTCGCCGCGCAGGCCGCCGCGCGCGCCATGAAGGAGCGCGGGGGCGGTGCCATCGTGCACACCGGATCGATGTGGGCCCTGCAAGCGATCGGCGCGACGCCAAGCTCCGCCTACTCGGCGGCCAACGCCGGCGTGCATCAGCTCGTAAAGAACCTCGCCATCGAGCTGGCGCCGCACAACATTCGCATCAACGCGGTCGCGCCGGCCGTGGTCGAGACGCCGGTCTACGGCACGTTCCTCAGTCCGGAACAGGTCGCCGAGGTGCTGCCCTCGTTCAACGACTTTCACCCCCTGGGCCGCAACGGTCAGCCCGCCGACGTTGCCGAGGCCGAGCTGTACCTGGCGTCGGATGCGGCCAGCTGGGTGACCGGCGCGGTGTTGCCCGTCGACGGTGGCGTCACCGCAGGCCGGCAGGCGTAGCCGGTGAAGCACACTGGCCCCGGGGCGCGACCCCGGGGCCCGCGGCGCCCGTAGCGGCTACGGGCCGCGGTGGCTGTCGAGCCAGCGCGCCCAGGCGCTCAGCATGTGCACCACGTGGGCACCTTCGCGAAAACCGTGCGGCTCGCGCGGGTAGGCGAAAAACTCGACCTCGGTGCCGTTGTCGACTAGCGCGCGATACAGGATCTGGCCGTTGACGAAGTGCACCCGGTCGTCCCGCTCGCCGTGCAGGATCAGCGTGGGCGTTTCGATCTTGCCGAGGTGTCGAGCCGGATTCGACCGCGCGAACGACTCGGGGTCGCGCCATGGCCGCCCGCGAAACTCCCAGTCCGCCACGTGTTCGTGGTTGATGTCGCTGCTCGCGTACTGGGTGGTGACGTCGACGATGCCGGCGCCGACCACCGCCGCCCGGTAGCGCTTGGTGTGCCCGATGGTCCAGGCAGTGAGGTAGCCGCCCCACGACCAGCCGCCGTAAAACAGGCTTTCGGCCCGGGCTTTGCCGGCCGCGACGAGGGCGTCGACGCCGGACTCGATGTCCATGAGCTCGATCTCGCCGAGCCGCCCGCGGTTGGCGGCGTAGGCGGCGTAGCCGTAGCCGAAGCCGCCCCGGTAGTTGGGGCGAAACACCGAGTAGCCGCGCGCCGCAAAGTACTGGGTCCAGCTCGACCAGGTCTCGCTGGTCACGCTATCCGGCCCGCCGTGGGGCAGTACGAGCAGGGGGGCGGGCTTGGTCGCAGAGCCGTGAGTGCTCACGGTCAGCAGCCCCTCGAGTTCGAAGCCGTCTTTGCTTTTCCAGCGAACCACCTCGGTTGGCGACAGGCTCCACGCCTTGGCGGCCGGGTTGAGATTGGTTTGCACGGTCACAGCGCCGCGTCTGCGGCCCCGGGGCAAGTCGATGGAGACCACTTCGGCGGGCGCATCGGGGGCCGACGCAATGGCCACGCCGCGGCGACCGGCGCGGTCGAAGTGAACGCGCGAAAACAGGCGCTCACGCCGGGGCAACAGCAGCTTGGCGGCTCCCCCCGTGCGACCCACCCGGTACAGCTCGAGGCGCGTGCGCTCCATCAGCACGACGAACAGGTTGTCGTTGTCGGCCCACGAAAACGAGGCGATGCTCGGATCCAGGTCGGAGGTCGCGTGCGTCTTTTTGCCCGAGGCCACGTCGTGAACCTCGAGGTAGTTGATGAGTGACAGCGTGTTTTCGCCCCGCGCTACCGCGACTCGCTCACCGTTGGGCGACCAGGCGAGGGCGGCAACGGCGCTGGGCTTGTCCTGCAGCACGCGGGTCGTCTTGCCGGATTTGCGGTCGACCACGGCCACCTGATGCAGAGACCAGGCGTGGTAGGGATTGCTCGACTCGGCGGTCACCACGGCGAACTGCTGCCCGTTGGGCGCGATGTCGTAGTCGACCACGTGGCGGTCCGCGAAGGCAGGCGCGGGGGATGCGCCGCGGTCGAGGTTCAGGGTGTACAGGGCGGCCGACCGCCAGTCGCGGTCGTAGCGGTAGGCTCCGCCGGCGCGCCACCGGGCCGCGACCCCGTCGGCGTCGCGGGGCGGGGTCGCGATGAACGCCAGCCCCGAGCCGTCGGGCAGCCACTGCACGTTGTAGGGCTGCAGCTCGCCGGTGTCCAGCGGCCGCGCTTCGCCGCCGTTCATGGGCAGCACGAACAGTCGGCTCTCACCGTCGTCGTAGCGGGCGAAGACGAGCGACTGCCCGTCGGGCGACCACCGCGGGTTGTACGGAGCGTTTTCGCCATGGGTCAACTGCCTCGATGCGCCGCTGGCGAGGTCGAGCACAAAGAGCTGACCGACCCGAGTCCAGCCACCATCCGTGTCCTCGTTCGAGGGTTGGGCATCTGCATCCCATCTTCGGGCGCCCGCCACGTAGACGGCGGTGCGGCCGTCGGGCGCGATGCGCGCCTCTCGCGCCCAGGCGAGCTGGGCCACGTCGGAAGCGAGGGGGCGGGTGGTGGTTCGGAGCCCCTCGGTTTCGGGAGCCTCGGGCACCGCGGTGGGCGCCGGCAGTGACGGGCCGTCGGGAGCGACCCGGGTCGCCCGAATCACCGTCGGCTGGTTGGGCGCCGACGCCCCGCCGCACCCCGCCAGGATGGCGCTTCCCACCGCGATCGCGATTGCCTTCGAATATGAGCCAGACACGAAGCGAACCTAGCCCACCAGCGCGGGGAATCGAAGGTCGCCGGGCTGGCGATCGCCACGTGGCCACGTGGTCCCGTGCACGCGCCGCGGGAGCGCGACGTTCTAGCTCCTAGCCGGGCATCGTTTGGGCCACGCTGGGCCGGTCTCGCCAGCGGTCCGAGGCGGCGCAGAGCGCCGGGTAGTCGTCCAGCGGCGCGGTGTTGCGAAAGCGAATCCAGTCGATCGTCGTCACGAGGGCGACAGGGAGCAGGCCGAAGTCGGTCGGAAGCTCGCCGGCGCGCTGTTCCAGCCACGCGAGCGAGGCGGCCGCGCGGTCTTGCTGCTTCTTCAGATACGGCGCGTCGGGCGGCTTGATGCCGTCCCGCGCCAGAACGAACACGTTGATGAGCGCGTCGACCACGCCGTCGATGGCCGACAGGACGTTGCGCGACGTCGGGTCGAAGAAGTCAAAGGCGGTCAGGGGGGCGGGCCCGTGCCGGTGCAGCAAGACTTCGGTGATCGGGTGCGAGTCGAACAGCGGCTCCACCGCGCCGTCGTCGGCGATGAGCTCGGCGCTCGGCACCTTCCAGAGAGGCGACGAAGCGCGCAGCGCCCGCTGGCCGTCCTCCGTGGCCGTGTTGACGAGCTCGTACGGGACGCCGAGCTCGTCGGCGACAATGCGCACGCGGCGCACGTAAGGGGAGGTCGTGGTGCCGAACAGTCGCAGACGCGTCATCGCGCCGGACTATAGCCGCCGCCGGCCGTCGCGTCGCGCCGACCTCTCGACAAGGAGTGCCCGCTAGTGGACCGCGACGGGGCTGCGCGGAAACGGCGCCTCGGGCCCGTCGATCTCGGCGCTCGAAACCGCTCCCAGCCAGCGGCGAACGTCTTCTGGCTCACCGGGCGGGCCGCCGGCGCTCACCCCACCGTTTTCATCGAGGGCCCAGCGGCGCAGATGCCCGCGACTGGTAGCGGCGAGAAGCGATCGGCCGTCGGGAGCAAACCCGAGCCAGCCGGTCACGCCGTCGTCGGCCGAGCTGAGGATGAACGGTCGGCGCTTGGTCCGGTCGAACAGGCGCATGTCGCCCTGGTAGCCGGCGGCGGCCAGCTGCTGGCCGCCGGGTGCCGACGCCAGCGTGGTAATCGCCCCGCCGATGGGCGCCTGGTCCACCACCTCGCCAGTCGACACGTCCCACAGCCGCACGATGCCATCGACGCCGGCGGTCGCGATGCGGTCGCCGGCGCGCGAAAACAGGACGTGCAGCACGGGGCCCAGGTGGCCCTGCAAGATGGCTTCGGTGCGCGCGCCGCGCCACAGCCGCACGGTGCCGTCGTAGCTCGCCGTGGCAAACACGTCGCCGTCGGGCGAAAAGGCCATGGACCGAACGCGCATGCCGTGGCCTTCGAGGCGCGCGGTCTCGCCCCCGGCGCCGTCGAACAGCGACACGGTGTTGTCCATCCACGCGATGGCCAGGCGATCGCCGTTGGGTGAGTAGCGCGCGGCGACAACTTCGATGCCGCGGCTGGCGATGGCGCGCAGCCCGCCCCTGGCATCCCATCGATAGACGTCGCCTCCGGACGTGGCGACCGCGACCTCGCGGCTTCCGGGCGCGCTCGCCAGCATCGTTGCGCCGTCGACGCGGCCGACTCGTTCGCTGCTCCAGGTCCCGGCTCGCCGGGTCCAGATTTCGATCTCGCCGGTCGCGTACAGCGCGACGAGGTCCGAGGAAAAGCCGAGGAACACCAGGTCGCGCACGGCGGCGGTGGCGGCGGGGCCCGGCGATTGCCAGCTGTCTTTGCGAGCGTCGAACACGCCCAGCGAGCCGTCCTTGCCTCCGGTCGCCACGGTCCAGCCGTCGGCGGACGTCGCCACCGCGGTGATCGGTCCGGCGTGTTGCCCCACGGTTTCGCCCCGGTCAGGGGTGATGGGCCACACGCGCAGGGTACGGTCTTCACTGGCGGTCACGAGGCGTTTGCCGTCGCTCGAAAACGTGGCCCGCCAAACCGGGCCGTCGTGGCCGCGGAGTTCTTTGACCGTGCCGGAGCCGCGCAGCAAGCGCACGGTTCGATCGATGCCCGTGAGGGCAAGCAGGTCGCCTTCGGGGGAGTACTCGATCGAGGCGACGGGCCCGGCAAAGGTGACGCTCTGACTCGTGCCGTCGGCGATCGACCACACCCGGGCGGTCTTGTCGGTGCTGCCGGTGGCGAACTGGGTGCCGTCGGGGGACATCGCGCCGGACACCACCGGCCCGCGATGGCCGTCGAACCGCGCGACCAGCGCGCCGGTGACGGCGCGTTGCTCGACTGCGCCCGAGCGGAGGCCAACGAACACGCTGTTGCCGTCCGGCGCCCACTGCACCCAGCTGATGGCCGCGCCGGAACGGAGCACCGCAGCGGTGCCGTCGTCGAGGCTCCAAAGGCGCAGCTGTCCGTCTTCGCCGCCGGAGAGGAGTCGTTCGCTGGCGGGACCAAAGGCGGCGCTGCGCACGGGGCCTCGGTGGCCGGCGAGGGGCCACGATCGGCCGTCCACGACATCGAACGCGCGCAGTTCGCCCTCGGCGCTGGCCGCGACGAGGCGGCGGCCGTCGGGCGAGGCCGCCAGCGCGCTGAGTTCGCCTTTGAACTGGGCCAGCTCGCGGGCTGCCTTGTCGCCGCGCTGCCACAGCGCAATGGTGCGGTCGGCGCCGGCGATGGCCAGGCGATCGCCAGCGGTGTAGCGAACCGCCAGGGCGTAGGTCGCGTAGTTGGGAACCGCCGTCACGACGCCGGTCTCGATGTCGTACACCCGCACGCCTTCTTCGCGGCTGGCCACCGCCGCGTAGGCGCCGTCGGCTGAAAGGTCCGTGGACGTGAGCGGTTGCGCGGCGGTCCAAACCGCGCTCGCGTAGCCGGCGGTCGTCGCTTTCTCGGCGATTTCGACCAGCAGGGGCCAGTCCTTGCCATCGAGCGGGTATTGCTTGAGCCAGGCCAGGGCGGCCGTCGGGTCTTCGGCAAGCTGGCTTTGGGCCTGCAAGAGCACCAGCCGGTTGCCGCGTTCGACGGCTTCGCGCTTGGCCGCGACCGCCCGACTGCGCTGCTGGTCAACCTCGGCGGTCTTCTGGCGGGCAACGTCGCGCTCGCGGGCGATGCGGTCTACCGAGACCACGCCCGCCGCGATCAAAACGAACATCGCCGCAGCGGTTAGGCCGACGAGAGCTCGATGGCGGTAGAGCCAGCGGCGCGCCAGGTCCACCGCCGAGTACTGCCGGGCGCCAACGAGCTGGCCGGTTTGAAACCGCTTGAGGTCGGCGGCGAGCTCTTTCGCCGATGGGTAGCGGTCCGCCGGGTTGCGCTCCATCGCCTTGTCGATGATGGCGAGCAGGTCGGGCGGAATGTTGGCTTCCCGCTCGATGACCGGCGGCGGCGGACCCGTGAGCAGACAGTCGATCAACGATTGACCGTCTTCGGCGTCGTAGGGCGTCGAGCCCGACAGCATGTAGTAGAGGATGGAGCCCAGGGCGTAGACGTCGGCGCGGGCGTCGACCGGCTCGCCGCGGGCCTGCTCCGGCGCCATGAACGCCGGCGTCCCCATGATGGTCCCCACGGCGGTGAGTCCCGGGTCGGCGATGCGAAACGGACCGCCCGAGGACTCGTCGGCCGTTTCGTCGTCGAGGTGTTTGGCCAGGCCCCAGTCGATGACCAGGGTTTCGCCGAACGAGCCGACCAGGATGTTGCGCGGCTTGAGGTCGCGGTGAATGACCCCGTGGTTGTGGGCGTAGGCAATGGCTTCGGCCACGGCCACGAGTTTGGGCACCAGGGCGATGCGCTCGTCGAAGGTCTCCGTGGCGGCGATGCGTTCCTCGAGGGAGCGCCCGTGCACGAGCTTCATCGAGTAAAAGACGATGCCGTCGGGCCAGCGGCCGACGTCGTACACCGGCACGATCGATGGGTGCTCGAGGCCGGCGGTGATCTTCGCCTCGCGCAAAAAGCGCTTCACGCTGTCGCTCGAGTTGTGCAGCAGCTCCTTGACCACGACCTGGCGGCCCAGGCGCTTGTCGTAGGCCTTGAGAATGCGGCCCAGGCCGCCGCGCTCGATCTCGCCGGCAAGGGCGTAGCGCTGGTCGGGCCGAACAACGGAAAGAGTCTCGGGGGTCCAGGGGCCCTGGGCGTCGGATTCGATATCGACGGGGCCGACGACCACCCTTTCATAGGGCGTGGTGGCCGCGTCCGACTCGCCGTCGGGCAGGGTTGCACCCGCCGCCGGGCCGGCGCCTTCGCGGGCGCTGTCGCCCCGCAGAGTCGCCCCGAACGCCTCGGGCGAATGTCGATCGGCGCTGCTGTTTCCCACTTCCCCGTACTCCTTTTTGGGTTAGGAGGAATACCCCTTCTTGGTTAAGAGTATCCGGCCAGGGCGTCCAAAGTCGACCGTTACTTTTGGCGGGAGGGGGCAAACTCGCAAGGAACTCCAGGCCTTTACGTAGGGGTGTGCGGGGCGAACACCGACACGGCGCCAAGCGATTTCCCAGCGGGCGGCTCGGCTGCGGCAGTGAGCCACGGGCGCGAGCCTGGTCGGTGCGGCAACGGTTGGCGACGACCCGTCCGCTGCCCCGCAGTCCGCTCGCGAGTGAAGCCGGGGCGCCGAGCTTGACGGCGGCGAAACGCGGGCTCGTTTTGCCGACGCGGGCCCACCGATGATCGACGCGAAGACGCGAAGACGCGAAGACGCGCCGATGTCGACGCCCCGGCAAGCAGCTCGACTCGTCGCGAGGCTTGAGCCCGAGCGATCGAGAACAGCCCTTCGTTTATGTCGGGAGGCAACGTCGACGGGTGATGGTCGTTCGAGCGAATGGGGCAAAGGGCTTTGTCCCGATCACGCGATTCGGAATCGCGCTTCGCGCGACGAGTCAGCGACTGCAAGCGCGAAGCGAAGATGCGCTGCGCCGCAGGCCGTTAGGGTGACGCCATGACTCGCTCGGCTTTGCTTGCGTTGTTGTCCCTGCTTCTTCTTGCCTGCGCTCCGGCGGACGACGGGGCGGGAGGGACCGGCGATGGCGATGGCGACGGCACTGTCGACGGCACCGGCTCGGGGGACGGCGATGGCGATGGCACCGGCGACGGCGATGGCGATGGCGTCTGCCAACCCGGCAGCACGACGTGCGTGGACGACACCGTGTACGACTGCGGCGACGATGGCCAGCCGGGCAATCCCGTCGAGACTTGCGAGGTCGACTGCGTCAACGGGTTCTGCGTGGGAGACCCCGACGGCGGTGGCGACGGCGACGACGACGCCTGCGACTCGAACGCGTCGGGCTTCGTCTACGTGGTCGACAACGCCAACAACCTCTACCGATTCGACCCGGCCAACGGCGCCCTTACGTTCACCAGCATCGGCCGGTTGAACTGCCCGGCCGGGCCGCCAATCACCACGGGCGGAGGCCCCGCGACGCCGTTTTCGATGTCGGTCGACCGCGACGCCACGGCGTGGGTGCTCTACTCCAGTGGCGAGATCTTCTACGTTTCGACGGAGGACGCATCGTGCAGCGCCAGCGGGTTCGTCAAGCAGCAAAACGGCTACGACCTCATGGGCATGGGCTTCGTGAGCGACGCGTCGGATTCGGCGGCCGAAAAGCTGTTCGTGGCCGGCAGCACCATCGACCCGTTTTCCGGCGGCTTCGAAAACACGAAGCTCGGCTTCATCAGCCCCGACTCCCTGGTCGTGAGTCACCTCACCGACGTCAACGGTATCGAGAACCCGCCGGAGCTCACCGGCACTGGCGATGCCCGCCTGTACGGCTACTTTCCGGGGCGCTCCAGCACCATCAGCGAGCTCGACCAGGCGACGGGCCAGCGGGTGCCCGGGCGCGAGTGGCCGGCGGGTAGCATTGCCGGCAACGAAGACCTGCTGGCCTGGGCGTTCGCTCAGTGGGGCGGCCAGTTCTACGTGTTCGTGACGACCCAGGCGGGGCTCTTCGGCAGCCCCCAGAGCAAGGTCATTCAGGTCGACCCGGCGGCCAACGGCGGCGCCGGATCCGCGACCACGGTCAAGACCAGCGACGTTCCGTACATCGTCGGCGCGGGCGTTTCGACCTGCGCGCCCATCATCATCGACTAGCGAGGGGCCCACGCGAGCCGCGAGGTGCGGCCGGTCGCCGGCGACCGCGGCTGGCGATCGGCAGCGAGCGGCGTCAACCGGCGCGCGTGTGCTTCTTCTTGCCGCCGGTGGGCGGCCGACGGCGGCCGCCCGCGTTATCCTCTGCGCGTGCGCGCCTCGCTCCTAACGCTCCTCCTTTTCGCTGCTTCCGCCTGCGGCAGTGCGCCGGCCCCGGTCGCCAAGCCGCAGTCGGGGCTCGCCACCTCTGCGCCGACCTCGGCCCCGGCCGGCGAGGCGACCCCCGCACCGGCCCAGGGGGACGACCTCGAGGCGCGCCTCGGGTACCTCGATGCGCAGCTAAAGAAGGCGCTGGACGAGCAGCACATCCCGGGTATCTCGGTCGTGGTCGTGCGCGGCGACGACGTTATCTTTCAGCGCGGCTACGGGGTGCGCAGCCTCGATTCGAAAGAGCCGGTGACCGAGGAAACCATCTTCGCCATCGGCTCGTCGACCAAGGCGATGACCGCGACGACCCTGGCCATGCTGGTGGGCGAGGGCAAGCTCGGCTGGGACGACCCGGTCGACAAGCATTTGCCCGAGCTCACCCTGGCGGTCGACGCCGACAAGCCCGGCGACCGCGCGACGGTGCGCGACCTGCTCAGCCACCAGACGGGGTTTCCGCGCATGTCGCTTCTGTGGGCCAGCGGCAAACTCGACCGAAGCAAGATCTTCGCCCTCGCGTCGAAGGCAAAGCCCAACGCGAAGCTGCGCAAGGCCTGGCAGTACAACAACGTTCAGTACATGGCCGCCGGCGAGATCGCCGGGCGCGTGAGCGGCTCGTCCTGGTCGGACGTCATTAAGACCCGGCTGTTCGAACCGCTGGGCATGACGTCGTCGCACACGCTCTCGAGCGCTGCCGACGCCGACCCCCAGCGGGCCGCCGGCTACACGTGGTGGAAGCAGGACAACCGCCACGAGACCGAGAACCACCGCATTCTCGACAACATCGGCCCGGCGGGCTCGGTGTACTCGAACGCGCGCGACATGAGCAAGTGGCTGCGGTTTCTCGTCGCGGGCGGCGCCGTGGCCGACAAGCGGCTGGTCGACGAAACGGCCCTGGCGGAAACCCAGACGCCGCAGGCCGAGATCGGGCCCGGCATGCAGTACGGCATGGGCTGGATGCTTCGCGACATCGGCGGCCACCGAGTCGTCGAGCACGGCGGCAACATCGACGGCTACGCCGCCTCGGTCGGGTTCTTTCCCAAGGACGGCGTTGGCTACGCCATCCTGACGAACTCGAGCAGCCACGCTCTGCAGGGCTCCGCGGCGCAGCTCATGTTCGACGCACTGGTTGGCGACGGCTACCGGCAGAGCGAACCCGCCGTCGACCTGTCGCTGTTCGCGGGCAAGTACGAGGCCGACATGGGACCGCTCGCCGGCCAGTTCCTGACGGTGGCGGCCAAGGGCAGCACACTGACCGTGGACGTTCCCGGCCAGATGGTGTTCGAGCTGCGGCCGCCCAACGAAGAGGGCAAATGGGTGTTCGCGATGACCAACACCATTGCCGTGTCGTTTGTCCAGGAAGGCGACGAGCCGGCGACCGCCATGCGCCTTCACCAGGCTGGATTCGATTTCGAGCTGCCGCGAGAAAACAGCACGTTTGCGGTGGTGGTCGATGCTGACCGAGCCGCGCCGCTGGTGGGGCGCTACCAGTCGAAAGAGGACCCGAAGCAGGGCGTTGAGGTCGAGCTGTATCGCGGGCGACTGACGGTTGCGGCTCCCGGCCCCCTCAAGCTGCAGCTCGACGAGCCCGCCGCGGACGCCAAAGGCGACGAAGCCGGGCGCTGGCAGGTGCGGGCGCGGCGCGGTGACTACGTGACCTTCGAGATGGCCGACGGCAAAGCGGTTGCGATCGAGATGCACTCCGACGGCAACTCGAGGCGCCTGGAGCGCGACCCGACGGCGCGGGTCGAACCGGCCCGCATGGCCGACGTAACGGCACTGCGCAAGCCGTCGCGGCGCGCCAAGGCGCTCGCGCGCGCCGGCCTGATCATTGCCCGGGGCAAGATGAGCCATCCCCAGGCCGGTATCACCGGCGACGTGACCATGTACTCCGAGGGCACCGACCACTATCGGCTCGAGATCGACTACGGCGAGCTGGGCTCCGTGACCACGGTGTCGACGCCCGGCGGTTCCTGGGAGTCGAGCGACTTTGATCAGGCCGTTCAGCACGACGGACTGCGGCGACAGCAGGCCGTCGTGCGGCATCCGCTGGCGCTTCACGGCGACTGGAAAGCTGTGTACGCGGACGTCAAGCTCGCCCGGACCGAGCAAAAGGGCGGCAAGCGCGTGCACCGGCTTACTCTCGAGGCGGGTGACCTGCCGACCACCCACGTCGAGGTCGACGGCAAGACCGGCGACGTGGTCGCCATGCGCAGCGGCGTCGTCGCGTCGGTTGGAGTCGTGCCGGCGTCGAGCACTTTCGAAGACTTTCGCAAGGTCGGCGGCCTGCGGCTGCCGTTCCGCATCGTCACCGACGAGTTTCAGAGCGGCGAGAGCGTGCTCACCTTCGACCGCATTCGCACCCGGCAGCGCAAGCGTCCCGGCCTGTTTCCGGCCAAGCTGCCCGAGTAGACCGGCAATCGCGCGCGCCGTATCGTGAGTCGCCGACGTCCGAAGGACCCGGTCGCCGAGGCCAAGGCGGCTCTGCGCAGGGCCACCTGGAACGCCCTGCGCGAGGCCCGCGCGGCGCGCTTTCCCGGCGCGCGCGGTCGCATTCCCAACTTCGTGGGAGCGGAAAAGGCCGCGGAAAGGCTCGCTGGCTTGCCCGAGTGGAAGCGCGCGCACCGTCTCAAGGTCAACCCGGACATGCCCCAGCGGCCCGTTCGACACCGCGCCCTCAAAGAGGGCAAGGTGCTGTACGTGCCGGTGCCCCGACTCGCCTCGGAGACGCCGTTTCTCGAGCTCGATCCATCGGACCTCGGCGACAAGGCGCTGTGGAAGGCCTCGTCGATCAAGGGCGCCGAGGAGCTCGGGCGGCCGGTGACGGTCGATGAAATGCCGGCCCTCGATCTCATCGTGACCGGCTGCGTGGCCGTGAGTCGGCGCGGCGGCCGCCTCGGCAAAGGCGGGGGCTACAGCGACCTCGAGTACGCGATGCTGCGCGAAGTGGGCCTGGTGGCCGAGTCCACCCCCATCGCGACGACGGTGCACGGACTGCAGGTGGTGTCGTCCCGCGAGTTGCCCATGACCGAGCACGACATCAGTCTCGACATCATCGCAACCGACGAGCGCGTGCTGCGCTCGCGGCAGCGCCCGCCGCGCCCGCCCGGTGTGCTGTGGGACCACCTCGACGCCGACAAGCGCGACGCAATTCCCGTTCTGCGCGACCGCGGACCCAAAACGAGCTAGCGGACGCGGCACGCGTTTGCTGGAGTTGCGGCCGGTCCGGTTGGCGGGGGCGGGCCAATCCAGAGACGTCGAGCTATAACGACGTCAGGCGCTCTCGATTCGGGCGCCAGCTTGGGCAACCCGTTTGGACGCGTCGCGGTCAAAGCGTCGAGCAACCATGGCTGTCGAGCGCGGATTGCGCGGCGCCACCGCCGCCTCGTTGGCCGTTCACGGAGCCCTCGGCTTGTGGTTGTTGACGCGCCCGCCGACCGCTCCGACTCCGCCGGCGACGGAAGACCGACTGACGGAGATCGTCTTCATCGAGGTGGAACCGGCGCAGCCGCCACCGGTGTCCGAGGTTCGCGTCCATGTCGATGTCGAGCCGGCCGCCGCCACCGCCGAGCGACCGTCCGACGACTCTCCGCGGGTGCCCGACGTGCGGGCGCCGACTCGACCTCGCGTTCGCCGGGTCGCCCGGCAGCCGGACGCGCAGCCGAGCGCCGAGCCCCCGTTCGAAACCGCCGGCCCGCTTGACGGGCCGGAGCCGACGGAGCCCCCCGAGCGCGGCGGCCTGGCCATGCGGACGTTTTCGCCGCGGGGGGCCATTGATGGCGTCGCCAAGGCCGGTCCGCGGGGGGACGGGAGGGACGCGCGCGGCGAGGCTGCGCGCGAGGGGCGCCCGAGCTGGATGCCGGCTCCGTCGGCGCCCGCAGTGGGGGCGCCCGGCAGGGCCGCCGAGGGCGACTACCTGGGCACCGAGTCTCGCGGCGGTTCGTTCACGTACGACAAGCCCGGCTACAAGGCGACCACGCTCAGCGATGGTCGGGTCGTGCTCGAGGACAAACCCAATGTGGGAATCGACCACGTTGGGCTCGGTGCGGGCATCGGCATCACCGGGCACTTTGACCTCACGGATTGGGTCGAGCGGCTGGCCGGCAACGACCCGTACGCGTCGGAGAAGCTCCGCTACCTCGATCGGACTCGCGAGCGGCGCGCCAAGATGATCAAACGCCACGAGGGTGAAGTTCGGCGCAACGCCGCCTTTCGCCTGCGCGGCCACTTGCGACAGCTGTGGAACGATCGCTCGAGCTCACCGGCAAAGCGCCGCCGGCAGTTGTTCCAGCTCTGGGACGAGTGCGACGTCGACAACGACGGTCCCCGCGGTCGAGCCGCGGCGTTTGCGCGCACGACGATCGAGGCGTTCATTCGACGGCGGCTCCCCGCGGGCAGCGAGCAGGCATTCACGCGCGACGAGCTGGCTCGCTTCAACCGCACGCGCAGCTCGTCGCAACCGTTCGCGCCCTACGAGATGGCTCAGTAGCGCCAGCTCTTGGTGTCGGCGCCCCGGGGCGCGGTCTTTTTGATGCGCTCGAGGATCTTGGGCACGTACATGGTGTTGTACCGAAGTCTCGTGATGTGGTTCGGCAAGGTCGGGTCGCCGTTCCAGCAGTGTTCGGCCCGGTCGCCGTAGGTCACCTCGCCCTCGTACGGCGGGTCGGCGGAGACCAGGAACTGCTCCATGAGGTACACCGCGTTGTTGAGGTAGTAGTTGTCCATGTCGCCGGTGTAGATGTGCAGCTTGCCCTGGAGCTTTGGCCCCAGGGTCGCCCAGTCGCGCTCGAGGATGTGGCGCAGGTCGTAGTTTTCGCGCCAGTACTCGGCCACCGATTTGTCGATGGCGCCGGTCTTCTTGTCCCAGAGCCGCCTGGGATAGCCGTCGTCACCCTGGGGGGAGTACACGGCTTCCCAAATGTCGAACTGATCGCCCGAGCGACTCTTGTCGCCCAGCACCAGCTCCAGGTGGTTGTAGTCGCGCACGGTGGCGTTCACGTGGCCCAGGTAGTCCCGGTGGCCGGGTCGAGCGACCCGCCGAAAGGGGCCAATGTCGTCGTAGGCGTTTTCGTGCTCGTAAATGTTGATGGTCGTGTAAGCGCGAAAGTCGATGGGGTCGGGGCACGCCGAGAAGCAGCCGTTGTACTCGTCCGGATAGAAGATCTGCGCCGCGAGCACCTCCCAGCCGCCGGTCGAACCGCCGTACATGAAGCGGGCCCAGCCTTCGCCGAGTCCGCGGAACTGCTTTTCGATGTGGGGCACCAGCTCGTAGGTGATGGCGTCGCCCCAGGGCCCCATGCTCGCCGAGTTCACCGCGTACGAGTCGTCGTAGTACGGCGTGGGGTGTTGGATTTCGACGATCAGGAACCGCGGAAAGTCGTCGGAGGTCCACTTCTTGTAGAAGTCGTAGGCTTCCTGTTGCTGCAGGATGTTGTAGCCGTCGACGCCGAAGCGGGCGCTGTACTCGGGCTTCAGGTTCGGGTCCGGTGGCTCGGTGCGAAACCCGCCGAAGTCCGATGGAAAGTGGCCGTGAAAGATCACCAGTGGGTAGCGCGCCTCGGGGTGGTCGTCAAAACCGTGCGGCACCAGCACGTGGGCGCCCAGATAGATGTCGCGGCCCCAGAACTTGCTGAGGCGCTCGCTCTTCATCTTGATGTGCCGGATGTACTCGGTATCCGCCGGGGGCTCGATGGGCGGGATCACCTGATCCAGCTCGACGGTCAGGTCGGCGCCGCTGGCCGGATCGATGCGCACCGTTTGCGGCGTGCTGTAGAGGTTGCCGGGCGCTTTGTTCCAGTGCAGCCCTTCGCCTCGATCGATGGGCAGCTTGACGGTGTGCCCGGTGGACAGGTCGAAGGTCTCGTACTTGTGCAGCACGGCCTGAACCACGTACTCGCCGGGCGGTAGGTCGGTCAGGCTCTCGATCGGGTAGCCAAAGGTCTTGGCATCGACCGTGGCGCGTGCGCCGGGCGCGAGGTCGTCGACGTTGACCCCGAAAACCTGCACGGCCTTGACGCCCGCCGCGACGCGCAGTCGCGGCTCCGCGACGTCGTCGCCGGTGCCCTTGTCGGCGATGATCACGATGACCCGGCCGTCAACCGGGGCCCCGTACACCGCGTCGGCAAAGGAGACGTGGATCTTCATAGGTTGGCCAATGTCGGCGGCCGACCCCGACGGTGACGACGGCGGCTGTGTGGCCCCGCCATCGCTGCCGCACGAGGCGAGGGGGCCGAACAGAAAACCGGCGACAAACAGAGCGGAGGCGAGGCGGACGGTGCGCACAGGGGTCCCTTTCGGCAGCTGGGTGAAAGCCCGCTGTTACCATGGGGCGAGGTCGGCCGCCCGGGTTGGGGGCACCGATTGCCGCGCCGTTCGCAATCTCGCAGTCGGCCGCGACCCCGGGACCTCGCGGTGAAGCTCATGGTCTCCGCCGGCGAGGTCGGCGAGCGCCTCGGTCGAGAGTTCGCCGCGCCGGCCGAACCCGGCCGCGATCGCTAGCGAGGTCGCGGGAGCCGTTTCGCGGGCGGCCAGGCCGGCTTGTCGGTCCCCGGACTCGTGGTGGGAGTGCCTTCCTCCGCTGCCCAGTCGGTTGGCGGGGGCAGGCGCGGGCGCGTGAGCGCAGCAAGCGTTTCGTTCTTCAGGAACGGCTCGGTGTCGACGTCCCACTCAGGATCCGTCGTTGGCTTGGGAAGCGGCGGGGGCTGCGCTCGGCGGGAGTCGGGAAGCGGCGGGGGCTGCACTCGGCGCGAGTCGGGTGGCGGCGGAGCCGTCGCGGGCGAGTCGGTCGCGTCGGAGTCTTCGATGACTCCGCGGCACGTGAGCGGCCGGCCGGCCGAGTCTCTGGTTAAGTAGCTCGTGTACCGGCGCACTCTGGTTTCTTGAGGGGCCGGTTCGGACGGCGGGCGCCACAGGCGGCGCATGACAACAGAGAAAGCGAACACAAGGAACAAGGGGAAGACTCCGAGGACAGGGCTCGACGGTGGATGCGAACGAGCTGTTTGTTCGCTGCACGTCGCGTACCCGATCAAAAGCCGGGGCCGCGCTGGGCCTTAAGCCCTTGTGGAGGCCCGGCATTCCCCGTCGGACGGAGCGCGGCTTCTCGCCAGTGCGGTGCTGTCGCCCGGCGGCGGCAGCCCTCTTGCCTGGTGCAGGCGTCCCCCTCCCGTGCAGGTCGACGAGCGACGCACCCGACCGACGGCGCGGTCGCTCTCGCGGGCTGATCTCCCTCGCGAGCCGCGCCACGCGAGCGATTCGCCATCGTCGGGTCGACGTGACTCGAGCGGCGACGCGATTGCGCGCGCTCGTCCCGTGTTCTCCTTCACAACTGTCGTTCGCATTTCGCCTTCGGTGCGATTGTTCCGAACGACCTCGTTAGAATTTCCGTTCTCTTTGTAGCTGGCCACACGGTCTATTCAGGGCGCTCCCCGCACACTGATATTGACGCCCCCCGTGCCCTTCTCGTCGGGCGTCCCACCCGCAGGCACTGCGCGACAACGGCTCCTGTCGCGCGAACGAAACGCGGGCGGTCACACCTGCGCGAGGTCTTGCGAGATGGACTTGATTCAAGGAGCCCCCACCGACGATGCCCCGGTTTCGGAGCGTTTCGGGCCCTACCTGGTACTCGATCGCATCGGGGTTGGCGGTATGGCCACGGTGCATCGCGCCAAGCAGATTGGCCTCGAAGGCCTGGAGCGGCTCGTGGCGCTCAAGCGAATGCTGCCGCATATGGCGGAGGACGAAGAGCTCGTGCGTGGGTTCGTTCGCGAGGCCAAGCTCGCGTCGCTACTGCGCCACTCGAACATCGCCCAGATCTACCGGCTCGGCCGCATAGACGGCGTCTACTACATCGCCATGGAGCTCGTGCCGGGCGTCGATGTGCGCCGCGTGCTGCAGCATTGCGCTCGAGCCGGGACACCTCCGCCATTGCCGGTCGTCGTCGGGCTGCTGATGCAGCTGTGCGACGCGCTCGACCATGCGCACGCGGCGACCGACCACGCCGGGACGCCCCTGGGCATGGTGCATCGCGATATCTCCCCATCGAACCTGCTGATCACGCCCTCGGGGCACTTGAAGGTGATCGACTTTGGCATCGCCCGCGCGCAGACGGCGCAGCTCGCTACGCGAACCGGGCGCATCAAGGGAAAGCTGGGCTACATGCCCCCGGAGGTGTTTGACGAGGGCGCCGTCGACCACCGCTGCGACTTGTTTGCCGTGGGCGTGGTTGCCCACGAGCTTCTCACCGCACGGCCTTTGTTCACCGCCAAGGCGGAGTACCAGACCATCATCAACGTGCGGCAGAAGCACGTGCGGCCTCCGTCGGAATCGAACCCGCACGTTCCGGCCGAGCTCGACGCCATTGTGGCGCGAGCTCTCGCCAAGAGTCGAGACGACCGATGGAGCACCGGCGGCGAGCTCGCCGACGCCCTGCACGACGTTTGTCGCGTGCACGGAATCGACGCCAACCAGCGGGGGATCGCCCGGTGGTTCAAGGAGACGGGCGTCGTCGAGGCGAATGGACGCCGTCGGTGGCCGGCCGGTACGCGATCGCGCAGCGTCTCGACGTCGTCGCCCGCATTGCTCGGGCGGTGCGCCGTTGGTACGGCCCCGCCCGACGCCGGTGGTGATCGGTCCGCCCCGCGTACGGTACCCGACTCGCAGCCAAGAGCCGCGACCGGGGCCGGCATTCCCGTTGAGCCGCCAGCCCAGGCCCCCGGTGGCGGCTCGGCTCCGGTCGCGCGCCCGGCGCCGCCTCGTTTGCGGACGGCTCCGCCGCAGCCCAGCGCGGTGGAGTTTCGCGATGTGGAGCCCCATCGAGCACCCGCCGTCGCTCGCGCCCGCACGTCGACCGAAGTGATGGGCGTATCGCTACCGCCGCCGTCGCGCGCGCGGGCGAAACGACTCGCCCTGGCGCTATTGCCCGCGACGCTGATCCTGGGAGTTGCCCTGTTGTTGTCGAGTGCCTTCGAACCGTCGCCAGTGGAAGCAAAGCCGGCGATGGTCCGGGTGGAGGTCGTACCCGCGGACGCCACGGTCCGCCTCGGCGCCGGTCCGCCTCGGCCGCCGGGCGCGTTTGCCCTCGACCCTGGCTCCTACCGCGTCGAGATCCTGCGCGAGGGCTATCGCAGCTACACGGGAGCCCTGGAGCTCTCCGCCGGAGCGACCGTGACCCACCGGGTGGTTCTCGAAAGAGTCGAGGACCAACGGGCGCGCTTGCGCATCCAGACGCCTCCCGGCACGGAGCTTCGCATCGATGGTCAGGTGTGGACGGCCGCCCGTTCGGAGTCCATTCGGCTCGAGCCTGGCGCGCACCTCGTCGAGGTGCTGGCCGACGGCCGGGTCGCCTGGACCCATGAGCTCGATGCAGAGCCAGGCACCGCCTACGAGCTTACCCCCGCCATCGAAGGGCCGCGTCGGACCCGGCGACGGTCCCGAGCAAAGCCGCGCCGTCGCCGCCGACCCCGCTAACGCTTCCGTTGGAGCGACCGGTTCCGGCGTCTGAAGGCGCCGGCGGGCGCTCGTGTTTTCTCGTGCCCTCAGGAATGAAAGACGCCTCATGGAGAATCGAAATCATGCGTCGCGGTTTGCCTCCGGCGCCGTGGCGGTGGCCCTGGCCATCGCGTGCAGCCACGTAGCCTGCCAGTACGACCAATCCGCGTCGGCGCCGATCGACGCCCCGGTGGGGGACGACGGCGTCGACCGGTGCCCGTCTGACCCGACCAAGACCCTGCCGGGCGTGTGCGGCTGTGGTGTGGCGGACGACGACGACGACAACGACGAGACGCCAAACTGCATCGACGAGTGCCCGGACGATGTTCGAAAGATCGCGCCGGGAGTCTGCGGCTGCAACGCCGCGGATACCGACTTTGACGGCATCGACGACTGTGCCGATGAGTGCCCGACCGACTACGACAAGTACCAGCCGGGAGTCTGCGGGTGCGGCCTGTCGGACGAAGACATCGACGGCGACGGCAGCGCCGACTGCTTTGACGATTGTCCCGACGACCCGACGAAATCGAGCCCCGGCAGCTGCGGCTGTGGGGTGTCGGAGGAGGACTCGGACAACGACGACACCGCCAACTACATCGACGGGTGCCCCGACGATCGAAAGAAGCAGGACCCGGGGGTGTGCGGGTGCAACGAGGCCGACAAAGACTCGGACAAGGATGGTGCCGCCGACTGCGTCGACCTTTGCCCAAAGGACGACCGCAAGTCCGAGCCCGGTATCTGCGGTTGCGGCGAAAAGGAGGAAATCGACGACGACGACGGTGATGGCGTCGCACGGTGTCTCGATGATTGCCCTCGCGATGCCGGCAAGACGTCGCCCGGCGAGTGCGGATGCGGAATCTCCGATGTCGATAGCGATGCCGACGGAACGCCCGATTGCGACGACGAGTGCCCCAACGACCCGGCCAAGCGTCGCGAGGGCAAATGCGGCTGCGGCGTCCCCGATGTCGATACCGACGGCGACCGCACCCTCGATTGCGAGGACCTGTGCCCGCTCGACAAAAAGAAGAAGGAGCCGGGGCTGTGCGGCTGCGGCAACGACGACCGAAGGGACGAGGACGGCGAGCCCGAGTGCGAGCGCGACTTTGCCGAGTCCGGGACCGAGGCGAGGGGCTAAAGTGGGCGGGTGACCCGCGAGTCCCTCGCCGCCGCGCCCCACGTGCGGGCCCTGGTCGCCGCCGCGGCGGCGGTCTCGGCGGCGGGCCTGGTCGCCGAGTGCGCCTACCACTGGCTGTGGCCGGCCATGCCCGAGTCGCTCTACGCGATGTTCTCGCTGTCGTTCGAGAGCAACGTGCCGACCTGGTACGCGAGCACCTTGCTGGCCGCCGCGGCCGTCGGGCTGGCGGTCATCGCGTCGCGGCCGACGGTCGTGCGCCGGCGCCAGTGGTGGGTGCTGGCGGCCGGGTTTGCCTTCATGTCGCTCGATGAAGCGGTCGAGCTGCACGAGCAGCTCGGCGGCCTGGTCGGCACCGGCGGGGTCCTTTACTTCGACTGGATCGTCGTGGCCGGGCCGGTTGTGCTCTTGCTGGGCCTGTCGTTCGTGCCCTTTTTGCGCGACCTCGACCCGCCGACGCGGCGGCGCTTCGTGGTCGCCGGCGCCATGTACGTGGGAGGCGCACTTGTGATGGAGCTACCGCTCGGCTGGTGGACCGAGCGGGCGGGCCCGGACAACCTCGGTTACGGACTCATCGATTGGGTCGAGGAGAGCCTCGAACTGGCCGGCGCCACCCTGTTCGTCGCGTCCGTGTTCGCCGTCTCTCCGGTGTACGATTCCGAGTAGTCGGCTCGCGCGCTCGAATCGATGGAATCCCGCAAGCACTACATCGTGGGCCCGGTCTACGACTGGTTGCTGTTCTTGTCGCCCCCGCTGGTCGCGCTTGCCATCGGCATCGCCCTCTCGGGGAGCGAGCTTTCGTACGCGGCCGTCGACATCTTCGGCTACGAGACCACGGTAACCGAGGCGGGCCTCGGGGTTCTCATTCACGCGCATCTGGTGGCGGTGGCGTTTCGCAGCCACGCCAACCCGGACATCTTCGGGCGCTACCCGGTGCGCTTCGTGGTCGTGCCGCTGGTTCTATGGCTGGCCATCGCGGCTTCGTTGTGGATGGCCATCATCGCAACCGTCGTTGCGACGTTCTGGGACGTGTGGCACTCGGGCGCGCAAACGTTTGGCTTTGGCCGCATCTACGACCGCAACGCCGGGGTGCCGTCGCATCTGGGCCGGCGGCTCGACTTCTGGGCCAACCAGGTTCTGTACGCCGGGCCGATTCTCGCCGGCGTCACGCTCATTGACCACGTCGAGGTGTTGGACAACTTCGGCGATGTCGAGGCGGCGGTGTTCGAACGGGTCCCGGCGACCGTGGATTCCTGGCAGGGGCCGCTGGCCTGGTTCGTCATCGTCGCCGGCACCCTGGTTATTGGGGCCTTCGTGCTCGAGCACGGGCGCCGTTGGCGCGCAGGTCTGCCGTCGTCGCCGCTCAAGATCTACCTGGTCGCGACCACCGGCCTTTGCTCCATTTACAGCTGGGGCCTCAACAGCTGGGGCGAGGCGTTCCTGATCATGAACCTGTTCCACGGGGTGCAATACCTGGGGCTGGTATGGGCCAGCGAGCGCGGCCGCATTCGCGAGCGCTTCGGCCTGGGCAAAGCCCGCGGTGGCCAGTGGTGGGCGCTCGCCCTCTTTGTCGGGCTTGTCTTTGGCTACGGCGTGTTCGCTCAGCTGCTCGTGGGCGGCGGCGGGTCGCTATGGGCGCTCACCATCGTCGTGTCGCTGATGCACTTTTGGTACGACGGCTTCGTCTGGTCCGTGCGGGCCAAGCAGATCTAACCGAAGGGGCGCGTCGCTCGGCCTCGGGGGCAGTCCCGGCGTTGGTCGTCGCGGGTCGTCGGCCGCGGGCAGAACCGGTACGTCGGGCAGGTCGGCCAATGACGAGAGTTTTTCGATAACCCCGTCGATTTCGTCATCGGCTGGTTCCAAGCCGGGGGCCGGCGCCGCGGTCGACCGGCTGCGGGGCCGCTCGACTTTGGTGTGGCGGGCGGTGCTGTCGTCGTTGGAGTCGTCGTGCGGGGGCACCAGTTCGTGCGCGTTGGACACGATATCGACAAAGATCGTGCGCCACAGGTGCGCGAGGGGAATGCACTCGGCGAGGATGGACGGCGGCGCCAGGGCGAGCACCGCGTCGCCGTCGAGTCGGGTTTGCTCCTCGCCCGAGAACGCGCGCGTGAGCAGAGGCACGAGGGCGTGGCGCGGAAGGTGCCGGGCCAGGCGCTCCGCGGAGATGCGTTCGACGAGCTCCGAGGGCGTCACCAGAGACTCCGACAGGGCGGTCATGAGAATGAAGCTCATGAACCGGCGCGAGAGTTCGAAGCCCTCGGCCTGGCCGGCATCCATGAGCCAGAACTTGTCCTCGGTGAGGTAGCGCCAGACCCGCCAGGTGGGCAGGTGTTCGACGATCAGATCCGGATCCACGAACTCGACGATTGTGGCTGGTTCAGTTTCGCCGTGCTGAAGGCTGAGCTGCAGGTCCGATGCAGCCGAGACCAGGCTCTTGTGAATGGCGAGGGCGCGCCTCATGCCCGTCGCGCGCTCGAGCAGCAGGGCGAGCAACTCGCGATTGGTCGCCATGGACCTCGCGAGGTCGAAGGGCGGAAAGTGACGCAAGAAATCGGCGGGCGAGCGCAGGCCGATGTGCAGGCTGTAGCCGAGGGAATGCGAGAGGAACCGCGGAAGCCCTTCGGCAAGGGCCGAAGAGACGAGCGGCTCGGGATTGGTGGGGGGCGTGGGGGTCTGCATCGGGGGGGCGACAGCTTTCGTCGTCCCGGCGTATGAAGCAGAGTGCCCGCCCCCCGGGGAAAGGTTGCAAGAAACTCCCGGGGCCTGGCTCGCCGGGCACCGGACGGGGCCAGGGCCAAAGAAAAGGGCGGGGCGTTTGGCCTGGTTTCGTGGTAGAAGCGCGCGTTCATGCCGAGTTCAGGGTCATTTAGCGACGTTCCGTGCGGTCTCGCCGACGCACTCACCGCGCGGGGATTTGCGTCGCTCACGCCCGTGCAGGAGGCCGTGATCGAGGCCGGGGACCACGCAGATCTGCGGATTTCCTCGACAACCGGGTCCGGCAAGACCGTCGCGCTGGGCTTTGCCCTGGCGCCCTCGCTCGCCGGCGGCGATTCGAGCGAGGCTCCTCGCCGGCACGGCGGCGCGGCCCGCCCGCGGGCGCTGGTCGTCGCCCCGACCCGAGAGCTCGCCGCGCAGATCGGGCGCGAGCTCGAGTGGCTGTACGCCGACCTGGGTGTGCGCTCGGCGGTCGTTACCGGTGGCTCGAGCCTCGGCGGCGACTTTCGTGCCCTGCGCCAGGGACCCGAGCTTCTCATCGGCACGCCGGGACGGCTGGTCGACCACGTCAATCGCGGCAACGTCGACCTGACGGCCACCGCGGTCGTCGCTCTCGACGAAGCCGACGAGATGCTCGACATGGGCTTTCGCGACGACCTCGAGCTGCTGCTGGGCGAAACGCCGCCGGATCGCCGCACCCACCTGGTATCGGCGACGTTTCCGCGGGCCGTGATGGCTCTTGCCGACCGGGTGCAAACCAATCCGATTCGCGTCGAAGGCACTCGGGGCGGTCGGCCCAACGCCGACATCCGCCACGTGGTGATGGCCGTGCGTCCCGGCGACAAGCGGGCCGCCCTGGTCAACGTGCTGCTCGAGACCGGCCGCACCCGCACGCTCGTGTTCGTGCGCACCCGCGCCGGCTCGAGCGAGCTCGCCGAGCAGCTGAGCACCGACGGCTTTGCCGCCACCGCGCTCAGCGGCGAGATGGGCCAGCGCGAGCGCAACGCCGCGGTCGAGGCCTTTCGCTCCGGCGCCGTGGATATCGTGGTCGCGACCGACGTCGCGGCTCGCGGTCTCGACATCGAAGACGTGGCGCAGGTGGTGCACTTCGACCCGCCGGACAACGATCAGGTGTACACCCACCGCAGCGGGCGGACCGGCCGGGCCGGCAAGAAGGGCCGCACGGTGCTGTTCGTGCCGCCCGGATCCCAGCGCCGCGCCGAGCGCATGGCGTCGCGCCTGGGCGTGTCCCTCGAACGCTGCGCGCCGCCCGCGCCCGAGCAAGTGCGCGCCGCCGCCAGCGAGCGGCTGCTCGAGCGCGTGAGCCAGGCGGCCGCCGACCGGGCTTCCGCCAATTCCGGCGACACCGGCGACACGCCGGCCGCAGACCCGACCGAGGTGACGAGCGAACAGCTCGCGGCGCGTTTGCTCGAAAGCTGTGATCCCGTGGTGCTGGTGGCAGCGCTCATCGATGAGAGCAAGCTGCGCGGGCCGTGCGAGCCGCGAGACATTGCCCCGGTTCCCGCCCGCGTGCGCGAGGGCCGTCGCGGCGAGCCGCGCGGCAACGCCGGCGAGAGCGAGGCGGGCTTTTCACGCTTCTACGTGTCGTGGGGGGCGTCCCACGGCGCCAACAAGTCCCGGGTGCTCGCCATGGTTTGCCGACGCGGCAACGTGCACGGCAGCGACGTCGGCGCGATTCGCGTTTCGTACCACGGCTCGATCGTCGAGATTCGCGACGACCGAGCCGGCGCGTTTGCCGCCGCCAGCAAGCGGCGCGACCCGCGAAACCCCAACGTCCATATTCGCGAGTGGCGCGACGACCCCGCTCCGCGGCGGGCCAAGGCGGTCCGCGGCAAGCGCGAGCGCAGCGGCGGAGCGCGCCGGCCGGCACCGCGCCGCGCGAGCCGCTAGCGTCGCGGGCAGCGGCGCCTATTCGACGGTAAACGACACGGTTTGCTCGAGGCTGTAGCTGTCGTCGAAAAACAGCCGGGCCTCGTAGCTGCCGGCGATCGATCGTCCCCGAAACACCATGGTGCCGCTGGTGGTGCCCTGGGTGTAAATGAAGGTCTGGTAGGCATCGTTCGCGGCGCCGGGCCGAAATAGCCCGACCCAGTCGTAGAAGTTGCCGGGCAGGTCGCTGAAGTTGACGACGATGTCCTCGCCGATGGCGTACGTCGACTTGGACACGGAAATGGTCGGGGTGGGCGTGCACGTACCTTCCGGAACGCCGCAGCCGCACTCGCCCGGCGCGTCCTTGGTCGGGTCGTCGGGGCATTCGTCGACGGGGTCGCCTTCGCACGCGGCGCGGCCGTACGAACCATCGGCGGCCACGTATGCCCCGTCGCCGGCGTCGTCGGTGGGAAAGCCGGTGCCCGGCGCCTTTACCTCGACTTTGGCCGCCAGACCGCCAATCTCTTTGAGCGTTACCGACACGCCGGCGCCCAGGTCGTGGCGTTGGTCGAGCGCCAGGCCCTGATAACGCTCTGTGCCCAGCTCGATGCGGGCCGCGCTGGCCAGACTGGCGCCGCCGTCCACCGAGCGCGAGACCAGCACCGCGTGGCTTCTCAGGTCGCCGAACTTTCCGGTTCCCGCGTAGGGACTGCCCTCGCGGGCGCGTCGATACTCCAGGTAGTAGTACGCGCCCGGGGCGCCCGGCACCGGAATGCGCAGGCCCAGGATGCCGCAGCTATCGTGGTCGGCAGCGCGCAGGTTGAACTCGCCGTCGCCGGCTGCGGTGACCACCTGACCGGGCGTCACCCACCCGAGGTACCGCCGGTACGGCATGCTGAAGTACACGCCTTCGCCGGAGCCCATGACGTCGTTGTGGTTGCCGAGCTCGTCGATGGTGCAGCCATCGCCGTCGGGGTCCGACGACGAGCCGGGGCAGGTCACGCTCGCCGCGTCGTCGAGGCCCAGGTTGTGACCGAGAGCGTGGGCGAGTTCCCACACCTTGAACTTCTTGTCTTCGAACATCGACAGCCGGGCAAAGGCCAGGTCGCCGTCGCCGCGAATGGCGCCGAGCTCGGACCAAAAGCCCTTCCAGTCGTCGCCGCACTTCTCGGGCACAACCACGACAATGTGGTCGAACGACGCCGGTTCGGGGCCGTCGGCGGCCAGGGCTGCCACGACCGCGTCGGCGAGCTGGCCGGCCCGGGCGTAGCGGCAGTCGGCCGCGCTGTAGGCGAGGGCATAGCGGCGAAACAACGCCAGCGAAAACGACTCGATGCCGTTCGAGCTCGCGCGCATGAGGTCGTTGACCGACTCTTTCTTGTCGCGTTCGAGTACGTCGCGGGCTTCCTTTTCGGTGATGCGTGCGCCGTTGAGGGCAACGACTGCCACTCGGTGCTCGATAGGCGACCGGATGGCCGGCCCGTCGGCGCGCGGGGCCGCGGGCGTCTTGACGTGGGTCGATGCGACGGTGACGCTGCTCTCGCCGCGAAGTTCACCCGTGACTTCGATAATGTCCCCGGGGTTAAGGCGCGGGGCGGTGTCGAACGTCAGCGTGTAGCGCTGGCCCCGCTCGTCGCGCAGCTCGATCCGGGTGTCGGTGTCCTTGCCGTCGTCGAGCACGCGCACGATGACGGTTCCGGTGAGCGCGACGTCGACGGCAGGCCCGGAATCCTCGGCCGGGTCGCCCTCGGCTTCGGGGGTAACGGGGGCGCAGGCGGTCGTGGTGGCGACTGACGCCGCGACCAAGGCAGCGATCGACGCGAGGACAATCGAACGCGCCAGGGGGCGAACGGGGGGCAACGAAAGCTTCATGTAGGGGCTCGCTCGTGGCAGGAGGGAGGGGGCAACGCGGAGGGCGGCCAGCGGGCGAAGGAGCTCAGACGGGGACCACAGTGCGATTTGTGGTCTGCCCGGTTGCGAAAAAAATGTCCCGTTTGCGAAAACGCGAGAGATCTGACCCGCATACCTGTCCGCGGGCGCCGGTCCCCGGGCAGTCGTCAGCGCGTCGCACTTTTTTCGCAACCTGTCGGGACTGCGTCGGCACTGTGGGTTTGCTTCGGCACCCGAGCGCGACGCGCCGGGGCGCGCTCGGTGTCGAGGGCATTCGATGGAACGAACCTCCGAAACCTCGAGGTGTGTGTTGAAACGTGTCCTCTATGCGGCGGGGCTCTCGGCGTTGTTGATGAGTGCGGCGTCGTGCGCGGTGATTGGCGATGTCTCGGTGGACGCGGACGACGGGGCCGGTACCCCCTCGGGGGGGGCCGACGAGCTGCCCGATGAAACGGATCCGGGCTGGGGCGACCCAACGCCCGACCCGGACGGCAACGACAGCGGCAGCGACACCGCGCAAACCTTGGTTCTCGGCGTCGATGACGCGTACGTAAACTCGGCCCTGCCCACGCTCAACTTCAACTCGCCAATCCTGGAGATCGATGGCGACCCCGACATCAAATACGCTCTCGTTAAGCCGCGGGGCATCGAACGGGTTCCCGCAGGTAGCCGCATCGCTCGCGCCACCCTCGACGTTCTGACCTTCAACGGCGGCAACGGCTTCGGCGTTCACGTGCTAACGGCGCCGTGGCGCGATGACGAGGTCACCTTCGCCCGGGCACCGGGGCGCACCGATGCGATTGCCACGGCGCCCGGTACGGTGGGGCTGCAGTCCATTGACCTGACCGAGGTGGTTCAATCGTGGGTCGACGGCGAGACCGCCCACGGCGTGGCCTTGTTTCCCCGCGGTACCAACGGGGTCGACATCTATAGCTCGGAAGACCCGGACGCCAGCTTGCGTCCGCGTTTCGTCATCGACGTGGCGTCTGCCGGCGATGGCGCGCCGGACGACGGCGGCGACGACTCCCCCGACGACCCGGCCGGAATTGCGCACGTCGGCACCACCGAGGTCTGGGACCGCGACGGCCAGGGGCTGACCATCGCTCGCCCCGAGGGCAGCGCCGAGGGCGACCTGCTGGTGCTGGTGCTGCACCGGACCGACGACGACCTGCCGCTCTACGTCGACGGCTGGACCCGGGTGGCCGAGTGCTACAAGCGCGACAACGGCTTTGACTGCTCGACCGAGGCCGACTGCACGGACTATTCCGCGGACGGCGCGTTTTGCGACTACTTCGGCGATGTCGGCCGGGGCGGCCACGATCTCGCGCAGTCGGTGTTCGTTCGCCCCGTCGGTTCCGATGAACCGGCCGCGTACCGGTTCGATCTCAACATCGACACCTCTGGCGCCCCCGGGTGGGCCATTTTGACCGCGCTCCGCGGGGCCGCCCTGGACGATCCGATTCGCGACTGGGCGGCCACCGGCTGCGACCGCAACGAGGACAGCGTCTTTCCCTCGGTGACCGGCGAGGCCGGCGACATGGTCTTGCTGTCGCAATCGTTCGACGACGCCATCGCCCGGGCCAACTTCGGCCCTCCGGCGGGCACGACCTCCATCGGCTACGTGAGCAACAGCGACGAGGCGGGCTTTCTGTTCGCCGGCGTGCTCGCCGACAGCGGCGCGACCGGACCGCAGCAGACCATCGGCCAGGGCGGACCGAGCTGCAAGGACGCGCTGGTCTCTTTCACGATTCGACCCAGATAGGGCGGCGTGGTTTGACCAGGTGACGCGGGAGCCGCCTCCGCAAAGCCCTCTTACCCACCTGGCAAACCCGGCCCGATCCGAGATGGTCGATGTGGCTGTCTCGGATCGGGCTCGCGTTTGTGCGCGGCTAGCGCCGCGCGTGGCGTCGGTGTCGGGTACCCTCGCTCCGATTACGCGGAGGACGAGGGACGATGAAGATACATCGCCGGAGCTTTCTGGCCGGAACAGGCGCGCTGGTTGTCGGCGTGTGGCTGGGCGAGGGACGCGCGCTCGCCGAAAGCCTCACCAAGGTGCGAGGCGGCGACGCGACGCCGTCGCTTTGGATCTCGATTCGACCGGACGGCACCATCGAGCTCACGTGTCACCGCTCGGAAATGGGCCAGCAGGCCTGGACGTCCATGGCGCAGCTGCTCGCCGACGAACTCGAGGCCGACTGGGAGCGCATCGAGATCGTGCAGGCCGAGGGGCACCCGCGCTACGGCGATCAGAACACCGACGGTTCGCGCTCGGTACGCTACAATTTTCACCGGCTGCGCACGGCGGGCGCCGCGATGCGCGACCTGCTCGTGACCGCCGCGTCGCGGCGCTGGAAGGTGCCCAAGCGGACCTGTCGAGCCGAGAATGGCTTTGTGCTGCACACTCGCAGCAAGCGGCGCCTTGGCTATGGCGAGCTCGCCGCCGACGCGAGCAAGCTGCCGCTGCCCGATGCATCGCGCGTCACCCTGAAGAAGCGCAGCGAGTGGCGCTACATCGGCAAGCGCGTCGCGTCGCTCACGGTGCCGAAGATCATCGCAGGCGAGGCGGTGTTTGCCGCCGACGTGTCGGTGCCGGGCATGCTGCACGCCGTGGTGGCGCGGCCGCCCCAGGTGCTGGGCAAGCCCCGGCGCACCGATGACAGCAAGACGCTCGCGGTGCCGGGAGTTGTGCGCACGGTAACGCTGCCGGCCCCGTCGGCGCCGGTGGCCTATCAGCCCCTCGGCGGCGTGGCGGTGGTGGCGCGCGACACCTGGGCGGCCATCAAGGGGCGGGATGCCCTCGACATCGAATGGGAGCCGGGCCCCGGCGCCGGCTACGACTCGGCCGCCTTCGGCGAGGAGCTGCTGGCCGAGGTTCGCACCTCCGGCGCCGTTCGGCGGTCGCGCGGCGACGCGGCCAAGGGGCTGGCCGACGCCGCCAAGCGGGTGGAGGCCGAGTACTACGTGCCGCACCTGGCCCACTCGCCCATGGAGCCGCCGGCCGCGGTCGCCCGCTGGAACGGCGACAAGGTCGAGTGCTGGGCGTGCGTGCAGGCGCCCCAGGCGGCCCGGCAAACCGTGGCGTCGGCGTGCGGCATTCCGGTCGACGACGTGACCATACGGGTCACCCTGCTTGGCGGTGGCTTTGGCCGCAAGTCCAAGCCCGACTTCGTCGCCGAGGCGGCGCTGGTTGCGCGGGCCGCCGGGGCGCCGATCAAGCTCACGTGGACCCGGGAAGACGACCTGCAGCACGGCTTCTACCACTCGGTGAGCGCCCAGCGCCTCGAGGGTGGCCTCGACGTCGACGGCCGCTGCGTGGCGCTGCTTCACCGCACGGCGTTTCCGACCATTAGCTCGACGTTCGCGCCCGGGGCCAACGAGCCCAGCAACGGGGAACTGCGGCTCGGCGCATCGGACACGCCGTTCGACGTGCCCAACCTGCAGCTCGAAAGCGGCAAGGCCGAGGGGCACATCCGCATCGGCTGGTTGCGCTCGGTGTGCAACATCTACCACGCGTTTGCCGTGCAGAGCTTCGCCTGCGAGCTTGCCCACGCCGCCGGTCGCGACCCGAAGGACTACTTGCTCGAGCTCATCGGCAAGCCTCGGGTCGTCGATCCAAACAAGGACGGCGCCAAGTACGACAACTACGGCAGCCCGACCGACGAGTACCCGCTCGACACCGGGCGGCTCGCCCACGTCACCGAGGTGGCCGCCAACATGGCCGGCTGGGGGCGTTCGTTGCCGAAGGGGCGGGGGCTCGGCATTGCCGCGCATCGCTCGTTCGTGACCTACGTGGCCACGGTCGTCGAAGTCGACGTGAGCGACGCGGGGGAGCTCACCATGGTTGGCGTGTGGTCGGCCATGGATGCCGGTACGGTGGTGAACCTCGGCCACGCCGAGTCGCAGATGGAAGGCGGGACCCTCTTCGGCCTGTCCAACGCGCTCTACGGCGCCATTACGGCGACCGATGGCGTCGTCGATCAGCGCAACTTTCCCGACTGGCGCGTCATGCGCATGAACGAAGCCCCGCGAGCCATGGAGGTTCGCATCATCGAGTCCAACGCGGCCCCGGGCGGTGTGGGCGAGCCCCCAACGCCGCCGGCGGCACCGGCGCTGGCCAACGCCATCTTTGCGGCGACCGGTCAGCGCGTGCGCCGCCTGCCAATTCTCGGAGCCGACCGCCGGGTGCGGCTGTCGCCCCCCCGCGCACGAAAGGGAGCGTAGCGTGGCTATCACCATCAAAGTGAACGGCAAGGAACACCAGGTCGACGTCGCCGACGACACCCCGCTTCTGTGGGTGTTGCGCGATCACCTGGGCCTCACCGGCAGCAAGTACGGCTGCGGCGTGGCCCAGTGCGGCGCCTGCACAGTGCACGTCGACGGCGCGCCGCGGCGCGCGTGCGTGGCGCCGGTCGGCTCGGTTGCCGGCAAGAGCGTCACCACCATCGAGGGCGTGTCGGGCGCCAGCGCCGACGCGGTTCGCGAGGCCTGGAAAGACATCGACGTGCCCCAGTGCGGCTACTGCCAGTCCGGACAAATCATGTCGGCCATCGCCCTGCTCGAGGAAAAACCGTCGCCAACCGACGACGACATCGACCGGGCGCTCAGCGGCAACATCTGCCGGTGCGCCACGTACATGCGAATCCGTCGGGCGGTTCACAAGGCCGCGGGGGGTGGCAAATGAAAGCCCTCGCGTGCGCTCTGGCCGCGGCGGTCCTTGCCGGCTGCTCAGGCCCGGCGGCTCCCGCCGCCACGCCGACGTCGACGGCGGGTTCGACCGCGGTGCTGCCCGGCTCCGCCGGTCTGCGCGGGCTCGCTGACTTCGCCGCTATCGCCGAGCCGCGCGACCGGTCGGTGGCGCTGTTCGAAGAAGTCGGCAAGGTCCTGACCCACCCCCGGTGCGTCAACTGTCACCCGTCGGGCGACCGCGCCATGCAGCGCGACGGTCAGCCGCACCAGCCGCTGGTCGTTCGCGGCGACGATGGCCGCGGCGCCGTGGGCATGCGTTGCGCGACTTGCCACGGCGACGGCAACGTGGGCGTCGTGCCCGGCGACCCGGCGTGGCACATGGCGCCGGCCGAGATGGCCTGGGCCGGCAAGTCCCTCGGCGAGATTTGTCGACAGATCAAAGATCCGGCCCGAAACGGCGGCAAGGACTACCCGGCCCTCATCAAGCATATTGCAGAGGACTCGCTGGTTGCCTACGGCTGGAATCCGCCCGCCCACCTGGAGCCGGCGCCCGGCAACCAGGCGCTTGCGACCGAGCTGTTTCGCGCCTGGGTGGCGACCGGCGCCCACTGCCCCGAGTGAGGTCGCCGTCAGGCGTTCGCTTCGCCGGCGCGCGGAAACCAAACCGGCGTGAGCACGAAGACCACGGCGAACAGCGCGGCGGCGACGTAGAAGAGCTGCTCGCGCATGGTCGGGTACAAGAACGCGCCGAGCAGCAGGCCGGTGATGCTCGCCAGGCTGCTGGCGCTGGTGGTCGCGCCCTGAACCGTGCCCTGGTCGTCGCCGGCGATCTCGGCGACCCGCGCCTGAAACGTCGGCCACGAAAGGCCGTTGCCGAGGGCGTAGCAAGCCGCGCCGACGTACGAAACGGGTCCGGCCGGCAGCGTAAAGCTCACCAGGGCCAGGCCCAGCAGGGCGATGCCGGCGCCGAACACGACCCGGCGGCTGGCGTGCTTTGACACGAAGCCGAGCACGGGGCCCTGGGCCACGACCATCATGCCCGACAGGATGGCGAAAAACGCCCCGAGCTCGGTGGTGCTCCAGCCGTACACCCCGGCGGCGTGCACGGGGAACCCGGCGAAGAAGAAGTTAAAGCCCAAAAACAGGATGAACGTCGCCGCCAGCACCAGGGCCACCGGCCGGCGGCGGACCGCGTCGCGCAGCACCCGCTTTTGCGTGGCTTTGTCGCACGGCTTTGTCTGCTGGTTGAGGCCGGACTCGATGGCGCCCGGCGGCGGCGGTCCGTTGGGGCACCGGCCTCGGGGTTCGCGCAGCAGCCAGATGATGGCCAGGGTTGTGGCGGCGGCGAAACCGGCGGCGATGGCGATGGGCAGGCGCGGTCCCCACTCGGTGCCGCCGAGCAGCCCGGCGGCGGCGGGGCCAATGACGAATCCGAGGCTGGCCGCCATGCCCATGCGGCCGAACGCGACTTGGCGAACGTCCGACGGGCGGTCGCGGGTCAGGTCGGCGACGTAGGCATTGGCCACAGAGATATTGCCGCCGGTGGCACCGTCGAGCGCCCGGGCGGCGAACACCAGCAGCAAAGGCAGCGTGAGCGTCGCGCCGGCAAACTCGGCCACCCGGGTCATCGGCATGGACAACGCGAACAAAAACAGCAGCCATGCGGCCAGGGTGCCGACCTGACTGGCGACCAGAACCGGACGCCGCCCCGAGCGATCGGACCACTGGCCCAGCACCGGCGCGCCGATGAACTGAAACGCCGAGTAGGTCGCACCGACCAGGCCGTAGGTCCAGTCGGCGCCGCCGAGGTCGGCGACGATGAAGACCAGAAACGGAACCGCGAGCGAAAAGCCCAACGTGCCGAGAAAGTGGATTGCCAGAATAGGGCCGAAGCTCGCCCAGGGGAGGGCGGGCCCGGCCGTCGCGGGTGACGCGGGGGCGTTGGCGACCATCCGGCTTTACGACGCCCGGACGAAGTCGATGACGACCTCGGCGAGCTCGGGACCCCGGTCTTCTTGAAGAAAGTGGCCGCCGCCCTCGATGGTGGTGTGGGGCTGATCCTTGGCGCCCGCGATGGCGGCGCGCAGGAACTTGTCGGCGCCCCGAGTAATCGGATCCTTGTCGCTAAACGCGGTCAGAAACGGGCGATCGAAGCGCGACAGCGAGGCCCACGCCTTCTGGTTGGCGAGGGCGTCCGGCTTGCCGGGATCGTCGGGCACCAGGGCCGGAAAGACCCGGGCGCCGGCCTTGTACGATTCATCGGGGAAGGGCGCGTCGTAGCTGGCGATTACGGCTGGCGAAAGCTCCGTTGCGCAGCCCTTCGACACCACGGTACCGATATCGAACGCCGGACTCGTGGTCGCAAAGGTACGCCACGCCGCGAACGCGTCGCCGAGGGGCTCGCGGCCGGTAGGCAAGAAGGTGTTGGCGGCGATCACCCGGGCAAAGCGGTCCGGGTGTTCGGCCACGAGCCGCAGGCCGAGCAGGCCGCCCCAGTCCTGGCATACCAGGGTGATGTCGTTGAGCTCGAGGCCTTCGACGAACGACCACAGCCAGGCGAGATGGCCGTCGTAGGTGTAGTCGCTTTGCGCCGCGGGCTTGTCGCTCTTGCCAAAGCCGACGAGATCCGGAGCGACGGCGCGAAATCCCGCGGCCGCGATGGGCGGAATCATGTGCCGGTACAAGAAGCTCCACGACGGCTCGCCGTGGAGCATGAGCACCACGGGCGCCGCGGGTGGCCCCTCGTCGACGTAGTGCATGCGAAGCCCGTCGCCGATGTCCGCGTAGCGCGGGTCGAACGGGTAGTCGGGCAGGTCGGCAAAGCGTTCCTCGGGAGTTCGCAAAATGTCCACGGCGGGCCTCCTCGTGTCGTATGGCCGCGCCGACTATACTCGGGCTTCAGGAGGGTGACGGAATGGGACTAATGGACAAATTGAAGTCGGCCAAGAACTTCGTGACCGGGGGCGGCGCAAAAGTGCAGCTTGTGGTCGGGCCCGGGGCCCTGGGCCAGCCGATTTCGGTGACTGTGCGGGCGCAAGTCGCCGGTGCTCCGTTGAACGTGACCAAAGTGTACGTGCTGGTTCGCGGCCACGAGCGCGTCAAGCTGACCGTGCGCGACCGCGACGACCCGGGCGATCGCGACCGCGTCGACGAAGGCTGGGAGTCGTTTCGCCAGGAGTTTCCACTCACCGGTCCCCTCGAGCTCGCCGCCGAGTCCGAGCACGAGTGGGTCGGCGAGATCACCATTCCGCCGACCTGCCAGCCCAGCTACGAAGGGCGCAACGCCACTCACACCTGGCAGTTTCAAGCCGGCCTCGACGTGCGCGGCAACGATCCCGACTCCGGCTGGGTCGACGTGCACCTCCGGTAGCGCCGCCCGATAGCGCCGCCCGATAGCGACCCCCGATAGCGACCCCCGATAGCGACCCCCGATAGCGACGTCGGTATCGCCGCCCGATACCCGGGGTGCCGGGCCGCGATGCGTCTGGCGGCGGGCCGCGCTGCCGGAGCGTTTCCGTTCGTGTCGACGGACGGTTGTTCGTGTGGACTCACGTGGGGGCGAGTTGCGCCTTAGCCAAAAACGGGACGAAGAGTCACGGCAGGCGCTTCCGCAAGCGAGTCGCGCCGCTGCGGCGAGCTATTCTGGAGACTGTCGCATGATTGACAAGGTTCGTTGAAGCGAGCCAGCAGATATGCCGAAGGATGATGACAAGAAGCCGCCGCGGGGCGGCCCTGACGAGGGCCGTGTCAATCAATCTGGCCTGATGCCGTCCGACCGCACGGTCACGGCCACCAACACCAAGAGTGGTGAGGCCGTTGGCGAGGAGCTTCCAGAACCGAGCCCCGACCATACACTCACCGCCGCGGACACAAGCACTCATGGCCGACTCGACGCCGATCCTCGCCCTGACATTCGGCGAGACATGTCGGGCTGTGACCCTGATCGCTACGAGGTACTGGACGAACATGCTCGAGGCGGGTTGGGCCGGGTGCTTCGCGTTCGGGATCGAAAGCTGGGCCGTACGGTCGCGATCAAGGAGCTGATCACCGCCACCGCCACCGCCGAAGAACGCTTCGTTCGTGAGGGGCAAATCACCGCTCGACTTGAGCACCCAAGCATCGTGCCCGTGTACGAAGCTGGTGCTTGGCCGGGTGGAAAGCCCTTCTACGCAATGAAGCTCGTAGCCGGCCGACCGTTGTCCAAGCTGATCGCCGAAAAGGGAACTCTAGCCGAACGTCTTTCGCTCTTGCCCAACGTGCTCGCCGTAGCCGACGCAGTCGCGTATGCCCACAAGGACGGGGTCATCCATCGCGATCTGAAACCGTCGAATATCGTCATCGGGGACTACGGCGAGACCGTGGTCATCGACTGGGGGCTTGCCAAAGAGCTGAACTCGGCTGGACGCCGAGGAGGCGAACCTGTCTCGGACGATGAACCGGCGTATCGACTACAAGCTGAGCCCGGGCTGACGCGTGCTGGTGCTGTGCTTGGAACGCCCTCGTTCATGCCGCCGGAGCAGGCCCGCGGTCAGACCGTTGACGAACGTACGGACGTCTACGCTCTTGGTGCCATCCTATACAACCTGTTGGCTGGCAAGGCCCCGTTTGCGGGCCGGTCTGGCCAGGAGATCGTGCAGGCGCTGCAGGCGGAAGCGCTGCCGACAGCTGTCCGACTCGGGGCAGAGGTCCCGGCTGATCTTCGGGCGATCGTGGCCAAAGCCATGCGACTCGATGCGCGGGAGCGTTACGACAGTGCCGCGCAGCTTGCAGCGGACCTACGGCGATACCAAACGGGCCAGCTAGTGTCGGCGCAAGAATATACGTACCTAGACCGGTTGGCGAAATGGGGGCGTCGTCATCGCGTGGTGTTGTCGAGTGCACTGGGCGCCCTCGTGGTGAGTGTGGTGGTCGGTGTCGTAGGCGCCGTCCAGGTGCTCGAAGAGCGGTCCGCGTTGCGGGCAGCCACCAAGGAACTCACCCTGGCTCAAGCAAAGACAGAGGCGGTCCTTGACCCAACTGCCGCGATCTTGTGGCTTAGGGAGCTGCCGAACGTTGACGGGGTTGGTATGCAGGCCAAGGTTGTCGCGGACGAAGCGATCGCGAACGGTGTCGCGTCTTGGGTCGTACCTCCCAACGGCAAGCTTGTTGAATCGTTGAGCTTCACTTCGAACGGTCGCGCGTTGCTAATCTCCGAGGGGGTCGGGCAACGGGTGCTCGATATGCCTCGCAACGAGGTGGTGACCATCGATAACTACCTCGGCGAGACTGCGGTTGCTGATGACTACATCGTGGCTAGCCAGCGCTCTCTTCAACTGTTCGCTGTAAGCGACGACGACGGACCGTTGGAGTTTGAGCGATCGGAGATCTATGAGAAGGGGCAAAGGGGGCGACTCCTCGTCGGTGGAGGCATAGCCGCGGTCGATGACGGTTCTCGCGTCCGGGTCTTTCGCCTAGACAACGAGGGCCCTTCGAAGGTTCTACCCGGAAATTTAGGAAAGAACCGACTCGGGTCCGTCTCCTCAGCGCTGTCCGCTAACGGTCGATGGCTTGTGGCCGTTGGCACGGACCAGAAGCTTCGCATCTGGAACACCGAGACTGCCGCTGGCTTCGACATCGACGTGCTGGCTGCGGACGGACCGGATGCTGTCTTTTCTAGGATTTCTCTCGGAGAGAAACCCGCATCCGATGAGTCGGGGAGCTCCAAGGATTCCGGCGACAAGAGCAGATCACGCGAAGTCGGCTTTGGTCCGCTTGCGATAAGCGCTAACGGAAGATTCGTGGCGGTGTTTGCTCACACGGTCGCATTTTCGCTCGGGCTCTTTCTGGTAGACGTTCAGAAGCGAAAGACGCACTTGTTGTGGACACCTTCGAAGGAAACCCCGGGGCTGACCCACAGGTTCTCGGATCTCGTGTTCTCCCCCGACGAAAACCTGCTCTACAGCGCCGAGAGAGGCGGGCTCATCGAATCGTGGTCCACGGTGGGCGCGAGAAAACGACGCGACGTCTTCTCTTCGAGAGGGAACGATATGAAGCTTTCGCTTTCGCCGGATGGGAGTTTGCTAGCAGCGGCAGGCTATCAGTTCGGCGCTGTGCTTATTTCGACCGGCGAGGAACGTATCAGCGGGCTCCGCGGCCACCGTGGGCAGGTTATAGCCGTCGCGTTTTCGCGCGGTAGCGATCGCGTGGCGACCGCCGATACGAACGGCGAAGTGCGCGTCTGGCAGACATCCCACCTCGCCAGAGGCCAAGCCGAGAGAACGGGCGCCTGTCACGAGTCGATTGTGGTCCCTGGCATGTTCGCCGCCGTCGGGCACTCGATTATCTACGCCTGCGACGATGGGCGTGTCTGGGCTCGCAAGCTTTCGAGGGGAGTGATGAAGTCGGAGCCAGAGCTGCTAGCTCGCGTAGAGGGGGCCATGAGTGACCTAGCCGTTTCCCTGGACGGGCGAACAGTGGCGGTCGGCACGACGAAGGAGTTGGTGAGGATCGTCGAAGGGCAAGTCACCAGGCATGCGGGCAACGTGTCCACGGTCGCCGTGTCGCCGGAGGGTGGTTCCGTTTTCTGGTACACGCCAAATACACTCTGGCGCCTGGATGATGACGACGAAGTCCCGGAGAACCTTGGTGGGTCACAGGCTTACTCGCCGTACGCGATGGCTGTCTCGCCGGATGGCACAGAGATCGCTCTCGGGTATAGCCGGGGACTCGTTCGCCATTCGCTAGTGAAGCAGAAGTCAACGATCCTACCGGGCCAGGGGTTTGTTGACATGCCAGTCACTTACTCTCCTGACAATCGGTTTCTGGCGTTCACGGATGGCAGGGCAACGGTGAAGGTTGTCGACCGTAGCTCGGGGAGAGTCGTTCCGCTTATGGGGCACCAAGGCTCAGTTGTCCAGACTCGGTTCTCGAGCAGGGGACAATTGGCGACCGCATCTACGACCGGAGAGCTTCGCGTTTGGGACATGAAGAGCCGGACATTTCGTACTTTGCGGTGCCGCAACTTTCCGGAGGACGTGGACTTTGTCGAGGACAACTCGTCGATTCTTGTTCTCGACACTGGCTTCGTACAGTGGTTTCCCAACGAAACCGAGCTGGACAAATTGTTGCCTTCACTTGAAGAACTCACGAATGCTCGCTTCTCATCCGAAGACAAACGCTCGGCGGGTGGCCGTTGGAGCATCGCTGCGCGCAGTGTGGCGCTCGAACTTACGCCATGACCGAGAGGATGCGCGAAGTGCCGCTTGGCATCCGGCCGGTCAGCAGCCCAAACTGCTCACTGCGACTTCGCGTAGGCGCGGAGTTGTCTTGGTGATCGCAGCGGGCTAAGCGCGAATGGTCGGGTTCGCTCGGGCGATGAATTGAGCCCCGTCGGCGAGACCGAGAGCGCGGAACCCCTTCGCTCCCGTGAGAGCAACGAAAAAGGGGAGCAGCGGTTACGCGCTGCTCCCCTGGGTTCGATATCCCGTTTGCGGGCTAGCCGGGGCCTGCCGGGGCCCCGTTTTTTCGGCCGTCGCCGTCGCTAGAGCGGAAGGCGGCAGACGGTTCCTTCCGGCAGGCACTGGAACCCGAACCCGCACGGCAGGCACTCGTCGCCGTCTCGACAGCCGTTGGTCCGGCAATCGTCGGGCGGTTCGCAGGGGCCGGCGCGCAGGATCGCTACGCCCTGGGACGCCGCTTCGCAGGCGCTGCCGTAGGTGCGGTCGTCGCAGCCGCAGACTTCGTCGCCGGGCCGGGGGAACAGGCAGATTTCCGGCCGCGGCGCGCACACGCCTGGCGCGTCGGCCCGGCCGCAGATGTCTTCGGGCCGGTACGAGCAGTACTGCGCGTCGGGGCACGTGCCGCCCGTGCGGCCTCCGCAGGCGGCGTACTCGCACTCGCCGGCGTAGTCCACCGACGTGCCGCGCTGGTTGGCGATGCACGGGTTGTCGTACGTGCGACCGTCGCAGCCGCACACCGGTTCGTACTGCTCGGTGCACTCGCGCCACGGCTGTTCGCACACGCCGGTGGCGCCTTCGCTACCGCAGGTGTCCTCGTCGTCGAAGCGGCAGAACTCGCCCGGCACGCAGTCCTCGTCGGCGGTGCAGTCCACGGGCACCCACGGCAGGACCTCGATGTCGAACTCGGCCGTGGACGTGGCCCAAAAGCCGTCGCGAACCTGAAAGTGCAGGGTGTACTCACCGGGCTCCGGGAAGCTCGTATAGACGTACGTTCCGTCGCGACCCTGGGCGTAGAGCCAGTCGGTGTCGTAGCGGCCGTCGCCGTCGTAGTCGATGCGAATGAAGCGGTTCGGGTCCCAGGTCGGCGTGCCGTCAGCATCCGACGAGAGGACGCGAAGCTCCCACTGGTCGCGGTCCGTCGACCCGCGCACGATTTCGACCCCGTCGACCGACGGCGGGTTGTTGTAAGGCACCAGGTGAATGGCGCGGGTCGTTCGACCGATCGCGCCCTGGGCGTCTCGGGTCTCCAGGGTTACGCGGAACACGCGCGACACCTTGCTCATGGTGTTGTCGAGATTCGCGATCAGCGAGAAGGCACCGTTGGCGAACAGCACCTCCCGGCCGCCGAGATGCTTCATGTTCCAGGCCGGCGGGTTCGAAAACTCCTGCGTGACCCGCGCGTTGGCCGGGTCGCTGACGTCGAGCCGCTGCAGGCGGCCAAACAGACCCGAGGTCCACACTTCGGACTCGTCGCCGAACGCGTTGCGCGAGACAACGCCCTCGAACTCACCGAGCACGTAATCGCGGCCGAGCACGAACGAGCGCGGGTCGCCGATGAGGGTCGTCTCGGCTGGTCGTTTGATGTCCTTGAGCTCCCGCGGGGGCAGGGGCACGGGCAGCGGTACCGGGATCAGCCCCGGGGGCAGCGGCTCGTCGATGCGGCGGGCGTGCAGGTACATGCGGCCGCCGATGAACACCAGGCTGTTGGCCTGGACCTCGTCGTCCATGCGCACCAGCCGCGGGCTGTGGGGCGAGCGCAGGCTCACCGCGTACAGGCCGCGCGTCTCGGGCTCGGGCTCGCCGGGCGCCCCGGCGGCCCGGGGCTCTCCGAGTTCGATGAGCTCCTCTTCGCCACCCCGTTTTTCCAGCGGGCTCAGCACGATGAGCGTGTCGCCAACGGCCGCGGCGCCAAGGTAGCCAGTGCCCGTGATCGTGCTGGTCGACCGAATCCAGCTGGTCCAGCGGGCGTCGAGCACCTGGAGCCCTTCGCCGGCGATGAGGATATAGCGGTTGCCGACCGTGCCGACGATTTCCGTTGCGCCGGGCAGCACTTCGACCGCGCGGTGACGTGTCCGAAAGCGCATGCGGGTGCCGACCACCGTGCCGGTTTGCCCGTTGGCCACCGTGTCGGTGACGCGGAGGTTCCACCAATCCATGGCGAACGCGCCCTGGACGGCCTCGAGCGCGGGCGTGTTGGACAGGTTAAAGACGTACGTTCGCTCGCCCGAGGTATCGGAGTCGCCGTCCATCAACACGATGGGGCGCAAGCCGAGGGACCGGGGCGCCTCCAGCTCGAGGCGAAGCTCCGAGTGATTCGGGTGGTCAATGGTGACGCGAATGCCCAGTCCCACAATGGGCTCGTCCCAAGGCGCGCCCACGCCGTGCCAGCCGCCGAAGCGCTCGTCGATGACCGACGGCCGATCGTTGACGGCGACGCGATTGTGGCTCGTGGCAAAGTACTGGCGAAGCTCCCGGGGCGCCGACAGGTCGGAGATATCGACCAGGGTCAGCGTGCGGCCGAGAACCAGCAGTCGGTCGCCGCGAACCTTGAGGTTGCGGGCCACGACGCCGAGCTCGAGGCGCGACAGAAGCTGCGGCGCCTGTCGGTCGCTGATGTCGACCAGCGCGATGCCCTGGGCGCCGAGGGCAATGGCCAGGATGCCGTCGCGCACCACCTCGGTGTCGAAGACCGGGGCCGACGCGAGGTCTTCGTCGCCGGCGGTGAGATCGATGCCGTCGGTCACCAGGCCAAGCGGCGTGTTGAACAAGGTCTCGAACGTCGTGTTGTCGGCCGCGAAGCCGGTCTCGGTGCGGCCGGTCTGGTTCATGGTTTCGACTTCGGCGATCCAGTTGAACTCGAGGGGGCCGCCCTCGCGGTCCTCGGCGCTCGCCACGCGGAACGCGGCGGGCAGCGACGAGCTGCCCTGGACGGGCGAAGCGGCCACGAAGCTAGCGCGCGGCGGCGTGTTGTCCCGGGCGACCAGCAGCTCCACGTCGGTGGTCGCGCTGGCGCCGCGGGCGTCGGTGGCCTCGACGCGAACCACGTAGGCGCCGGCCCGGGCGAAGCGAACAGCGGCCTGCGGGGCCGAGCCCTCGACCGTCTCGAGCGATTCGACGGTGCCGTTGCCGTCGGTCTCGAAGGTCACCGTCACGGCGTCGCCATCGAGGTCGACGGTCTGGGCGGTCAGGGTGAACGTCGAGGCCGTCGATCCAACGAGGGAGTCGGCGGCCACCGACAGGTGCGGCGCGGTGTTGCCCACCAGGTCGCGAACGTCGAACGCGACGGGCTGGGCCACGGGCTCGACATTGCCCACGCTATTGACGGCGCGAACCTCGAGGTTGTGCTCGCCGGAGGTGAACTGGCCGATGGAGACGTCGACCGCCTGACGGCCGCGGGTGTCCGCTGGGAGAGCGACCTCGAGCCACGGCGAGTCCTCGATGTCGGCAAAGCGGTACTGCAGGGCGCGAATGCGGTTGATCGAGAACTCGATACCGGCCCACCGGGTTTCGGGTACGTCGGTCACGTTGCCGACGAGTCGGACCTGGCCATCGCGATCGATGGAGGCTTCGACCTCGGTGCGCGGAAACGTATCGACCACGTCGAACAGGCCGTCGCCGTCGGTGTCGAGCCAGCCCCAGGCGCCCCGGGTGTAGCCGTTTACCTCGTTGACGGCGTTGTACATCATGAGCGACGGCTGGTCTTCGCCCTTGCCGTTGTTGATGCCGCCGACGTCGCCCTCGCGAAAGCGCGAGTTGGCATTGATCATGCCCAGGTAGCCAGCCAGCGAGGTTGGCGAGATGCAGGCGTCCGGGCAGTACTCGTCGCGGGCGCCAAAGATGTGGCCGAACTCGTGCATGAACACGTTCCAGCCGTTGCTGCTCGACAAGGTGGTGCTCGGGCCGTGAAACGACGCGTGGGCGCGCAGGCCCGCGGTGCCGTTGCCGTTGGCCGCCACCATGATGTAGAAGGCCGCGTCGGCGTCGTACTGGTCGCGCAGGGCGTTGAGGTAGTCCTGGTTGGCGGTCCACAGGTCGCTGGTCGTGACCTCGCGGTCGAGCAGGCGGGACAGCATCTCCGCCACGACCACGTTCTTTTGCTGCCACTGCCCCCACTGGGCCTGTTTGCCGAACTCCCACGTGGTGTCGATGGTGCCTTCGAGGCCGCCGTTGTCGGGGCTCGACTCGTAGTGGAGGATGAACTCCATGTCCCCGGCCGGGCCGTGGCGCTTGACCGCTTCCAGGGCGGTCTGAATCTTCTCGTAGGTCTGCAGAATCAGCGTTTCGTTCCAGTCCTCGGTCGACGGCTCGGACTCGCCGTTGGACTCGGGCAACCAGACGGACACGACCACCTTGCCGGCCGCGTAGGGAACGAATACCGCGCGCTCGCGCTCGGCGTCGCTCGGCGCGAAGCCCTCGTGAAGGGCCGCGTGCTCTTCTCCGTAGTCGAGGGTGCCGCCTTCGTGAATGGTCGGCGTCGCGATGGAAGCGGGGCGCAAAGCTTCGCGTACTTCGGGGGGCAGCTGCTCCGGGTAATAGCGGTCGCTAAAGACCGTCGCGAAGCGTCGCTCTGCAGCGGAGGCGTCGGCCAGTTCGCCTTTGCCGACGGCGCCGTCGAAGCGCCGGGCGACGCCAAGCTGACCGAGGACTTCGTCGGAGCCAGGCGCGACGCGCGCGACGATCAGGCGCGGGGGCAGGAGGTGAAAGACGTCGCCGTCGAGGCGATCGATGGTGTCGGCAACCCTGGCGAGGTCGGCATCCTCGTCGAGGACGAGCAGCGACAGGTTCTCGGGGGGCCGGCTCACGTCGTCCAGAGACTGACGGTCGCCCGCCGGTTCGTGCGGGTGGTGGTGAGGGGGAGGCGGGGAATCTCCGCTGCACGAGGCGGCTGCAGAAAGCAATATAATGCTTGTCCACAGAGGCAGCGTGCCGGTGCCGCAGCGGCGACTCGTCCGTTGGGGGGACGGGCGGTTGGCTCTCATGGCCGCGCGCAAAAGCAACCAACGTGCCGTTTGTAAGAATTCGTACGGTTGTTATTGCAGCAGACGATTGCGGGCGCGGTTGCGATCGCTTGCACATCCGGGTGGCTTCTCGACTAGCCACCGGAGGGAGACTATTGTGCGCATTTGTCCCACTTCGGAAAGCATTATATTGCGAATGACGCGGATCGCGTTCGCCGCTGCCCGGCGACCGTTCCGGGGCGCGCCTGCTGCCGCCACTCGATGCCGTTTGGCCCGCCTGCGCCGAGGGGGCGACCGCCGGTTCCGCGGCGCCCGACGGCTAGTCGGCGCGCTCGCTCGAAGGCGCATGCGTTGCGCCCGACCCGAGCCACCGGCGCAAGAACTGAAACACCTCGTCGCGAGCGAACAGGTCGACGTGGTTGGCCGAGTACACGACCAGCTGGTGTTCGGCGGGAAAGGCCAGGCGTCGCGCCTCGTCTCGGTGATAGCCGAGGGCGCTCGACACGGGCACGAGGCCGTCGCCCGGCAGACGCTTGCGCGCCGAGGCCGCGCTCGTACCGGCGACCGCAAAGCACCGCACCCCCTCGGGCAGAGGCACGTGGGTGCGGGCGTCGCCGCCGGTGCCGAACCGGGCGCGGCCGCGCCAATCGCTATCCACGAGATTGCCGTACCGCAGGTCGGTGACGCCCGCGCTGCGCAGCATGCCGAGGCGCGCCAGCGGGGCGCTGTAGCGGTTGGCGGTCAAGAGCGCTTCGAACACGGCACCGGCTCGCTCGAGCGGCGCGCCGTGGTGGGGCGTTCCGAGAGTCGCCAGTGCGCTCACGGCCTCGCGCCATCGGTAGCCCGCGCTTTCGGCGGTGTGGCAGGCGCTGCGCAGCACCAGGCCGCCCATGCTGTGGCCCAGCAGCACCAGCTCGTCGACCGGCCGGGGCCACGCCGCGACCAGCTCTTCCAGCAGTCGGGCCAACAGGCCGCCGTTGGTCGAGATATGGCGACCGCTGTTGTAGCGCACGTACACCGGCGAATAACCGCCGTCGCGGGCCAGCGCCTCGCCGTGGCTGTGGCCGCCGCGCTGCCACGCGCTTTCATCGGCCGACGAGCCGTGCACGAGCACGAGCACGCGCCCGCTGGCCCTGGGAAACGCCGCTTTGATTCCGGTGTGGGTCGGTTCGATGGCGGCGCCGTCAGCCGCGCAAACGCGCATCTGCGTGGCCAGGGCGTTGCCCGTGCGTTCGAGATAGTCGCCGACGACGCCGTTGAGGACCGCGATGAGTGGCCCCCGTTCGATGGCGGGGCCGTCGAGCATGGGGGAAAGCGCGGCCAGCGCCGCGTCGATCTTGGAGCCGAGCATGGCGGTGACCGCGCGCGTCGCGCTGTAGGCCGGTGCGCTCACCGCGCGGGTCACCGGGGCCAGAGGGCGGCCCAGAACCGCGGGGCCACCACCGATGACTTGATGCATGTCCTCGACAACATGCGTGACGGCGCGGGTGGCGTCGCTGGCCGCGCGCGCTGCGCCTCGGAGCTGATCTACGCGGCGCTTGGTTGTCATAGCGGGCAGTCTACGCCGGCGCGCGTGCGGTTCGTCCAAAAAGATTCGGGCCGGCCGCGTCGGCCGGGGCTGAACGTGCATCGACCAGAGCGGCCGTTCGGGACCGCCGTCGCTTTGCAGCCAACAGCAGTAAGGGGCCCCTCGGCCGGGCCACCGGGAGCCCGTGATATAGCGCGCTCATGCGATTGGGACTGGGGCTGGCAATTGCGTTGGTGGTGGTGGGCTGTGGAAGCGGGGTGCCGGACGCGCCGGCGCCCGGCGAAAACGATCCGGCCTTCACCGTGTCGGATTTGCGCTCCTGGTACCTGATCGGCAACGACCTGACGGCGGGTCAGGACACGCTCACGCTGTCGGTATTGGCGCCCGAGAGCGTCGGCCGAATGGACGCCTGGTTTGGCGGCGTGCACTTTTCGCTCGAACGCGTGGGCGACCGATTCGTCGGCAGCTTTGACCTGATCGACCTCCGTCCAGGCGGCTACGAGGTCCTGGTGTCGGCCGACGGCGGCGCCTCCGCCGTTCATACGGCCTTCGTCCGCCGAAGCCACCCGCTCTACGTGGTGGTGTCCAACGACTGGGACGACCCCGACAACACCGAAGAGGCCATCTCCCTGCAAGAAGACCTGCACGCCGAGCACCCCGAGCTGGTGCTCACCCACTTCGTCGGCCCCTACACGTTCACCGCCCCCGAGGTCGCGCCCGAGCGCCGCGTCGAAATCGTCGACTGGCTGCGGGGCATGGAAAGCGACTACGGCGACGAGATTGGCCTGCACATTCACCCGTTTTGCAACTTCGTCGACACCGTCGAGGGCGTCGAGTGCCTGATCGAGCCGTCGACCGTCTACTCGAGCGACGCGTCGGGCTACACGATCATGTGCGCCGCCTACGGCGAAGACGACTTCACGACCCTGCTCGAGGCATCGGACGACATCTTTTTGGCCAACGGCCTCGATAAGCCGACATCGTTTCGCGCCGGAGGCTGGACGGCCGACATCACGACGCTGCGCGCTCTGGGCAACGCCGGCTACGTCGCCGACACCAGCGCCAACAACTGGGCGCGAATGGAGGAATGGGAGGGCGTTCGCAGCGGTGTCCTTTACGAGTGGAACAAGGAAAACTGGGCCACCATCGACGACACCAGCCAGCCCTACTACCCGTCGCAGGCCGATATCCTGCTGCCCGGCACCCCGGCAGTTCCCGTCCTCGAGGTGCCCGACAACGGCATTCTCGTCGACTACGTGAGCGGCGAAGAGATGATCGAGATCTTCGAAGCCAACTGGCCGGACCGAAAGCCGCTCGTCGAGCCGGTGGCCTATTCGATCGGATACCACCCGTCGAACTTTCGCGTCGGACTCAAGGACCGCATGAGCGTGGCCTTGACCCACGTGGATCAGTTCCTCGCCTCCGACGGCGACGGGCCGGTCGTTTACGAGACCTTGAGCAACCTGGTCCGGGTCTGGAAGCCCGGCGAGTAGTCGGTCAGGGAACGGGGTGCGCGGCGAGCCACGACGTCACGGCCACCTTGTCGTCGGCGTGGCTCGGCCCGGCCTGGCCAAGCAGGGCGTTGGCCTGGGTCGCCAGGTCGAAGGCGCGACCGCGATGGGGCGGGTTGCGCCACAGGGCCTGGGCGAGCTCGAAGCGAACCGAGGCCTTCGACGCCGGCGGCATGTCGGCCCGGGTCGAGTCCATGATGGACGTCGCTCGCTCGAGTAGCGGCACGGCTTCGGCAGCGAGTCCCGCCTCCCGAGCGGCTCTGCCCCAGTCGAGCAGCAGGCTGGCCACGTCTTTGTGCTCCGCGTCGTGGGCTTTTTCCAAGATGGCCAGGGCTTTGCCGTAGTGGTCGAAGGCCCGCCTGCTGTTTTTCCGGTTCATCCACATGGTCGCGAGGCTGCGATGCACCCGCGCGACCTCGGGGTGTTCGGCACCCCGCGTCGCCACACGGACCGCGAGGGCGCGTTTGAGCAAGGGCTCCGCCTCGAGGTTGCGGCCTTCCTCGAGAAAGGCTCGCCCCAGGTTGTTGAGCACCCGGCCGACCTCGGGATGGCTGTCGCCGTATTTCGCTTCGACGATGGCGAGGGCGCGCTCGAGATCCGCGCGCGCTTCGTCGATGCGCCCCAGGTCCAGGCGCACCGCGCCCAGGTTCGCCAGATCGAGGCCGACCCAGGCGTGGTCGGGCCCGAGAGCGGCTTCGTCGATGCGCAGGGCGCGCTCGAAGTAGTCGGCGGCGGCGGTGGGGTCGCTCTGATTGAGGGCCAGCACGCCGAGGTTGGTCAGGGGAAACGCAACGTTGGGGTGACCTTCGCCGAGGCCGCTCTCCAAGATGCGCAGTGCCCGTTCGAGCGTGGGCGCCGCTTTGGCGTAGTTGCCGTCGCGCACCAGGGTAAGGCCCAGGGCCGTTAGCGCAGACCCGGTGGGAATGGCGTCGGGACCGTGGAGGGTTTCGTAGATCTCGACCTGTTTTTCGAGCTGCTCGATGCTTCGCTCGGTTTCGCCGCCCTCGGAGTAGAGAATGCCCAGGTTGCCGGCGAGCGCGGCGGCCGGGCCTGGCGGTTCGTCGGCGACTAGAAGGGCCAGCTCGGCCGGGCGCACCAGGGCGAGGGCATCGTCGCGGCGCGCCTGCCGGTAGCCAACCAGGTTGATGAGTTCGGCCCAAACCGTGGCCATGAGCTCCAGGTCCTTGGCGCGGGCACCCGCCTCGAGGGCTCCGTAAAACGATGCCTCGGATTCCTTCAGGTCGCCGAGCGCCGACTCCAGCTTTGCGCGAAGGGCCAAAGACGACGCCACGATCGGGGGATGGCCAAGCTTCTGCGCGCCCGCGACCACCGGCTCCAGGCTCTCCAGGGCAGCTTTGTAGCTGCCGAGCGAAAACGTCGCCTGGGTTCGAGCCAGGGCCTTCCACAGCTCGTCGAGAGTTTCGCGGTCCTCGGGCGACTCGGGCAGCGGCACGACGCGAGCCAGCGCCTTGGCGTTGCGGCAGGCGTCGAGGTTGGTGAGCTTGTTGGTCGCCTGCACGGCGCGGTCGAGGGAGCGCTTGTCCGCGTCGCCGAGCAGGCCAACCAGTTGGCGCACCTGTTCGAGCTGACGGCCCATGCAGGCCATGCTCCGATCGAGCAGCAGCTCGGACTGGGTGCCCCGGAGCTTGGTGGCCTCGCACGAGGCGCGGTGGGTGGCCGCAAAGTCGGTCGCAAAGTCGTCGAGTCGGTCGACCACACGCTGTAGGGTGGCCGCCGAGTGCTGCCGACCCGTGGCTTCGAACGAGCTTTTCAGGGTCGAGCGAGCGCTTGGGTTCCAAACCTCGGCGACTCGCGCAGCGCCGCCCGCGCACGGATCCACGATGGCGGTGTCGTTTTGCTTGACCGTCAGGGCCGCGATGGCCGCCGCGGCTCCCGCCACCGCGACCAGCGACGCCGCCCGGCGGTAGGTCCGCGCCGGATCGCGCGAAAGCGCCGCCAGCAGGGCGTCCATCGATGGAAACCGGTCGCTCTCCGGGCCCGCAAGGCCGCGCTTGAGCGTGCGAACCAGGTGGCGGGGCAGCTTGCCGGTGGACGCGACGACGCGGCCGGCGATGACGTCGTCGCGCGCCTCTTCCGGGCGAGCGCGGTCGACCTGAAACGGATGGCCGCCCGTCAACGCCTCGAACAGGGCGACGCAAAAGCTGAACTGATCCGAGGCCGCGCCCGCGCGGGTCCCTCGGTGCTGCTCCGGCGACATGTATCGCGGCGTGCCGAGGATGGCGCCTACCCGGGTGATGCTCGCGTCGAGAGCTCGACTCGACGAGCCGCCGTCGCTGTCACTGTCGCCGCTGCCCAGGGTACCGCTGACGATGCCGGCGGGCCTGTCGTCCTCCGCGGTCGCGCCGGGCGCGGCGATCGACGCGGTCTCGATGTCGAACTGCTCGATCGGTGGCAGCGCCGGGGCATTGCTCGGCAGCTCACCCTCGCGGCTGTCGTCGTCTTCTGCCGAGGTGCGAGCGAGACCGAAGTCGACCACGCGAACGCGGCCGTCGTTGCCGACGATCACGTTGGCGGGCTTGAAGTCGCGGTGGATCAAGTCGGCCCGGTGCGCCGCGGCGAGACCCGCGCCGGCCGCGCGAAACACCTCCAGGATGTCCGCGCGCGAGCGCGGGGTTGCGACCAGCCATTCTTTGAGGCTGGGGCCCTCGACCAGCTCCATGGCGAGGAAGACCAGGTCTCCCACCACGCCGACGTCGTGGACCGCGATCACGTTGGGGTGTGACAACTGCGCCAGAGCCTGAGCTTCTCGCACAAGCCGCGCGCGAGCGGCATCGTCGCTCATGGCCGACCGCGCGGCGGCGCGCATCAACTTGATGGCGACCTCGCGATCGAGCTCCGGGTCCCGGGCCCGGTAGACCACGCTCATGCCGCCCGAGCCGAGCTCTTCGAGAACTTCATAGCGGCCGACGCGGGTGCCGCTCGCAAGCCGGAGGCTCGACCGCCTTGGCCGGCGCTCGCGCGCGCCGTCGGCCGGGGGCTGGGTTGGCTGGGTTGGCTCGGGCGCAGAGGGCGTGCGCGACGCCGGCGGTTGGGTTGGCCCGGTGTCGGGGCGCGTCCGATTGCTGTCCTCCACCGACGCGAGAGTAACGCGTCAACCGAACGCTGAGTTCGCGATTTCGATCGGTGCTCGGTGTACGCAATCGCCTACCCATCTCGGATCGCGGCGCAGTACCCAGTCCGTCGAGTTCCGCGCCCGGCGCCCGGTACGAAAGCGAGTCGTCGTTGCCAACGATCGCTGTCGGGCTTGGTCTGCGACTGGTGGCGACCGACGAACCGGGCGCCGGGCGGCGGGCGGCGGGCGACACTGCCCGCGCCGCATCGATACGCGGACACAACCGCGGGCGCTGTGGGCTCGACCCGTTGCAGCCGAGCACGCCTGCTTCGCGCGCAGTGGAAGCGAACATCGACGCTGCGCGTGTGGCGCGTCACGTGTCGAGCTTTGTAGCGAACTGTTGCGGGCTTTGTTCATCCCTCGAGTGGTCGTCGTCGAGTGCTACAGTCGACAGCGCTCGATGAGCGACTTGCCCGCCATTGTCCTGGTCGAAGACGACGACGACCTCGCTTCGTTGCTCGGCCAATACCTCGGCCAGCACGGCTTTGAAGTCGCGCGTGAGCGGCGGGGGGACGACGGCGCCCGGCGCATCGTGCAGTCTCAGCCTGATCTGGTGGTGCTCGATCTGTTTTTGCCCGGGCAAGACGGCCTCGACGTCTGTCGAACGGTTCGGACTCGGTATTCGGGCCCGATCTTGATGCTCACCGCCAGCAAGAACGACGCGGATCACGTCGCGGGGCTCGAGCTGGGTGCCGACGACTTCGTGACCAAACCGGTAGACCCGCGGGTTCTGCTGGCGCGCGTGCGTTCCCTGTTGCGTCGCGTCGGCGAGACGCGCGAGTCGGAGCCCGCGAACGGCAACGACGAAGATGATGGGGTGGTCCGCGTCGGTGCGCTCGTGGTGGACACGGCCCTTCGCGAGGTCTCGTATGACGCGCAACCGGTCGCGCTGACCACCATGGAATACGACGTGCTGCACCTGCTGGCCCGCGAGTCCGGCCGGGTGGTTACCCGAGAAGACCTGTACGAGCGCGTGTGCGGTATTGCCTATGACGGGTTGGACCGCGGCATGGATGTCCACGTGTCGCGCATTCGCCGCAAGCTCGTGGCTCTTGGCTGTGACCCAAAACGCCTCAAGTCGGTGCGCGGCGCGGGCTACCTGCTGGCGTTTCGATGAGCACGTCGCTCCTCAAGCTCGCCGTCACAGCCGTGGCAGTTGCGGCGGTGGTGATGTTTGGCCTGCTGGTCACGTACGCTTCCAACCAGAGCTGGACAGAGGAAGACATTCGCCGGGTGGGCATCGCCTGGGCCTACGGGGCCCTCGACGACGCGCCGCCAGACGCGCGCTCGAGCCTGCTGGCGCGGGTCGAGCGAGATTTGCAGTATCCGCTGGAGCTCGTATCGACCGCCGAGATTCGACATCGACTCGGTCGAGAGCTCCAGCCCGGCGAGCGCGTTATCGAGCGCAGATCCATCGACATCTTCGTCCTGACCCAGGCGTTCTCGGACGGCCGCGGCGGCCTGGTGGTTGGGCCTGGAGATCCGCTCAACCCCTACGGCCGGTTTCCGATCGGGCTGATCATCGCGATGCTATCGGCCCCGCTGGTGGCGATCTTCGTCGCGTTTCAGATTTCGCGACAGCTTCGCAAGGTCGAGCGCGCCAGCGAGGCCCTCGGCGCGGGGGTCTTGAGCGCGCGAGTCGACAATCCGAAGGGACCGTCGTCGGAGCTGGCGGCCAGCTTCAACGCGATGGCGCAGCGCATCGAGCGCCTGGTTCGCGAGCGCGACGAGCTGCTGCAGGCCGTGTCCCACGAGCTCGGCTCTCCCCTTGCGCGGATGCGCTTTCACCTCGAGCTACTCGACGACGATTCCGATTCCCCGACGTCCGAACGAGTCGAGGCCCTGGAGCGTCAGATCGACGAGCTCGATCAGCTCGTTGAGGATCTGGTGCGATGGGTGCAGTCCGACGAACACGCGCTGCGGCGGCGTTCGTTCGACGCGGTCGCGCCCCTGGCGGACCTGGTGGAGCTCGCCAGGCTCGACGGTTCGGCGGACGGCCGCGTGGTCGTGGCTCTCGATGCGCCCACCAACGCCGACCTGGCCGCCGACCCGCGGCTGTATCAGCGGGCTATCGACAACGTGCTTCGAAACGCGGTGCGCTACGCGTCTCAATGGGTCCAGCTGCGCCTGCGGACGACCCCGGACAGCGTGATCGTCGATGTGGCCGACGACGGGCCCGGCATTCCGGCCGAGGCCCGCAACCGGGTCCTCGAGCCGTTCACGCGCCTCGAGCCCGACCGCGACCGCCGGACGGGCGGCGTGGGGCTGGGGCTTGCCATCGTGCACCGGATCCTGGCGGGACACGGCGGCGAGGTAAGCATCGGCGAGTCGGAGCGGGGTGGGGCGTCCGTGGCGTTGCGCTGGCCGCGCGGCGGCGCGGCGGCGCCCGTCCGGGCCGTTTGAGCGGGCTCGCTGTCGCCCGCCCTCGCCGCTACGGTTCGCTACAAAACTCAATCAATTGGTCACGGCGAGGCGCCACGGTCCCGACTACCGTGGAGGGATGAAACGAAGTCGCCTGCTCATTCTGTCGACGCTCGCCCTGCTGCTCGTTTTTCCAGCGATCGCCAGCGCCGAATCCCCCATTGAGGGCCGCTGGGCTACGCCGGAACGCGAGGCGACCATCGAGATCTTCGAACGCGACGGAGCCTACTTCGGCAAGCTCGTTGCGTCGAAACACAAGAAGGCGCCGATCGGCACGCTCATCCTGCGCGAGCTTCGCCCCAAGGACGGCGGCTGGGAGGGCCGCATCTACGTCGTCAAGAAAGACAAGATCCTCCCCGCGCGCGTCGAGCGCGACAAAGCTCGTCTGAAGATCAAGGTGTCGGCCGGCTGGTTCAGCAAGACCGTGACCTGGACCCGGGTCAAGTAGGGACGCCCTTACGGCAGCAGGCGCGACCAGGCCGGGCGAGTCGCGCGCAGGCTCAGGAACATGAGGGCCAGCGGGCGCTTCTTTTTGCTCCAGAGAAACTTCGCCTGGCCCATGAGAAAGGGCGGCGCGAGAAAGGCATCCGCGAGTTCGAGCGACTCGCGCGCGTTGATGTCGGAGAGCTCGTCGCGGGTCATGCCGAGCGGGTACGTGCGCGCGCGCCCGCTTTCGATCCAGCCTCGGGCAATCGCCCTGGCCTCGTCCATGAGGGCCTCTGGCGCCGCGACCCACTGGACCAGGCCGGCGTCCTTCGCCTCGCGAGCGGTGGGCTTCCAGCCCTCGTCCTCGAGCATGCGGCGGGCGTTGTCCGCGCCGAGCAGTCGCGGAAAGACCACGCTCGAGCACCCTTCGGGCGTAACGCCAAGGCGAGCAAAGGGCGTGGAAAACGTCGCGTGGTCGGCGGCGATGATGCCGTCGCACAGCGTTGCGGACGTGACCGGTGCTCCGATGGCGGGGCCGTTCACGGCAATGAGGATCGGCTTGGGAAAGTCGATGAACATCTGGAACAGTGCCTTGTTGCGCTCGACGATGAACGCGTGCAGCCGCCGAGGGTGTTCCAGCTTGAGCGAGCCGCCCAGGTTGACGCCCGCCGAGTAGTATTTGCCCGTGCCCGTGAGAATGACGGCCCGGGTCGCCTCGTCGTCGGCCGCGCGGGCAAGCCCCTGCGCGAGCGCGTCGATCAGTTCCATCGTCCAGCCGTTAAGTCGGGCCGGGTGGTTCATGGTCAAGGTGGTGAGGCCGTCCTGGGTCTCGTACGTCAGCAGGGTGTCGGACACGGTCGCAGCTTACCCGTCCGCGGCGGGCCTGTGTCGGGGCGCGCCGGGGGGATTCGCGACCCGTAGCGCGTCGATATTGCTCGTGCGCCGAGCTGGCGTTCGCCGTGTAGGACGATGTGGCGCGTCCCGCTCCGCCGTCGTCGGGACGAGGCGGCTGCTACCCTGAAACCGTGGGGAAGGCACCGGATACGGATGCGTCCGGGGTTGGCGGGCCCCCGCCGGTGGGGCTCGACGACGCGCCCGAACGCGTCCCGCTGGATGACTCCATGTTCCGCCCGGCGGCCGACGACCCCTACTTGCCCGACGACGCGCCGGTCGAGCTCGTCGACGTGGCGCCCCGGCAGCCGTCTTCGCCCGCGACGGTGCCGCCGTCGGTAGAGCCGACGCCGGAGCCGCCACCGAGCTTGCCCGAAACGGCCCGCAATCTGGTCGTGGATGGCTCGATGGGCGGCCTGGGCGTGCTGCTCTCGATCCCGTTGAGCTTGCTGCCCGAGGAGACTCGCAAGCGGGTGACCCCGGCCGGCGTGCCCCTGGCCATGGGCACGGCGCTCAGCGCGGCGATTCAAATGGTGGCGGTGTTCGTCATCGGCGCGGCGCGCTACCCCGCGTACCAGGAATCACTGGCGCCCGCGATGATGGATCACGCGGGTCGAAACGGTCTCGACGTGACGGCCATTACCGGGTTCGGCGGGCTGGCCCTGATCTCGTACGTGTTCTTCACGGTGACCGGCTGGCTGCTGTTCTACTTCTTCACCGAAGGTGTCGTGCGCGCCACGTCGGGGCTGGTGGTGCGGACGCCGCTCGGCACGCTGCCCGCCTTTGTCGCCGAGCTGGCCGTGGGCGCGGGGCACCGGCTCCTGGCTCGCTGGCGGCAGCCGCCGCTGTGCGAGGACCGCGTTTGGCGCGACGGCGGCGCGGTGTACATCGCGTCGTGTCGGCCCAACGAGTGGCAAGCCCACACCATCTCGGTCGACGGCGAGCTGTTTTCGTTCGACAACGTCGAAAGGCGCGACGACCCGTCACGACCGTGGGTGCATCGGCTGGTACCGCACCCTCCGAACGTCATCGTGCGCAAGCTGGTCCAGTACGACCCGAACGCCCACGGGGCGAAATCGAGGGCCGACACGCCAGCCGGCAGCGGCTAGGGGCGGCCCCTAGTGCCTGGGCAGCAGGCTCGCGACCAGGTCCTCGCACTCGGCGCGGTTGAGCAGCCTCGGCACCGGGTAGTCCGGGTGGGCCTCGGCCAGGGCGCGCTCGGCGATGAGCGGCACGTCCTCGGCCTTGAGCTCGGCGATGAACGTCGGGATCTTCATGCGCTCGTTCATCTGTTCGATCTGCTCGATGAACCCGTGCGAAAGCGCTTCGTCCGAGGCCCCCGGCGCGCCGATGCCGGCCACGCGGGCCAGGGCGGCGAGCTTGGGCTCGGCCTCGGCCCGGCTGACCTTGAGCACGTAGGGCATGATGATGGCGTTGGCGAGGCCGTGGGCCACGCCGTACAGTGCGCCGACGTTGTGGGCGATCGCGTGCACGTAGCCGACGTAGGCGCGCGTGAACGCCGCGCCCGCGCAATACGACGCGACCGCCATGTTGTAGCGGGCGTCGAGGTCCGCGCCGTTGGCGTACGCGCGCTCGAGGTTGCTGCAGATGAGTCGGGTGGCGCGCTCGGCGTTGGCGTTGGTGAACTCGCTGCCGTTGAGGCCGATGTAGGCTTCCACCGCGTGGGTCAGCGCGTCCATGCCCGTGGCGGCGGTGATGTGCGGAGGCATGCCGACCATGAGCTCCGGATCCAGCACCGCGATTTTCGGAATCAGCTTCGGGTCGTTGATGGCGAACTTTTCGTGAGTGTCGGCATCGGTGATCACGGCGACCACGGTCGCCTCGGAGCCGGTACCCGCGGTCGTCGGCACGCAAAACAGGGGCGGAATGGGCATGACCACCCGAAACAGGCCCTTCATTCGACGCACCGACAGAAACGGGTTTGCGACCCGAGCGCCGATGATCTTGGCGGTGTCGATCGGAGAGCCGCCGCCAAAGGCGACGATGGCGTCGCACCCGCCCTCGCGATACGCGCGCACACCGGCTTCGACTTGTTCGATGGTCGGGTTCGGCTGCACCTCGTCGTAGACCGTGCAGGCGACGCCCCGCGACTCGAGCGAGTCCATCAGCCCCTTGGGCAGCTCGAGCCCCATCAGGACTTTGTCGGTCACCAGCAGGACCTGCTTGAGTCCGCGAAGGCTGATGTTTTCGGCGAGTTGATCGACGCTTCCAGGGCCGGTGAGAAGCCCGGGAACGGGGAAGGGAATCACCCCCGCGGCGACCTTCATCACGCGGTGCTGGGTGCGGTAAAGCGCCTTCTTCACGGTCCACAACATGTCGGATACCTCGAGCCTGGAGTTGTCGCGCCGACGGCGGCGCGACTCAAGGTAAACCACGGCGGGCCCGCCAAGACCAGTGGGGCCTAGGGGCTGGAACAGATATTCGTCGGATCACTATCCGGCCCCGCCCCCGATCGCCCTACAGGCCGGCCAACGGCTCGTCGTCGACCGCGCACACCGGCGTCAGGTCCAGGCTGAATTTGGCCGGACCAAAGAAGGCAAAGCGTCGCCAGATGGTGCGTTTGAAGATCGAGGTGCCCGACAAACCGAAGTTGTCGTTTTTGCGGTTGGCGCCGTCACCGAGCTGAAAGGCGAACGGCAGAAAGCGGGGCAGGGGCCGCATTTCGACCACGGTGCCGCCGTCCACCCGGCTCATGCTGGAGCCGCTCGCGACCCGAAAGAGTCGCCAATCGGCCGCCTCGGCCGAATCGCCGGGCACGCCCACGGGGCGGGTGCTGTCGGGGGCTTGCTCGAACGCCAGATCCACGGTCCACAGTTCGCCGTTGCGAAAGCCAAAGGCTCCGTCGCGGCGAACGCGCATGGTGCCCGACAGGCGGGCCGAGCTGTTGTCGACCGCCGCTTCGAAGACCGCGCTCTCCACGTCGAACACCGCGAGGCCGCCGCCGAAGAAACCGAAGGCCAGCATTCCGAAGTCGCCGCGGTCCGAAACCGCATTCTCTGCGACCCAGGCCTGCGCCGTCGGAACCACGCTCACCACCGACTCGCACGAGCTGCTTGCCCCTTCGCTATCGGTGACCGTGACGGTGACCGAGGTATCGCCGATCGGGTAGGGGCCCGGGTTCGAAAGCTCGACGTCGATCGGGTCGCCGTCGGGGTCGAACGAGCCGGAGCCGAGGGTGGCGTCGGCGTCGCACGCTTCGGCGCCAATTTCGACGACGATGTTCTCGCACACGGCTACCGGCGGCTCGTTGGGCACGAACTCGAACACGGTGATGGTGCCGTTGCCGGGAACTCCGCGCTCGGTGACGACCAGTCGCAGGCCGTCCTGCGACACGTCGAGGCTCGCGAAGTTGTCGGTGTTGACCTCGAGCTCGGAAAGCACCACCGAGGCATCGCCGGTAAGCGGGTTGAAGCGCAGGACGGACGACGAGTCGAGGTCCATGACGAACAGGTCCTGGGTGAGCGGGTCCACGGCCAGGCTGGCTGGCCTCATGGGCGGACCGGCAACGGCCTCGAGCGTGCCGTCGGCGAGCAGTCGGTAAATCGTGCTGGCGCCCTGGTCAGCCACGTAGACCGCGTCGCGCGTGATGGCCAGGTCGACGCCGTCGTTGAGGGTTCCGTTGTCGGGGTGGATCAGCCGCTCGCCCTCGGCGCTCGCGGGGGAGAACGCCCAGATTTGGTCGAGGCCGCCGGAACCGCGGTCGACGACGGCCATCTCGCCCGGGGCGAGGATGCCGCTCGTGTGGTCGGCGGGCGCCACGGCCATGCCGACGGGATCGTCGTCGCCGCGGGCGAAGCCCGTGACCCAGTTGGCAGGCGTCGCGGTTCCGCCCGCCGAGCGGAACACGCGACCGCTGAAGTCGTCCGAGTAAAAGACGTCCCCCGATGCGGGGTCTACGACCACACCGCCGACCTGGGTGTTGCCGCCGACCTTGGCGACCGTGCCGTCGGCAGCGACCCGCCACAGGCCGCGTCGGGCCGACACGCTGGAGCGGCCGCCGTAGTACAGCGCGCCATCCACCGGGTTGAACTTCGCGGCTATGGCATCGCCGGGCTCGACCTTGAGCACTTCGATCCAGCCGGGCTCGGCGGTCAGATACGCGGCGGTACTGCTGATGTCGTCGGGGGTCTCCAATCCGTCGCCGCACGCAGCGCCGACGGAGAGAACGAAGAGGAGAGCGATCCAGCGGATTGAGGGCATGGCAAACCTTTGTTCACGTGCAATGCCCGAGATTTGGTTTGTCGTTGCGCGTACGAACAAAAAGCCAGACGCGCCGGAACTTGCGGAAATGCCGATGGTACGGAGGCGCCAACGCCCGACGAGCCTCGACGGGAGCGTGGTACTCGCGGCGTGGTCGAACTACCACGCCGTGGTCGGTCCTTGCGCACCGGACCCGCGGGCCAAGGGAAGGCCGCGAAGCGCGAAGCGCGAAGCGCGAACGACGCGCACAGGGCACCCGGCACCGGCGCGCGGGTCGCGCCCCGGCCTCGGCCTCGACCTCGGCGGAAGCCAACGGCTACATGCGGTGACTTGGTCGCGCCGACGGGGGCGACGTCGGCGTCCTGTGTACACTGCCTCTGCATGGCACTGTCGGATCAAGTCCCCACCAACTCGGCCTTTCACGCGCGCAGCACCGGTAGCGAGGTCCTGGCCGACGCCGACGTCGCGGGCAAAGTTGCGATTGTTACCGGCGGCTACAGCGGCATCGGCCTCGAGACCACGCGAGCCCTGGCCGCCAGGGGGGCAACCGTTATCGTCGCCGGTCGCTCGCTGGACCGGGCCGCGCAGAACCTTTCTGACCTCGAAGGGGACGTGAAGGCCGCCGAGCTCGACCTCGCCGACCTCGGCTCGGTGCGCGCGTTTTCCCAGGCCATGACCGACGAGCTGTCGAAGCTCGACCTGCTCATCAACAACGCCGGCATCATGGCCTGCCCCGAGGCCCGGGTCGGTCCCGGCTGGGAGTCCCAGTTCGGCGTCAACCACATGGGCCACTTCGCCCTGACCCTGGGCCTCTTGCCGCTGATCGAAAAGACGGCCGGCAGCCGGGTCCTCGCGGTGTCGTCCACGGCCCACAAAATCTCGGACATTCGTTGGGACGACGCTCAGTTCGAAAGCGGCGAGTACAACAAGTGGCAGGCCTACGGCCAGGCGAAGACGGCCAACGCCCTGTTTGCCAACGCGCTGTCGCGGCGAATTCGCGACAACGGCAGCCTCGCCTTTTCGCTTCACCCGGGGGGCATCTTCACGCCGCTGCAGCGGCACCTGCCGAAAGAAGAGATGGTGGCTCTGGGGTGGATCGACGAAACCGGCGAGCCGAGCGAGATGGCCAAGGCCGGCTTCAAGACCCCGGAACAGGGGTGCTCGACGACGCTGTGGGCGGCCACCGCCGCCTCGCTGGCGGGCAAACCCGGCGTGTACTGCGAGGACTGCGACATCGCCGCGCCTACCGACCCGGAAAGCCCCACCGCTCGCTACGTGGGGGTCAACGACCACGCGTGCAGCGACGAGGGCGCCGAGAAGCTCTGGGCGATGAGCGAAACGCTGCTCGCGAACGCCTAGGCGACGCCGTCCTGCCCGAGGGGCGGAAACGGCCCCGGGACTGCGGGCCTGGGCGTGGTACACGCGGGGCGTGACGTTCCAGACAGCGCAACCGGCGGGGGCGACCGCGCTCGTCACCGGCGGGGCCGGTTTTATCGGGTCGCACGTGGCGGACGAGCTGCTTGCGGCCGGCCATCGGGTCGTCGTGCTCGACGATCTGTCGGGCGGGTTTCGCGACAACGTGGACGAGCGGGCAACCTTCGTCGAGGGCTCGATCCTCGACGTCGGCCTCATCGCTCGGTTGTTCGACGAGCATCGGTTCGACTACGTGTTTCATCTGGCGGCGTACGCCGCCGAGGGCCTTAGCCACTTCATTAAGCGCTTCAATTACCAAAACAACCTGATCGGCAGCGTCAACCTCATCAACGCGTCGGTCGAGCACGACGTGCGCTGCTTCGTCTTCGCCTCGTCGATTGCCGTGTACGGCAGCGCGGCCCCGCCGGTCTCCGAGGACGTCGCCCCGGCGCCGGTCGACCCCTACGGGGTCGCGAAAGCGGCGGTCGAGCAGGAGCTGCGCATCACACAAGAGGTGTTTGGTCTGCCGTACATCGTGTTTCGACCTCACAACGTGTACGGCGAGCGGCAGAACATTGGCGACCGCTATCGCAACGTCGTCGGCATCTTCATGAATCAGATCCTGCAGGGCGAGCCGCTGCCGATCTTTGGCGACGGCACGCAGACCCGCGCGTTCAGCTACATCGGCGACGTCGCCCCGGTCATCGCCAGCTCGATTCACAGGGCCGACGCGTTGGGACAGGTATTCAACATCGGCGCCGACCGTCCGGTGAGCGTCAACGAGCTCGGTCAGGTTGTAAGCCGGGCCATGGACGTGGCGTTTCGCCCCGAGTACTTGCCCCGTCGCCACGAAGTTGATCACGTGTTCGCAACCCACGAACGAGTGCGCTCGGTGCTCGGCTTCGAGGACCGGGTTGCGCTGGAGGACGGCATTGCGGCCATGGCCCGCTGGGCGAAGGGCGCGGGCGCCCGCCAGAGCAAACCGTTCGACGCGCTCGAGCTGCGGCGCCACCTGCCGCCCAGCTGGCGTCCGTAGCGCTCCGGAGAGCTACGCCGATCGCCAGCGGGCAAAGGCGGCGCCGACGCGCGCGAGGTGGTGTCCATCGCGCACCACCTCCTGGTAGCTGGGAATGGCGCCAACCCAGGCGCGCATGCGGACGTTGGTTTCGGCGGTGAGATACAGGGTCGGCACGCCCAGCAGGGCGGGGCCGTCCATGCCCGCGGTCGTCACGCCGACCTGCCCGACCAGGCGGTGCGCCAGGCGCAACTGCTCGAACAGCTGCAGCTGGGCCCGGCGCATGTTCAGGCCCTGAAACTCCGGGTCACGCCAGCGCAGCGCGAGGTCGATGGCTCCGGGCAGAGGCGGTCCGCCGCGCACGGCGTCGCCGAACAGAATCGGCACCAGCTGGTGGTGAGCGGCCAGCTCGACGAGCTCGGCGAGTTCCGCGTAGGTCGTGTTGCGCGCCGGGTGGTGGCCGCTGTGGCGAATCCACAGCAGCACCTTGGGGTCGGGCGGCGCGTCGGCCAGGGCCCGGGCGGTCCAGTCGACGATGGCCGGCGGCACGGGGGCCGGGCCCAGGAACGCCTCGCGCACCCGCCGCTGCGCCGCCGCCGGGTCGCGGCGAAACGCGCTCGCGACGATCGACGTGAGGTGCTTGTTGGCCCGCGGTCGCGAGCGGTACTCGACCAGGCGGGTTGCCACGCCTGCGTCGCGAAGAAACTGCTCGGCCTGCAAAGCCAGGGGCTCGCTGCGGTCGAGCTGCACGTCGATGCCGTCGAGCAGCGCGGCCGCGGTGACGTACCAGCCCTCGCCGAAGGAAAAACGCGGGTCGGCGTGAAACGTATAGGCGTTGTTGCGCTCGACCACGAGCCGGCGCGCTTCGCGGGCTGCCCGGTCGGCGTAGGCGGCCGCCTTGCGCGCGGCGGGGGTGGCGGCGGCGGATGCCAGCTGGCTGGCCGCGCGGGCCGAGGCCTCGGCGTCGCGTACGATGGCCTCGACTCGCCGCCAGCCGTCGTCGCAGTCTTCGCGGGTCGGGGCCCGCTGGGCGCCGCGCGCCAGTTGCCCGGCCCCGTAGCGCGCGTTGTCCGCTCGGGCTGCGTGGGCCGAAAGCAGAGTGGCGCGAGCCTGATCGGCGGCGTTCGCGGTCGCCAAAGCCGCCTGCGCAAGCTCAATGGCGCGCTCGAGCAGCGCGCGGTGGCGGTCCCGGGCTCCCGGTTGGCTCGGCGATTCGAGCTCGCGCCGCGCGTCGGCGAGCGCCGCGGCCGCGCGCACCGCGAGCGCCGCGGCCGCGTCGCTATTCGGTTTGTCGGGGTGGTTCATGGCCAGGCGCTCGCGAAACGGGCCCGTTTGTATACCGCTGTGCACCGCCACATCCCGGCCGGCGGTTGTTCCTTCGCTCCCGAGCGACCACCCGCCCCGCATTCGGGGCAGCTCGGGCCACCTGGGGTCTGGCGTCCCGCCGATTCTCGGAGACCCCGTCCGGAAATCGAACGGCGCAGCCGCCGGCTCCGGTCCGCGCAGCGGTTCCGTCGGGGCCTCGTCGGGCCGCCTTCCGTCCTAGCTGTCGTTGCGCCGCCGGATGGCCACGGCCCGGCTTTTGCGAAGCCGCCGATCGAGACGCTTGAGAGCGGCGCGGTCGCTGGCGTGCGGCCGTTCGAGCCGTCGTCGCAGCGCGTCGCGCTTGCTCAGTTTTTCGACGAACTCGTGGGTGGTGATGCGCCGACCGGCGCGCCGCTCCAGCTTGTGGTGCAGGGCGGCCGCCCGCTTGCCGACGAAGCGCCAGTGCCACGGCTCCACGATGTAGCCCGTCTTCTTGTAGGTCGACGACCGGTACGGCTTGTTGTGCGGGTCCTTGTGGCCCGGCGGGTAGCTGTTGATGAAGCCGTAGCGGTGAGCGTTGTTGCGCAGCCATCGCTGCAGTCGCGGATCCTTGTCAGGACCCTGCAGCATGTGGTTTTGGGCCACATCCTTGATGTCGATGGTGGTGCCCAGCTGGTGCTCGCTGTGGCCCGGCAGCGCCGAGAAAGTGTTCGCTTTGCGCCGGGCGCGTCGCTTGCTCAAGCCGCGCCGCACGCCGTCTTTGACGTAGCGGCGAAACAGGCGCCGCTGGTGCGAGTGGCTTCGGTAGCCCGACGCAACCACGAGGCGGCGACCGAATCGGCGATAGACCTCATCGGACAGGTCGGCGAAGTAGGCGAGGGCCAGCGGGTCCAGCCGCCGCCCCGGAAGGCCCAGCTCCGGGGGCACGTCGACGAGCTCGTCCGGGCCCTGGTACGGCTTGAGCGCGCGCTCGCGGTCCACGCGTTCGAGGGGCCGCACGTCGCGGTTGCGCTCCGGGCGGGCCGAGGCGTCGGGAACCGCCGCTGCGCCCAACAGGACGAACGGCAGCCACAGCATCGACGCGCGACCGAGGAGCATGCCCGCTTATCTAAGCATGTTCTGTACCACCGGCCGTCGACAACCGGTGTCGCTCGGGCGCTGGCACCGGTGCCAGTCAAACCGCCCAAACCGTCGAAGGACTGCGGCGGGTGAATGGCCTACGATCGCCTACCCGCCAGCAATACCGGCACCTTGAGAGGCACCGTTTGTCACGGCCATCCGTGCATTTCGTTGAGCATCCTCCAATGTTGGTAGGTACACTTTTGGAAGAGTGCCCGGGAGGGGTGGCGCTCGATGGGGGCGTGCATCCCGATGCGGGGCACGTTGTTCGCCAGCCGGCGCCGGGGGGCGCTGCAGCGATGCAGTCAGGAGCAACAGTTCATGAACAGTGAGGCGCTTGTCACAGCAACGTCCGAGGGGCTCTCGGGAGGACCGGCCGACGATCCGATGCTTTTGCGTGCGGTCGAAGCCGACGGGTTCGTGCGAATCAACAAGGCCTTTGCCGCGGCCCTGGGCTGGTCCGCGTCGGAGCTGGCGGGCCGCTGCCTGACCGACTTCATTCACCCGGACGACCGCCCGGCGCTGTCCGCGGTGGTCGGCGGCACGGCCGAGCGCGCCCGCTGTCGCCACGAAACCGTCGACGGCGGCTGGCTCGAGCTCGACGTCGCTATCTCCGAAGCCAAGCCGACCCCCATTGTCCTGGCCCGCGTCGTGGCGCCGAGCGAAACCGCGCCGGCGCCCGTGCGCGATGCCGACGATCGCGAGGCCACGGTGCTCGGCACCCTGCACGAAATCGCGCAGATCGTCGAGGAGCAAAACCCCGGCTACAAGTGCTCCATCCTGCTGGTCGCCGATGGCCGCTTCGTGCGCGGCGCCGGCCCGAGCTTGCCCGAGGAGTACAACGCGGCCATCGACGGCTTTGCCGTCGGTCCGGCGGTGGGCTCGTGCGGCACCGCCATCTTCTGGAACGTCCCCGTGGTCGCGGAGAACCTGCAGACCGATCCTCTCTGGGTGCCCTTTCGCGAGCTGGCCAAAAAGGCCGGCGTGGCGGCCTGCTGGTCGCATCCCTTTACCAGTCGGTCCGGCAGCGTGCTCGGCGCCCTGGCGCTGTACTCGCCCGAGCCTCGGGCGCCCACGTCGGAGCAACTGAGCCGCCTGCGCGCCGCGGCGCGCATGACCGGACTCGCGGTCGAGCGCGGTCGCGCCGAGGAGGCGCTGCGCGACAAGCGAAAGCGCGAGCTCGAGCTCGAAGAGCAGCTGCGTCAGGCGGCCAAGATGGAAGCGCTCGGCGTGCTCGCCGGGGGCGTCGCCCACGACTTCAACAACGTCCTGGCAACCATTCTCGGCAACGCCGAGCTGGCCCTCGATCTCCTGGGCGAAGGCACGGACCCCGACGAGGTGCAGGACCTGCTTCGAGAAGTGATTACGGCCAGCCAGCGCGCCGGTGACTTCTGCAAGCAGATGCTCGCCTACGCCGGTCGCGGCGCCCTGCGCGACAAGGTCATTGAGCTCGGGGGACTGCTGCCGCAGCTCACGAGCCTGGTCCAGGCGGCGGTGTCCAAGAAGTGCAGCCTCCAGTACGCGCTCGATCCTCGCGCCATTCACGTGCGCGGCGACGAAAACCAGCTGCTTCAGGTGGTCATGAACCTGATCACCAACGCCGCCGAGGCAATCGGTGAAGAGGCCGGCTCGATTACGGTGGCAACCGCGACCGTGTCCCTCGACCAGGCCGCTCTCGAGCGCCTGGCGCCGGAGATGGAGCTCGCGGCGGGCGACTACGCAAAGATCACCGTGAGCGACACCGGTTGCGGCATGGACGCCGAAACCATGGCGCGCATCTTCGATCCCTTCTACACCACCAAGTTCACGGGCCGCGGACTCGGTCTCGCCGCGGTTCAGGGCATCATTCGCAAGCACGGCGGCGTCATCGACATCGACAGCGAGGTCGGCAAGGGCACCACCTTCACCGTGCTGCTGCCGACCACGACCGACGCCGCCGACGGCAAGCGGGGCAAGCTGTCCGTCGCGCGGCCGGGCAACGGGAAGCGCGTGCTCCTGGCCGACGACGAAGCGCCGCTTCGCGCGGTGTTGTCGCGGCGGCTGCGGCGCGAGGGCTTCGAGGTCGTCGAAGCTCAGGACGGCGAAGAGGCCGTCGAGCGGTTCGCCGAAGCGCCCGAAAGCTTCGACTGCGTGATGCTCGACTTGAGCATGCCCAAGCGCAGCGGCGAAGAGGTGTTTCACGAGCTGTCAGCCCGGCGGGCGGACGTGCCGGTGATTCTCATGAGCGGCTACACCGAAGAAGAGGTCGTCAACCGGTTCGCCGGTTCGCAGCTCGCCGGGGCCCTGCAAAAGCCCATCGGCACGGTCGACCTGATGGCGTGTTTGAGAAAGGCCCTCGCCGACGACGACTGAGCTGCGCCGCTTCAGGCCGGTGCGTCGGGAGCTCCTCCCGGGGCTCCTAGGGGCGGGCGTCGTCCGCCCCGGTTTCCGGCAGGCTCGAGCCGTCGGGGAGCAGGGTGGGGGCCGGCATCGTGCCGGCGATGGCCAGCTGGTAGCGCTTGCAGGTGTCGAACTCCGACTCGCAGTAGTGGATCTGGTAAATCCTCAGAATCTTTTTGCTTTGGAACCTCGGAAACATCGGGCACCGCTCGACAAACTTGCACGCCATTGCACGTAGAGAGTAGTCGAGCGCGTGGATTAGGCAATGATTTTTTGGTAATCTGAGTTTCATATTTCTACGCGTCTGGGCATCGCGCTCGTGGGGGGCGCGAGGGACCCGAGGGGGCTGCGGCACGCGCTCGCCCCACCACAGGCAGGGGGGACATGGAGGTCGAACAACGCAGTTGGTCGCCAGCGGACGGCTGGCAGTCGGGTGGGCGCGGACCGCTCGGCAGCGACCTGGTTCTGGTCTTCGGCAGCCGGGAACGACTGCAGGACGGCTTGGCGTTGGTCGACCTTCGCGAGCAGTATCCCGAGGCGGTGTTTCTCGGCTGTTCGACCGCGGGCGAGATCGTCGGGACCCGCGTTCTCGAAAACACGCTGATCGCCACGGCCATTCGGTTCGAGCACACGCGCGTGCGCCGGTGCTCGGCCGCGCTTCGGGATGGCGGGTCGAGCTTTGGCGCCGGCAAGGCTCTCGCCGAACGCCTCGCGGCTCCCGACTTAACCCACGTGTTCGTCTTGTCCGACGGCACCAACGTCAACGGCAGCCAGCTCGTGCGCGGACTGACGATGTCGCTTCGTCCGGAGGTGTCCGTGACCGGCGGTTTGTCGGGCGACGGCAATGCGTTCGGGCGCACGGTCGTGCTCGGCGACGACGGCGCCATCACGGCGATTGGACTGTACGGCGAACGTCTGCGAGTCGGCTTCGGGTCGCTGGGCGGCTGGGATCCATTCGGGCCCGAGCGACTGATCACGCGCTCCGAGGACAACGTTTTGTACGAGCTCGACGGCAAGTCGGCGCTCGATCTGTACCGCCGGTACCTGGGCGATCACGCAGCCGGCCTGCCCGGAACAGCGCTGCTGTTTCCCCTGGCGGTTCGGGCACCCGACTCCGAGGTCCACGTGGTGCGCACGGTGCTCGGGGTCGACGACGCCGCAAAGTCGCTCACCTTTGCCGGGGACGTGCCCGCCGGCTGGACCGCGCGCCTTATGCGGGCCAGCTTCGAACGCCTGGTGGACGGCGCCCAGGGAGCCGCCAGGGACGCCCTGCAGATAGCGGGGGGCGCGCCAGACCTCGCTGTGCTGGTGAGCTGCGTGGGGCGGAAAATGGTTCTCAAGGGCCGCGTCGAAGAAGAAATCGAGGCGGTTCGCGACGTCTTTGGCGACGCGACGATGATGACCGGATTTTACTCGTACGGTGAGATTTCGCCGGTCGTGCAGTCTCGCCGCTGCGAGCTGCACAACCAGACAATGACCATCACCACCTTGTCCGAACGGTGAGCTCCTACCACAAACATCTCGAGCGTCAGCTTCGGCGCGTGGGCGCGCGTCTCGACGACGCGCCGGACTGGGTTGCCGAGTTGCTCGAAGCCGTGAGCGCCAGCTACGACGACTCGGACGAGCACCGGGCGCTGCTCGAGCGGTCGGTGGAAATATCGAGCAGCGAGCTTTTGCAGGCCAGCTCGGAGATGCGGGCGATTTTGAGCGTTGTGCCCGACCTGTTTCTCTGGCTCGACGAGGCCGGCGCAATCCTAAGCGTTCACGCGGGCCAGTCGTCCGACCTGCTGTCACCGGCGTCGCTGCTGGTCGGAAAACGCGTCCAGGACATTCCCGACGAGCGCGTGTCGCGGGCGTTTTCGGAGGCCATCGAGCAGATGCGGTCCAGTCGCCTGCCCGTGTCTTTCGAATACGAACTCGACATGGAGGGCGCTGCGCGGGCCTACGAGGCGCGACTCATTCCGCTTCTGGCCGACCAGACCCTGGCCATCTTGCGCAACGTCACCCAGCGCAAGCTGGCCGAGGCCGACCGACTGCGCACCTCGAAACTCGACTCGGTGGGCATTCTCGCCGGCGGCATCGCCCACGACTTCAACAACATCCTCATGGCGCTGTTCGGCAGCATGTCGGTGCTGCAGCTGGAAAACCAGGACCGCTCGCCGCTGGTGCTGGAGCTGTTCGACGAAATCGAACAGGCCACGCTGCGAGCCCGCGACCTAACCCAGCAGCTGTTGACCTTCAGCAAGGGCGGCGCGCCGGTCAAGACCAGCGCGTCGCTCGGTGACTTGCTGCGCGACACCACGGTCTTTGCGCTGCGCGGCTCCAACGTCTCGTGCGAGTTCGACATCGCCGACGACCTGCCCGCGGTGGAGATGGACGTCGGGCAAATGTCGCAGGTCGTCAACAACCTGGTGATCAACGCGTGTCAGGCCATGCCCGACGGCGGCACCCTGCGAATTAGCGCCAACCCGTGGCCTCGCGCGGTCGATGTCGTTCGCGTCGAAGTGCGCGACGAAGGGCAGGGCATTCCCCCCGACATCGCGTCCAAGATTTTCGATCCGTACTTCACGACCAAGGCCGAGGGCAGCGGCCTCGGCTTGGCCACCAGCTACGCCATCGTCAAGAACCACGGCGGCGAGCTGTCGTTTCAGTCCACGCCGGGCGCGGGCACGACGTTTCGCTTCAGTCTGCCTGGGGTCGGGGCCGTCGAGTCCGGGGCGCAGCCGGCCGTCGAGCTGCGGTCGGGCGCCGGCCGGGTGCTTCTCATGGACGACGACTCGGCGATTCGGCGCATCGGCACCCGCATGCTCGAGCGCCTGGGTTTCGAGGCCACGGTTGCCTGTTCCGGCGAGGAGGCCGTGCAGCTGTTCGCGGCCGCCCAGCGCGAGGACCGCCCCTTCACCGCGGCGGTCATGGACCTCACGGTCCCCGGCGGCATGGGCGGCGTCGACGCCGTTGCCATGATGCGCCGGCTCGACGGCGGCATTTACGCCGTCGCGTCGAGCGGCTACTCCGACGACCCGGTGCTGGCGCGTCATCGCGACTACGGGTTCGATGCCGCTTTGGCCAAGCCGTACTCGCTCAACCAGGTGAGCGCGGCCCTCGACGGCGTCGCGGCGGCGGCGTCGCAGCTGGCGCGCGACGACCGGTAGACGACCGCCAGACAACAGGTCGGACAGGCTGCGCTCGCCGCTCGCACGATTCGCGTTGCTTCTCTGGCGACACCTGGTGCGTGTTGTCGCGACGAGCGTCGCTTCTCGCAACAGGGGGGCAAGCCGCCGCCCGCCGGTTGCTAGGGTGCCGGGCATGGTCGAAGAAACAAAGCTGTTCGACGTTGCCGGCGAGGTCGAGTCGGGTTGGTTTCATCTCGACAGCCGGCGAAGCGTGGTCTGCGCCGGCGGTGCCCTGTGGATCGACGGCAAAAACGTCGGCGCGTTCGCCGACGTCCGCGAGGTTCGCTTTAGTGCCGACGGCCAGCGGCTCGCGTTCGTGCACGAGGTCGACGACCGCAGCGCCCTGGTCGTCGACGGCGAGCGCGTCGCCGAGCACCGCTTCATTTGCCGCAGCACCCTGGCCATGACCGCCGACGGCAAATCGGTCGGCTACACGTTCTGGGATGGCGACGACTACTGGGTGCAAAAGGACGACCGCGTATTCGGTCCCTACAGCGACCAGCAGCCCGGCGCCGGCTGGAACACCCGCCCCCTGGTGTTCGACGCGACCGGCGCCCTGTACTACGCGGCCAAGCGAGGCGACCGCTGGGCCCTCGACCGCGATGGCGAGCCGCTGACCGACGACTGGCAACTCGTGCGCGACCCGGAGAGCGCCGGCGACCGCGTGTGGGCCAAGGCGCGGCGCGACGATGCCTGGTACGTCATCGGCAGTGCGGGCGGCGAGCCTTTCGGGCCCTTTGACAAGCTGCGGGAGTTCGCACTTTCGCCCGACGCAACGCGTCTCGGGTTCGGCGCCTTCGATGGCGAGGGGCCGCTGGTGCACTGCGACGGTCGCGTGGTGGCGCGCCCCGCCGAGGACGTGGGGCTGCACGCGGCGTTTGCCGGCGACGCGCTCGCGTACCAGGAAGAGCTCGAGGATGGCGACGAGCGCGTCGTCGTTGGCGACCGGCCGCTGCGCTCGTGGGGCGGCGTTCGTGGGCTGGTTGGCAACGCCGCGGGCAACGTTGGCTACGTGGGCGTGGGCGAAGGGTATCGCGAGTACGCGTGCGTCGACGACAAGGCGTACGGCGGCCACAAGAACATCTACCACCTCGGGCTCGCGCTCTCGGCCGGCGGCCGCATCGCCTACGTGATTCCGGAAACACCAGACCGGGTCGCCATCGACGACAGCGAGGGCCCGGCCTACGACGGCATCCGGACCCGTCCCGAGTTCCTCGACGAAGACCACGTGCACTACATCGCCCGGCGCGGGACTGCGTTCCTGCACGTGCGTCAGCGCGCGTAGGCCCGTGGTTCGCGCTCTTAGCCGCCGGTGGCGCGGTGCACCCGGTCGAGGTAAGCCGACAGGCGCTTGCGCAGGGCGATCTGGCTCGCCTGCCACGGGGTGAGCTCGCACCGCAGGCTGTGCAGCTGGCCAAACAGGGCAAAGTCCGCGTTGGTGATGCCGCCCCCGAGCCAGTAGCCCGACCGGGGCGCGCGCTGATCGAGGTGGTCGAGCAGCTCGCCGAATCGGGCCCAGCAGGCGTCGGGCCCGGCCGCCCACACGTCGCGCGCCTCCAGCTCACCGAGCACGCGGCGGCGCATTCTCGGCACGACCACGGCGCGCACGATCGCCGGCATGCCGCCGAAGAACGCCTCGCGGCAGCGCGGCCAGTTGTCGTCGTCGGCCCAGCGCGCGGCGACGACGAAGCCGTTGAGCGACACGTCGGCGAGCTCTTCCCACAGGTACGCCTCGGCGGCGTCTCCCGGCGCCGTCGGCCCGACGCCCAGTCGGTCCAGGATGCGCGTCGAGTCGGCAACGGGCTCGTCGCCAAAAAGCACCACCGGCACCTTGCCCGCGGGGTTGAGCGGCAAGAAGTCCGACGGCATGCCGTGCCGCCGCTGGTAGTCGCGCCCCAAAAACCGCAGCGCCCGGTGAACCTTGACGCAAAACGGCGAGTAGCTCTCCAGCCCCTCGACCCCCGTTTCCCCGACTTCGCACAGCGTAATGTTCATTGATTTCTGCCCTTTCCGTGGCCTCTGCAGCCGACTTGGACACAGTGCCTTGTCGCGCTGTCAGGTGTGTGTCAGGTTTGAAGGGTGCGACGGACCGAAAGGCTTTTCGCCATTGCCGAGTACCTGCGGGGCCGCCGAACCGGCGTCACCGCCGAGGCGCTGGCGGAGCGGTTCAACGTCACGGTCCGAACCATGTACCGGGACCTCGACGCCCTGCGCGAGGCCTCGATGCCGCTGCATGCCGAGCGCGGCCGCGGCGGCGGCTTTGCCCTCGACCGGTCCTACACGCTGCCGCCGGTCAACTTCACCGCGCGCGAGGCGGCGCTGCTGGTGGCGGTGGGCCGCTGGATCGACAACCTGCGCCTGCTGCCCCTGACCACCACGCTCAACTCGGCGCTCGACAAGGTGCGCGCCGCGCTGCCGACCTCGGGCCAGCGCGACCTCGCCCGGCTCGAAGGCTCGCTGTCGTACGTCGGCGTGCCCGCGCTTCGCCCGGCCGATGGCGTGCGCGAAGCGGTCGAGCAGGCGTGGCTCGACAACCGGCCGCTGTGGATTCGCTACGACGGCGCCCGCGGCATCACCGAGCGGTCGGTGCGCATCGAACAGATTCTCATGGAGCGCACCGAGACCCTGCTCAACTGCCACGACCTCGACAAAGACGAGCCGCGCCAGTTTCGCCTGCACAAGATCGTCGACGCCCGCCTCGACGCCGAGGTCGGCACCGGCTGAGGGCGCGCCCTACGCGGGGCGCCGGGCGACGACGAACGCGGTGTTCTTGTCGGCTCCGACCTCGGGGCGCTGCAGGTCGGCAAAGCCCGCCGCCGTCATGCCCTCGAGGACCTCCTGCGCGCGCAGAAACACCACGTGCGGCGCTTTGCCGAACCAGCGCATCACCGCAATGAGGGGCCGAAACGGAATCCAGGTGTCGTTCAAGCAAACGGTGGACGATACGAACGAGCCGCCGGGGCGGACGACGCGAAACGCCTCGCCGAGCACCGACCGCCACTCGGCCACCAGGTGAAGGATGTTGAAGGCGCACAGGCAGTCGACCGACGCGTCGTCGAGGGCTCGCAGCCCCTCGAGCACGCCGGCCTGCTCGAACGCGACGTTACCGGCACCCGCGTCGGTCGCTTTGCCGCGGGCGATGCGCACCATCTCGCCGGACATGTCGATGCCGCGCACGGCGCCGACGCCGGGGGCGAGCTCGAGGGCAATGGTGCCCGTGCCGCAGCCGATGTCGACGAGGGTCGACTCCGCGTCCACCAGCGATCGAACGATGTCGAGCTTCTTTGCGGTGGAGTCGGGATTGGGCAAGGGCCTGGCCGCGTACTTGTCGGCGATGCCGTCCCAGAACTTGGTGTCGCTTGCTGCCGTCATGGTGCTGCGGGGCCGACTGTAGCGAAACGGCGTCGCCCTGGAGTGGGCATCGCGCGTCCGTCGTCGCCATTCGCGCCGTTTCGCGGCGCGACGCCCCGAGTTGCGCCATCGCGGTACACTGGCGGTGCCCATGCGTTGCGCCGCCTGCACGTTTTCGACCGAGCGCCTCGCCGTGGCCGAGTGGCGCTCGGCATCGCCGCCGTGGACCGAGGACCGGCGCATCGAGGTCGTGTGCGCGCTGCTCACCGAGCCGGTCACGCGAACGCTGCCGCCCCCGTGGCGCGGCTCGTACGACGCGACCCGGGCGCGACAGTGGATCGGCGAACGCGACGCCGAGGGCACGACTCTCGCCGTCGTCGAACGCGCGACGGGCGAGGCCATCGGCCTGGTGATTTTGTTCGAAACCTCGGAACCCGCCGGCGTCGAAGTTCGCCTCGGCTACCTGCTGGCCGAAACAGCCTGGGGCAAAGGCTTTGCCACCGAGCTCGTGCGCGGGCTGGTCGACTGGTGCCGCGGCACCGACGGCATTGCGTCCCTGGCCGGCGGCGTCGAACACGGCAACGTCGCCTCGGCGCGGGTGCTCGAAAAAGCCGGCTTCGAGCTCGCCGACGACCGCGGCGAAGAGCAGCTGTTTCGCGTGGTCCTGAGACCGGGCGCCGGGCAAAGCCCGTGAAGTGCGCTACCTCTGCGCCATGCGATACGTCATCGTCGGTGCGGGTGGGGTCGGCGGCGCCTTTGCCGCGGCGCTGATCGCCGCCAATCAAACCGTGCTGGTCGTGGCCCGCGGCGCCCACGGCCAGGCCATCGAGCGCGACGGCCTCGAGCTTCGCCAGCCGGCGGGCTCGCGCCGGGTCCACCCGCCGGTGGCGCCGTCGGTGACCGATGTCGAGCTCGACGGCCGAGACATCGTCATCGTCGCCGTCAAGTCCCAGGACGCCGAGGAAGTGTTCGACGGTCTGGGGGCGCAGCTTCGCGGGCGCCCGGTCGTGCTCGCGCAAAACGGCGTGCACGGCGAGCGCATCGCCAGCGAGCGCGGGGCCCGCCCCATCGGCGCGATGGTTTGGATTCCCGCGGTGCATCTCGAGCCCGGCGTGGTCGCCGTGCACGCCGACGTTCCGATGGGGGCCGTGCGCCTGGGCGCCTGGCCCCGGGGCGCGGTGGAACCGGTGGCCCGCGACCTCGCGGCGGCGCTCGCGGCCGGCGGCTTCGACGCCGAGGCCGTCGACGACGTCGACCGGTGGAAGTACGGCAAGCTGCTGTCGAACCTGGGCAACGCCATCGACGCCTTTGCGGTTCGCGACGGCGGCGGCCAGCAGCTCTGGCAGCGCGCCGCGCGCGAGGCCGAGCAGGTGTTCGACGCCGCCGGGCTGCCCTACGTGCCGGCCCGGCAGCTCATCGACGACATGAGCCAGCGCGTTGCCAGCGACGACATCGAGGGCGCCCCCCGAGGCGGCGGCTCTTCCTGGCAAAGCGCCACCCGCGGACGCTCATCGGAAGTGCCGTACCTCAACGGCGCGATCAGTCGCCTCGGTCGCGACTGCGGCGTTGCGACTCCCGTCAATGACACTCTCGTCGCCATCGCCGCGGAAGCGCCGCCACCGCGCAGTGTGCCGACCGCGACGATCGCCGAGCGCATCGACGCCTAGTGCCCGGTGCTCTGGATCGAAGCCGTTCGCCTGTGGTACCGAGCGCCATGCAATGGGGACCACGGGGTTCGTGGCTGCGCGCCGCTGTGTGCGCAAGCCTCTGGATGTTCGGTTCAGCATGCTCGGACGACAGCGCGGCGGCGGGCGACGGCGAAACCGACACCGCCGACGACCCGGATGACGGCACGGACGAGCCGACCACGCCGACGGTGGCGGGGGCGTGTTCCTACGAAAGCCCGTTTACCCAGTCGGCCGAGTGTCGCGAGTACGCGGGCGACGGTTGGGTGGTGGATGACGTCGAGGGCGCTTGCGACCAGCTCAACGGCGAGCTCGAAGCCAGCGGGCGTTGTTCCACCGACGGGCTGCTGGGACGGTGCACCCTCGATCAAGGCGCTGAGACCACGGTCGTGGTGTTCGCCTACGGCGAGGCCGACTCGTGCGAGGGGCAGGCGACCGGCTGCGAGGTCTTCGGAGGGGGCGAGTGGAATCCGGAACCGGTCTGCGACGGCAGCGGTGGCGGAGGTGGTGGCGGAGGCGGAGGCGTGTTCATCCAGCCAACCCTCGAGTGCCGAGACCCCGTGGCGGGCGAGCCCGCCGGCAACGGCCCCGACGGGCAGGTGTGCACGTGGCAGTCCATCGCCGGCTGCACCGAGGACGGGCGGAGGTTCAGCGACTACGCTTCCTGCGACGTGGTGCGCTCCCAGCGACCGTACTACCCGGTGCCTCCCGCCGACGGCTACGACGTACCCGACCCGCGCATGCAAGACGCCGAGTATGTCGCCGAGCTAGCCTGGGTGAAGTCGCAGATCGAAGCCTCGGGCTGCGTTTGCTGCCACACCGCCGCGGACACGCCGGACGGCCCGTCCAACTGGTACATCGACGCGCCCGGCAACTGGATCAACACGTTCAAGCCCAGTGGCCTCGCCCTCGGCGCGACGTGGGTCGACAGCGTCGCGCTGGGCGCCTATCCCGCCGAGGACAACAACGGCTTCGATCGCGACATCAGCGGCATTCCCTCCACCGACCCCGAGCGCATGCGGGACTTCTTCATCGGTGAGCTCGCGCACCGTGGATTTCGCCGGGACGACTTCTCGGACACGCCGCCGTTTGGCGGCCCGCTCTACGATCAGATCGTCTATCGGCCCACGGCGTGCGAGGACGGCGAAGGCGTTGCCGGCGACGGGACCATCACCTGGGCGGGCGGCGACGCGCGCTACCTGTACGTGCTGGCAACAGGCGCGGACAACCCCACCGTGCCGCCCAACCTCGATCTTCCCGACGGCACGCTGTGGCGGGTCGACGTCCCGTCCGACGGCGCGCCGGTGACGAGTGAGAGCGTTGTGTACGGGCAGACCCCCGGCGGGCTTTCCCAGCGCTTTCCCGCGAGCGGAGACCCCGCGGCGCTGGTGCCGGGCACCGAGTACTACCTCTACGTGACGCGTGACGTCGGCATTCCGATCACGCGCTGCTTGTTTACGTTCTAGCGGGGATTGACCGCGCCATCTGGGCCGCTGACTAGCGCCGGCCCAGGGTCATCAGGCTGCCGACGTCGTGAATCCACGACCGCTCGGCGCCTGCGGCCGGGTCGAAGGTCTGGGTGAGCCGGGTCTGCTCGACCTCGCCAAAGCCGGCGCGCTCGAACGCCTCTTGCCACTGGGCCTCCGACCACAGGGTCATCGGCGCGCCGGTGTCCTCGGGCCACGAGTGGCTGGCGGCGTTTTCGCCGTAGAAGTCGATGGTCGATACGAAGCGGCCGCCCGGCGCCAACGCCTCGTACACGGCTGCCAGGGCCGCGTCGATGTCGGGCAGGTAGTAAAAGACCTCCATCGAAAAGACGGCGTCGAACGGGCCCGCCACGTCGGGGCTGGGAAAGGCGCCGGCGACGAACCGCGCGTTGCCGGCGTCGGTCTTGCGCTTCGCAAGATCGATCATTTCGGGCGCCAGGTCGAGGCCGTTTGCGTCGACCGACGGATCGACCGCCGCCGCCCAGCGAACCGTGTATCCGTTGCCGCAGCCGATATCGAGGTAGCGCTGGCCCGCCGCCAGCTCGAGCCGGTCGAAGGCGCGCCGCGCCACCGGCGTGTGGCCGCGCTCCATGCCGTCGGCGCGACCGTTTTGGGCCCAGTGGTCGAAGACCGCTTTGACCGTGTCGAGATGCTTGCTCACGGCGCGCGTGTAGCGCGTTTTTGCCCCTCCGGACAAGGGCCGACCGGAGGGGCGGGTGCGTTCGCCTACTCGGCGTACGAATACGTGCCGCGAATCGGGTAGTTGTTGTCGGGGTTGCGAATCCACGCCAGGCCCGACACGAGCTTTTCGAGCTCGGGCCGCACAAACGGATTGTTGGAAATGTCCACCACCTGCAGGGTGCCCTGGTCGTTGACAACGAACACGCCCGGCTCGGCAAACGGGTGGTCCGTCTCCTTTTCCGACCGCGGGTGCGAGATGTACAGGCCCAGCTCCTTCATCTGGTCGATGGTCAGGCCGTAGAACAGCGGAAAGCTGACCTCGAGCTTTTCCAGGTGGCTCTGCAGCTGCTCGCGGCTGTCGCCCGACACCGCGACCACGCTCACGCCGATGTCGCGCAGGGCCTGCACGTGCGATTCGAGCAGGTTCAGGTAGCGAGTGCACATCGGGCAGTGCCGGCCGCGGTACACCACCACCATGTGCCAGTCGGCATCGCCGGTGGGCTTGCTGATGTCGGCCTCGGGGCCGTCGAGCTGCTGGACCAAAAGAGTGGGAAACGGGCTCGCCGCTTCGAGCTTGTTGGTGTGGGTCGCCATGGGAGGCAAGTTGGCGACGAGAGGTTACTGTTGTCAACCAGTATACTTTTGGTAACCTTGTGCGCGTGCGAGCGAGAGTGGAGCGTGACGGCCGCGGCCGCAAAAAAGTCGTCGAGAGCTGCGACGAGCCCTGCGCCATCGAAAAGGGCATGCGCATCCTCGGCGGCAAGTGGACGGGGTCGATCCTGTGGCACCTCAAGGACGAGCCCGTGCGCTTTAACGACCTCGCGCGCATGATCGGCGGCGCCAGCAAGAAGATGGTGAGCGAGCGCCTGCGCCACCTCGAAGACCACGGGCTGGTCCGGCGCGACGTGCTCGACACCTCGCCGCCCGGAGTGGCGTACGGCATTACCCGGCGGGGCAGGGCGGCTCTGCGCTGTCTCGACGAGCTGCGCCGCTGGTCCGAAGCGGCCCTCGACTGATCTTGGCAGGGGCGTCGTGGCCGCCGGGCTCCGGGCCGGCGCGCGGTGGCGAGATCAAACTCCTCGCCTCGCTGACGGCTCCTTGAGACTAAGTGCATGCCGATAGCTTGTAAACCGATTTTCTGTGGTCAGAATGGAGAGCTCCTCGTCACCAAGGATCGGCATTGAGCGAGCACATCGGAATCGACTTCGGAACCACCAACAGCGCTATCGCCAGCGCCAACAGCGACCGTTCGACCAGCCTGGTCCCGCTGGTCACCCCCGGCGGCAACACCCTCGAGTCGTGGCGCTCGATCCTCTTTTTCGAAATCGACGGGCCCCAGCCCGGCCTTTCGTGCGCCACCGGCGGCGACGCCATCGAGCGCTACCTCGACAGCGGCGGCGACGGCCGTCTCATTCAGTCGATCAAGTCGCACCTGGCGAGCGCGTCGTTCAAGAAGACGCAAATCTTCAACCGGCCCTGGAAGCTCGAAGACCTCGTCGGTCGCTTCTTGCGGTCGCTGCGCGAAGCCGCCACCGGCGAGCTCGGCAATCGCGCCGTGGTTGGGCGCCCGGTGCGCTACTGGGGCGCCGAAACCGACGAGGACGATGAGCGCGCCATCGAGCGCATGCGCGCCGCCCTGGACATCGCCGGCTTTGGCCAGGTCGAGTTCGTGTTCGAGCCCGTGGCCGCGGCCTTTCACTACGCCCAGCGCCTGTCGGCTCCCGAGCTGGTGCTGGTTGCCGACTTCGGCGGCGGCACCAGCGACTTTTCGCTCATTCGCGTCGGCCCCGACACCGACCCGGCCGACCCCAACGCCATCCTCGCCAACGGCGGCATTGGCATCGGCGGCGACACCTTCGACGGCGCCATTGTCGACCACGTGGTCTCGCCCTTGCTCGGCAAAGGCAGCAGCTACAAAGACGAGTTTGGCGCCGCCATGCCCGCGCCGCCGTGGCTGTACGGCATGCTTCGGCGCTGGCACCAGCTGTCGTTTCTCAAGTCGGGCGAAAACATGCGCCTGCTCGCAAAGATCGAGCGCGGCTCCGAGCGCCCCGAGCAAATCGCCGCGCTCATCGAAATCGTCGAAGACGACCTCGGCTTCGACCTGCACCGGTCTGTCGAGCAAGCCAAGATCGACCTGTCGTCGGCCGACAGCGCCGACTTTCGCTTTGCCACCGCCGACCTCGCCGAGTCCATCGCCCTCGCCAGCTTCGACGACTGGATCCAGCCCCCCATCGAAACCATCGAAGCCATCGTCGACCAGGTGCTCGAAGCCGGCGGCACGGAAGCCGGCGCCGTCGACCGGGTGTTCGCCACCGGCGGCACGTCCTTCGTGCCCCGCGTGCGCGCCTCCCTCGAGCGACGCTTCGGCGCCGAGCGCATCGTGTCCGGCGGCGAGCTCATTTCGGTCGCCTCGGGCCTGGCCGCCTGTGCCGCGCGGCTGTTGCGCTAGCGCCAGTGCACGGCGGTGCCCAGGTGCAGGCCAATCTGGTGAAACACGCTCGACTCGGACCGGGCGTCGGCCAACGTCAGGCCGGCGCCGTCGGTCACGTCGAAGACCAGCGTGTCCGTGTCGGCAAAGCCAACCGCGTACATCAGGCCGATCGAAGACGATAGCGTCACGGCGCTGTCGTCCTCTGTCGTGGCCAGCTCGAGCAGGTTGTCCAGCACCACGCCGGCCGTGGCGCCGTAGAAGTCGACGTCGCTGCCCAGCTGGACCCGCGTCTCGGGGCTCGAAAAGCGCGTGAACAGTCCCGCGCCCACCGTCACGTCGGGCGTCGCCTGCAGCATCGCGCCCGCGCGCACGTTCACCGTCACGTCCAGCTGCGGTGCCAGAGAAAAGCCCCGGCCCTCGATCGAATCCGTCAGGGGCTCGCGGCCGCTCACGATCTCGACATCCAGGTTGGCCACCGCGTTGCCGAAGCGCACCGCCGCGCCGAAGGCGCCCCGGGCCGGCTCGTCGGTGACAATGCCGGCGGCGCTCTCGAAAAAGCGGCTGTTGCGAAACACGCTCACGTCGTCGCCGGTTTGCAGGACCTGCTCGAAGTCGTTGTTGAAATTGCCCAGCCGAAACGACGGCGAGCGAAACGCCGCCCCCACGGTCACCGCCGGATGCACGTCCCACTGAATGCCGACCCGGCCCAGGATTGCCAAAAAGCGCAGCTCGCTGCGCAGGGCGTTCGACTCCAGAAACGGGGTTTGGCCCGGGCGCACCACCGCGCCCGTAAACGTGCGTAGCTCGCGGCTGTCGCCGTACAGCACCGAGCCCGACGCGCCGATGCGCAGGCGGTCGTTGATGCGATACGAAAGCCCCAGCGACGGCGCGTAGACGTACTTCACGGCGCTCACGTCCAGGGCCACCTCGGCGCCATCCAGCCCCGCGGTGTCGTTGTCCAGGCTCACCCCCGTGCCCGACACCACGTCCAGGCGACTCGTTTCGTTGTCCGCCTCGGGCACGAACAGCCCCACGCTCAACCGCCAATCCCGGTGCAGGCGAAACACGTAGCCCAGCGCTGTGGGCGCCGATGACACGCTAAAGCTCTTCGAATCCGCTGACGCCTCGCTGTCGCCATCCACCACCGTGACCAGATTCGGCACCGGTCGATAGCGGGCCAAAAAGCCCGACGCCGAGAAATCCAGCCGGCGCGTCGATGCCCGCGCCAGGCCAGCCGGGTTGTAGAACGTGGCGCTCGAGTCGCTCACCGTCGCCGTCACCGCGCCCGCCTTCAGGGCCGCCTCGTCGCCCAAAAAGAACGTCTGCGCCCGCGCCGCCGCCGGATCGCCAACGACAAGCCACCCAAGCGCGCACGCCACCCACCGAAGACGCAAAACCGGCATCCAGCCTCCCCCGGTTCACTCTATCCGAGAAACCGCGACCGCGAACCCGGGCGGACGCGACAACCCGCGCCCGCGGCTCGCGCGAAGTGGTGCTGCCGACGCTAGCGGCTCAGTCGCCGCTGCTCCGCCACCGCGTGGCGAATGCGATCCCGCATCGCCTGCACCCCGGCCACGCCGCGGCCCGTCTGTTCCAACAGCCGGGCCAGCCGCGCCCAAAGCCGGTCGGCCTCGCCGCGAATCTCATCCGCGTCAGCCCCGGCCGACGTCGCTCGCGCGCGACCCAGCAAGCCAACGATGTCGTCGAACAACTGCTGCTCCAGAGGCTTCGCCAGGTCAGCGGGAATCGATCCCAGCTCCAGCCCGGCCATCGGCTCGCGCTGCCCCTGGCCGCGCGCGTTCACCTGGCGTTCCCATCCGCCCATGCGCGGCAGTGTAACGGAACCCGCGCCCAAAGCCGACACGTCGTTTCTCCCCCCCACCGAACCAGAACTCACGCCGGCCCCGCATCCTCGCACTGCCCCGCCGCCGCTTTCCGCTGAACCCCCATCGCCGCTGTCCCCCGCGCGCCGCGCAAACCCCGCCACGCCATCGCAAACCGCCAGAACGACAACTCGGCATCGCCGGCGCCACACCCGGCCCAAACAGCCCAACCGCCCAATCGACCGCGCGCTCCAACCGCGTCACTACCCCAAAACAAGCGACCCAAAACCGGAACACCAACCCCACCGCGAGACTTTGCATTTCACCCGCGAACGCCAAATCACACCAACTCGCCGTCCACATCATCGCCCAACCGTCCCCTCACCGCGCCAGCACCGGCACTGGATGCCCACGATCGCCGCCCCGCGCCGGCCGGCGCCGGCGGCCAGCGTTTTCGCCACGCCGCACCGGCCGTCGCCGGCGGCCAGCGTTGCCACGCTGCGTCCGGTGCGCGCACCGAGTGCTCCCCGCGAGACCGCCCATTCGTCAAGACCACTGCCGCGACCGCAACCCCGACGCACCCCACCATCGCGACCGTCCCCGCGCCGAGCAAGGAAACCGTCACAACGACTCGGCGTCCACCTCAAAGCACGGCACCACGGTACCGCCGCCGGTCAAAGCCCGCGCCACCACGCCGCTCGGTAACGCGGCCGCCGGTCGCAGCCGGCGCCACCAGGCCTTCGGCAACGCCGCCGCCGGCGCGACGCGGGGCCGCCCATCAAAGGGCGCGCCACGCGGCCACTCGGCAATGCCGCCACTCCACCCGGCTGCTCGGCCCCGCCGCCGCCCCCTCAGCGCTCCCTCGGCGCTCAAAAACCGCTCGCGTCGCCGCCGCCGCCCCGTCAGCCCGCACCACACCTTGCAGTCCCCAAAGCGCCCGATGCAAACTGCCCGACGGAAGTGCTTCCTCGACTGGTGCGGGGCCCGGCCTTCAAAGCCGGTGGTGCTCGTCGAAAGACGCGGCACGGCGGGTTCGATTCCCGTGCACTTCCGCTACTTTATTAACTGTTTGTCGCTCGCTCTTCGACTTGTTGCCCACCTGTAGCCCAACTCGACTCGATGCGGGGGCGGGTTCATCGAGTTTGGCGACGGCTGCGCGAGTCGCGCCTGGCGCAAGGCGCGCGTAGCGAGGCGTCATCTGCAACACGCGATGAACCATCAACTCCTGCACCTCCTTTAGATGGCCCCGCGCATCACCTGGTGGGATGCGTGCCGCAGGGAGTGCCAGCCAAGCCTTCGCACCCCTGCGCGACGACAAGTGCGGTACAGCCCGTGGCGCCAGGTGCCTTGCCGCCTTGGAGGGCTGCTGGAGTTGATATTCAATCCGGGGCGCCAAGACGCTGAATTTGCGCCACACGCCGGACGAACATTCACACGATTCTCTCGTCATACCAACGGGGTACGCTGTGATCGAGTGCCTGATTCTGACCAGCATCGCCCCTCGCCATGAAGATCCTAAAGATCGACTTTGAACACTGCTATGGCATCAAGAAGCTGCGAACGGAGTTCGACTTTACCAAGTGTGGCGCCTTCGCGATCTACGCACCGAACGGTGTGATGAAGTCCTGTTTCGCTGAGACATTCAAGGACATCGCAACAGGCGCGCAGTCGCGTGACCGGGTATTCCCGAGCCGAACCACCCGTCGAAGTGTTGTAGACGAGTCGGGGCAGGAGCTACCCGCATCGGCGGTACTGGTACTACCCCCCTACGATGAAGTATTTGGCAACTCCGACAAGACCGCAACCTTGCTCGTGGACTCTGGACTGCGTACGGAGTACGAGAAGTTGTTCTCCGAAGTGGAGAAATCCAAAGACGCCTTTTTGAAGGCGATGAAGCGGCAATCGAAATCGAAACGTGAACTCTCCACCGAAATTTCGAGAGCGTTTACGAAATCCGATGATGAATTCTCCCGTGCACTCATTCGTGTGAAAAAGGAGGTTGAGGAACTACCGGAGCCGCAGTTCGCGGAGGTTCCCTACGATCTCATTGCAGACGAGAAGGTTGCGAAGTTTCTGGAGACAGGCGACGTCAAAGCACTACTCAGGAATTACATCGATCAGTACAACGCACTCCTGGAGCAATCAAAGTATTTCCGAAAGGGTACGTTCGACTACTACAACGCTTCGACAATCGCCAAGGCACTGACAAAGAACGGGTTCTTCAAGGCAAATCACTCTGTCACGCTCAATGCAGAGAGCAAGGTCGAGGTCACGAACGCCGAACAGTTGGCGGAAGTCATCGCGCAGGAAAAAGCGGCCATCCTTCAAGACGCAGAACTCAAGAAACGTTTCGACGAGATGGAGAAGCGGATCACGAAGAACGAGATGCTTCGTGATTTTCAGGAGTTCATCGCTGACCACGAGGAAGTCCTCGCCCTCATGGGAAACCTCGACAAACTGAAGGAAGATGTCTGGAAGTCCTACTTCAAACAGCACGAAGGCCTGTATCTCGACCTGATCGAGAAGTACGTAGCTGCCGAAATCCGTGCCAAGGAGATTGAGGCCGAAGCCGCACGGCAAAGGACGCAATGGGAGGACGTTGTTGAAATCTTCAACCAGCGGTTCTTCGTCCCCTTCAAGCTGGAAGTAAAGAATCGCGTCCCTGTAATGCTTGGCCGTGCCTCAGTGCCGGCGCTTGGTTTCGTGTTTCACGAGGGCAGCGAACAAGCGAGCATCGAGAGGTCCGACCTACTGAAGGTCCTGAGCACCGGCGAGAAAAAGGCGTTGTACATCCTCAACGTCATCTTCGAGGTTGAGGTGCGCCGGCAAGCAAATGAAGAGACTGTCTTCGTTGTGGACGACATCGCCGACTCGTTCGACTACAAGAACAAGTACGCGATCATTCAGTACCTAAGAGAGATTTCAGACGAACCCTGTTTTCGTCAGATCATTCTGACGCACAACTTCGACTTTTTTCGCACAGTAGAGAGCCGATTCGTCCGCTACTCGCACTGCAAGATGGTCGAACGCTCGTCGGAAGGACTTTCCATCGTCCCCGCAGCGGGAATTCGTAACGTCTTCGTGAACGACTGGAAACAGGGCTTCTTCACCGACGCGAAGAAGCGCATTGCGTCGATTTCCTTCATGCGGAACCTCATCGAGTATACGAAGGGGGAAGACGACCCAGACTTCGACACGCTTACGAGTCTCCTGCATTGGAAGGATGGCTCGGCGAAGATCACCCATCGCGACCTTGACGCGATTTACGGCAGAGTGTTCGGACAGACTATGGACGCTTGGGCCACACTCGACGAGCCGGTCATTGACACTGTTCTGGATGAAGCGGCGAAGTGTCTGAAGCTGCCGGAGGGCGCGAACCTGGAGAGCAAGATCGTGCTTGCCATCTCGATTCGCTTACTCGCCGAGAAGCACATGATCGCAGAGATCGCGGACGATGTCTTCGTCCAGGGCATTACGGCGAATCAATCCTCCAAGCTGCTGCGCAAATACAAGTCACTGGCCACGGCGCAACGTGAGTCGGTGCGCATTCTCGATGAAGTAACGCTGATGACGCCCGAGAACATCCACCTCAACTCCTTCATGTACGAGCCAATCATCGACATGTCAGACGCACACCTTCGGGAGCTGCTTACCAAGGTGCAGGCACTGAAGTAGCGGGGACATCCCGACGTAGCCCACTGGTAGCCCAACTCCATGCGATGCCCAAGAACGCATGAAACGAGATGGGACAGCACTCGAAGACAACGCAGCGAGAAGACTGTAAGGACGCGAAACGCTGCTTGTTAACATTGGAAAGGCCGGTAGTTCGATTCCCGTGCACTTCCGCTCCTACTATCGGCGACGGCGAGGCTTCTCGCGGCTGAGTGCCGCTGTAGCCCACGGGTAGCCCAGGCCGGTCCCACTCGCGCCGGTGCCGCGCCGCGTAAACGACGCCCGACTCAATCTCTCGCTCGACACGGAACGGCTCGACGGACTTGTTGAAGCCTGGGTACCCGTATTGATGACGTGTGCTCGAGTTCGTTGCAGACTAGGTTGCAGGCGACCTCACCGCCTGCGACGGGACCTAGCTAGGCGACAAGCCCCAAAGCCCGGATGCTAGTGGAACGCCCAGAGCCCCACGCTTCGTATTCCTTGCGGGCGCTGCAGGGCGCTATCTGTCCTGGTCGGCGGTCACGTCCGCGATCCTCGCCCGCCAGTCGCTGACGGCGGGCGCGAGCACACCTAGATCGAACTCTGCCGCTTTCAGATCGGCGGCGGCCTTGTCGGCAAAGGCCCGGGCAGCAGCTCGTCGTCCTTGCCGCCACAGGGTCCTCGAAAGTCCAAACTGTGCCCGCGCGCGCCCCCCCGGTGCCGCGTTCCGCTCGTCTTGAATCGCCAATGCGCGATCAAAGGCCTCTTTTGCCTCGCTGAGCTTGCCCTGCAGGAGAAACGCGTCTCCGCGAAGCGTCCAAATCTGCGCGAGATGAGGATTTGGTCCTGCCAACGCCCGGGCAAAAACCGACTCCGCCCGGCCGAGCTGCATGTGGGCTTGTTCGGCCTCACCCAACCCAACGAGCGCCTCCCCCCAAGAGACACACGCCCACCCCACATCGACGTGGAATGCTTCGCCGCCGCGTTCGCGCAGGGCGACAACTCTGGTCGCGTACTCAGCGGCCTCAGCATAGTCGCCAACGTAGAGGTAGGCGATCGCGAGATTGAGGTACGGTGGCACCAGTTTCGGTGTGTTCTCGCCGTACGCCGCTTGCTCGTCCTCAGCGATCCTGCGCCAAATTTCAATGGCGCGCGCTCGGTTCCCCCGATAGGAGTGCACAACGGCCAGGTTGTTCCCGAGAGCCGCTCGAAAATGCCCCGAGCCAGAGCCGATCTGCTCGAGCACCCGACCCGACTCGAGAAAGAGCTGCTCGGCTTCGTCCAGACGCCCCGAATAAATCAGCGTGTTCCCGAGAGTGCTGAGGGTCTGAAAGAGCTCATAGGGGCGCTTGTTCTGGTGTTTCCGTTGCTCGGCGAGGGCCAAGCGAAGGTGTTGCTCCGACTCGGCCAGCCGGTCTGCCAGCTGCAACGCGACCCCGAGGTTGCTGTGCAATCGGCTGCGCAGGGCCGGCGAGTCGCCGGCCCGATGCACCATCGAGGTAGCGACGCGGCCGAGTCGAACCGCCTCGTCGTGAAGGCCTTGGATATCTCCTACGACGTACAGAAGCTCGATCAAAGCCCGAGCCATCATTCCGTCGTCACCTGCGCGCGCCGCGCTCTCTACGGCTGAATAGAGCGCGTTTGCCGCTCCCTTGCCGTTCAACGCCGCCTTGTCGACCAGGGCTTTGGCGAACATTGCTTCAGCTGTTAGGCGCGGATGGCCAAAGGCTTTGGCGGCCTCGACCGCGCGTTGGGCTTCCTCCTCGGCCTGAGCTTCACGCCCGAGCGCTATCAACACCTCGGTTTCGTCGATCAGCTCGAGGACACGCCGGGCGCCGGGCGTGTCGGGCAACGGGGTCCCCTCCATGAGTGCCTCCGCGCTGCATTCCTGGTCGTCGACCAATCGCTCCAGCTGGTTCGCGGCAGCATCGACGATGTCCACGGTGGGATCCCCTGTCCATGCGGCAATGATCTTGTCGACCCGCCGCAACTGCCGCCGATAGCACAGCATTCTCCGGTCGAGCATCTCCGGAGATTGCCCGCCGCGCGCAGAGGCCATGCAGGCGGCGACGTGGCCCTCGGTCAATACGCGGGCCCGTTCCTCCATGTTGCGTCGCAACTGGACAACAATCTGCTCAGCTCGCGGATGCCCAGAGGCCAAGAACGACTCGCCAAGCGCGGCGGAAACCCGAGGGTTCCACACTTCACCCACGGGCGCCGCCACGTCACGGCACAGCAATTCGTCGCCACTGTCCGCCTGGGGCCACCCGTAGAGAGCGCCACCTAGCACGCCCCCCGCCAACAGCAAAGCCATCGGCCAGCGCACGCGCCGGCTGGGCACAAGTGCGTCGAGCAACTCCGTCATCGAGGCGAACCGCTTGTCGGGCTCGAACGAGACGCCTTGACGCAGCACGCGCTGTATGGGCGCCGGCACCCGCCGCGAGGCAAACTCGAGCGACACTGACTGGTCGTCGCGTCGCTTGGGGCGAACGCCGGTGAGCGCTTCATAGAGCGAGACACAGAACGCAAACTGATCGGCGCGAGCGTCAACGTTCGCCCGCAACACCTGCTCGGGCGCCATGTACGCCGGCGTGCCCATCAGGGCACCGGTACGCGTCATCCTGTCCGCGAGTGGAGATGCCAACTCATCCGGGTCCGGCGACGACGTGCCCTCGTAGCTATCGACGATGCGTGCGAGGCCGAAATCGGCGACCCGCACGGTGCCGTCGTCGTCGAGCAACACGTTCGCCGGCTTGAAGTCGCGATGGACCATGCCTTCGGCGTGGGCGGCGACAAGGCCGGCCGCCGCCTGGCGAAACTTGTGCAGCACGTCCTCCGTGCTGCGCGCCTCGGCCCGCATCCAGTCGGCGAGCGTGCCGCCGCGAACGAGCTCCATCGCGATGTACGGCTCGCCATCGTGCTCGCCGACATCGTACACGGTTACGACGTTGGCATGACGAAGGCGCGCGATCGCCTGCGCCTCACGCTGAAAGCGCCGCCGCCGCGACTCACTGTCGGTCCTGCTGTGAAGTAGCTTGAGCGCCACCGCGCGATCGAGGTCCGGATCGTAGGCCTTGAAAACGACCCCCATTCCGCCGGCTCCCAGCTGGTCGAGCAACACATAGCGGCCGACGTGCGCACCAGAGGACAACGAAGGAGGTGGCGGAGGCCGGGACGTCGATCGAGGCGCCGCGCCCGGCGATTGGGTCTCGTCCGGCGCCGTCAGCGTACCTTTCGCGGGTGGCTCGTTTCCGTCCTGCATCAGCGAAGCTCCCAGGGCTCATCCTGCCGCGGGCGGGCCTTCGTCCCTAATCGCAAGAGATTCCAGGCCGGCACTCAGGTCGTGCAGCCCGTCGATGGTCTCGGCGGCGATGTCTAGCCCTCCTGCGAGGTCCTCGCGGCCAAGTCGCTCAACTTTAGCCTTGGCAGCCACACTGTTGTTTTGAGCCGTCATCCTCTCTGCCGCGCAATCTACAGACTGACTCCCGTGACTAACCACGTACGTTTCCTCAACACTAGCCGGCGTACCGTCGCAGGGCGCCCGGGATGTCTCGCAAGCTCTTCCACGACGGGTCTGCGCTCACCTCGAACTCGATGGAGTACTCTGGGTGGCGCTCTATCCAACGCTCGACGACATCGACAGCAGGGCTGGAAGGGAGGACTTGTAGCCGAATTGTTCGCTTGCCGTGGCCAGTGACGTGCCCGAAGAAGACGGCGTTGCTGCCCAACTCCTCGAGGAGCTCGTCTTCGATTTCGGCCAGCGACTCTAGTTCTGCCCCGTCGCAAAGCCCCCGGGCATCGGCACTAGGAACGTCCGCGACAATCTCGACGTGATGGTCAAAGAGCAGATGGTCCAGCCGTTTGAGCCCAGCGCGCCAGGTTGCGAGCAGCACGCGCCCCGAGGTCTTGTCGGTCATCTCGACAAGCGCCAATGAGTCCAGGTCGGCTTCCGCCGCGAACGAGTCGATGTAGTCGCGAACCTCGGGGCCGCTCAGCGCGCCTTCTGGCGCCGTGATCACGGTTTCGACACTACCGATCCAACGCTCGACGTCATCCTCGCCCACCAAATCATCGAGGAGGAGAAACGTGACGGAAGCCGCGCGGTCCTCGCCAACAGCTGCAAACGAGGGATGGAACACGGTGAGATCCACGGTCATTTGGAGGTCGTTGGGCGCAACCGCAATTGCCACGTCCCCGTAGTCGACCTCAAGCCCGTCGCCGTACCGAATGGCACCGACAGGATCACCCGCTGCGCGCCGACGCGCCGGATAGTACTCCCAATGCTCCGACGCCTTCGGCGCACGCGCGACGATTCGTTCAGTCGTCACTCGCAGCACGGAGTCGCCCTCGCTCGAGATCGCGAGGTGATGCTTGCTACTCCGACCGGGGCCCGTCTCCCACGCCAGCTCCGGGTGCACAGCGGCCAATCGCTCACTTACTTCGTCAGACCATTCGCTCGCTCTCTGCGCATCGACGTCTCGCGAGAACTGCTCGGCGATGCTCTCCCACCACGCCCAGAACTCCGCAACCCGCTCCTCGAAAGTGGCAGGCTCATCCCTTCCCTTGAACAACTTCTTGAATCGATCACCGATGCCCATGAGCCTATTCCTCTAGGATCTCCAGAAGCGCCACCACGGACGCTTGTGTTGGGCCACGCCCCCCACCTCCACGGAAGAGACCACCTGCACTCCGCCACACAGAGGACAGAAGGCGGAAAAGGACTCCATGGTCGCGCCCTCAGGAAGCCCGGAGAAGGTCGCTGCAATGAGGTCGCTGGGAGCGTCGAACAGCTCATCGAAGCCACAATCGGTGCACGGAGCTATGCTCCAGTTTGCTCGTTCGCGCTGATATTTGTCGGTGACCATGAACGGATGCTCCGCGCTCTTGGTCGTCTTGAAGCGAAACCGCTGGCCTTTAGAAAGGCTCGGCAACTGGTGGGGCGCATTCAGAGATACGGCCTCGTATGCTCCTTGATGCGCGCCCACCACGCGGGCCCAAATCAATTCGGGCTGAGTCTCTGAACACCGAGGTCCGCCCTCATGCACGATCACCTGCAGATCGTCAGGGTGCTCTGGGTGAAACTGACCGGCCAGCAGCGGATCTTTACGCCAAGGCTGCACCGACCAAGGCTACACCGGCACACGTAGCCAGTTCGCCACGCAGGAGCCCGTTGTGGGCCATCTTTTCGCTGTGCGATGCGTCAGTTTGGGAGAAACCGGCCAATACGCTGTCGGTATGCCAGTCGTTCCCCTTGAGCATCTTCCCCGCGCGCTCCTAGCCGGAGCGGCCGGAGACTGCATCGGCGCGCCCTTTGAAGGGCTCGCCACGGCGCCCCAGTTCGATCCGAGCGCTCACGACTGGCGCGTGTCTGACGACACGATTCTGAGCTTGGCAACGCTGCGGTCGATACGAGCGACGGGGGAGCCACTCCCCGACTCGATCGCCGATGAGTTTGCGACCGTCTTTCGAGCCGGCCGGATTCCAGGCGTTGGAGCGAGCACTCTGAAGGCGCTGCGAGACTTGGCATCCGGTACTCATTGGGCTCTGGCCGGGCGGAAAGGCGAGCGAGCGGCTGGCAATGGGGCAGCTATGCGCGTCGCGCCACTCGCCTTCTACCTCGACGCGGATGAGCCCGCGGATCGACGCGCGCTGCGAGACATCTGCCGCATCACGCATCACAACGACGAGGCCTACGTTGGCGCGCTCGCCATCGTGAAGACAATGCAAATCACCGGCTTCAGCTCGGTCGCCAATGGACTACGCGCCGTGCTTGAGTGCTTGCCCGACACTCGGGTGCGAGACGTTCTTGCGGGACTGACCAGCAGCGAGGCGCTTTCGCCTGCCGAAGCTGCGAGCGTCACAGGCACTGGAGGTTTCGCAGCCGAATCGGTGCCCCTCGCCATCTACGTGGCGCTTTCCAGCGCCGACCTAGGGGCGGGGTTAGTAACCGCTGTGCGTCAGGGCGGAGACACCGACACCGTGGCATCGATGGTGGGCCACGTTATGGGCGCGTGGGGTCACGAGCTCCCCGCTTCCTGGCGAGCTCTGCTTCCCGCGGAGGTCCTGGCCGAGGTGCGGCGATGAGAGAAAGCACCAACTCCTCGGCCTTGGCCGGCGACGGAGTCCCCGGCAACTCCCCGGCCCCGCCGGCTGTGGCGCCCGGCGAGCTATGGCCCCTCCGAGCCATCCCAGAAGCACTTCGTGCACCGTCCGGCCATGAACTCGTGGCGGCAGCCCGGCCCGCGCAAGTAACGACACGCGAACTCCGGACAAAGGCCGTCGCGAACCATGTCGGAAAAGACCAAACTCGCGCAAGCTTCGCAACTGCTCCAGGGACGCAACGAGTACCGCGGGTCGACTTCGCCATCGTGGTCGGTGAACCACCAGGTCGTTGACCGGACAAATGACGCTAGGCTGGAGTCTGCGAGCAAGCCTTTGAAGCGCCGGGTCGGTCTGCGAGGAGTGCCCTGGTCTAACTCGCCGAGGTAGAAGCGATGGCCCGTGATGGCGTCGAACGCCGGCGACAGCCGAAGCACGAGCACGAATGCGACACACCAAGGGGCTTCCAGCAGATCGCACCGCCCGGCAAGCTCGACCGTGGGCGCATGCGGCAGCCCTATGTCTACCGACACGCCATCAAGCCCCGGAGGACCGACGCCCCAGCCCCGCAACCATTCGTAGGCCGAGTGCCCGACCTCGAGGAGATCAAGCGGGTCATCGCGCATACCAGGCTTGAGCGCGTCGCAGAGACTGGTTACATACTTTGAATCGATAGAGTCGGTGAGGCCCGCAGGCTACCAACCGTTGGTCGTGTCGTCGAGAACAGTCACCTTGCCACCGAGAAAACGCGGTGAAGACAGTCAGCTATGGCTTCGCTTCGATTCGTCTGGGTTCACCCGATGGCCGCAGCGATGGCGTCCGCTGCCGCGTCGACCGCGTCGGCTGTGAGACTGGTTCGCGCTTCGAAGGGAATGGATCGCCACAAACGCCGGAGCGAGCGCCCCTTGTTCTTGCCTCGGGCGCGCTGACGCAACTGCCAGGCATAGGTCCATATGGAGACCGCGGGCTCGAGTCGCTTTGACTTCACGAGGCGTCGAACCGCGTCGTTGCTCGGGTTGTGGCCACGGTCTCGCAGCAGGCGCCGTACAGCGGCCTGCTTGGTCTGGCGAGTCCCTTGTCCCGAGCCGCGCCCGCCACCGACCACGAAGTTTGCATCAAGGAGTTCGCCGTCCCACTCAAAGGTATCGATGCGAAACGAGACCTGGAAGAACGACCAGAACAGGTTGGCGAACCACTCGAATTCATCGTGGGGCGGGCGAAACGCGAGGGGCACTGTCGACAAGTTCGTCTGCAGCCACAAGGCGCACTCGTGCTTGCTGGTGATCGCCGCGAGACTTCGCAGCTGCACCCGGTCCGGGAGGCGTTTGCCTTCGTCGGCCAAATGCATCAAGAGTCCGTACGCCTGACTGTGAAGTCTGAGGGCGGTCGCCACGTCTGGTTGGTCCATGAGAGCCGATAAGAGCAGTCGCCGTGCCAGCCGAAAGCCCTTGTTCTTGCGAGGGCCACCACGACAGCGGAGCGCCCGTGCGGATAGGGAGCTATGGGATTGGATAGATCTATTGATGTCCCGGCGTTGGCGAAGACCGACCTGGAACAGACCAAACGGAAAGGCCCGAGACAATCGCTCCTTGCACGGCGGCGAGTCTTTCCCGTAGGCCAGTAGGGGGGGAGAGCCCGAGTCGGTCAGAAAGCCGCTTCCAAAACAGAGAGGCAAGATGAAGTTCTTCACGATGAACTGGTGGTCTGGGGGGCAGGATTGGCGACAGCGATCGGCCGACCCCGGCGCGTCCTACACAAGGCACGTAGAGGCTCTCGCCGGCCGCCTGCCGCCGAGCTTTGCTCAGCTGAACTCAGAGATATCGCTTCACGATGCTCGAATGCTCACGATGGCCTTCGACGTGAGCCGAGGCGCGATCTCCATGTCGCTGGCGGGGCTTGACGAAAGCGGAGGGGCGCGTCGGTTCGAGATCGAGTATCAAGGGGTCAGTAGATTCGTCTCGACGGCCGACCCTGACACGGGATTGCCCGGCCCTCACGGCTATGGCGACCTTGGGTACGATGAGACCGACGTAGACGACGCTGGCCTACTGGTCCACCGCATTCTGTTTTCAAGCGGCATCGAGTTCGAGGTCACGTTCGAGAAATTTTCGATCGAGTGGTTCGATGAGGGCCGATGAGACGGCAGCCGGTCTTTCCCGCGCCGGCGCGCGTGGAAAAACCTCGCCTCCATGAGGCCGGCCCAAAACGGACTAAGGACCCGTGCCCGCCTCGCGCCCGAGGAGCGGAGGCTTCGCTATAGTCGCTGCATGAATCACACACGCCGCTTCGCGGGTGCTTTGGCTGTCACGGTCTTTGTCGCACCTATTCTGGGCTGCGCGTCGAACTCGACCATCGAGGCGGCTGCGACAACGACGCCGGCGCAGGGGGCGGCGCCGCCCGCTGGCGCTGGCGAGGACGCATCCCCTGCGAGCCCCGACTTTGACCGGCTGCGGCCCGACGATACCGAAGGCGTTCTCGCGGCGCTGGAGGCAAACCCTGGCGACCCCGCTGCGTTGGCGTCGGCTGCTCAGGCGTTCTCGACAGCGGACGCGGCGGGAATGGCGCTGTTGTGGAGCTTGATGTACGGAGCCAGTGGCGGCGATTCGGCGTCGGCGGGCGACACCGCGCGGGCGATTGCCACCGTGTTTCAGACACGGATTACGATGCAGGTGCAGGAAGATGGCAACACCGCCGTTTCGATCAGGCTCGCCCCGGGGGCTCCGACGGCGGTTGTCCAGGAGGACGGCAGGGCGGTGATTCCGGTTGCCCATGCGCTAGAGACGGAACTCGTGCCGATTCTCGGCGCCGTCATCGGAGAGAAAGGGGATGCGCCGTGGTCGCTCGTTCCGATCACCGCGACGCTTGCCGCTCACGTGCAGTACCCGACCTCTGGCCCGACCGCGCTCGAGGATGAGGTCGAGGTGTACGGGTGGCTGAAACGGCTCGAGGCAGCCGGGCATCTCGAGGCGTTCCTGGTTGACCTGGCGGGACCGGCGTTTCCCGATGAGTACAGCGCCTACACCGAAGAGAATCGCAAAAGCCTCGACGATGCGCGCGCCTACGTCCGCGACAACCCGTTTCGCCCGACACGGGCTGTGTTGCCCGACGACTTCGTCACCCTCGCCCAATAAGGGAGCAGAGGGGCGATGGCGAAAGCTTCGCCCGCCTCGCTCGCGGGGACCTTCGACACATCAGCCTCGTTCGCTCTGAAGAGATGTGGCGAGATGCCAGGAAGGCGCGCACGCTGCTCGAAGCAGCGTCAGTTTGGCATCGTCACGACACCGGTCGGCTCGTATCCGCGCGATTCCTCGGCTGGGCCCGTGGCACGGAGCTTGCGAACGCGTGGCCTGCGGGAACCGAGCCCGGCAGCGTCCCCGCCTCTTCGGGCACGCTTAGCGAGAGCCACTCTCACGTTGCCTGAGCGTCGGGGCAGGGCGGTGTCTCCGCGTTCGGGTTCTCATCCGGGTCTCCGTCCCAGCACCAGCGCACGTCGGAGGCCCCGGAGCGGACGAACGCTCGATGCACTGACTCGGCGACCTGCTGCACCCGGTCGGGCTCGGCGGAGGGTTTGGCGCCAAACGTTCGCCCGATGAAGCCTGGCACGGTGGCTGGCGCCACCTGAAGAAACCACTCATTGGGCGATGACGACGCAAGCACCACCTCCACACGTTGAGCGTCGACGTCGACGACAAAGCTCCAGCCGGTGTCTCTCCACAGGTCTACCGGGGTAGCGCTGCCCAGGGATTGAACGCGGTCACGCAGTTTCTGTGCCAGCGGCTGTCCGGCGCGAGCATCCGCTGCCGATTCCGGTGAGGCTTCGAGTGTGAAGCGAGCGTTTTGCGAGCAACCCACGCTGTTTTGTTACGCCTTCTTGTACGGGAAGGAACCAACGAGGCGTACAGGGATACCCATGGTGGCGGCAACGCCTTCTGGGACCTGGTCGTAGAGCAGGACGACTGCGTTGGCTTCGTTCAAGTCGGCTTCCCTACACGCGACGATAACCGCATCGACGAACGATTCGGCCCAGGAATGTCCCGCCAGCAGGGCGTTGATGGGCCGGGGAGCCGGGTGCCAGGCTAGCTCCTGCAGGTCGTGGTCGTAGAACGCCTGGCCGAGGTCGCGAGCGAATTCGTTGATGGGAGCGTCGTCATCGTCGTCGTCGTAGTGCTCGGCAAAGTAGCCCTCGAACTCAGTTTTCGACACGACCGACCCGAGCCACAGCGAGACAACGCCTTTTTGATCCTTGAGCACGAGCTAGCTCTCTATCTCTAGCGGTCATTGTATCCGAACCGCGGTGCTGTCGGCGGTAGCCCGAATTGGGTTGGTTGAGAGGCGTCGAGGGGGACCACGTCGGCGATGCGCTTGTTACGATGCCGGCCATGTTTCGCACCGTGGCGGTTCTGTGCGCGCTGGTTGGGTGCAAGGCGTCGGAGCCTTCGCCGGGCAAGCCCGTCGGCGGTGCGCAGGGACGGGCCCCGGGGCAGGCGCTCGACAGGACCGGGCCGACTTCAGCGCAGGGCGAGGGGAGATCGAGCCAAATGACCTACGACGTATTCGCTGAGGGGGCGTGGGAGGCGCTCGGGGTGGCGACTTCGAGTCACGAGCAACTGTGGGGGCTCGGCACGTTTGATCGCTGGAACCTGAACCAGGACGAGGGCATTCTGCGATTTAAGAAGCCCGGTCTGGTCGTGGAGGCGCCGGCGCAAATTCTCGGGTCCTACAGCACGACGAGCGGCACCTGGTTGTGGGCCTGGGACAACGAGACGATCGAGCCCGCCATGGCAAAGGACGCCGAGAAGGTCCGGGCCTATGGTGCGAAACACGGCTACGAGCGCCTCACCACGGCCCAATGGGAGGGCACGGAAGAGGAGGCCTGGGAGGTTTCGGCGGTCGCCATGCGGATTACTGTCGCCAGCGGTGTCTACCGGGGGCCCGCGGGGCCGGGACGGCTCTTTATTAGCTTCGGCGAGGTCAAGATCATCGGTGCGGAGCCATGAGTCGTGATTCCCTGGAGCCGGCGACTCAGAGGCTGACTCTCGACCTGTCGGACGTCGCCTCGGTGGCCGAAATTCACCAAGCCCTGGCCAGGGTGCTCGGGGCCTACGAGGGCAGCAGCTGGGACGCGTTTTGGAACTGCATCACTGAGCAGCGGCGTCTGCCGGATGTGCTCGTGCTGGAGGGGCTCGACGAGCTCGAGAAGCGGCTGCCGCGCGAGGCCGAGCGCCTGCTCACGCTGCTCGGCAACTACAACAACGAACGCAACGGCCACGTTTGTGCCGCCGAGGTCAGCGACGGCTACGCTGGTTCGCTGCAATTCGTCTCGATGGAAGCCAAGCCGGGGCCCGACGCCGACACGGTTGCGGTGGGGGGCTTTGTCTGCTGCTGGGTCAAGACCGACGACCCCAAGGCGGCCGAGCGCATGGCTCGCACCGAGGTCGAGGACGCCGGCTGGGTCGTCGCGCAGGTCGAGGATGTCCTCGAGCGCCACCTCCATGACTACCCGCCTGGTGACCCGAATCGCGACTACGTGAAACAGGCGTGTATCGACGGAGTCGTGGTGGTTTTTCACAGCTACGAGCAGGAAGAGGACCCGGACGAGGACGACTACGATGGGTGTGAAGAGCGCCGTTCCAAGACCGTCGAGGTTCTTCGCTCGATGGGCGTCGCGATCAACGAGAATCTGCCGTATACCGAGCCCGAATCCGAGGTTGAACTGCGCAGCGCCACCGAGACCGCCCGACGAACCTTGTGTCTGCTGGCGGTCGCGGGGGCCTCTCACGGCGTCGACCGCCCCACCATTCGTCGATGGCTGATTCGCGAAGACCTGTGGGACGCATGCTCACCCGAAGAGGCGGCCTTTCTCCAAGACCCGGAGTTTGACGAGGAGGCCGCCACGCAGCTCAGCTGGCGCTCCGAAGCCCTCTGGCTGCTTGTTTGGGCCATCGGCGGCATCGACGACCTCGTGCCTCCAACCACCCAGACGAGCCCCGACGAGATCCTGGGCGTCGTGCCGGGCTTTGATGACGCCACCGGTCGTTTTGTCGAGTCGGCGACCATGCGTCCGATCGGCGACGTTATGGCGATGTCGGACTTTCTCTATTGCGCCCACTGGGCCCTCCGCAACCAAGAACTGGATCCCGAGACTGCCGTCGGAAATCTGGACCGAGGCGTCGTGATGGAGCGGCACTACGCTGTCAACTGGCTAACGGGCTACGGCGATGCCGACTGGGACGACGTCACGTGCGACACGTAGTTCGACCGTTGGCGGAGCTTGATCGCGGACTGGTCCACCACGCAGCGCTCCGGGATTGAACTCCACGATGTCTGTACGAAACCTTGTCGACCGACTGGAACGTGCTCGCGTTCAAGTCCAGCCGCTCGAAAGAGGAACTCTCTGGTCCCTTCAACAGAGATGGCGCGAGACGTACAGTAGCGAGCTGCACGCCCGGACCGGGGAGTGGATCCGAAACGAGTACGACTGGCACACGTTCAGCTTCGAGTACCGCGCCTGCCTTGTGGCGAACAGGGCCGCGGAGGAATACAAGCGCCTTTCGTCGTGCGGGCACCTCGTACTAAGCAGCTGGTCGGGCCAGGAGTTCGGTTTCCAGTGCGACGGCAAGCCCCTCGACCTGCGCGATCTCTTCATCGACGCGAACGTAGTAGCGACCGACCTCAGCTGGTCGATGAGTTTCACCCATGAACGCCAGCACGGCCCCTACTTCGCAACGACGAACGAGCGCGAGAACCGATGGCGATAGGCTCGGGGATGACGACCGACCCAGACAAATCTGCGCTGGAACGCCTGGGCTACGATTCGCTCTGGCTTGAGTCCGGGGTGCTTTCGGTGGACCTTCTGCGCGCCCAGATTCGGCACTTCGAGTCCGCGGACGGCGACCGCAACACCGAGCACTACCGAAACGCGGCGCTGCAGGCATTTCTGGAGTCGCGAACACAGCTGACGAACTCGGAGGTTGCCTGGGTCCTCGAGCTTGGCCGACGCGAGCGAGACAAAGTCCTTCGGCCCAACTTTGCATACAGCCTCGTGCAGCACCTGGGAATGTCGGACGATCAGTTTGACCGGGTCGCGCGGTCGCACGAGAGCGAGGGCTTTCAGAGAATCGTGCGGAGGATGCGATGCTTGCGCGCGCTGAGTTCGCCGGGCGTCGGCGCCGGCGAGATTCAGGAGGCTTGTGAGCAGGGAGACGCAGTGGTTCATCGCGCGCTGCTCGAACGAGATGACCTGCGGCGGGACCACGTGACGCTTCTGTGCACGAAGGGCGCGAACCGTGCGATCCGAAATCGCGCCCAGGAACTCCTCGCCAGCGGGCGGTTTCGACAATAGGGCTGGAGCGCCGCGGCGTCACTAAGCGGCGGCGGGGAGGCGGACGGCGGGCTACGAGGGCGAGCCACCGATGGTGCGGGCCCATCGCTTTTGCACCAGGGCGTGCTCGGACGCCGCGCCGACCGCGCGGGTGGCGGCGTCCTTTGCGGGGCCCTTGCGCTCTGCTGAGGCCTCCAGCAGGCTGCACGCCAGCATGGCGGCCGCGGGGCGAAACCCGGTGCGGCGGGCGAGCTCGAGACCGGCGCGCAGGAGCGAGCGGTCACCGCGGAGGGCGCCGGCGTGGTCGAGACTGCCGACGACGAGCTCGACTTCGCCGGTCAGCGAGGTCCAGCGTTCGACGCCTTCGAGGTGGTCGAGGGCGCGCGCTGGGGCACTCTCGCGGTAGGCGCGGGTCAGGACGAGGTGGCAGTGGGCGACGTGCCCGGCCCACCGGCGACGCTCGCATTCGGCGAGGTTGGCTTCGGTGAGCTGGATGGCGTGCTCGGTGTCGCCTAGGTCGAGGAGGTGTTCGGCGAGCCAGACGCCGCGGCGTGCGACCGGGCGGTCGCCGAGCTCGTCGAGGGTGGCGAAGGCGGCGACTGCGTCGTCAACGCGGCCAAGGTCGTGGAGGATGCGGCCGCGCAGGGCGATGGAGCGGACGAGGTTGGCGCCGAGGCCGTGGCGAGCCGCGAGCTCGACGGAGCTGTCGATGGCGGTGAGGGCCTGGGCGAGGGCGCCCTGCAGGCGGGTGATGTAGGCGACGGCCCGGAGGCCAACGACCAGTGCGTCGGGGCGCTGCTCGGCGTAGTCGATGGCGGCTTCGTGGCAGGCGAGGGCGGCGTCGAGCTCACCCTGGGCACCGAGGTACAGGGCCCAGTCGTAGGCGATCGCGCGGCGACGCTCGAGGCCGAGCTCATCGGGGAGGTCGCGTACGGCACCGCTCGGCGAAAACGCGCGAATCAGGCGTTCGCCGCGAACCATGTCGCCCAGGCGCAGGCCGAGGTTGTCGAAGCCGCCGAGGCGGTAGCGGTAGATTTCGTACGCGGCTTCGTACTGGCTCGCGGCAATGGCCCTTTCGAAGACGGCGGTGACTTCGTCGCTGGTGTGGTCGGCGGCGACCACCGCGGGCTGGTTGACGAGGGTGAGACCGTCGCCGGTCGGGGGCCGTTCGACCACGAGGTAGCGGCGAAAGTAGTCGCGCACGAAGGCGTGGGCGGTGAAGCGACCGCCCTCGGTCTTGTGGACGAGGCCGAGTCGGCACAGGCGCTCCATGGTGGTGCGCGCTCGGACGGCCTGCGCGCTCGCGGTTGCCAGCAGCTCGGGCGTTGCCCCGGCGGCAAACAGCGACAGACGCGCTACCAGCTGGCGGTCGGTGTCGGTCATGGACTGGGCGTAGGAGTCGAGCAGGTGCGCCAGGCGGCGCGCCAGGGCGTCGTCCTGCCCGGCGTCGGATAGCTCGACGGCCGCGAGTTGGTCGACGTCGCCACCGAGAAAGCCCTGGGCGTAGGAGCCCGCCATGGCGATCGACAGCGGGTGAGCTCCGTAGCGGTCGACGACAGAGTTCAGGTCGCCGGCCACGCCGAAGGCAGACAGCAGCTGGACTGCCTCGTCGCGCGCCAGCGGTCCTAGGGGCAGCTGCCGGTACCCGGCGCCCCGGTGCCCGGCCAGGTCGACCAGCGGAAACCGCGTGGTGATGAGCGCGCGGCTTTGGCCGCGTCCCTCGGCGAGCGCGCCGAGCAGGCGGCGAAGGCTTGGATCGACCAGCTGGCCGCGCGTGAGGCCGGGGTGGTCGTCGGCCTGGACCAGTTCCAGGCCATCGAGCACCAGCAGATGCGGCGCCCCGGACGACAGCAGGTCGAGCAGGCGCGCGTCGCGTTCACCCGGCGGACACGGAGCTCCCTGTCCCAGGTAGCCGACGAGGTCGGCGAGGAAGTCCTCGGTGCGCGGGTTTTCGTAGAAGCTCCACACCAGCGCGCCGTGGTGGACCGGCTCGTCGGCCATGGACTCGAGCGCGCGGCCGAGCAGGGTGGACTTGCCGGCGCCGCCCATGGCGACGACCGCGAGAACTCGTGGCCCCTCGACATCAGCCAGCCACGCGCGCAGCTCAGCAAGCTCGTCGTCGCGCCCCACGAAGTGCGCGGCGCGGGGCAGGGGATGCACGCGCCTCGGGCGGTAGGGCGCAACGGCGCCGGTCTTGTCGTCGGACGGCCGAACCAGCTCCGTCTCCTCGATGCCCAGGTGTTCGCACAGGTCGTGCAGCAGTTTTCGCTGGCTAGCCCGGCGGACCGCAAAACCGCCCTCGTTGACCGCTCCCGACTCGTAGCGCCGGTAGGTGCGAACGTCGACCCCGATGGCCGCGGCAAGCTCTTCTTGGCCGAGGTCGAGCTCCAGGCGCACCCGGCGCAGCAGCTCGTGGTCGAAGCGGCTCGGCACCGCCCGAGTATCTCAGAAGAATCAATGAGATAGCAGGGCAAGTGCCCGGTCGTGCCCGGTACTGCCCTGGGGACGGCGCCCGCGACTCGCTAGCGTGAGGCCATGTCCCGAGCCCTCGAAGCCACGTACGTTGCCCCCGGCGTTTTCACCATCGAAGGCGCTCTTTCTGCCCGGGAGTGCGACGACTCCATCGACAACGCCGAGCGGGTCGGCTTTGGCGAAGCGCCCATCATCATCGGTCGCGGCCGCACCGCCCTCGTTCCCGAGCAGCGCAACAACACGCGCGTCATGCTCGACGATTGGGATCTCGCGGCCGCTCTGTTCGAACGCGTCCGCGTCGCCCTGCCTGCGACTATCGAGGGCGCCTGGCGCCTCGCCGGCTTCAACGAGCGTTTTCGCTACTACCGGTACGAGCCCGGCCAGTACTTTCGCTGGCACTACGACGGCGCCTTTTGCCGCCGCAACGGCGACCGCAGCTTTCTGTCGGCGCTCTTCTACCTGTCCGACGACTTCGAAGGAGGTGCCACCGGATTCGACTTCTTCGACGACCAGGCCACGGCCCGGCCGCCCAAAGGTTCGCTTCTGGTCTTCGACCACCACATCCGCCACCAGGGCGCTCCAGTGACCCGCGGCGTTAAGTACATCGCCCGCACCGACGTCATGTACCGGCACGAGGATGCCTGAGCAACACGATGACCCTGCCTGGCATATTGACCAAGACAATCGGGGACATGTTTCCGGTTGCTCACGAACGCAGGCGCGTCGAACAGGAGCTCCGGCGATATGGCGAGGCGTCGTACCACCGCGAGCGTGAGCGCGTGCAGCTCGCGATTCTCAAGCTCGCCGGACGCGATCTCGATAAGGTGCGAGAGTGCACCGACGCCGCGTGTATCGACTATCGGGACGTTCTGGCCTGGGCTGAGTTTCCCGAACAGATTTCGCTGTCCGGGGGCCACGCGGACGCCGGCGTTCTCGAGCGCGACCGGCGCCAGTACCTCGACTGGCTCGAAGGCCCGAAGTGACCGCTAGGAGTCATCTTTCGGGCGTGGCTCTGGGTCCCAGACGCGTAGCCGTTGGCTCCTTGGCGGTGGGCAGGTCCTCGGCTCGCTAGGGCCGAAAGCAAAAACGCGCGCGATGCGGTCTGTCGCATCGCGCGCGTTTCAGCACAGGACTCGCTAGTACGCGAAGTCTTTACGTTTGATTTTCGCTCGGCGCCCGTCTGGATGATGAAAGACGATGCCTTCGGGCGTGTGTCCCGGCATGAATTTGCTGTCGGCTTCGGCGTGCTAGTCGATAGCAGAGAGAGCGGGCAGTTCCCTCAGCACGGCGCCAAGCGTTGCCTCAGAAACGCCGAGACGTTCGTGGGCTGGTATCGATGGGGTTTGGCGGGCCGCCTTCAGGGCGGCGACCACGCACGCGCGCCAGCCGGCTTCGTCTCGCCGACGATAGTCGTCGAACGCGCGCTCGAGCGCATCGTTTTCGAGTCTTTTCAGCCACTCTTCGTCAACGGGGATGCGCCACCAGTAGGGGGCGTCGTCGTGCGGGTGGTGATGGTCGTGGAGTGCCGCGAGTCCCAACAGCTGAAGCGGCGTGGCTGCCTCCAGAGTTGTTCCATCGCGTGTGGCCTGGTACGTGTCGAGTCGAGCGTCTTCGGCTTCGTAGGGCCCGGGCTCGATTCGCAGTTGCCATCCGTGCTTCGCGAGTAGCGCCAGGCAGGACCTGTACACGTTGACGTGGTCCACAAGGCTCGGCACCCGCCGAGGGTAGCGCGTTCCCATAGGCGCGGCTTTCAAGCCCCGCTCGGCGCTGCTTTGCGGCCCATTGTGGGGCAAAGGAACTGGGAAAGGGCCGAGGGCACTGGTTTTGGGGCGTCGGGGCGCGGGCTCGGGCCCTAGACTTGAGTGGTCATGCAGCTGGTTTTCCGATTGGCCCCCCTTTGTCTGATTGCGGTGCTGGCGGCGTGCGCGTCGCGGCCCGCGACGCCGGCGCTCCGGGCCGGGCCCGAAGCCGCGGCGGCTGCGGCGACGCCGGAGGTTGTGACGCCCACGGTCGAATCGGAGCCAAGCGTGGCGCCGCCCGGCCCTTGGGTCGTGGGCGATCGGTTTTTGACCGATGCGCAGGTGGCGGCGTGGGCCGGGGGGCGCGCGGCCGAGCAGTGGTTTGGCGTCTACATCGGGGGCCGCAAGGTTGGTTTCGCCCAGTTCAGCGTGCGCCCAGCCGGGCCGGACGAGCCCGGTGGCTACGTTTCCGCGATGGAGATGCAGCTGGAGATGCGCGGGCAAAGCATGAAGGTGCAGGAGGTCGACTTCTTCACTGCCGAGAGTCCCTATCGGCTGGTCGAGCGGCGCACGATGGAAGCGACACCGAGCGGAACTGTGAGCCGTCGATTCGTGGCGGCCAAAGACGCGGTCCAAATCGTCAGCACGGTGGATGGCGTCGAAGGTCCGGCGCGTCGACTGCCGCCGACGTGCGCGACGCTCGAGGGCGACCTGGTCACGATTTTCGGCTCGCTCAGCGAGCTGGAGGTCGGGCAAACCGCGACGTATTGTTCGTTTTCCTCGGAACGTGAACGAGACGAGCGCACCCGGTTTACGGTCGCCAATGTCGAAGAGCGTGTGCTTCGCGGCGTCGAGTCCCGGGTTGCGACGATCGAAATGGAGGGGCTGGATGACGGCACCCGCGTGAAGACCTTGTTCGCCGGGGGCGTGCCCCTCGAGGTGAGTCTCGGTGGCATCGTTCTCAAGGCAGAGGAACGGAACGTGGCGACCAGCGATCTGGTCGGCATGAACTTCACGGACAGTTTCGTGCGCGTAGACCGGCCCCTGGGAAAGCCGGGGGCGTTGGACCGTTTGAGTTTGCGAGTCAAGGTGGCCGACGGGTTCGAGATTCCCTCTTCGCCAAACCAGACGGTGACCCGCGAGGCCGACGGCTGGTTCCACGTCGAGATTCGACGGGGGCCTGGCGATCGGGTCACGGCCGACGAGCGGGCGGCGGCTCTCGCTGAGACGGGGGAGTTTGACTACGGCGATCCGTCGATTCGCGCCCGGGCGGAGGCGCTCGTGAAGGGCACCGACTCTCGATCCGCCAAGGTGCGCGCGATCAGCGCCTGGGTCTACCAGGCCATCGAAGGATCGCTAGACTCCAACCTGGCCACCGCCTCCCAAGTCATGCGCCAGCGCGCCGGAGATTGCACCGAGTACACGCTGCTGTTCGTGGCGCTGGCGCGTGCCGCCGGCATTCCGGCCCGCGAAGTTGGGGGAGTGACCTATGCCGGCGATTCGCTGCAGGCCTTCGGCTGGCACGCCTGGGCCGAGGTCGAGATCGACGGTCACTGGGTGCAGGTCGACCCGAGCTGGAACGAGCCGGTTGCGAACGCGACGCATCTGCGTCTCGGCTCTGGCGACAACGACAACTCGATCACCACGCTTGGATCGCTAGCGATCGAGGTGCGCTAGCCCGGGCAGCGGAGGCCGACGGCGGTGCGGCGGGGCCGTCGGGCCCACGCCGGACGTTGGAGCGCAACCCGCGCCTTGCTTCGCGCGATCAGGAAGTCGTCGCGGCCCTGGGAGCGTTCACCCCGGGTCGCGAGCAACGGGGCGTCGTTCTGTACCGAGATGGTACCGGGCGGCGCCCCTTTTCGCGCCGGCGGGACCTGGGTGGTACGGTCGCAGCGATGGCGAGCCTTCACGTTCGTCGGCTGGCGCCCGACGATGTCGATGCGGCTATTTTTCGCGCGTTGCGTTTGCGAGCGCTGGGAGAGTCCCCCCATGCGTTCGCCACCCGGTTGGACGACGCGCTGCAAGTCTCGGGCGAGCAGTGGCGCCAGCAGCTGGCGGCGCTGGCCACGTTCGCGGCCCGACTCGACGACCGGGAGGTCGGGGTGGTGCGCGGCGCGGCCCTCGCGGAGGTCCCGGGCGGCGCGATTCTTCGGTCGCTGTGGGTCGCGTCGGAGGCGCGCGGGCACGGCGTGGGCGCGGCCCTCGTTCAGCGGGTCATCGCCTGGGCGCGGTCGGAGGCGCACACCCGACTCTTTCTCCACGTCAGGGACGACAACCATGAAGCCATTCGGCTCTACGAGCGTCTGGGGTTCGAGGTGTCAGACGTGGCGGGCGCGCGGTTTCCTCGTCGGGAACGGCCCGGCGAGCACCAGCGCTGCCTGGCGTTGACCGGCGACCGCTAAGCGACGCCCACACCGCGCAATGCGGCCGCGCGGTGTGGGCCAGTCGAGGTTAGAGCGCCTGCTTGGAGGGGCGAACGATCATTTCATTGACGTCGACGTCCGCCGGCTGGGCCACCGCAAAATGGATGGCGCGGGCGATAGCGTCGGCATCGATGGCGATGTCGGTGAACTGTTTCACGCCTTCTTTGATCTCCGGCACCGCGATGTGGTCGGCCAGCTCCGTCTTGATGGCGCCGGGGCTGATGTTGGTGACCCGGATGGTGCCGTCGGACTCCATGCGAATGCCTTCGCCAAAGGCGCGCACGGCGAACTTGGTGGCGCAGTAGACGGCGGCGCCCGGAAACACCAGGTGGCCGGCCACGGAGCTCACGTTGATGAACTGGCCCGAGCCCTGGGCGCGCATGAGCGGCTGGGCGGCGGCTACGCCGTGAAAGACGCCCTTGATGTTGACGTCGACCATCCAGTTCCACTCATCGAGGCGGTTCATCTCAACCGGGGAAAGCGGCATGACGCCGGCATTGTTGACCCAGACGTCGAGCCGGCCGTACGTGTCCTTGGCGGCCTGGGCGGCCCGCTGCATGTCTTCGTACACCGTGACATCCGCTTCAACGGCGAGAGCCTCTCCTCCGGCGGACTCGACGTCCTTGACCAGCTGCTCGAGGCGGTCCTTGCGGCGAGCGACGGCTACGACCTTGGCACCGTCGGCGGCCAGCATCCGAGCGGTTGCCTCGCCGATGCCGCTGCTGGCTCCGGTGATCACAACGACTTTTCCCTGGATTCCTTCACTCATGTTCGAGCTCCTTGGTTCGCGTTCGCGGTTGGGTGTCACTGGTTGTACTGCCCCGTTGGGCTGAGACAAGGGCACAGTCCTGCGCTTGGCTTGCACAAAACTCCGCGCGGCTGGCGAGCCCCCGATTCCGCATGCGCGTGGGGCGGTTCACGCCGGGTGCTGTTTCGGTATCATCGAGGCGTCACCTACGCGAGACGGAGGCGCAATGTACATCCCCGAAGGCTTCGGCACGGTGTTCCCCTATATTTTCGCCAGCGACGCGGCCGCCTACCTTGTGTTTCTCGGGCGCGCTTTCGGAGCAGAGGTCGTCGGCAGGACCGAGATGCCCGACGGTACCGTCGCCAACGCGCGCGTTCGCATCGGCACGACGGCGTTCATGGTGAGCGAGGCCGGCGGTCGCTACCCGCCCAGCCGCGCCGCGTTTTACCTCTACGTCGAGGACGCCGACGAGACCCACCGGCAGGCCCTCGCGTGCGGCGCCGAGGACATTCACGCCCCGCGGCCCATGGACTATGGGGACCGACAGGGCGGCGTGACCGACCCGTCCGGCAACATCTGGTGGATCTCCACCCGAGAGCCGCACGACTGACACCCGGCATTCGAACATGACGAAGCACAAGTTGCACGCATCTGAGATCCGGCGGCTTATCCCGAACATGGGAGGCTGTCTCGCCACGCACCGCATCACCGTCGACGGGGCGTCCGTCGGCCGCATGGTGCGGGAGGCCGCGCGAAACGAAGTCGACAGCGGCTGGTGCTTTTTCGCCGGGGACGAGTCCCAAGAGTACGTCGATGATCCGGCGAACATCTCCCTCTATGACGTCAACACCCTCGCCAACTACGCGCCAGACGCCATCCGCTTTCTGACGTATCCGCCGGGAACCACGGTGGTTCGCGGCGAGGACGGAAAGCTCATGGTGACCGCCGCGGATACACCCGAGCCCGACGTTATCCTGATGCCCGCGGTTGGCCCCGGGACGACCCGGGTCGGCCGAGCCTGGAGTTTCGAGCTTTCCCAACCGATGTTCCGTCGGCTGGACGGCGACAGCCTGGTGCTTTGGCGCGACGGAATCACGGCCTGGATTGAGCTCGATGGATTGCATGGGCAGTCCGCGGCAGAGCGGCTCGACGAGATTCAGACCGGTCGTTCGCCGCAAAGCTACGCGGAAGAAGCCGTCGTTGCCGGCGACATCACGAGATACCGATACCGGCTCGACGAACCGGGCGATGGAGGAACGACCCAGGCTGCGGCCTACCTCTTTGGCCTAACGTCGGAGGCAGTGATTCACCTTGGCATCTACTTCGACTCCGAGGAGCTAGGTCGCGAAGTGGATCTGATTTGGTCCAGCCTGTCCGCCCTGGATATCGACTGATTCTCTCGAGGGAGAGCGGGCCGCAGCACCTACTCGGCGGCTCAATGGAGAGCCAGTGACGAGAAGGTCGCGCATTGAACGCTGCGCTACTCTTCGTCCAGGTTGAAGTGGTCGAGGCATCCTTCTAAGAACTCGCCGAACGAGGTTGCGAGGACACGGATCGATGGGGCGTCGTGGGCGTAGTAGACGACCGGGTACTCGCCGTTCTGAAGGCCGCCCGATACGTCGAAGAGCACCTGGTCGCCGTCGGCCTCGAGAAAAAACTCGGCAAAGCAAAGCATGCCCTGGCTGGGCGGCGGCCAGTCTGCGCCGCGCGCTCGTACTGACTGCAGTTGCGGGGACGATAGGGCGCTCAGGGGCGGAAAGTTGTGGAAGAAGGGATGGTGCTCGCTGAACTGGACGACGCCGCCCAGCAGGGTAAGCTGCCGACAAGACTCGAGGAACGTCCGATACGACGTGGGCAAGGGCACGCCGAGGCGGCTCTGCAATTCCTCGACCGCGTCCCGGGACCAGCCTGGACGAACGTCTTCGGGCTCGTGGAGTGCGACTTGCCCGGCGAAGGTCGGGAAGTTCTGGGCAAGTGCCTCGAAGACAGTGCGTTCGTTTTGCAAAGGATAGAGAGCGTACTACGCAGCGGGGGCGCCGTCCGCGAAGAACCGATCGGCCAGCGTTCGCAGCTCCGCTATCGAGCAATGTCGCGAGCGAGGGAGCTAATGACCAGCTTGTGTTTGCGGTTGGACTGAAGGGTTAGGAGCCGTGCCGGACCGTCGCGGTAGCCGCCGGCAACCGACGATGGGTTGGGCGCTAGCTCGGTGCGCGTCGGGGGGCCGTGGGCTGCGACGGTGTTGCCGACCTTGACAATTCCCTCCCGCAGTCGGAACCAGCGGTAGTAGGGCCCGTTCTTCGCCTTCAGCTCGAGCTGCTTGAGGACCGTTTGCTCGCGGTCGCCGGGCGGACTCACCGGCGTCGTCTTCGAGTCGAAGTCTGGACACAGGGCGAGCACGGCGTGTCGCGGATCGACGTGCGCGGTGCCCGACGGGTCGGCGAGCAGAAATGGAACTCCGCCAGACCAGCTTCCCCGCGAGCCCCAATAGGTACTGCTGACACCGCCTTTGAGTTCTTCCACCGTCACCGTGAAACAGACGCACGTGCGTCCGGACAAAGGGGCCTCGGTGAGCGTCTGGTGCCGCTGCACCACTCCCACGATTTTGGCGGGTTCAGCAGCCGGAAACTCGGCAACTGGAGTCGCCTCGATGCGACTTAGCCATTTGGACCGGTACCGCCAGAACACGTACGCGGCGCCGGGCGCCAGGGCGCCAAGCGTCAAGATGAGGTACTCAAACACGGGCCGGGATCGCTACCCCCGCTAGTGTAGTTCACTTGCGGGGCTTCCGAGCGCCGTCTTGGCGGCGGGCAGTCCCGACCGGGCCAGCGGATCGCGGCACGCCGCGCGGGGGAACCCGGCCGAAACGAAAAACGGGCGCCGCCCGGAGGCGACGCCCGCAGTGCACGTGGGTGCGTGTTGGCTACTTGCGCCGACGGCGGCGCACGGCAACCAGTGCCACAAGCCCGAGAAGGGCCAGTGTCGGAGCGCGGCTGCTGTCGCCGGCGCTTACCGAGCAGCCGCCGTCGTCACGACGCGGCTGGTCGGGGGTGGGATCCGGATCCGGGGTGGGATCCGGGTCGGGCTCGGGATCCGGGTCGGGCTCGGGATCCGTGTCGCCATCGGCGTCCTGCACCATCACCGTGACCGAGTCGGTGGCGCTGCCCACGCCGTCGGTGACGGTGAGCTCGAAGGTGAGCTCGACGTCGGCTTCCACCTCCGGCGCGGTGAAGGTCGGCTGCGCCACGGCGCTGTCGCTGAGGGCGACGGGCGGCCCGTCGAGCTGCTCCCAGGAGAACGACAGCTCGTCCCCGTTCGGGTCGGAGCTGGCGCTGCCGTCGAGAGCGGCCTCAGCGCCTTCAGCCGCGACCAGGTCGTCACCGGCGTTGGCGACCGGGATGTTGGCCTCGGTGCACACGCCGTCCTCTTCGCCGGAGCGAACGAACGGGTCGTCGGTGACGCCGGTGACGCTGATGTTGTCGATGACCCAACCGGCGGTCGTGGCGCAGCAAGCGCCGGTGCCGCTGCGGAACCGGACCCGAATGGTCTGGCCGGCAAACTGGTCGCCGAAGTCGAACTCGACGTTGGTGAGGGCCGGGAAACCAGCCGAGGTGCCCACGAGAGCCAGGCGGTTCTCGATGGGGTTGGTCACCGCCGGGTTCGCCAGAACCGTGCCGTTGTAGCCCGGGTCAACGCCGAGGGTGGAGACGTCCACGTAGTCGCCGCCATCGATGGAGACTTCGACAACACCACCCGCAAGGTAGAGCAGGGTGCCGTTCGAGTCGAATACGTCGTAGTTGTAGGCCTGGTCGAACGAGAGCACGAACGAGGCACCGGCCTCGATCTCGAGGTCGGGAGTTTCGAGCACGCTGTCGGCCACGAGGGTGACGCCAGCGGCATTCCACACCCGGTTGTCGGCGGTCAAGAGCGCTCGATCCCACAGCGCGTCGTCGCCGGCGAGGTCCTCCACCGCGAAGGTCGTGTTGACCGCGTCGACCGGGTCGGTCGAGCTGGGCACGTCGTCGAGGTTGATGGTGAAGCTCGCGGCCGCTTCGACGCTCTTTTCGACCGCGTCCTCGTTGGCCAGGGTCACGTCGAGGTCGAGGGTGGTGGCCTCGATGCTCGCGTCCAGGCTAATGCCGATGGAAATCGTCGCCGTACCGAAGATGTCGATGGCGTCGATGGTGGCTTCGCCGTCGTTCTCGAAGGTGACGCCCGCGAGCTCGGTGCTCACGCTCACCGACGTGTCGGCGAGGTCCTCGAAGCCGCCGTTGGCGATCTCGAAGGTGAGGGTGGCGGTCTCGCCGGCATCGATGATGCCGTCGTCGTCGCAGCGCTGACCTTCGGCGATGTCCGCGCTCGTGAGAGCGAGAGCGCCCTGGGTCGAGAAGCTCTCGACGATGCCGGCGTGGTCGGTCGAGAAGCGCTCGGGCGACACCGCGCCGGAGCCCATGCCGCGACCGGCGAACGCCGCCGCGAGAATCTCGAAGTCGGTCCGGTCGTTGGCCAGGGCGGCCGCGAGAATCGCGTCGCGCTGCTCGGTGAAGGTCATGTTCGCCGGTACGGCGATCATGCCCAGGGTGAGGTACATGGCCATGCGGTCGCGCGCCTCGAGGAAGGTGAGGCGCGGGTTGTCGCCGCGGGTGTCCTCGATGAGCCCGGTGTAGCCGTCCCAGAGCATGCTGCCCCAGATCTCGCCGCTGTTGTGCACCTGCGAGTTGGGGTTGCCGTTCGGACGGACCGGCACGTCGTCGGGCAGCGTCTGCGTGCTGTCGGCGTGGCGGAACGTGAGGCTGTTGCGGGTTCGGTCGGTCGAGTAGGCGTAGCGACGCACGCCGAAGTAGGAGCTGTTGAGCGGGCTGAGGGTGAAGGTCGCGTAAGGCGCGATGGCGAACGTACCGGTGAGGTCGTCATCCGGCCGCAAAGCCATGAGAAGCGCCTGGAAGTCGGCAAAGCCCTCGCTCATGCCGCCGCACATGTTGTTGCCGCAGCCGGTGAGGCGGCGGTGGTGGTAGTGGCCCCACTCGTGGGCGACGATCCCGTTGTCGATGGTGCCGTCGCGGCGCGTGGTCTCGGTGCTGCCCTCGCGCGAGATGTCGACGGTGACGCCGTTTTCGAGCTCGCCGCGAATGATCTGGCCTTCGGGGAAGTTGATGCCGACGGCCACGATGTTGATGGTCGGGTCCGAACCGGCGAGGCTTCCGGGAATGGGGTTGTCCTCCTGGCTCACGATGATGACGGCGGTCGCGCCCGCGGCCTGGGCGTTGGCCACCTTGACGGTGAACGCGCAGAAGCCGCGGTCAATGAGAGCTACGTTGCCCGCGATCTCGGCGCCGTTGGAAAGTGGCTCGCAGCCGTCGGTCTCGGTGCCGGTGCTGGTGCCGTCGTCGCCAATGACGCCGTCCTCGGCCGCGACGACCGTGCCCGAAACCTCGACCAGCTCGCCGGTTCGACCGAACTGCGACGCCGAGGCTTCGAAGCGCTGAGCGATACCGGCAGGGGCGGTCACGTCCAGGAAGGTCTCGCCGATGGGCAGCAGCTCGCCGTTCCACAGGAACATCTGCATGCGCGGCGAAATACCGTCGGCCGGGGTCGACATGTTGGCGTTGTTGAGTGCCTCGCCAGCGGTGTCCTGGGCCTCGGCACGCAGGGGGTCACCCTCGATGCCGCCGCGGCCGAAGTTGTTGCGCTGGGCGTTGCCCGCCGCCTCGTCGAAACCGGCGTCGTAGTAGAGGTCGTGCAGCCAGTAGATGGCGTAGAACAGGCTGACGATCGACGCCTGAATCTGCTCGTTGTTGGCAAGCGGGGCCAGCGACGTGTCGTAGACGTAGTTGAACTGGTTCGGGCCCGACGGCACGGCGTCGATGTCGATGCCCTCGTCGAAGCCGTCTTCGCCGCCGTGGTCGGCGTAGGCGGTTACGTGGTTGCCGAACTCGCGGAGGTTCGCGGCTCCGTCGGGAAGCCACGGGTCGCGTCCCGGGCGGCTGGCCTCAAAGGAGACCACGCTGGGCTCGATGAACTCGGGCACGAAGTCGTCGGGCAGGCCCGACGGGTGGGGCGTAACGTCGGCAACCGGGCCCTCCATGAGCGGGGTGAACTGAGCGGTGCCGGTGGCGTCGCCGAAGATGGTGTACTCGTGCGAGGGCTGGGTGAGGCTCTCGCGGTGCATCAGTTCGAGGTTGTTGGCTGCGACCACGTAGCCCCACAGATGCGGGTCGTTGGAGCCGTCTTCCGCCACGTCGACTTCGATGTAGTAGGCGGGCACCAGTTTGGTGGGCATGGGGTAGTAGACCCGGCGGACGCGAGCGTCGGAAGCGAGCTTGTACGAGCCGAAACGCGTGGTGAAGCTCTCGCTGGCCTGGAAGCGCTCATCGCGGCCGAGGTCGAAGTTGGGGCCAAAGGCGGCCGGCTGGGTCGTCAGGGCGAAGGACGTCTCGCTCACGCTCGTGTCGAGCAGGTCGGTCAGAGCGGCGGACACCGCTTTTTCCGGGGCGGCGCGGAACTGGAGCTCGAGCTTGCTGGCGTCGAGGGTAGGTTTCGCGCTTCGCGACAGGTTGCCGGAGATGGCGACCAGGGAGCTGTTGCGGTCCATGACGAACGCCATGCGGTCGCGCCAGACTTCAATGCCGCCAATTTCCTGGCGGTACTGCACCACGACCGGGCCCGTGCCCTTGTCGAACACGATGTGCGGCTTGGCGGTGGCGAGCGCGCCGCTGTCGAGATCGTAGACCTCGGCATAGCGGTGAAGGAAGTGATTGGCCACGCTCTCGGCACCCGTGCCGACGAGCCGGGTGGGCACGGGCACGCGAGGCGTCATCACCATGGTGGGGGCAGCGCGGCGCGCGTCGACCGAGGAAAGGGTTCCCGGGTGGTCACCGCCAATCAGCTTGCTCTTGAGTTTGGTGGTGACGTTGGCGGCCGGTTGCACGGCGGCGTACGCGTCAAACGTTGGCAGGCTGTGCAGCCGGTCGGCACCGTCGGGGGTGGTAGTTCCGGCCACGGGGGACGGAGGGGCGACGGAGCGCCCACTCCTGGTTTGGTCTGCGCCGGACGAGCACGCTGCAACCGACAGTGCAGCGACACCCAGCGCGACCCTTCGAAGGTCGACGATTCGCGGGGAGTTCATAAGGTGCCTTTAAAACGAAAAGGCAGCCTGTCCGTCAAGCGCTTACCAATGGGGTTCCGCGCTAACGCATTGCCCGGTTGGCGTTGCTTGGACCGCTGCGTCGCGTCAGTTGCGATCGCGTGGAGCGATGAACAACGACAACGATCGATGAACCCATCACACGACGATGGCGTCGCGATAGGACAACGCTTAATGAAACCATCAAGCGACGATCGGTTGTCTTTGAACCGAGCGAGTGGCGTTTGCCGTGCGCGAATCGCACGCAACGACCGAGACTGATGAGCGCCGACGTTTCTCGCCGATGACTCAAACGAAGCGGCCGCGATTGACTCGATTCAGGAGTGTGTATTGATGCAAACAGCTTGCATCGAGGGTGAATTCAACCGCACGGCGGTGGTGCTCGGCGCGTTGCTCGCTTTCGTTCGACCACTGCGCATCGGGTGTGCGAACGAACGCGCCAACGTTGGTTCCGTCGCGTGAGTTTGGTCGCCTTGGTCGCGGTTCTGGCAATCGTTCTCCGTTACCAACCGAAACGCCGAAACGGGACGGTGCCGGTCGTTTGGGGATCGGTGCGACGCAACTTGCGTCACAGGTCGATTGGTCTGTGGGCGCAAGACACGCGCTGGTCCGCCCCGTGGAGTTGCACTCGTGTGCCGAGTGGTTGGAGCCTCGAGAGGTGCTCGACGGTTGTCGTGATGCACTGCCGGTGCGCGGCGGTTCCTCGGGGCGGCTCGACCGGCCGTCCGGAGACCAGACGTAACGACGAGCGTGGGCCGGCGGAGCAATTCACTCGTCTGAGGCCCTCTACGGCGGTATCTCCGGGCGAACCGCTCCCTCGGACCCGCCACGGGCGCCCCGAGTCGAGGTAGAACGGGCACCGTGAACAACCTCAGGAGAAGGTCGTGGACGAGCCGAGGCGCGCGCGGATTGCTGCTGTTGGCAGGCCTGTCGACGCTGATCGGCTGCGGGACGCCTCGGCCGCCCGGCGCCGCGACTGCGGCGGACCCCGCGACAGCGGTGGCCCCGACACAGGAGGTGGCGATGCCGAGTACCTATGACGCATTGGTGCAGCTGTTCGCGGACTGGCGCGAGTTCGAGAGCCCGCCGCTGCGGGATGGCGCGCCCGACTACACGTCCGCGGCCTTTGCCGCGGCGGAGGACGGATACCGCGCGCTGCGGGCCCGCCTGGACGGCATGCGGATCGACCGGTGGCCGGTTCATCAGCAGGTGGACTGGCACCTGGTGCGCGCGGAGATGAACGGCTACGACTTCAATCGACGGGTGCTGCGGCCGTGGGCCCGCGACCCGGCCTTCTATCAATCGATCTGGATGCAGCGCAGTGACGTTCCCGGTCACGAAGGCCCGACTCACCACGCGGTGGTCGAGTTTTGGACCTACGAGCTGCCGCTTTCGTCCGAGGCGCAAGCGCGCCTCGTTCGCGAGCTTGGCGTGATCCCGCCTTTGATGAAGCAGGCGCGCCAAAACCTCACGGGCAACGCGCGCGATTTGTGGATTGCCGGCATTCGCGACATACGGGCCCAGGGGCGTCACCTCGACACCATCGAATCCCGAACGGCCGAGACCGCGGACGAGGCGCTAACGGCCGCGATTGCGGCGGCGCGGGAGGCGACCAGCGAGCTGGTGGTATGGCTGGAGCAGCAGGCTCCGTCCAAAGATGGGCCGTCGGGGCTCGGGAGAGAGGACTACACCTGGTACCAGCAGCAGGTCCATTACCTGCCGCTGAACTGGCAGCAGGAAGTCGATTTGCTGCAGCGAGAGCTCGACCGGTCGTGGTCGTCGCTAAAGCTCGAGGAGCATCGCAACCGGGACCTTCCCGAGCTCGTACCGCCGGCCAACGCCGAGGAGTACGCGCGCATGCAGGACCGCTACGCCGTTAGCTTCATGCGGTTTCTCGAGCAAAACGAGGTGCTGCCGGTCAAGCCCTACTTCGAGCCGGCCCTGCGCGAACACTTCTTGCCGTTCGTGCCGGCCGACGAGCGGAACTTCTTCTTCATCACCGCGCACCTGGACCCGCGCCCGCTGTTTTCGCATTTCTTTCACTGGTTCGAGCTGGCGCAGATGGACAACGACCCCCACGCCAGCCCCATTCGCCGCGGGCCGCTGCTGTACAACATTTTCGACACGCGCAACGAAGGAACGGCAACCGCCGTCGAGGAGATGTTCATGCACGCGGGTCTGTACGACGACAGCCCGCGATCGCGAGAAATCGTCTGGATCATGCTGGCCCAGCGGGCAGCTCGCGGGCTTGGTTCGCTGTATGCCCACGCAAACGAGATGACCATGGCGGAAGCCGGGACGGTGCACGTCGACTGGACGCCCCGCGGCTGGATGCGCAACGAGCCCGAGCTGCTGCAGTTCGAGCAGCACCTGTACCTTCGCCAGCCCGGCTACGGGACCAGCTACGTTACGGGCAAATACCTGCTGGAGAGGACGCTGGCGCATCGGACCCAGCAGATGGAGGCCGAGGGTAAAGCGTACAGCCTGCGGGATTTCTACGCCGAGCTGCTGGAGGCCGGGAGCGTTCCGATCGCTCTGGTTCACTGGGAGCTAACCGGCGACGACAGCCAGATCCGCGCGATCATGGACGCGTACGGAGGCGCGCACGTGACGACGCCCCGGTAACTCTCTCTTTGGGCTGCTGAAACCGCGCACCTGGGCGCCAGTGTTCTGCCCGCGCTCGAACGCGCCCGCCTGTAGCAACCAGCGGACGGTCGAATCCGCGATGACATCGGCCATCGCAAAGTCAGGTGTGCGGCTTGCGCTACGATACGGCGTATGGAGCGTTCCTGCGAGCTGCGGCCGTTTTCCCAGCGGTTCGTCGACGAGGCGGTGGAGGCGGAGTTTCGAGAGAAGCACCGCCCGCGAGCCCGTAGAAACGTCCGGGTCGCGCTGTTGTTCTCCGTGGGGCTCTGGGGGTTCTTCGGGGCAATTCTCTACCCGTTGGTCGAGTCTGGTCGCGCGATCGCGGTGATCGTTCCGTTCATGGTCGTCTACCTGTTGGTGTCGCTCGCGTTGACGTGGTCAGCGACGTCGCTTCGCGCGCTGCACGTCATTGGTGCGCTGTCGAACACGACCGCAGGCGTCGCAGCGCTCTTGCTCGTCTGGTTCGAAGGCGTTTTCGATGCGCTGGGCGGCCAGGTGATCATGATGATCGTGGTCTTCAGCTTCACGATTCTGCGCCTGTCCGTGGCCGCAGCGCTGATGACGGCGGTGCCCTACCTCGTGCTGGGCGCGGTCATGGCGGTGTCGAGCTCGACGCTGACGCTGGGCCTGGTGCAGGCAGCGACGGTGCTTACGCTCACGGCGACCGTCGCGCTCGGAACCTACCTGCTCGAGGGCGCCACCCGGCGCGACTTCTTTTTGCGGCGCGTCATCGCCGATCAGGAACGCGAGCTGGTGGAGGCAAAAGCCAAACAGCTCGGCCAGTACACGCTCATGGAGAAGCTCGGGCAGGGCGGTATGGGGGTGGTGTACCGCGCCCGTCACGCGATGCTACGGCGGTCGACGGCGGTCAAGCTGCTTCGGGCAGACGAGCGTCAGCCCGAGCGACTGGCGAGCTTCGAGCGGGAGGTGCAGCTGACGAGCGAGCTCAACCACCCGAACATCGTCGCAATCTACGACTACGGGCACACACACGAGGGCGAGTTCTACTACGTCATGGAGTATTTGCCGGGGCTCGACCTGCACTCCCTGGTGACGCGCTACGGCCCGCTCGAGCCGGCGCGGGTGGCCGCCATTCTCGCAGACGTGTGCGATGCGCTCGACACGGCGCACTCGCGAGGTCTCATTCATCGAGACATCAAGCCCGAGAACATCATCTTGTCGAAGCTCGGCAAGCGCCTCGATGTCGTCAAGGTCGTGGACTTCGGCCTCGTCGAGGAGTTCTCGGTCGATCGCAAGGATGGGCCCGGTGGTGTCGTGGTCGGCACGCCGGCGTACATGGCTCCGGAGGCGGTGCTTGCGCCAGAGACCGTGGGGCCTCCCGCCGATCTCTACGCGCTCGGCGCGGTGGGCTTCTTCTTGCTCACGGGCAAGCCGATGTTCACTGGCGACGCGGTCGAGGTGCTCGACCACCAGGTCAATACCGCGGCTCCCGAGCCCGTGACACCCGGCGGCAGTGCGGTTCCAGCCGAGCTGACGGAGATTTTGCTGCGGTGTCTCGCCAAGGCACCCGCCGATCGCGTGTCCGACGCAGAGGACCTTCGCCGCGCGCTGCTTGCCATCGAGTTTGCGACGCCGTGGAGCACGGCAGACGCGACAACGTGGTGGACGGCGTACGACGCGGACGAGACCAACGGACCCGCCCCGACGCCACCGTCAGGGCCCCGCACGCTCAGCGTGCTGCTAACCGATCGGGGACTGGACACCCGCAACATCCGCGGCGGTCCCCTTGGAGGGGGAGCGGGGGGGCTGCCGCGAGATTGAAACGCGGCCGCGGTCGCTGGCGACGTCCCGCCATGACAGCGAGCGCCGCGCGGGCCGCCGCAACCGTCGGGAGCTCAGTCCGGCTCGGGACTCAGGTGACGATCGAAGTGCGCGAGCAGCTTGCCGAGCAAATAGCGGGCGTCCTGGGGGCGCGCGGTCCAGCGGTGGGTGGCGGCCGGCGCGAACGCGAAGTCGAAGTCTTTGCCGGCCCGCATCAGGGCGTCGGCCAGCGCGACGACGGTCTTGAAGGGAACGACCTGATCCTGCATGCCGTGAATCAACAGCAGCGGGTCGGCGAGGTTGCCCGCGTACTGGGCCGCGCCGCGCTCGAAGGCCCGGGGGTGGGTGCCGGGGCGTCGCACGATGGCGACGTCGTCGCTGCCGAAGAAGAACGGGTCGACCGCGGCCGCGCACGCGACGCCGGCGTCGAACAGCCCGGGTTTTTTGAGCAGCGCGTAGACGGTGAGCGTCCCGCCGTAGCTGCTGCCCCACACGCCGATGCGTTCGGGGTCTACATAGGGCTGGTCTTCGAGGTAGCGCACGGCGCTTTCGAGGTCGCCGAGGTCGCGGCCGGCAAAGTCCGCTAGAAACTGCTCGCGAAAGGCGCGGCCGTAGCCGGTGCTACCGCGCACGTCGACCTGCACCACCAGGTAGCCTCTGGCGACCAGCAGCTGCTGGAACAGAGCGTAGAAGCCGCCCCAGCGGTTGCGTACGGTGTTCGAGTAAACCGGGCCAAAGAGCACCGGATAGCGTTTGCCGGGGGCACGGCGTTTGGGCTCGAGGATGCGCGCGTGCAGGGTGGCGTCGTCGTGCAGGCTCGGGAACGTCACGTAGCGCGCCGTCGCCCAGTCGGTCTGTTCGAAGGTGTCGGGTTGCGAGCGGGTGACTTGCCGGAAGGAGGCGTCGTTGTCGGTGGTGTCGACGACGAACAGCTCGCGGGGCCGCGCGTCGCTGCCGTGCAGCACGGCCAGTCGTTTGCCGTCGGGCGCGGGATACGGAAGCGCTTCGCCGGGCTGTTGCGATAGTCGAACGGAGCCGCCGGCGAGCGTCGTGCGAAAGACGTGGCGCTCGTACGGGCTGGGTTCGTTCGACTGGTAGAAGATCGAGCCGTCGGTGGTGACCACCGGCCCCGAGGTGACGTCGAACGCGGCACTCGTGAGCAGTCGGGGGTCCGGCGCTTTCGTGCTCAGCGCGTAGAGGCCGTATCGGTCGGCGAGATCCGCCAGCACGATCACGTGTTCGCCGTCGGGATGCCACGCCGAGGCCGACGTTGTGTAGATTCGCGATTCGCGACGGTCGTGCCACAACGGGCGCAGGTCGTCCTCGTTGGGATCGTAGATGTGCAGCCAGCGGTCGACGGCGGTGTCCGATTCGCGGTCGATCAGCAGTCGGCCCGCCGATGACCAGGCGAAGTCGACCACCCGTACCGACGTGGGGTCGGGCAGGTCGAGCAAATGTAGCTGGCCGGTATCGACGTCTACGATGCCGACGCGCCGCGCTTCGTTGGCGTCGCCTGGGTTGCTGCGGCGCACGAAGTTTGGGTCGGTTCGCTCGCCCAGGTAGTGCGGAAACGCCGTCTGGCGGACGCTGCGGCGGTCGACGTAGTGCACGGCGATGCGCTTGCCGTCGGGCGACCACGCGTAGGTTGGCCCACCCCAGACATAGGTGCCGATTTCTACCTCGGCGCGGCGGTAGCGGCCGAGTGGGACCTTCGAGATGGAGGGCACGCCGACCGCCGTCAGCTGCCGCAGCGCGCCATCGGCCAGCGACGCGAGCCACAGGTCGCCGTCTTTGCGGAACGAGGCGAAGCGGCCGTCCGGCGATACGCCCAGGTCGGATGCGCCGTCGCCGAGCTGGGCCACGGGGCGCGAGTTGCCCTGCAGATCGGTTTGCCACAGTTCGCCCGCTCGCCGGTAGAGCAGGGCGCGCCCGCCGGGCGCCCACAGCACCTCCGCCGCGGCCGCGTCGCCTTCGGCCTCACTCGTCAGCCGCCGAAGGCCCGTGCCGTCGGCGTCGACCAGGTAGACCTCGCGCCGCGCCCCGGTTGGCTCCCGCCAGAGGAACGCCAATGCGGTCCCGTCCGGTGACCAGGTCGGCGACGAGGGGGAGGTCCCCAGCAGGCCCGGCTCCGAGAACAGGCGGTCGAGAGTGAGGGGGGAGGTCGCCGCCGCGGCGGTCGTCGCCGCCGCGGTCGCGGGCGACGTTGGCCGCTGTGGGGACGCGCAGGCGCTCGCCAGGGCGCCAACGAGCGTGAAAAAGACGATTCGCACCCAGGCGGGTTACTCGAAGGCTCGCGCGCGAGTCAAGCCGCCCAACCCCGCCTGCACCGCGCGACGACGCCCCCTAGGGCCGAGCACGCCGCGGCGCCGCCGTTGATCGTCTACGCGGAGTCGGAAGCACAAATGGGCCGGGTGGGAGCAAGCCCACCCGGCGCGCCTTGACGGTCGGAGACTGAGGTTGCCTAGAGGTTCCAGCTGGTCTGCGCCGAGCCGAGGCGGATGTATCGGTTGATGCCGCGATAGTCGAACAGTTCCCAATCGCCCAGCTTCTTTCGAAACAGCTTGAGCTTGAGCTTGATCTCACCGGCCAGGAAGTTGAGGTTGAAGCCGAAGCTGGCTCGGGCCGTGACGCGGCCGCGTGGATCCCACTCGAGCTCGCCGAGCCCCTGGGCATCGATACGCGCGAGGGTCACGCCGCCGCTGAGCTTGATTTTGAGCCCCTTGGTGCCGGCCTTGGCCGACGCCGAGATGCCCGCGGATACGTAGGGGCCGCCGTAGACCTCGAGGCCCGACTGCGAGACCCCGGCTCCAGCCGTGACGCCGGCGACGCCACCAACCGACGCGCGGACCTTGACCTTGACGCCCAGCGCTTTGAAGTCGCGCCGAAACGAGGCGCCGTAGATCGGCACTTCGATCTCGTGCTCGACGGCCGAGCTGGATTCGACGCCCCATAGCTTGATGCCGGCGGCGTAGATGCCCGCGCCCGCGGCGGCGCCCGAGTTGTCGTTGCGGGCGTAGATGCCGATGCTCGCCAGGTCGACCCGGTTGCCAAACAGCCTGGCGTTGACGTTCGCGCCGGCGTAGGCGTCGAGGTCCAAACCCTGACGGGTGCGATTCCCTTCGACATAGGCGCCTGCGTAGTAGCCCCCGCCGAACTTGCCGGCGGTCTTTTGGTGGGATGTTTCCTTGGCCAGGCGGAACGCCGCTGCGTCCCCCGGGCCAGCGGCAAGGGTGGTCGCGGCCGCAAGGCTGGCGACCAGCGCGAGAGAAAGACGTTTCATACTGCTAGGGTTCCTTGGTTACTTGTGAGGTTTTGTGTGTTAGTCGAAGTACGTTTCGACAAGAAAAACCTAGCGAAACAAATGATGTCCATTAATGGACGAATAGAAACAATTGATGGTCAAATATGACCATTGGAGCTTGAAGCACTTCGGGGGCTGGTGGCGCTGGTGGAGTCGGGCTCGTTTGTGGGCGCGGCCCGGCGGTTGGGCGTACCGCGGCCGACCCTGCGGCGACGTCTGGAGGCGCTGGAGACGGAGGTCGGGGTACCGCTGTTGGTGCGCACTCGTTCGGGGTCCACGCCGACCGAAGCCGGGCGCGCACTGGCGGCCCGAGGCACGGAGTTGCTCCGTGACGCGGCGGCTCTCGTGGCCGCGGTGCGAGAGTCGGGGGACGAGCCGCGCGGTGAGCTGAGAATGGTGCTGCCGGTTGGCACCCCGCCCATGTTCGTCGGGCAGCTCATGACCGTGATGAGGAATCGCTACCCGAAGGTCACCGTGCGACTGCGCACCGCCGATGACCCGGTCGCCGCTCTCGAGGACGAGGTCGACGTGGCCATTGCCTTTGGGACGCATCAACCCGGCGGCCGATGGGTCTCGATGGAAATCTTCACCGTGCGCCAGTGGCTGGTCGCCAGCGAAGCCTACCTGGCCCGCGCCGGTCGGCCCGCGAGCCTGGAAGAGCTACACGGTCACGAGCTGCTCGCGTGGGTGGCCCCCCGAGAGGACCCTGGGCGCTGGCAGCTGCGTTCGGGGGGAACGCTGGACGTAATTCCCGCCCTGAGCAGTCCGGACATTCACCTGTTGCGTCAGGTCGCGGCCGCGGGCCTGGGCATCGCTTTCGTCCCGGATGCCATGCTTCCAGACGCGGGGCCCACGCTCGTTCCCGTGCTCGAGCAAGAAGTGGGGACCGAGCGACCGATGCAGGTCGTAGTTCCGGCGGCCATGGAAGGCATTCCGCGGATTCGCGCGTTGCTGCGCGAACTGCGGGCCATGCGGGCCGCCTTTGAATCGCGGAACGGCGGGCGCTGAGCGGCGTCTCAAGGGTTGCGAGAGCCGACGTGTGGCATAGCCCGGGTTGGGTTATCGCGGCGGGCGGAACACGCTTGAAGTCGCCGGGCGACGCGCGCCACCATGGAGAATCGATGCGGTTTCTCGCTGCGGTGGTTTTGTGCGGTTTGTGGGTCGCGTCTCCGTCGGACGCTCGAGCCGGGGACCCCTGTCCGATTGATTTTGCCGTGTACGACTTCGGCACGCCGAGCTGGCTCGACCGAGACAAGACCCTCGCGGCGCTGTCCAGCCGAAGCTACTGGACTGGCGTGTCGATCTACGAATACGAAGGGGAGCCGCGCATCTACTTCGTCTACGACGGCACGCCGGCCAAGGCGGCCGGTGTGTTCATCGGCGATCGAATCCTGAGCGTTGCGGGCGTGCCCGTTCGCGATACCGACGGCGCGTTCGCTGCGTTCGATACGGTGGATCACCAGCGCGAGTTCGACCTGGTCGTGCGCCGGGGAGACGAAACCAAGACCCTCAAGCTGCACAGGGTGCTGCGCGACCCGTTTGTAACGGCACTGGCTCAGGCCGACCACGGCGGTTGGGACTGCGTGACGGTCGATAAGAAGGTTCCCCCCTCGGTGGATGCCGCTGCCTTCAAGACGGCGGTCTTCGGCAAGGGCCGGCGCTTTCAGTGCAAGACCGCGCACAAGGCGCTACGGAAGGTGATTCCCGACGCGCACCAACACGACGGACAAGTGGTCGTCGTGCGCGGCAGACGCCGCATCCTGATTTCGCTGGTGGGCAGGACGACTCGGTGCGTGGCGGCGTCCGACTACGACGGCAGCCTGCTCACCGAGCAGCGCCTGGTGTCGCTCTTCTTCGAAATCGCGGAGTCGCTCGTCGCCTATCGCCACGCTCATCCCTGACGACGAAACGGCGCGCTGGATGTTGTGTCTTGAATCCCACGGGCGAACCGATAGTATCTGCGATGGTCGGGACTCGCGATGCCGAACGCTTCTACAGACGAGCTGGCTCAAGCCGTTCGGGACAACCGGGGCCGACCTATCTTGTTCGTGACCGGGGCCGGGGTCAGCCTCGCCAGCGGGCTGCCGACGTTTCGCGGCGCAGACGAGGGGGCGGTGTGGGCCAACGACGTGATGGACAAGGGAACGTTTTCGTTTTTCTTGAGTGACCCGGCCGAGTCGTGGCGGTGGTATTTGGAGCGCTTCGGTCGGCTAACCGACGCCAAGCCAAACGCGTGTCATCACGCACTGGCGGCCCTCGAGCGCTGGTACGTAGACCAGGGGGGCGACTTTCTGCTGGTTACGCAGAACGTCGATGGACTGCACGAAGAGGCCGGAAGCCAGCACCTGGTCGCCGTGCACGGTCGGGCCGACCGCGTCCGCTGTGCCGTCGATGGGTGCGAATACGGCGCACCGCGGGGCTCCCTGGCGCGCTCTGACGAGAGCTTTGAGCAATTTCGCGCGAGCGGCGATGCCGACGACCTGCCGGTATGCGCGGCGTGTGGCGCGTTGCTGCGACCGCACGTGTTGTGGTTCGACGAGCGGTACGACCGGCACGCCGACTATCAGATCGACCGGGTCTTGAAGATGGCCAAACGGGCAACGCTGGTTGTCTTTGCCGGCACTTCGTTTTCCGTGGGCGTGACCGAGATGATCCTGCAGCGGGCTCTTCACCGGTCGGCGCCGATCTTCAGCGTGGATCCGTCGGGACGGTCGCCCCACAGGCGCGTCGCCGTGGTCGCGCAGCCGGCTGAGACCGCGTTTGTCGAGCTGGCGTCGAAGCTGGGCGTTTCCCTGGCCAAGTAGTCGAAGCCCGCCACCGACTCCCGGCGGCGACAGCGGGACATCGGTGGCTACACCACGACGTCGGTTCCCTCGACGGCGCCCAGCGGCGGCGGAAGATCGGTTTCGTCGAGCATTTGCCGGATGTCGATTTCAATGCCCCGCGCCATGTTGCGAATGGGCACGTCGTTGGCCAGGCCTTCGAAAGGGTTTTCGCTGTATTCGCCGACGCGGTCCATGAGCCAAAAGATCCAGAAGGACACCACGGTCGCGGGAATGGCGAGAAACACGCTGAGCGGTTCGCCGCCGCGGGCAAAGATATCGATCATGCCGAAGGGCAACATGGCCAAAAAGATGGAGATGCAGTAGGCGTTGGCGCTGACCCACTGGCGGGGCAGGGGGAACTTTTTGATGCGCTCGGCTTTGCCCTGCAACGTGTAGAACTCGGTAATGAGCTCCTGCATCGCCAGGTGGCGAAAGTGATCGATGATCTCCAGGTTGCGCAGCTCCATCAAGCGCCGCGACTGCACGCTGAGAAGGTGGGACGAGCGGTTGCCCTTGGACAGCACGTACTCGGCCTCGTCGGCAGAGACGTAGTCGCGCAAGACGCGCCTGGCGTCGTCTTCGGTGACCGCGGTGCCGAACAGCTCGCGGTTGCGGGCCGACTGATTGCCCTGGTGTTCCCACGGAGTCACTTTGCGCAGCTCGACCGTGAGCATGTGCAGCCACGCGACGTGGCGGTGGACGAGCTCTTTGCGCAGGGCAGGGGTGTTCTCGGGACCGTAAACGAAGTCTCTCGCCATGACCGCAAAGGACCGGGAGGCGTTGACGATGCCGCCCCAGATTTTTCGCGCCTCCCAGAGGCGGTCATAGGCGGAGTTGTTCTTGAACCCGAGATAGAAGGCGAGCGCCACGCCGATGAGTCCGACCGGTTGCCAGGGCAACGCGAACCATTTCCACTGGGTGAAGAACACCAGGCAGCTCACGGCCGTCGAATACGCGGTCACGAAGACGAGCGAGTGGCGGGTCCACCACAAGCTCTGGCGAAAGGAGAATCGATGGGCCTGATACATAGTTCGTTCGCAGTCTCGTGGGGGAGACGCGCGCATTATGGGGCGCTGGCGCGACGTCTGTACAGGACGCGCCAGTCCTGAGGTCGGTTTTCGGCTCGTTGGACCGGTGGACTCGACGTCTGCCGGACCAGGCGGTGACGAGTGGGCGCTGAGCGCGGGACTCGAGCCGCGCGTGCGCTCAGCGCGAGGCGGAGACGTCGGGGCGCAGCCCGGGTCGCGGACGTTGGGCCGGGGGCGACGGTGCCGGGAAGGGTCGGCGTCCGCGCGCGAGGGCGTGCCACTCGTCGGCGTCTTGCAGGTTGGCGAGTGCCGGGGACGCCAACACCCGGTCGAGGGTGAGCGAGGGCTCGAGACCGACGGCAAACGCTCTGCGAACGAAGTCGAGCGCGGTATCTCGCTCGCCGTAGACGGCCGACGCCTCGGCGACGGTCAAGTACGCGGCCCGAAGAAGCACCGACGCCCTGGGGGAAGCCGTGGAGGTGCTCGAGAGCAGACCGACCGCCTCGTTGGCGGCGCGGGTTGCGTCGCCCAGCCGGCCGCGCCGAATGAACCATCGGGCGCGCCATGTCCACAGCTGGGCCGCCGCTACTTGCTCCGTGGCGGAGAGGTTTGCGCCGCTCATCGTTTCGCGCAGACCGGGCCAGTATCGTCGCAGCGGCCCCAGCGCTTCCTCGGTACTTCGGTGATGGGTGACGACCGAAGACCAGGCCCTGGCGATGAGGGGAAGAGCCCGGGGGCCGATTGCTCGCGTCAGCAAGCGAAGCCAAACGTGGGGAGACGACCGGGCCGCGTGCATCAATTGACGACTGCGCACCGAGCGCTGCTCCGGGTCTGCGAAGAACGTGCGAATCGCGCGTTCTGCATCCGGCCGTTCCGACCGGACAAGAGCCACGAGACGGGTGAAGGGGCGCGCGGCGCTGCCAGACGCTTCGGGTTCGAGTTCGAGACGAGCGACTTCGTCGTTGGCAAGCAGGCGGTTGGCTCGCTGACTGGGCGACTCGGCGGCGCTCGGCGCTGCCGGTCGAAAGCCTCCTAGCTCGAGTCGATTGACGCGCGTGCGCGCGATGACCGGCCGGCCCGTGGTCCGCCCGCTCACGCGAAGCAGGAAGCCTCCGGCGGGGGCCTTTTGGTTGCTTTTGGCGGCCGAGTGCAGCAGGGACGTGCCGTCGGAACTCTCCACGTCGCACGACACCAGACCGGTTCCGGTATGGGCGGTGATGGACAAGGTGACCGCATGGTTTTCCGACGGATCGCCAAGCGGTGTTGCGATGGCCCTGGGCTTTGCGTGCGGTACCTTGCACCCGAAGTACCGGCTATAGCGACCGCCGCCGCCGTCGGCGGAAAGCTCGACGCCCATGGTCCAGCTCGGGTCGCTCTCGGATACGAGCTCGATGACCAGGCCGCTGGTCCACTCTGTCCAGTTGACTTCGACATCGACGCTCAACGAGACCCAGTCCCCGGTTCTTTCGACCCGCCGCGACAGCAACGATGGGTACGTCGAGTCGCCATACGTTTCGAGTTCCAGGCCGCCCGACCAGCGATCGACCCGCACGCCGAGCGGTGAGTCGACGCGCCAATCGTCTGGGAGGGCGCCGTTGAGTTCCACGGAATAGCGGTCGCGCGTGCGAAGGCTCGATAGCCAGCGATTGCGGGTCTCGTCCTCCGCGTCGCCAACACCGGTCGCGACGATCTCGGCGCTCACGTCGGCAGCTTGGTCAAAGTCGCCCGAGCTCGCGTACAGATCACGAGCGAGGCGCCAGCTCGCTGCATCGCCCGCGCGCGCGGCGGCGTGGTAGGCCGCGGCAGCGCGGCGCTCTTCGTCCGCTTCCGCCCAAAGCTGCGCGGCTCGTTTCCACGCTCGAGCGGCGCTAGCGGGCCTCGAGCGGGTGATTGCCAGGTCTTCGAACGCGGCCGCCGCATCTTGCGGAACGCCAAGGGCGACCATGTCGTCCAGGCGGTGCCAGATGGCCTGATTCGCGCCATCCTCTTCCTTCCACGGCGAGCGGGCGGCCGCCGTTGCCGCCGAAGCCTGGAGGTCGCGGCTGACACTCCCGGCACCGAGGATCCGAACACGAGGGTCGTCGCCGCGCCAGCCAACGAGCTCGGCCGCCGGGTCACCGTCGAGATCGGCGGCGGCGACGATGTCCAGGTTTGTCAGCGTGGTCGACGCGACTTCGCCGTTGGCGAGCCGACGAATCAAAAGGGTTGCGAAACCCAGGCCGTCCCGCCCCTGGCGGCTGTGAAAACAGCCCAGGTTGGTGCCGTCGGCGGCGGCCGGGTCTTTGTTCCAACACGCGCGGACCACGAGGTCCGCCATGCCATCGCCGTCGATGTCTCCCACGGAGAGTCGGTCTAGCCAGGCGTCGTTGCCGGAAAGACCCAGCTGCGGTGCGGGCACGAACGCGCGCTCGACCAGGGTGTTCGCGTCGAGTTCGAACAAGTAGACGCCCGCGGCGGCCCCCGGGCGATTGTCCGCTCGAGCGTTCGACGCGACCGCGATTTGGGCCGGCCGCCCGCGCTGCGCCGGGATTGCCGCCAGGGCGCCCGCGACGCCGAGGGGCGCTCGGGCTACGAGCTCGAATCGCCCGGCTTCGCTCGAGTAGCGTTCGACGCGGACCTCGTAGGTTCGCCACGGACCCAGCGTGGTGACGAGCTCGTCGGGACCCGAGCCGTCCAGATCCGCGATGACGAGGTTGGTGACATCGGCTTTGATGCCGTTGACCGTCGTGGGGGCGGGCTCCCAGGCGTCTTCGCTCGCTGTAGCCGACCAGCGCACGCTGCGGTCCCAGTACCCGGCCGCGACCAACGCTCGTCGTCCTTGTTCCTGGTCACCGGTGACCGCGGCGCCGTAGACGTTGAGTCCGGGGCGGGCGTAAAGAGCTCGCAGTCCTTGGGGACCCGCCCGGTACGCGACGATTCCCGGCGGATTTTCGTCGCTGTTGGCCGCAAGGTGGGTGCCGAGCAACAGGGGGCCTGTGGCGTCGGCGAGGGAAAAAACGCGAGCCGGGACGTTGCCGCCGGGCAGGCTCTCCATCTCCTGGCGCCAGAGGACGGTGCGCAAGTCCGTCGAAAGAGCCGCCATGGAGTTGTTGACCGAGCTGCCGGTTAGGAGCTCGTCTCGGCCGTCGGCGTCGAGATCGACCGCCCAAGCCCCGTCGGCGAGAATCTCGGTCGTCGTTTCCGCGGCGAGGGCCTCAAGCACGGGGCGCATGACGTCGGGCGGAAGCCCGCCGTTCGCCGCGGCCTGCTCTTCGCCGGCCGTGGCTCGCTGCCAGGCTGCGCTGGCCGCTCCGGGCAGGCCCTGGCCCAGCGCAGCGGCGACGTCGAGGGCGGCGAGCTCTGCCTCGTCGCGGGGATCCTGGGCCGGATGGCGCGCCCGCAGCAGGGCCAGCAGTTGTTGGAGCTGGTCAAAGAGGTCGCGTTTCGAAAGAGCGTGACCAATGGCGACCAGGGCCTGTCGCTGAGACGGTTTGTCCCCGGCGTTGGAGTAGGCCGCGATGAGCCCGCGAAGCTCTGGCTCGTACCGGCCACGCTCGTGGAGCCGAGCGGCCCACGTAAGCCACGCCTGCGCGATGGCCGCGGTTCCCTGATGCTCGGGCGCCCGTACGAACGCGAGCTGCTGGGCGAGGGCGTCCTCGTATTTGTCGTCGTCGAGAAGCGTTGCGACTCGCTGTTGAGCGAGCACCAGCTCGGCGGCCGCTCGCTGTTCTCGCTGCTGAACGCGAGCTCTTTCGGCGGCGCTGGCGACCGCGAACCACACCAGCAACGCCGCGCCCGCCAGAGCGGCCGCAAGCCCGGCCACCTGCAAGGCCCGGCGTACCCGCACGCCGGCAGAGGGTCGCTCGAGCTCCCGCAAGAGCGCGTGCATGTCTGCGTGTCGTTCGTCGGCACGGCGACGAAGGCCGCGGGCGACGGCTCGCCGCACATGGGGCGGCACGCCGCGGTATCGGGTGGGGGCGGTCGGCTGCCCGGTGAGCACCGCTTCCTTTAGGCGCGCGATGTCGCGGTACGGGAACGGCCGCTGCCCGTAGAGAGCCTCGTGCAGGGCCGAGCAGAAGCTAAACTGGTCCGCAGGCGGGCTGGCGCCCTCCCCGCGAAACTGCTCGGGCGCCATGTACGCCGGAGTTCCCGCGATGATCCCGTCCGCGACGACATTGCCGCCGCGGGCCAGGCCGAAGTCGACCACCCGGGTGCGGCCGTCGTTGCCGACGAGAATGTTGGCGGGCTTGACGTCCCCGTGAGCGATGCCGGCGTCGTGGGCGGCGCACAATCCACGCGCCGCGTCGCGGAAGCGGCCGAGGATCTCGCTCGCGCTCCGCGGCTTTTCGCGGCACCAGTCCAGAAGCGTTCGGCCGGCGACGAGTTCCATGGCGATGAACGAGCCATCGCCGTAGGCCCCGGCGTCGTACACCGAGACGACGTTGGGATGCTCGAGCTTGGCCAGACTGCGGGCCTCGTTGAGCAAGCGGGCCTGGGAGTCGCTGCAGGTATCCGACCGGCCCCCCGCCTGGCTCTTCATCACCTTGAGGGCGATCTGCCGATCGAGCTCGGTGTCGGCGGCCTTGTAGACGTAGGACGTTGCGCCCTCGCCCAGCAGGCTCACGATGACGTATCGATCGACGAGAGCGCCGACGTCGAGCTGCAGGTTCGGACGCAGCATGTCGATGTCCAGCGTCTCGTCCGATGCGCCATGTTCCGGCGGCGGCGGCGCCACCGGCGCGGTGTCGGCCGCCTTTGGGCCCGAGTCTCCCTGCATACGCTGTCGCTCGTGCCGACCCGAGACGCTCTCGAGGCCGCACAAGGCTCACTACCCCCAACAAAAACGTAGGCCGCGCGATAGACCCTGTCCAGCGACTTGTGGGCGCCGCCAGTGTCGCACACCGGCCGCGCGTCTCTGGAAAGATGGGAGCATCCGCCACCATCGGCCCGAGGTTCTCGGGGCGGTCGCGTCCGGTCTACAGCGCGGGTTCGAGCTTGACCCGCAGCGGAAAGCCGTTGGCGCGGGCAAGTTCGGTAGCGCGACGCGCTCGGCGGATGGCTTCGCGGGCGTCGAAGCGACCGATGATGCTGGCGCCGTTGCGGTGGGTTTCCTGCATGCGCTCGGTGGCGCGCTCGGGCGACATCTCGAAGACGTCGCGGAGCACCTTCACGACCAGTTCCTGCGTGGTGATGTCGTCGTTGATGAGGATGGCGTCGACGTGAGCGACCCGTTCGAGGGCCGGCAGTTCGTCCGCGGTACCGTGCACCAGGGTAAAGAGGACGGAAGCCGCGGAGATGCCCGCCGCTTCGACGGTGGAGACGACATCGGGAGCGGCGTGGACCAGGCCTCCCCACAGATCGGTCGTGGTGACCTCGCGTTCGGATTGCCGGGCGTGAAACACCGCCCATCCGTACACGCGCTGGGTGGCGAGGAACCGCTCGGAGGCCGCCGGATCGTTGACGTCGGTCGTGGCCTTGTCGACGGCGGAAAACAAGTGGTCTTCTAGCGCGTCTACGTCGCCGCCGGTCTTGCGGATCGCCGAGGCGATGCCCTCGTCCTGCACGAGGGCGTACAGGATGTGCATTGGAACGACCAGGGACTCGTGGGCTTGCGCCTCGTGCCTGGCAAGATGAAGCGCGACCTCCGCATCGGTCGATAGCGTCGGCTGCTGTTCGCGCATCCTGCGCGTGACCCGGCCGTGTTTCCACCAGGTGACGACGAGGGCGGCTCCCGCGGCAAGGGAGAAGAGAATATCCTCCACGCTCCAAGGGTGGCATCGGCCGCGGACTGTGGCAACTGCGCGGACGGGCGACCGGGCCGGCGGGTTGCGTCGGCCGCACCCCGGGGAGCCTCACAGGGGCGAAGACCTCCCACCTTTGGCGAGGGGGCCGCGCGGTTGCCACGTCTGGCCGGGATGTCGTACGGCGCCCTCGAGAGAGTCGGCGCCCCCGTTCCCTGCAACTCGGCACGAGACGGTTGCGTCGGGCCCCGCAGACGGCGCACCATAGGAGGGCGACTTTGGGGGAAGTCGGGGCAGCGCCGCGGGCGCTCACTCCGACGCGTGTCTACAGCCACGAGGGGGGCTCGATGAGGCTTCGAGTTTGGGTCTTTGCCGTTGTGATTCTTGCGTCGCTGACCATCGGCGACACGGCCTATGCGCGCGACTGGTACGTGTCGATCAGCCGCGGCAAGGGCAAGAAGGGGACGAAAGAAAAGCCGGCCAAGGAGCTGGGCAACATTCTCGGCAAGCTGCAGCCCGGCGACGTCGTGCACATGGCCGAGGGCGTGTATCTGGGCAAAGGCGACAACGGAACCCACGTCATCACGGTGCCGGTCAGCATCATTGGTGGCTATGCCGACGATTTTTCGACGCGCGACCCGTGGGGCAAACACCGAACGATCCTCTCCGGCGACAACAAGACGCCAAACTACCAGATGACGCCGGCGTTGTTCATCGACCTCATGAAGGTGGCGCCGCGCGACGGCTATCCGGGCAAGGTCGTCGTGGACGGTCTCATCCTCGATCACGGTGCGCGCAATCGCTACAAGACCGACAAGAACTGGATGATCATTCGCAAGGCGGATCCGAAAACCGGGGCCAACCCGACGCCGGAGAGCGGAGCGCTCGTGATTCGAGCGAGCAAGAACGGCATGTTCGACAAGACTCCGTGGGACATCACCGTGCAGAACAACATCGTCATGAATAGCGCGCCGACCATGGGGGCGATGTCGGTGTCGGGCTACAAGCGCAGCACGGTCACCATTCGCAACAATCTGATCATCAACAACACCGGCACCGGGATTTACGTCGGTTCCAAGTTCGCCGGGGCCAAGTACGACAAGAACGGCCCGAAATTTCGCATCGAGAACAACACGGTTCTTTTCACGTGGAAACACGACCCCATCGTTCAGAGCTTTTCCGGGAACGCGATGGATTTCGACCAGTCCGTGCGCGCGGTGGTCAAGAACAACGTGCTCGCGTTTGCCGACCGACACCTTATCTACAACCCGCGAAGTACGACGATCTTGCTGCAGGGCAACGTAATGACGGGCAACGTCGATACCGCCTATCTCGAGTTCAACACCAAGATCGTTCTCGACGAGATCGAGGACGAGCCCGACTACATTCACGAGGACTCGGGCGACAACGTTGCCAAGCCGGTGAAGGTCGCCATCGCCCCCGACTGGCTGAAGCTGTACGGCAGCCGCGTTCTCGTGGATCGAAATGCCGCCGAGGCCGACATCAAAGCCGCGGGGACGCGGGCCAATGACCTGCGGGGTATGCTCGGCATCCCGCTGCGCGCGGGACAGGCGAACTTTCCGCAAAGCCCCGTGTGGCTGCCGCGCCTCTCGGTCGACGATGCGGTCAAGGCGGGCAGCGTGAACTACCACGGCAAGGGCTGCCGGAAGCCCTGAGAGAAGCCCGAACTTTGGCTCGCGGCCTCGACGCCGCGCGTCGCGTCGCGTCGCGTCGCTTTGTTCGCCGATGGCTCGACCGGTCGAGGGCGGTCATCGGCGAGCGTCGTCGCGCGCACCGACGACCCGCGCACGGCGGGGGAGGCGCTATCGGTTCAGAAAACCGTAGCGAGCGATCAATTTCGCAACCTTTTCGGGCGGCCTCGGCACCGTGATGGCGAATGTCTGGCCCCCAGACGGAGACTGCCCCCTCTCCCCGGTCCGAACGTCGCGCTCGAGCGAGCACCCGTGACCGCGCGCCGGACGTGCGCGTGGCCGACGAAGCCGTCCCGAGCCTCGCCAGATACGAACTGCTGGCGAAAATTGGCAGCGGCGGCATGGCGACCGTGCACCTCGGCCGCCTGCGGACCCCCGGGCGCTTCGAAAAGCCGGTCGTCGTGAAAACGATCCGGCCTCATCTGTCGTCGGAGCAGCAGTTCATCGACATGTTCGCCGACGAGGCGCGCATCTCGGCCCTGCTCGAGCACCCGAACATCGTCGACGTTTTCGATGTCGGGCGCGATAACGGCACCTACTTCATCGCGATGGAGCATCTGCCGGGACAGGCCTTCAAGGAGGTTTTGAAGGCGGGGTTGCGCGGCAGTCCGCTCAACGTCGCGAGCTCCATGAAGGTAGTCGCGGACGCGGCGGAGGGGCTGGAAGCAGCGCACGGCTTGCGAACTCGCGATGGCGAGCATCTCGAGCTCGTTCACCGCGACGTGTCGCCAGCCAACATCATGGTCACCTACGACGGCCGGGTAAAGCTGCTCGACTTCGGCATTTCGAAGGCGCGAGGGCGAATCGCTCACACGGTTACGCAGACCCTCAAAGGAAAGCTCGGGTACATGGCGCCCGAGGTCGTGAGGCACGAGCCGGTCGACTCGCGCGCGGACATCTTTTCCCTCGGCGTGGTCATGTGGGAGGCGTTGGCGCTGCGGCCCCTGTTTCGCGCCGCCAACGAGGGCGCGACGTTGCTCAAGATCTTGCAGCACGACCCGACGCCGCCGTCGCTGGTGCGATCCGACATACCGGCGGGACTCGACGCCATCTGCCTTCGAGCCCTGGCTCGCGACCCGGACGACCGCTACCAGACGGCCGCCGACATGCGACGTGACATCCTCGCGAGCCTGGGGGCGAATGCCGAGTGCGCGGCGGCCGAGCTCGCGACCTACATGCGAGAGACGTTCTCCAGGCTGCGCGAGGCCGAGGACAAGATGCTCCGCGAATTCGCCGGCGACTGGCGCGAGCCCGCCACGGAACCCGACGTCAGGTTTGCGCGCGGCTCGCAGTCCGAGCTGTCGTGCGACGACGCGATGGAGCTTTGCTCCGACCGGGCGCAGAGCGACGCGGCGGTGGTGGAGGTCGCGCCGTCGGTTGCTCGGACGCCGCCGCCGATACCGTTGGCGCCCGCCGTCGCTCCGGCGCCTGAGCGGGCTCCGAGTATCGTGGACGCGTACGACGAGAGCAGCATCGAGAACATCTACGCCGAACAAGGCGACACCATCGACACGGTGGCGGCGGGCCTGTGGTGGGAGCGACTCCGCGTCGTGACGACAGCGACCGCGGAGAGGGCCACAACGGCGGTCGCGAAACGCTGGGTTCGAGCGAAGGCGACCCTCGCCGACCGTGAAACTCGCCACCGGTGGCTGCGCGAGCGGAGAGCCGCGCTGGCCGCCGTGGTCGTGCTGCTGATGCTGGCCGCCGCGTCGCCGTTTTTGGCGAAGCCCCCCGTCGCGGCGAGTTCTGGAGCCGCCGGCGAGAGCGGCGCTGGCTGGCCCGCAGGCAAAACCCTCTCGGGCCACGCGGGTGACCGGCGGCCGGCGGCCGGGCAAGGTCGCGAGCGCGGCGCGGGCGAAGTTGACGCCGAGCGCGGCGCGGTTACCTCGGACACCGGGCTGACCGCGGAGGCCGAGCCGTCGAGCGGTGCGGGGGCGGCGGTTCGCGAGCCGGACACGGGGCTCGCGGTCGCGGCGGCGACACGCGACTATCGGGCGGGGCGCCGCGCGTTGCGCCGCGGGGATTTGCCGATGGCGCGGACCCGATTTCTGTCTGCGGTCAAAGCGGCTCCGCAGTTTGCGCCCGCGTTTCGCGAGCTGGGCTTCGTGTTCGCGCGTCAGGGGAAGAAAAGCTCGGCGAGACGGGCGTTTACCCGGTACTTGCAGCTGGCGCCGAACTCGGAAGACGCCGGCGCGATTCGCGCGCAGCTGCATGAACTCAGCGCCCGCTACTAGGTACCGGGGTTGTCCGAGCGCCTCTGGTACCCTCGTTGCCATGGGCAAGAGTTGGGCGGCGGTCGCGATGTTGGTGCTTGGGCTCGTCGGGTGCCGTGGAGAGCCAGACTCACTGCGCGACCTCGCGCGCGCCGCCCACGACGATGAGGACTTCGTGTCGGTGCCGATTTTGCGGACGTCGAACCTCGACCGAAGTCTGGCGTACTACGAGCAACAGCTCGGCTTCGAGACCCAGTTCACCTGGGGCGAGCCGGCGTCGTTCGCCGGCACGCGGCGCGGCGAGACGCTGATCTTCTTCTGCCTCGAGTGCCAGGGATCGGGACCGAACTGGATGATGATCTTCGTCCGGGACGTGCGGGGCCTGCACGACGAACTCAAAAAGCGTGGTGCCAACATCGTGCGCGGGCTGGTAGAGGAACCCTGGGGCATGGTGGAGATGCACGTCGAAGACCCGGACGGACACATTCTCCGCTTCGGAACCGGCACCGACTGAGCGGCTTGCCGGAACCGGCAGTCCGCTCTCGCGAGACCTACGGGCGGTCGAGCCGGGCGAGCTCGAGAGCGAACGCGAGGTCTGGCATGATCGCGGCGCGCAGCGGCGACGCGGGAAGGAGTCCGGCCTGGTTCGTTACGAGCTGTACGCGCGGGGTGTGTACGTCGACGTCGGCGCGACTCGGTTTTCGGTCCGGTGGCGCCAGGGGGGTGTCGTCTGTTACCGGATCGCGATCGAGGTCGTCGGATTCCGCAATGCCGGTGGCATCGCAGGCGCCGATAGCTGCCAGCAACAGCGCGCAAAGAAAGATACGAAGCGTCACGGTGTCCCCCTCGGTGATGCGGTCTCTAAACGGAGGCCGCCGGATTGCGTCGCGCGCCGGACGACACCGGCGCGCGGTCGCAGGGAAGACAACTGGTCGCGTCGAAAAACTTCCCGCTGTCGCGCTGAAACGAGAATGGCGTGCGCGACTCGCGCGGTGGTTCGCCGGTGTGCGTCTGTGGGCGGGCCGCCGGGCAGCCCTGTTCGAGGCGACGCCGCTGTCGGGCGGCAGGGACGCGGTGTCGGTGGCGCTATGCGCTCGCCTAGCGCACCGCCTTCAGGCGCGGCAGGAATTCGTCGGCCGACTCGAAGGTGTTGACGTGGGCTGCGACCTGGCCGCTCGAGTCGAGGAGGTAGACCGCCGGCAAACCGGTCGCCTCGAAGCGGTTCACGAGCGCTTCGGCGGCGCCGCTGGGCGCTTCGGTCATGTCTACCAGGACCGCGTCGAAGCGCTCGCCAATCTCGTTCGCGACGCGGGCGTCGGCAAAGGTCTCGGTCTGAAAGTTGACGCAGGGCGCACACCACGCGGCTTCGAACACGACGATGACGGGACGGCGGACGGGGTTGGGAAACTCGTCGGCGGACCGCCAGGCAATGCCCGAGGGATTCTTGCGCGCCGCCGCCAGCTCGGCCTGGCGCTGTTTCGCCGCCGGGCTGAGCTCGGGGGGCGGCTCGGCACACGCGGACAGCGGTGTTTCATCATCGGCGGCGAGCAGGCAGTCGAGCTCGGCGTCGCTGTGGTCCAGGCAAATCAGAAGAATGCGGTCGGCTACCAGGAGTGCGGGATCGAGCCGGCGCAGCAGTTGCTCGCACTTGCCGCCGAACTCCGCGAGCAGGTCTCCTTCGGGGAGCGCGTCGATGGCGTCTCGCTGCTCGGGCGTCCACTCCGGTAGCGCCGCTATCGTTTGTGCGAGCCTTGCGGACAGCGCGCTGAGCTCGCCGACGGCCTGGGCTTCGCGAAAGCGCCTCCAGGCCGCCTCTCGAGCGAGTCCAAGCTTGTCGGCGGCGCGGTCAACCCGGCGATGCATCGGCCGTTTGTGCGCACCGAGTTGCGCGAACGCGGCCATCATTTCCGCTTTGGTCTCGAACGTGGCCTCGCGGGTGGCCCGGATCTCCGCATCGAACAGGTCGACGTAGGTGTCGAGGAGCCGCGCGAAGTCGGCGTCGCTCAGCCTGTCAGCCTGCCTGCGGCTGTCGTTCGCAGCGGCCGGCGGCGCGCTCGAGGGAGGTGTTGCGAGGTCCTTGGCGCAGGCGCCGTGAGCTGTCGCGACAAAGGCGAGGCAAGTGGCGACCAGGAGCAAGCGTGCAGGCCGGCATGGCATCGGGGCACGATAGCGCGCCGCGTCGGCATGGCGTCGCCGACCGCTGGCCCGGTTTGGGTCAGTTGCTGGGGCGCTGCATCACCGGACGCAGCCCTGGTTGACGAGCGTTGGCAGCTTTGAGCGTTTGGGCGAGTACGGCTTTGCGTTCGGCGGTTGTTGCTTCACTCGTACAATTCGTGGAGGAACGCGCGCCGGGCCGATACGGCGCCGAGAACCCGGCAACGAAGTGCTCTACGCCACGGGGGATTGCGGTAGGCAACGCGCTGTGACAAGTGGGCGCGCGCTTGAAGCGGCAACACAGTCGGTTATCGATGGCACGCTATCTGCTGCTGCCGGCGCCATGACAAGACGATGGATTCAATGGCTTGCTGTAGCGGTAATGGTGCTCGCGGTTGCAGCGTGCGGTGACGACAGCGCTGGGGATGAGACCAGCGGCGCGACCGATGACACGACCGACAGCACCACCGACGGCGGTGACGACCCCACCACAACCGGTGGCGACGGCGATGGCGACACCACGGCCGGCGACGGCGATGGCGACACCACGGCCGGCGATGGCGATGGCGACACCACGGCCGGCGACGGCGATGGCGATGGCGACGGCGACGGCGACGGCGATGGCGATGGCGACGGCGATGGCGATGGAGACGGTGACGGCGATAGCCCGCCGCCCATTCAGTGGGACGAGGATTTCGAGACCGGCTTGCTGGAAGACCCGGCAGCCGACGACGTCGGCGCCGGCGCCTACGTCTACCCAACCGTCGGCGAAGAACAACTCGCTGGCGTCGCGGACCTGCGCAGCTTTTCGCTGTCCTTCGACGCGGAGAGCCAGGAGCTCACCGTCGAGGTCGGACTGACGGCCATCGATACGCATACCCGGGTGGGCGTCGTGATCGTTGACTCCCTCGACAACCCCGCCAACACCTGGGTGATCGGAGGCACCGAGTTGCGCGTGCCGTCCTACGACGTCAGCGGTATCCAGCTGGTGTTGACCGACCCGGATGGTCCGCTGATGGATTTCGGTGTCGCAAACGACCTGCATCCGTTCACCGATGTGCTTCGCCCCGACAACGTCATTTACACCCGGGAGGGGTTTGGCGGCGCGTGGCTCGACACCACGGGGCGGGAGACGACCATTGTCGAGAGCGCGGCGCGAATTCCAGTGGTGGTCAAACGGCCGGACGAGGGCGTCGCGACTCTCACCGCCACCGTTGACGCGAGCATTCTCGGCGGCGCCATCGACACGAGCGCGCCGACTCTTTACGTGGCCGCGTACACGTATCTCTTGATCGATCCCGGCCCGGGGGCGCTTTCTGCGGTTGAGTTTGGGGCCTTGGAAATGACCGAGGAGCTGGGCGGCTTCGGCGCCGAGGTCGACGGCAACTGGCGCGACGCCGACGCCTACGACTTGATGTTCGTGGACGCTGGCGTCGACCAGGCCGCGCTGCTGAGCGCGCCGGCGCTGCCCGGACCGACCGACGACGACAGTGTCGTGGTGCTGCGCAACCTCGGGGAGGGCTTCGTTGCCGTGCCCACCGCGGCGACCGATCCGGACGAGCCGGACGAGCCGGAAACCCCCGAGGAGCCGGAGACGCCCGAGGAGCCGGAAACCCCCGAGGAGCCGGAGACGCCCGAGGAGCCGGAGACGCCCGAGGAGCCGGAGACGCCCGCCCCTTAGGTCAGCGTCGAACGAACCGAGGCAAACGGGGGCCGTCCCGTTGAACGGACGGCCCCGGTGCCGGCCGTGGCGCCATGCCGGTTTCGTGGCCTACGAACACCCTGCGTTCTGGGTTGTACAGAGCGGCGAGCAAGTGGGTTGTGCGCCAGCTCGAAGCGGCGTTAATCGCCAGGCCAGTGCCGGCACCGCGGACCGGGCTATTCTCCGTACATTGCCAGCCGCACTGACCGCGCGAGGTCCGCGGAGCGAAACGGCTTGTGCAAAAGCGGCGCGTCGGCGATTTCGCGAGCGTCTTCAGTCAGGGCACCTTCGGCGTACCCCGACATCAGCACCAGCCGAACGTCGGGACGGGCCTTGCGCGCCTCGCGCGCCAGGTCGACGCCGTTGCGGCCGCCCGGCAGCACCAGGTCGCTGAGGAGCAGCTGGAACGTTCGCGGGCCGTTGAGCGTATCGAGAGCCGCGCGCGCGTCGCCGGCCGCTTCGACTTCGTAACCGAGTAGCTCTAGCTGAGCGACCACGACTCGCTGCACGTTGGGATCATCTTCCACGACCAGGATGCGCTCGCGGCGGACGTCGGCCGGCTCTTCTTCGCCCTTGCAGGCATCCGGGGTGCCCGCGCACGGCAGATCGATGTGGAACTCGGTTCCGCGCCCGACCTCGCTGTCGACCGACAGGTGCCCGCCCGACTGCATGACGAAGCCGTACACCATGCTCAGGCCGAGGCCGCTGCCCGCACCCACCGCCTTGGTGGTGAAGAACGGCTCGTAGATGCGCTCGAGCATCTCGGCTTCGATGCCCGTGCCGGTGTCTTCGAGCGAGACCCGGGCAAAGTTGCCCGCCGGTCTGTCGAGCCCGTCGGGAACCTTGACGTACGAGGTGCGCAGAGTGAGCGTGCCGCCGCCGGGCATGGCGTCCCGCGCGTTGATGGCCAGGTTGAGCAGCGCGTTTTCTAGCTGGGACGGGTCGGCGATGCACTCGCCGAGATCGGGCGCTGGCTTGACTTCGACGCGTACGCGTTCGCCGAGGGTTCGGCGCAGGAGCTCCGCGGTGTCGGAGACCAGGCTGTTGAGCTGGATCCGCGTCGGCTCCAGGGACTGCTTGCGCGAGAAGGCGAGCAGTCGCTGCGTGAGCGTTGCCGCTCGCTCTACTGCGTCGAGGGCGTGGTCGATGGAGGTGCGGGCGGGCGTGCCGACCGGGAGGGAGTGGGTCGCCAGGTCGAGCTCACCCAGGATGACCGAGAGCAGGTTGTTGAAGTCGTGAGCGACGCCGCCGGTGAGCTGCCCGACCGCGTCCATCTTTTGCAGCTGTCGCACCGAGTCGTCGGCCAGCTTGCGTTCCGTGATGTCGCTGCAGGTGCACACCAACCCCGTCGGGTTGCCCTCGCACCCGTTGAGGAGGGTGAGCGAGACCTCGACCGGAAACTTCGAACCGTCCTTGCGACGACCGAGAAGCTCGCCTCGCCACTGGCCCTTGTTCACAACGATCGGAAAGTAGGTGTCCCGGATGAGGGCCAACTGGGCTTCGTCGTACAGAACCTCCCAGGTTTGACCGAGCAATTCCTCGACCGTGTAGCCGTACATGTCGGCCTCGGAGCGGTTCACGTAGGTAAAGCGCCCTTCGGCGTCGTGCAAAGAGAAGCCCTCCATGCCGCGGTCGACGGCGTAGCGGAGCTGCTCGAGCTCGGCCCGCACTTCGCGAAGTTCGCGCTGCGCGTCGGACGGGGCCGACGCGGTGCTCGCGTCGGGACCTTTGGTCACCACGTTGTCCCTCCCATGCTCCATGTCAGAGTAGCGCAATGTCTCGCGGCCGCTCCGGCCCTGTTGCGCGGCAACGAGGTGGCCGCTTCGGGGAAACGATGCCGGCTCTCGACCGCCTGGTAAGGGACGGCGCCGGCGCCGCAGGTTGACGATGTAGGCAAACGGAAGCAAGCCGAGGGCGCTCAGTGCTCCCGTTTTCGCTCCCGAGATCGGTCTCTGCGCGCCGTGGCCGTCGACGCGTCAGGGGCGAGGCCCGAAATACTGCTCCAGCGCCACCGCGTAGCGGCGAACATCGGACTCGGTAAAGCAGCAGAACGTGACCCGGGCGACCGCGCAACGGTCCATGTGGGTATCGACCGTTCGAATCGCGGTCTTCGCCGCCTGACCGAAGGGATACCGATAGGCACCGGTCGAAATACACGGAAACGCAATGCTCCTGGCTCCGACCTCGCGAGCTCGCTCGAGGCTGGAGCGGTACGCGCTTTCGAGCTGCGCGGGTTCGCCGGATTCGCCCCCTTGCCACACCGGGCCAACGGCGTGAGCGACATACCGGGCCTGCAGCTCGAATCCCTCGGTCAACACGGCGTCACCGGCTTTCGCGGGGCCGAGTGCGCGACAGGCCTCGAGCAAGCGAGGCCCCGCCGCCCGGTGGATGGCGCCGTCGACGCCGCCTCCTCCGCACAGCGCCGCGTTGGCGGCGTTGACGATCACGTCGACGTCGAGGGCCGTGATATCGCCGTGAACCAGCGAAATCGCGCCGCGCCGAAACTGTCGAGCTGGGGCAAGCACGGGCACACGCTAGCTCGAGGTCCGGTCGGTCGACAATGCCGGCAACGCGCGCGGCCGCGGGCGCCGGTGAATGACGCCGGGGGCGGTTCCCTCGAAGGCGAGCCGGGGCGGCGCGCGCGGCGTGCGTCGAGCCCTCGTTCGGCGGTCGGTGCGGGGCAACTTTCGAGCCCCGCGTTTCCGGCGACGCCGTGGGAGCGTTCTCGAACCTTGAGGTTTCGGCGTTCTTCGCGGCAAACCTCGCGCGCGAGGCAATGCATAGTCGCCGGGTTGATGCGTGCAGTTCGCGATTTCGCTGGTCGTTCTTGACAGCTGATCACGGTTCGCCCCAGCGACTCGAAATTGGGGAAAACTGCGCGAGCCATGTCGGTTTTGCGCACGTTGCCCGCCCTGTTCTTGTCCCTGTCACTGGCCGCTTGCGGCGGCGATACGACCGGCTCTAGCGACGACCCGTCGGGGCCCGACGGCAGCGGAACCGACACCACGGGCGGTGACGGCGACGGCGACACCACGGGCGGTGACGGCGACGGCGACGGCGGCACCACGGGCGGCGACGGCGACGGCGGCACCACGGGCGGCGACGGCGACGGCGACACCACGGGCGGCGACGGCGACGGCGACACCACGGGCGGCGACGGCGATGGCGACACCACGGGCGGCGACGGCGATGGCGACGGCGACGGCAATCCTCTGTTGTTCGACGGCGTCGAGACCATCGCGATGGGGGCGCCGGGCACCGTTACCCTGACCTGGGACCCCGCCGACGGCGACAGCCCGGTTCGCTACGAGGTGTTCGCCGCCACCCAGGCCGGCGGCCAGGATTTCTCGACACCCAGCTACACCAGCGACACGACGTCGATCACCATCGACGGACTCACCGTCGAGAAGGGCCTGCGGCACTACTTCGTCGTGCGCGCCCGCGATGCCAACGGCCAGACCGACGCCAACCGGGTCGAGGCGAGTGCGCTGTTCGTCGCCAAGGATGAGATCGAGTTTCTCGCCGACCTGCCCGTGAGCGGTCGAAGCAACATTGCCGACGTGGCCGTGAACTCGGACCTGACCCTGGCGGCCGTGGCTGGCTGGATGACCGGCGACACGTACCTCTTCGATATCTCGAACCCGCGCTCGCCGCGCCGGGTCTTCACCATCTCGGGCATTGGCACTCAGAACGACGTGGAGTTCCTCGGCGACGTCCTGTACGTGTCCCACGAGTTCCGCGACGACGCGACGGGCATCGAGATCTACGACGTCTCCGACGTGGCCAACACGACCCGCATCGGCAGCCTGCGCGGCGGCGTCAACGGCGTCGATATCGGCGCGCGCATGTGCCACAACATCACGATTCACGAAAACGCCGCCCTCATGTACTGCTCGGCGTCGTTCGGCGACCGAGGCGTGCACATCTTTTCGACCGGTTTCGAGGGACTGGGTGGCTCGCCCGAAGCCCCGGCCTACGTCGGCAAGGTGTCCGATCCGAACGGCTGGGTGCACGACGTGTACGGGCGTGACGACCGCATCTACGTCGCGTACCTCGACGGCGGGTTCACCATGTACGACATCACGAACCCGAGCGCTCCCCGGGTTCTCGGGTCCTACGAGTACGCGAATCAGTTCTGTCACAACGCGTGGCCGAGCAAGGACGGCAACTACGCCTACATCAGCGACGAAAAGCCCCAGCGCGAAACCGACGGGATGCGCGTGTTCGACATCAGCGACCCCGGCAACATTCGGCAGGTCAACAAGTTCGAGCGCGGCACCGACTCCGACGTGATTCACAACGTCGAGGTCGAGGGCGACTTCGCGTACATCTCGTACTACGGGCTGGGCGTGTACATCGTCGATATTCGCGACCCCGCGAACCCGGTCGAGGTGGATTCCTACGACCCGCTGCCCTCGACGCGGCGCACGGGCCTAAACGGTACCTGGGGCGTTCAGGCGACCAAGGGGCCGCTGGTGTTCGCCAGCGACCGCGATCGGGGCCTGGTCATCCTCGAGTGGGACCGGCCCGACACCCGGATTACCGGCCGGGACTAGCACGGGCCCCGAGAGGGCACGCCGTCGGGCGCCACGCCCCTCGGCGCCGACGCTCGGCGCAACGCGCTATTTCTTCCGCAATTGCGCAACTGTGGGGCGTGAATCGCGTACGATCGGCCCATGCCGCTGAGCGATCTCTCGAATCCCGACGTCCTGCTGCGCGAGAACTGGGCCGCCCACCTCAACCGTACGACCGACGGCACGCCGGTCCTGCCCCCGTCTTTCGTGGCCGAAGCCGGCCCCCGGGTCTGGGTGGTCGACGTGCGGGAGGAGGCCGAGCTCTCTGGCCCGGCGGGGCACATTCCGGGCGTGCGGCGCATGCCGTTTCGCCGCATCGGCGAGATTCGAGACCTTTTGCCCGCGTACACGCCGGTGATTCTGGTGTGCGACGACGGGCGGCGGTCCGCAACGGGGGCGCGCTTTCTCGCCGCGCTCGGCATGACCACGGTCGCCGCCATGCTCGGCGGCATGCATTTGTGGCGACAGGAAGGCTTTACGGCGACCCGCGAGGTCGCCGCCGACAACCTGTTGCACGCGCCGGCGCCCGGTCACGGCTCCGACGGGCGGCCACTCACGTTTTCGAAGGGCGAGCGGCGCCTGGATCGAGGGCGGATCGAGATGCACGTCGGCGACGTTGCCAAGGTCCGCCGCATCAAGCTCGCGGCGTTCTTGCTGGCGAGCCAGACGTCTTGCGTGGACGGTCGCGAGGACCGCGCCATCATCGGCACGCCGGGGGGCGACGCCGGAGAGCTGCTGCTTGGGCTCGCGTCGGCGGAGCAGATCTCGGGACGCCAGGTGGAGCTGGCCCGCGTCCCCGAGCTCACCCGCGCATTCGCGGACACGTTCGGCGGCATCTACCTGCACACGGACAACCACGCGCTCAACCGGCTGGCGCGGTCGCTGCGAGGCGACACCCGGCTGGCCAGCGCCATTGAGACGCTGCAGACCATCGACGACTGGGAGCGCTTTTTGCGGCGGCCGCCGGAGGCGCTGCGCAAGCCGCTGCTCGAGCACCTCGTGCAGCCGGACCACGTCGGCTGCGGTCACGTGAAGCTCGCGTTGCTCAACGCCGACACGTACGGAATTCGCCCGGGCTTGATCACCGAGTTCTTCGTGTCGTTTTACGAAGGACTCTGGGCGGGAGCTGCCGATCTCGAGTGGGTGGTTCTGGGTGGCGATCACGCCGAGGGAGCGGTCGTCAACGTGACCGTCGAAGGCGAGCTGTGGCCCTTTACCGAGGTGCCCATGGTCGCGCCGTCCATCGGCGGCGTGCAGATGTTCGTCAATCACCCGCAGGTGGTGACGTTCCTGCGCCAGCAGACCGCGCAGTTTCTCAGCACCCGGGTCAACAGCCTGTTGCCCATTGGCAAGCAAGACGGGGCTAAGCTCGAGACCCTAATTCCCGAGCTCGGCGGCAGTCAGGCGCTGGCGACGCTCAAAGCGCTTGCCGGTGGCTTGCCCGTATTCGACGTCCATTTCGCCGAGGATGGGCGCATCGACGTGCGACAGGGCGACGACATTCCGACGGCTTGACCGCGCGCCGGGCTGCGGACCGCGTGCGAGTCTGCTAGAGCGCGTGAGCAACGTGATGAGAACGACCGTACTTGCCCTGCTGATTGCCGCAGCCGGCTGTGGGCCCGCCGGGTCCGCTGCGCCGGCGAGCGGTCATCTCGCTTCCGACAGCCAAACGGCCGAGAGCCCGGCGGCCGACGGCCCGACGGCGAGCGAGCGCAAGGAACCGGCGCTCGTCCTCGCCCAGGACGCGGACTGGGAGCAGCTCAACCCGGCCCGAGGTGACAAGAGCCCCATGGCGGCGACGCTGTGGGGAAACCGCCAGGGGCGCGGCCCCACGGGGTTTCTGTTTCACGCCATCGACGGCTTCGAGTCGCCACCGCACGTTCACAACGTCGCCTATCGGGGCGTTGTGATTCGCGGGGCGATTCACAACGACGCGCCGGACGCCGAGTACCTGTGGATGCCGCCCGGGTCCTACTGGACGCAGCCAGAGGGGGGCGTGCACATCACCGCCGCCCGGGGCGCGGACGTGCTCGCCTACATCGAAATCGACGACGGGCCCTATCTCGTCTATCCGGTGGACAAGGCGTTCGAGGGCAAAGAGCGGCCGAAGAACCTCGAGCCAGGCGCCATTGCCTGGAGTTCTTCGTCGGACGGCATCGAGCGGGCGGTGCTTTGGGGCGGCGCAGGGAAAAGCGGGCCAACCGGGATGCTGCTGCGGCTTCCGGCCGAGTTCACCGGCCGTCTTCGAAGCGACGCCGGGCGCCTGCGCGCCGTCGTGGTGCAGGGGCGTTTGCAGTACGGCGCTTCGGGGGCAGCGAGCCCGGCGGTTCTCGAGCCCGGGAGCTACGTGTCGACGCTTGGTGAAGTTTCCGTCGAGGTCGCCTGCGCCGCGACGTTGCCCTGCGTTCTCTACGTGCGCTCGGACGGTGCGGTCGACGTCGTTTCTCCCACGGCGACGCCGTAGCGAACTCGAACGCGAACTCGCTTTCGCGCCGACCGGCCGAGGCAAACGGCCATTGTGGTTCGCTCTCACGGAGAGTGAACGAGGAGTCGACGTGTCGGTTACCAGCGAGTCGCGCCTCGGATCGATCAACCGACTCGGGGCGAACCGAACACACCGTCGGTGCTTGCCGAGCGGTCAACCGATGTCGTAGTCAGTGTCGCAACAGGCGCGCTGTGATCGCTTTGCGATCGACGGTGGGCGCGATGGTGTGCCCGCGTGCGCGCGCCGCTACGTAGGAGTATTGGACGTGCGAAACAAGCTATTCGCCTTGTTGGCGATTCTCATTTGCAGTGGATGTATCGAGCAAACCGCGGACGAACTCGACGTCGTCGAGCCGGCCGTCGATCAGCAGGAGGTCTTCGGACGGCTCTGTTGGCGACCGGTGCGCGCGGTGCTGGAAACCCTCGAGTGCGTGCAGAGCGAAGACGCCGCGTGCGCGGCCGATGGCTACGCCCCCGGTTTCGTCAAGCTGCACAACGGTATCGACACGAACACGGTTATCAGCGGCCCCGAGTACTGGGCGGGCGCGTTTCAGCTGATCGACATCGATCTCGATATCAATCACGTTGCGCGCGTGAGCCGCGACGAGATCAGTCTGCGCTACGTCGAGACGGTCACGTTTATCACCGGCGACGTGTTCTACCAGCACGAGCACGCGCTCATCACGGTCGACGAAGACTGCAAGATGACGCTGTGGGACCAGTACGGAGACAACGCCGAGCAAAAGGCCATCGATGACAAGGTCATCGAGATCCTCGGCGGAGTTCCCCAGCCGTAGCGACCAGAACCCGGCGGCCGCCGCGCGAGACTGCGCGGCGGTCTGCGCGGACTGACGTTCGCCCGCGCCGGCGCTACAGAAGCGCGCCGATCGCCGTGATCGCTACCAAGAGGCCGCCGCCGGCTGTCACCGAGACGATGGCGAAAGCCACCGCGCCGAGCGAACGAGGCCCGTACAGGCGCCGCTGGATGGCGTAGGCGACCAGCACGCTGGCACCGGTCAAGACCGCCAGGGCACTCCACACAAGCTCGAGTCCGAGTTGCTCGGCCGGGCCGAAGGCCTGGCTGAGATCGTTGCTGCCGCCAAGCGCGTAGGGGACGGCCGCGTTCGCGACGTCGAGAAGCGGCACCGCGTAGCCCCACACGAACAGAAACGGGGCCCAGCGCGTAGGCTGCGAGCGCCACCAAGCCACGAGCGCTACGGCCGTGGCCATGGCGAACCACATGGCGTACGGCGCGAGGGACACGAGCTCGGAAAAGAACAGGCCGCTCGCGGGCGGGTCGAAGGAAACGAAGCCGTACGAGCTGCCGCTTGGCAGAAACGACAGCTCGCGAACGGTGCCTCCCTGCAGCCAGACCAGGGCGGCGTGGGCGAGTTCATGCAGGAGCGTGACGACCGTGACCGCCGCGACGGGCGCCGCGGCCAGATGCCACCGGTGTGCCCGGACGAACGACCAGGCCTGGCGCAGAGGACGCTCGGTGGTCAACGGCGGCGCGCGCTCCGGGCGGCGAGGGGCGGCGAGGGACGCGGGGGCTCTTGCGGCTTGGTCCACTCGGCGACGATGTCGAGCAGGGGCGCCACGAGTGCTTTTCTCGCGGCCTGGTCGGCGCGCCCGGCGCCGAGCCCGGAGCTCGAGGCGGCGGTCTGGGTGCTGGCCACCAGCTCGCCGGTCCACAGGTTGAACCGGCGCATGTCGGCTCGGGCTTCGTACCACTTGCGGTGGGTGTTCAGCCGGCTGGCGTAGTCGCTGTCCACGGTCACGAACACGACGAAGTCGACGCCGAGGTCGTCGGCCATGAGGGACGCTCGCTGATCGGCGGTGAGCCGGGCGGGCCGGGACAGGGCGAGAGCGTCGGCCGCCGCGCGGGGCTTTTGCGGCAGGCTTCGCAAGCCGGGGCGGTTCGCGCGCAGCCCCTCAACCACGAGACCGGCGACGATCGGCGGGATCGCGGCGCCGTCGCGGCGTTCGGCGCTGTGTACCAGGGTGCGGCCCGGATCGAGGTTGCGCGTGTCGATCGTTAAACGGGTGGCGGGCCAGAAGGGGGCCAGCGGGCCGGCGAGCTGGCTGCGGTCGAGTTCGAAGGCGAGGGGGCCCGTCTGCAGCGGCTCGGCCAGGGGCCGGGCCAGCGCGGCGAACTGAATCCGTCCGATGGCGTCGCTCGTCGCCGCGAGCTCGCCGTTGTCGGGGTGCGCCAAATGCACCCCGGCGAGCGGTCGCGCCGCGGCGCCCACGGTGTCGCCGGTGGCCGTCCAGGCGGCGAAGAAGAGCGGGGTTTGGGCGAGGCGCACGGTGCCGTCGGCCTTCAGCAGCGGAATCGGGTTGGGCGTGGTGGCCGTGAGCTCGAGGCGCGCCGCCACCGCCGTGACCGCCTCCCCGAGGTCGTCGACCGCCGGGCATGCGGGGGCGGTCGACAGCCCGTGCTGCCGTCGCAGTTCACAGAGGCGGTGCTGCCAGGCGCGCTCGAGCAGCGGCTCGAGCGACTCGCGAACCGGCTCGGGGCTCGCGGGCAGCGGTTGGCGCGCCGGCGGTTCGGACAGGAGCGCGGCGACCTGGCTGGCGGTCAGGCGTACTTGCGCGGTCTCGCTGGGCGATTCGCCGTCGGTCGACCCGCGAACAATCGTGAGCCGGTCGGCGCTCGGAAGAGCGAGCACCGCCGCCCAGTCCGATCCGAACAACAGCTCGAGGGCGTCGCGGCGGACGGTCGTTTCGAGCGCCGGAGCCCCGTCCGCCGACGGAGCCGCCGGCGCTTCCGACGTCCCTTGCGCCGGCGCGGCTTCGGCGATGCGCACCGGGCCGTCGACAACGAACGCCTCGGGATCGTCGGCGGTCGTTGCCGGCGCCGCAGCCGGTTGCGCCACGGGGGGCGGCGCGGCCGTTGGGGCGGGCGCCGGCGAGCCACCGCACGCGGGGGCACCGGCCCACAAAGCCAAAGCGACGACGACCGGCAGGGGGCGACCCATCACGGCGTTGATGCTCCAACGAAAGCGCCGAGCTGCGCCACATCGATTTTGTGCTTTTCGAGGCCGGCCGACAGTCGCTCGAGGCCCCGGGCAATGAGTGCCTTGGGGTCTTTCTTGCCCAACTCCACCTCGGGAGCGCCGAACTCCGGCGCTTGCGCCAGGTCGATGAGAAAGTGCTCGAGGTTGTAGCCCAGCGTTTCATCCAGCGGGCTGGTACCGGCGCGAACGCGCGCCAGTGCGGCAAACAGCGGTGCGGCGCTGGCGTAGAACTCGTTGGTTTCGTCGACGGTGCGGGCGAGCCGGCTGTGCTCGCGAAGCACCTCGCCGAGCTGCTCGATGTAGTAGTGGACGCCCGCCTCGCCCGCGGCGTCGGCGGAATTGCCCCGGCTCCAGCGAAGCAGCCGCGGCAGCCGCTCGGCGCTGTCGAGGTAGACCAGCTCGAGGCTGGGCCGAGCCTGGGCGTAAATGTCGTCGTCGTCGCGGTCGGCGCGCTGGTTGACCAGCCCGCGGGCCAGGGCGCGCAGCAGCGGCCCGCGATAGGTCGCTTCCCTCGGGGCGCGCTTGGCTAGGTCCGCGGTCAGCACGTTGCCGACGGTGGGGTCGAACAGCTCGCGCACGACGTTGTGCAGAAAGGTCGGGTCGGCGTTGGCGAGCAGCAGGCCCGCCATCTGGCGTTTGCCCGAGTCGCCGCCTTCGGTTGTCATCGAGCTCGCGACGATGTCGTAGACCTGAATCTCGAAGAATTCGTTTTGCTGCTGGACGATCTGGTTTTGCTGCAGCACCAGCCACAGCTGAATCGCCGGCACGGCCGCCGCCAGCAAGGCAAAGATGGCGAAAAACAGGCGCCGCCGCACGGCAAAGCGCACGCAGTTGCTGAGGAACTCTCTGGCGCTCTCGGCCAGCTCTCGGGGCTCGGGCTGGTCGTTCGGGTTCGCAAACCGAATCACCTGGTTGGACAGCTCGCCGAAAGACCGGACCACGCGCTGGCGGTCGAGAATCGGTACCAGCACGCCCCAGCCGATGCGCAGCGACTTTTTGCGGACGTCGCTTTTGGCCTGGCGCTGGGCCTCGATGCGGTCGAGGCGGGCCTTGAGCTCGCGGTTCTCTCGGCGCAGGGCCTCGATGTCTTCGGGCGGGGGCGGGGCGGAAGGGCTTTCCGGTTCGGTCGGCTCCATGGCGCCTATTGAAACGCGGGAATCCGATCGGCGCCAGCGCGCGAGGGGCCCGCGGTGAGCCGCAAGTGGCCGCCAATACGTGCCGTCGGGCGCGGGGGCGCGCAGCCCGTGGCGTTTTCACGCCGGTGGACGGCGGCGTGGGCCAGGGCCCTAGTTCACGGCCGCGATGGTCTGGTGGTCGGGGCGCAGTCGCCCCGGGCTCAACTCGGCGGCCGCGGCGGCGGCACAGGTGGTCAGCGTGGCCACGTCGATGTCGTTGCTCGCGGCGTGCACCACGACGCGGCACTGGGAGTCGGCGTCGAGCATATCGACCTTGCGCGGGGAGTCGTAGCGGCACGCGGTGGCGCCGAGTGCCAGCGACGTGGCTCCTTCGGCGGCCGAGCACTTGTTGCGCTCGGTCTCTTCGTCGTAGATGTACGAGCAGTAAACGGTCACGTGGCACACGCGGGCCGAGGGCCGCGAGCGTTGTTGCCGCGCCGTGTGTCGTCGTCGGCTTGCGGCGGTCGACTCGTCTTCGGTGACCCAGCACCGGGCGGTCGCTTCCGGGTCCATCACGTCGCTGGGCTCGATGGCCACCTCGCGGCCCATGTGATAGCCGACCGCGCCCGGCGCAAGCAGCTCGTCGCAGGACAGCCTGGTTCCGTAGGGCACGGGCACCCGGCGCACGTTGCTCCGGGTCGGGGCCGCGACCGGGGGCGTCTGGTCGGCGACAGGGTCGCCGGCGGGGGCCGGGGCCGGGCTCGCGCACGCGCTCAGGGCCAGCGCGAAGCCGGCGGGCAGGAGGCGGAAAACGGGGAGGGGGCGTGAGGGCATGGAACGACTGACCTTGCGTTGGTGGGTACAACAAGCTCCATTTCAAGCTGCGTGCCGCGTCGCGCGTGAGTTTAATTGTAGCCAGTTAGGCAAGAGGGGCTGGGCTCAGGGGCCCCAGCTGGCTTCGGTAGACCAGGGGGCGCCCTCCAGTGCGGGGCCTTGAGGCACCGGATCATGCCCGGCCCGGGACAGACGACCACACCTGGAGGTGGTCGTCGCCCCAGGGGGCCCTGCCCGCTAGCCCGTCTTTGGCGCACCCCGTCGGTAGGCGTCCACGGGAACGCCGCCCACGCCCCACGCTTCGAGGTCCACCTCGTCAATGACGACGAACGTCGTTGCCGGGTCCTTGCCGAGAACCCGCACCAGGGCATCCGTGGTTGCCCGAATGAGGTCCGCCTTTTGTTCGGGGGTCACACCTTCGCGGGTGACCTTGATATTGACGTACGGCACTACTGACTCTCCTGTGGTTGACGGGGCTGCTCGCTGATTTGAAAGACCTTGGCGATGATCTGCCATCGGTCGTTTACGCGGATGAGAGTGAGCAGGTCGACGAAGTCGCGGTCGGCGATCGAGCAGCGGACGCGGGCGAGCGCCGTGTTGGGACCGGCGAACTCGACGGAGTCGACATGGTCCCGGCGCGACTCGTTGCGAGATGCGGGCGACTGCCGGGCGGCGACCACGCGAAAGTACTCGTCCATGGAGCGAATCAGGGCCGGGGTTTCGTCGGCGGTCGCGTACACGGCTCGCGGGTGGAACACCGACGCCAATCGGTCGACGTCGGCAAAGAACAATCCGTCGAAGTAGGTCTGGACCACGTCCTCGACGGCCGATCGGGCGCTCACGCGACGGCTTTCTGGCCAATGAGACCCTCGGCCAGCATGGCGTTGTGCACCGTGGGGCGCGCTTTTACGCGGGCGACGAAGCGCTCGACCCGCGGCCACGGCGACAGATCGAAGCCGACGCCGTACGACCAGTTCAACAACACGAAGGCGTACGCGTCGGCCACCCCGAAAGTTTCGCCGAGCAGGTAGTCGCGCCCGTCGGCAAGCCGGTCTTCGACCGCGCCCACGCGTCGGGCGAGTTTTTCCTCGACCGCGGCACGGCTGTCGGCGTCGAGCTCCTTGCCGGAGAAAAACGGCCCGTAGGCTTTGTGCAGCTCCGACGACAGGAAGTTGAGCAGCTCGTGCAGCCGCGTGCGCGCAAGGGTGCCGTGGGCGGGCGCAAGCTTGCGGTCGGGGCGGCGGTCGGCAAGGAACTGGAGAATGGCGACGTTCTCGGTGATGACGTCGCCATCCACGGTCTCGAGCGCCGGCACGTAGCCGAGCGGGTTTATGGTCCGGAAGCTCAGACCGGACTCTGTCCGGCCCGAAGCGGTGTCGGTCTTGTCGAGATCGAACTCCAGGCCGAGCTCGCGCAGGACGATGTGGGTGGCCAAAGAACAAGCGCCGGGGCTGTAGAAGAGCTTCATGTCCATTCCTTTCTGCGGTTCGCCACCGTGGCGGCCCGCCTGCAACCCAGGGATACGCCCTGGTTGCGATGTCGAAAAGGGAATGGTTAGAATCGCAGATATGAGCAATGGGAATATTCGAAGGCTTCCGCTTCTGGAGTGCTTCGAAGCCCTCATGAATCGGGGCAGTGTGGGAGGCGCCGCCGACGCCATGGGGGTGACGCAATCGGCTGCGAGCAAGCAGCTGGCCCAGCTGCGCGAGTGGTTCGACGACCCGCTGTTCGTGCGCACGCGCGACGGAATGCAGCCGACGCCGCGAGCGGCCGAACTCAGCGGTCTGGTTGGTTCGATCCTCGAGCACGCCGCCGCCCTCACGAGCAGTGACCGGGTGTCGCCGGACGCATTCACGGGCCGGTTCGTCTTGAGCGCCACCGACGAGGTGCTGGAGCGCGTGTTGCCCGCGCTCGTCCGTCGGCTCAGCGTCGAGGCACCGCGGATGACCCTGGTGACCCTGCCGGTTGCGCGCGACTACTCGATTCGCCAGCTCGAGGCCGGACAGGTCAACCTGCTCCTCGCCGTGAACTGGCACGCCCCCGACCAGCTGCTGCAAAGGAAGCTCGACAGCGACCCGTTCGTCTGCGTCATGCACCAGAACCACCCGCTGGCGGGCGTCAAGTTAACGCGCAAGCGGTACGCCCAGGCGAGCCACGTGCTGGTCGCGCCTCTCGGCTACGAAGCGGGCGTGGTCGACGCCGAACTCGATCGCCTCGGGCTGTCGCGCTTCGTCTGCGCGTCCGTGTCGTCGTTTCATCTCCTCAGCGAGGCCGTGCTCGGCGAGTCGCGCGTCACGACGGTGCCGTCGCGCGTCGCCAGACGCCTGGTGAACGACGGCCCGTTCGTGACCAGGCGCGTGCCGCTTTCTCTGCCCGAGACCGTCTACTACGCCCTGTGGCACCCGCGCTTCGCCGCCGAGCCGCGGCTTCGCTGGGTGCTCGACGCGGTCATTGACGCGTTCAACGAGTAGATGCGTCCGGGCCGCCAAGCACCGGGGTGGTGTCGAGCGGGACGTCGTCGAGGCCGCCGCGCGGAATGTCGAACCGAGCGCGCACGTCGGCGAGCGGGGTTTCGAACAGCGCCCGCCAATCGACCAGGGGCAGCGAGCCGACCTGGCGGGCCATTAGCCACCCGCGCGCGACGGCGTCCATGTGTTCGACCGCGCGGTCCATGTCTTCGATGGCGGTCTTGAGAATGCACCGGGCGACATACGCCAGCTGGACCGGCAGCGGTCGCAGCTGCCCGGTGTAGAAGGCGTGCAGGGCGCACTCGCCGGCTTTGTCGGTTTTTGCGCCGGTGACCGTGTGCCACACGTCGTGGGTCTCGACGATGTGCGAGGTGAAGAAGCGCGGAAAGTCGGCGTCGTCGCCCAGGGCAGGGGGCGGCGGGTCGAACTCCTTGATGAGCATGTGGTCGCCGTAGACGCGCCCAAGCGTGCCCGCTGGCAGCGCGTGCAGAGCCTTGAAGTCCACGTCGCCCAGGCGGGGCCGGCTCTGAAACCGAGCGGCCAGCTCGGGGTCCTGGACCAGGGTCGCCATCAGCTCGAGAGCGCGACGGGTGTTGACCAGCGCGGCGCGCAGGTTCTGCCCGGCCTCGAACCCCGATGAGCCGTAGGGCATGAGCACGATGGTGCCCATCGCCTCGAGAAAGGCGTCGATGTCGACGCCTTCGGCGTGCACCGGCTCGGTCGTGCGCAACTCGGCCGAACACCGGCGATTGATGGCGACGTCGGTCTCCGAGATGCCGAAGTCGCGTCGGACTTCGTCGATGGGCCGCGCGATGAGGGCCTTCCAGTCCGCGGCGAGCAGCGGCCGCGCGCGTCGCCCGAGGGTCCAACCCTGGGCCAGCGAGGCCATGGCTGCGTCGTGCCGGTCGAATCGCTCCAGGCCGACTTTCGACAGGTTCTTGGCGAGCAGCGCGAGCAGACCGGCCATGGGGATTTGTGCCGCGAAGAACGCGAGTAGCAGCAGGCGGGTGTCGTCGTCGGGGTCGGTATCGAGGACGGCGTTCCACAGGGGCGCCGTCTCGAGCAGGTGGCAGACGATGAACGTCTGCACCGGGCTGCCGCCGAACTGAAAGCTGATAAGCGGAAAGTCACCGTGGCGGTCGCGAAGGGCGGCGCCCAGGGACCCGTCCGGGCTGGCCTGCACGTCGCCTTCGGAAATGCCGAGCGGCGGGCGCTCGACCAGCAAGTCGACCACGCGCGCGTCGCCTTGAAGCCGATCGATGAACGACTGAAAATCCTCGTAGCGGTAGAACGTCTTGGCGAAGTCGAGCACGCTGTCGACATCGCCGAACGGGCGCCGAACGCCTTCGGCAAAGGTATCGAAGGCCCGTTGTTCGAAGGTTTTGGGCTCGGTCGTCATTCGCGTTCTCCTCGCTGCGCCCGATCCTGCGGCCGCGCTGGCCCCACGGTAGAAGGCCGCGCCAGGCGGCGGGCGGGCGTGGCGGTATGGGGCCGGGAAGTGCGCATCTTTGTACCAGGAACGACGCGGCAGACCCGGGCGGATCGGTAGGACGCAGCAGCCGCGGGCTACGTGCCAAATGCATCGAAAACGGCCGCTATAAGGCGGTTTCGGTAACTCGCCGCCGCCGGCCGCGTAGCAAGGGCACGATGAAAAAAAACTGGAAGACGATACTGGTAGCCGCGGCTTTAGTCGGTAGCGTCACCGGGTGCGCCCGCAACGCGACCGGCGGCGCATTTACGGGCGCTGCTCTGGGCGGTTTGGCGGGTAGCGCTCTCACCGGCGGGAGCACGGCGGGAACCCTCGTCGGTGCCGTCGCCGGGGCCGCCATCGGAGCCGACGTCGGGGCGCAGCTCGAGCGAGCCGACCGCGAGCGGGCGGCAAATGCGCTGCGCTATCGCCAGGACCGCGAGACCGAAGTGTGGGTCAATCCGCGGTCGGGCGTCGAGTACCACTACACGCCCATGCGGACGTACAGGTCTCGGTCGCAGACCTGCCGCGACTACACGCTGCTGGCGTACGTAGACGGCCAACCGAGCGAGGTCCACGGCACTGCCTGTCTCGCCGCCGACGGAACCTGGCGCAACGTCGCGCCGTGACCGTGCCGTGACGCGCCTGCGACCGCGGCGTTTCCGGGAGCGGAAGCGTCGCGGACCGGGCGCGCCGGTCGGGCGCGTTCAGCGCTCGTGGTCGGTGGCGCCGCCGCACTGCCGCGGCGTCACGGCGGCGAGACGCTCGCGAGCCAGTTGGCGATATCGCGGGCATCGGCATCGCGGCCCTGCCGGTCGAGCACGGCGCGGGCGCTGCGCGCCGTGCGAAGGGCCCACGGTCGGTCGCTGCCCAGCTGCCATTTCGCCCGGGCCATGCCGAAGCCCGCGAGCGCGTGAGTCGCCTCGGTGAGGTTCTCGATGGCGAGAATGGCCTCGAGCAGCGGCACGGCCTCAGCGGGGCGCCGGTGGCGCAGGTGGTGTTCCGCCAGGGCGAGGCGGCTGGATGCGACCGATGGGTGGTCGAGACCGAGGGAGGCTTCGCGCAGGCGAAGGGCTCGCTCGAGGTAGCGGCGGGCCTGGTCGGCCTGGTCGAGGTCGTCGGCCACGGCGCCCAGGTGGTGCAACACCGCCGCGACGTCGGGGTGGTCGGCGCCCAGGGCGGCGCCGCGTACGTCGAGCGCCCGCTCGAGGTGCGCTTTGGCTTCGCCGAAAGCGCCGGTGCTGCGAAGGGCCTTGGCCAGGCTCACGAGCGGCCACCCGACCTCGACGTGGTCCGGGCCGTGGGCCTGCTCGACGATGGCGAGGGCCTCGCGCAAAATCGGCAAGGCCGGCTCTGGCGATCGGTTCTCGACCAGGGTGTCGCCGAGGTTTTGCAGGGCGGTTCCGGTCTTTGGATGAGTCGGGCCGAGCGACCGTTTGCGAACGGCGACGACTTGCTCGAGCTCGCGGATGGCTCCGTCGAGGTCTTCGAGGCCGCGCAGGGTAATGGCCAGGTTCATCCGCACCGTCGATGTCGACGGGTGTTCTTCGCCGACCCGCTTGCGCAGGGTTTGCAGAGCGCTCGACAGCAGGAGGCGGGCCTTGTCGTACTCCCCCTGGTAGTAGAGCAGCAGGCCGAGATTCGTACGCGCCATGCCGGAGTCGAGGTGGTCGGCCCCGTAGCGCTTCTCGGCGAGCTCGAGGCGGCGTTCGAACAAGGGCCTGGCGCCCTCGTAGTCGCCCCGGCTGACTCGCAGAATACCCAGCAGGTTGGTGAGCTCGAGGTCGAGCTCGGCCGGGCTTCCGACGCGCACGATCGCCGCCTTGACGAACGGGACCAGGGCCAACGTGGCGTCGGCGCGAGCCTGGTCCTGGCGCATGGTGTTGAGCAGGGCGATCCACATCTTCGCGGCCAGCCAATCGTCGGCCGTCTTTGCCGCGAGCTCGAAGCCTTCGCGCAGGCGCGCCTCGGCGTCGGCCGGGCGCCCGGCGTGTTGCTCGGCCCGGGCGAGCCAGTAGCTGGCGTCACCCTGAAGCGGAGCAAACCCAAGGGCGTTCGCGTCGGGCACCACCTTGGCGAAGGTCGCGACCGCCTCGTCGTAGCGACCCGCGGCGAACGCGGCGCGACCACGGTCGAGAGCCGCGCGCGCGGCGGTGATCTTCGTGCGCTGGGCCGGGTCGCGGGGCAGCGCGGTCTCGGCCATGAGCGCCGAGGGATCGCCGAGGCAATCGACGGGGGACGCTTCGGCGCCAACGATTTGCACCGCCCTGTCGACGATCTCGGCGCTTGGACTCGACTCGAGAGTCGATAGCAGGTTATCGGTCCGGTCCAGCCCGCGGTCCAGGCAGCGCATCCGCTGGTCGAGCAGCTGCGGAGACTGTTCGCCGCGCACGTGGGTCGCTTCGCACGCCGAGGTGTACGACTCTGCCCAGCGTTGCCCGTAGCGCGCAATGGCTTCGCCGACCAGGGCCGAGGTCGAGGCCGCGTGGTGGTTGCCGCTGGCGACGAACGCCTGCTCGAGAACCTGCGCGCGCTCGGGGCTCCAAACCGCGGCAAAGCGCTCGGCGCCGGCGTTGCACAGGGGGGCCGGCGCGTCGCCGGCGCTGGCGCCGATCCACGCGGCCGCGCCCATACCGACCACGGCGAGTGCCGCCGCCACCAGCCAGCGTCGCTTCGACCACGGGTCGGCCGTGATGTCTTCGAGCAGGGCGTCCATGGTGGGGTAGCGGTCTTCGATTTGCGTCGAAAGTCCGCGGCGGAGAGCTTTGGCGATGCGCGACGGAATCGCCGCGCCGTGCGTCGGCTCGCGCAGCTTGCCCTGGGTGACCTGGACCGTCAGCTCGGCGCGGGTGTCGCCGGCAAACGGCGGTTGGCGATACAGCAGCTCGTAGAGCGTGACGCAGAAGCTGAACTGGTCGCTGGCCGGACCGACCGGTCGGCCCAGGTGCTGCTCGGGGGACATGTAGCGCGGTGAGCCCATGACCGCGCCGGTCTGGGTGAGGTTGGAACCGAGCGGGGTGCTGCCCGAGTCGGTTGCGCTCGGCGACGGCTCGTCGTCGCGGGCCGGCAGCGGCGTCTGGCGCGCGACCGCCACGTCGTCGTGGGCGCCGCTGTCAGCCAGCCAATCCTCGGTGGCTCGGGCGAGGCCAAAGTCGATCACTTTGACCGAACCGTCGGCCGCGATGATGATGTTGGCGGGCTTGATATCGCGGTGGACCAGGTTGGCTCGATGGGCGGCAGCGAGTCCCTGGCCGGCACTCGCCAGCACGCGGACGGCATCGCGCCAGTCGCGTTCGCCGGCGCGGCTCCAGTCGCGCACGGTCTCGCCTTCGACGAGCTCCATGGCGACGTAGACTCCCGCGTCGCAGTCGCCGACGTCGTGAACCGCGACCACGTTCGGGTGGGAAAGCTGCGCCAGCGCCTGGGCTTCTCGGCGCAGTCGGTCGCGAGCCGCGGAGGACGCGTCGTCGGTTTCCGCGCCCACGGGCAGCAGCTTGAGCGCGACCATCCGGTCCAGCTCCGGGTCGTAGGCGCGGTACACGACGCCCATGCCGCCGCGCCCAAGCTCGCCGACGACGGTGTAGCGCGCGACTTGCTCGCCGGCGCTCAGGGCGCCGGGCGCAACTCGAGGCCCCGCGCCGGTAACCGTTGCCTGGAGTTCCGAATCGTCGAGATCGGTCTCCTCTCCCCCCGGTCTTTCCATGCCCCACTACCAGGGTACGGCAGCGTTCGGAGCGGCGAAAGTGTCGGCTTGGAGTCGGCGGATGTGCGTGCGCGGCGCAGGAACTCGCACTGGTAGCCGCCTCGTTCGACCGCCGCCTGCGCTGCTGGGAGCAAACAGCCCGTCAGCTGTCACAATGAGGGCATGGGGGACGGCTTCGCCAAGGGCGGAGGCGCTGGATTGGCGACCGACGACACGCTGGCTGATACCGGCGAGCTGCGCGGTGTCGACGAGCCCGTCGAGTACGCGGCCACCCAGTACCCGGTCGGCTCGAGCGACGATGCCGAGTCCGCCCGGCCGAGTTCGGCAACCGGGAGCGCGGGCGGAGCGTCGCCCCAGCGGTCGCAGGCCGAGGCCGGCGGCCGCCGCGAGTTCGGTCGCTACGTGCTCGAGGACCGAATCGGTTCTGGGGGCATGGGCGTCGTGTATCGAGCGTACGACCCCATGCTCGACCGCCACGTGGCGCTCAAGATCGTCAGGCCCGTCATCGGCGGGACCAACGCGCAGCGACGCCTGTTCCGCGAGGCTCAGGCCCTGGCAAAGATTCGCCATGCGAACATCGTGGCCGTCTACGACGTGGGCACGCTGGGGCGCGACGTGTTTGTGGCGATGGACCTGGTCGAGGGAACCCCGCTTCAGACCTGGCAGGAGGGCCGCGAGTGGAGAGACGTGCTCGACGCCTACCTCGACGCCGGCAAGGGGCTGGTGGCGGCCCACGAACAGGGGCTGGTGCATCGCGACATCAAGGCCGGAAACGTCCTGATCGACGAGCGCGGGCACGCGACGGTCATCGACTTCGGCCTGGCCGCCGTCGACTCGGAAGAGCCCGAAGCAAGCCATGACGACGCCGAGGTCGACGAGTGGTCGGAGCTCACGCCGATTACCTTCGATCAGAAGCTCACCCACGCCGGCGCGTTGATGGGCACCCCGCGGTACATGGCGCCGGAGCAGCACGAGGCCGGCCAGCGGGTCGACTCGCGCAGTGACCAGTTCAGCTTCGCGTTGTCGCTGTACGAAGCGCTCACGGGTGCGTGGCCGTTTGCGGCGCTCGCCGAGCGGGCGGGACCGCGCGCGATTCACCAGGCCAAGCTCGGCGGTGTCGTCCATCAGCAGTTTCCGGCCGGGCCCCGCCGGCTCGAGGACGTGCTGCATCGCGCGCTGCGCGCCGACCCGGAGGAGCGCTGGCCGTCGATGAACGACCTGCTGCGAGAGCTGCGGCGGGCCTCTGTTGCGCCCGAACGCCGACGTCGCCGCCTGGCCCAGCTGGGGGCGGGCGTCGTGGCGGCCGCTGTCGCCGCCGCGGTCGGCTTTGCCGGGCAGCAGAGCGACGCGGGCCCGTGCGATGCACCGGAGCGATACCTCGAGGGGGTTTGGGACGACGAAACCCGGTCCGGTCTCGAGAGTGCGTTTTCCGCGTCGAAGTCACCGCTGGCCGGCAACGCGTGGGGCCGGGTCGAACAGGACGTCGGCACGTTCGCGCGCGCCTGGCAGTCGCAGCAAGTCGAGACCTGCCGGGCGACATTTGTCGACGGGTCGCAATCGGAGGCTGCCTACGACCTGCGCATGATGTGTCTGCTCGACCGGCTTCGGCCGCTGCGGGCGATGGTCCAGGTGTACTCCAGCCCCGACGAGGCGATGATCAGGCAGGCACCGCGGGTCGCTTCGGAGCTGCCGAGTCTGGATCGCTGCGGCGACGTACGGGCGCTGCAGGCGGCGGTGCCGCCGCCGGACGACCCCGTCGTAGCGGACGCTGTGGAGAGGGGCCGCGAGAGTCTCGCGGTCGCCAGCGCGCTCGATTCGGCCGGCAAGTACGAGCGAGCCCTGGCAGAGGCGACCACGTTGGTCGAACGCGCCCGGCCCCTCGAATACGGCCCGCTGCTGGCCGCGGCGCTCAACCTGAAGGGCAACGGGCTGGCCCGCGCCGGTCGCTACGGCGAGGCCAAAGAACACCTGGAGGAAGCCTTCGTAACGGCTTCGCACGCGGGCGAGATCGAGATTGCCGCCAGTGCGACCGGCAACCTGATCTTCCTGAACGCCTACGACTTGTCGAAGACCGACGACGCGCTCATCTGGGGCCGGGTCCTCGACGGCATCGCGGGGCGGACACCGCCCAAGGCGCGGGCCGGGGCGCTCGCCGACATGGGGGTTCTGCAGTGGACGGTGGGCGATCACGAGCGCGCCATCGAGTACTTCGAGCGTGGGCTCGAGGTTTGCGGCCGACACGAAGAGGCCCGGTCGGAGGAGCATCTGTTGCTCAACAACCTCGGTCTGGCGCAGGCGTCGCTCGGCCGCAACGCCGAGGCCATCGCGACCTTTCGCCGGGCCTTGGCGGCCGTGGAAGGTCGGTACGGCACCCACCACCCCCAGCGCGGCGACATGCTCAACAACCTGGCCGAGATGCTCGCCGACAACGATGAACTCGAGGAAGCGAAGCAGCTGCTCGACGAGGCGGTGGCGGTCTGGGTAGAGTTTTACGGCGACGATCATCCCAACGTGGCCCACGGGTTGACCAGTCAGGGCAACGTGCTGCTCAAGCAAGGCCACAAGCCCGAGGCGGCCGCGAAGTTCGAGCGGGCCCGGGAGATTCGAACCTCGCGGCTGGGAGCCACGCACCCGTCCGTGTCGGCGTCGCTGGTGGGGCTGGCGCAGTCGCAGGACGACGAGCAAGTGGCCAACCAGCACCTGCGGCAAGCGCTGGCCATCTGCGCCGAGCAGCATTGCGACGAACGAGTGCACGCTCGAGCCGCGGTGTTGCTCGCGGCCTCGGTCGCGTCCAAGGCCGAAGCGGACGCGCTTGCCAGCCGCGCCGACGAGGCTCTCGGCCGGCTTCCGGCGACCGCCGCTCCCGAGCTGCGCGCCGAGCTAGCCAGACTTCGGGCCGGGGTCGATTAGGGGGCGACGACGCGAACGTTGTCCTGCGCGGCCAGACGTGGTACCCCGAAACGAGGTGGGTGGGTTCGAGGAGCCGGACTGGGAAGCGGCGTTGGACGTCGTTGGCATGATCAACGCGACGCCGGCCGACGCGACGGTGCGCGGGATGTTCTTCATGGATTTCGTGCGGGCCGCCGAAAAGGCGGGCGGCACCGCTGGGCGCGGCACCTACGTGGCGTTCAATAAGTACCCCATGCGCGAGTACATGGAGGTCGCGGTCGAGGTGGCGTGCTTTGCCCACCCGGACGACAGCCTGCGCCGGGCCCTGCGAGAGCTCGGGCGCGTGGTCTATCCGAACTTCGTGCAAACGATGATCGGTTCGGCCATCTTCGTGCTGGCGGGCAAAGATTTCGCTCGCGTCGCCAAGCTCGCACCCAAGGCCTACAACGTCTCGATCGAGCCGGGGCTGGTCACCACGGTTGCCAAGGATGAACACCACGTCGAAGTGCAGCTGCGCGACGTTTGGAGCTTTCCCGCCTCGCTGCAGGTCGGCATCTGGGAGGGGGCGCTGCAGGCGTGCGACGTCAGTGGCGATATCCGCGTGCGGTCGCATTCGCCGTGCGACGTGGATCTGGATATTCGCTGGGCCGGGTAGCCGTCGCCGCGGGGAAACTCAGTCGCGGTAGCCGGGCGCAAGCGACGAGACCGACCTTGGATAGTCGGTGAAGCCGAGGGCGGCCATGGAGTCGACGGCGAGAGCGATCAGCTCGGCGCCCTCGTCACCGCCGAGTAGGTGGCCCAGTCGGTACCGGGCGGCGGCCGCGTGCAGGGCCATGTCGGCCTCGTCGAGCAGGGCGGCCGCGGCGCGCAGTTGCTCCACCGCCTTCTCCTTGTCGCCCTCGACGTTGGCGATGCCCGCAGCCAACAGATGGCTGAGGCCCACGCACCAGGTCGCCTTTTCGCGGCGCAGGGAGCGAGCATCCCGGCGCGCAGTCTTGAGGCACGCGGCCGCGTCCGCTTCGCCCAGGGCGGCTACCGCCACCGAGCTCATGCCGCGGGAGATGGTCCACCACGATCGGATGATCTGCACGTGCTTGAGGAGCGAGCCGCGGTAGCCAGACTCGTACTTGTGGATCAGGGACAGAGCCGACCGGGCCTCACCCGTGTACAGGTGCGCCATGACCTTCATCACCAGGGCGTTGAGGGTCGGGTTGTGAAAACCCTGCTCGCCCCAGTCCGCTAGAGCGGCCTCGGTTTCGGCGAGGGCGGCTTGCGGGTCGGCCCGCCGCAGGTAGACCGCGGGCAAGATGAGCGTTCGAATGTTGGTGGCCTGGTAGTAGTCGCCGCGTTCCTGCATGGCGGCCAGCCAGGGGTGGGTCAGCCGGTCGAGCTCGCCGAAGTCGCCCATGAGCAGCAGGCTCGACAGCAAGAAGAACTGGGCGGTGCTGACCTCGAGGGCTTTGCCCGTGCAGTGGTCGCGATAGGTCTGCTCGGCGGCGCTGCAGTGCTCGAGGCCTTCTCGAAAGCGGCCGGTTTCGAACGCGATGAATCCGCGCGATTGATAAATCAGCGCCCGGTGGACCGGGTCGTCGGCGGTCGAAGCGGCGATCGACTCCGCTAGTTCGACGAGCTGCAGGGCGCGCTTGCGCCCGGGTTCGCCGGCCGACGCGAGAAACCCCGCCTCGAGTGATAGCGCGCGGATGATGCGAAACGGGTCGCCGATGCGAAGCGCGTGAATGAGCCCGGTGGCCGCGAACACGCCGGCCCGGGCCGGTTCGATCTGGCTGAGCCCGAGCCCGACGCTCCAGCAGGCGTCGACCCGCAGACGGTCGCGCTCGGCGACCTCGCCGGGGTCGCGCTGGCGGTAGCGCAGGCCGCGAAGTCGAAGCCGGGCGCGACCCACGAGCAGACCGCCGATGGCCCGCGTCGGCGACGAGTGCAGGCGCAAGTCGAGCTCGCGCAGCACACCGTCGAGGCGGGCTTTGCCCGCGTCGAGCTGGCCGTTCCACAGCACGCCCTGGCCGGCCTTTAGGCGCAGTCGCGTGGCGGCGACGCCGTCGGTGAGGGCGGCGGCCTGGTCGTAGAACTCGGCGGCGTCGGCAAGGCGGCCAGCGCTGGTGAGGGCGTCGCCAGTGCGCTCGTACAGGGACCGGCGCTCGACGTCGGCGTAGTCTCCGAGCTCGAGGGCGCGCTGGTAGAGCCGAGCGGCGTGCAGAAACGACAGGGCGGCGTTGGCCCGGTCGGCGGCGTCGCTGAGGTGCCGCGCGGCCAAACCGGTCTCGCCGCACGCTTCGAAGTGCTCGGCCAGCGTTTCGGCGTCGGCGTCGTCGCGGATGCGAAGCGCGTTGGCGATGGCTCGGTGCAGCTGTGCGAGGCTCGTCGCGTCCAGGCCTCGGACCACCGTTTCGCGAATGCGGTCGTGGTAGCACTCGACGAGGTCGTGGTCGTCCGCGCCCGTGGTGCGAATGAGCTGAGCGGAACCGAGCGCCAGCAGGGCCGACGACAGCTGGCCGCGCTCGAGGCGGGTCGCCGCCCGCAGCGAATCCCGCCGCATGGGACGCCCGGCGACGGCGAGGGCCCGCATCGCCGTCTGTGCGGTGTCTTGATGGCTGGAGACGCGCTGACCGATGACGGCGTCGAGAGACAAGGCTCCATCTTCGACGTGGGCGTTTTCGGCGTGATAGCGCACCAGCTCGTGGATGAAGTACGGGTGCCCGGCCGATTCGCGCGCGATGGGTTCGGCCTGGTGCAGGGGCGCGGCCGCGCGCTCGAGCAGGGCGCGAGCGAGCTCCGTCGAGCGCCCCGGCGACAGCGCGGTCAGGGGAACGCTCACGACCCCGGGCTCGCCGGCGAGCCGCGGCAGCAGCTCACGGAGCAGGGGGCTGTGCTCGGCGTTGGCCGTTCGGTAGGAACCGACGAGCAGCATCGGCGGCATACCGGGTTTGCGCAACAGGGAGTCGAGCAAATGGGCGCTGTCTTCGTCGCCCCACTGCAGGTCGTCGATGAAGAGCACCAGCGGCGCCCGGGACGCGATGGCGGTGAGCATTTGCCGCAGAGCCTCGAAGGCGCGCGCGCGCGACTCGTGTGGGTCGGGGCTCGCAAACGACCTCACCCGCGGCACGGCGACCGCATCGACCCGGTTGAGCACCGGGAACAGGCGAGACAAAAGCTGGACGTCGCGCGGCACGACCTCGTCGGCCTCGGTGCGGGACAAAAGCATCAGGTGGCGCGTCAGCGAATCGATCAGGCTGTCGACCGCCTTGAAGGGCACGGACTCGCGCTCGTAGCAGCGACCGTGCAGCACCACGGCGCCGCGGGCCGCGGCGTCGTCGAGAAAGGTGCGGATCAGGGCGGACTTGCCCATGCCCGAGTCGCCGTGAACCAGGGCCACGGCGCCATGCCCCGAACGGGCCTCGGCAAAGGACGCCCGCAGCGCGGCCAGCTCGCGGTCGCGCCCAACGAGGATTGCGTCATCGACGATCGCACCGGAGGTATCCGCGTCGATCGAGTCGGTGCGCAAGCGCAGATCCAGGCGCTGGGCGACCTGGTTGGCCCGGGGGCGGTTTGCCGGCTCGAGCTGGAGCAGCTCCTCGCAAAGGCCCTCGAGGTCGGGCGGGATGGCTTCGGCCAGCGAACTCACGGGCGGCGGCTGCGTTCGCTGCTTCTGCGCGATGACGTCGTTCATCGTGCCGACGAACGGCGGGCGTCCGGTCAGCACGTGGTAGAGAACGCCGCCGACGGCGTACCAGTCGCTGGCGGTGGTCGCCGCGTTGTCGGCTTGTTCGGGCGCCATGTATGCGGGGGTGCCGACGAGCTCGTTGGCGTACGTTGACCGCTGAGACTGCGCCATGGCGGAGACGATGCCGAAGTCGAGCAGGACCACGCGACCTTCGTCGGTCACGAGGATGTTCGAAGGCTTGATGTCGCGGTGCAGGTAGCCGCGCTCGTGCAGGGCGCGCACGCCGTCCGAGAGCTGGCGAATCACGTCGCGGACCCGATCGAACTCAAGCGCCGTCGAGTTGCCGGCGGCGTCGGCGTTCGGGGGGGCGTCGGTGCACTGCAGGTTGCGAGTCTCGAGGGTGGCGAAGTCGGGTTTGCGCCGGACCGGGGCGCCGCGCAGGTACGTGACGATATCGACGCCGCGCACGAGCTCCATGGTGAAGAACCAGTCCTCGTCGGTCGACACCAGCTCGTACAGGGTGACGAGGTTCGGATGAGACACGTCGGCGAGGGCGCGGAACTCCTGCTTGAAGCGCAGGATCGACGATGGGTCCATGCGGACGAGCGTCTTGAGAGCCACGTCCATCCCGCGGGCTCGGTCGGTCGCTTCGTACACCGCACCCATGCCGCCCTGACCGAGGCGATCACGGATGACGAACCGCTCGGTGCCGTCGAAGCGGCCGCCCGTTTCAGGTTCTACGTGCACTCCATTAATGGTAACCCGTAGTACTGGTTTTGGCTTGATATAGTTGTGTGGCGGGAAATGCTCGCCGCGCGGCGCGACCGAAACGACGCCCGGCCGCCGCCCACACTGTGTGAGCGACGGCCGATGACGCCGGTTAGACGAGCGACTTCACGTCGTTGGCGAACGTTGGATACGCGTACAGGCCCGAGGCCAGTTCATCGACCGCAATGCCGTGGCGCATGGCGAGTGCAAAGATGTGGATCACGTCGCCGGCGCCGTGGCCAAGCATGTGGGCGCCGACGATTTGGCGCGATTCTCGGTCGTACAGGACCTTCGAAAACCCGGCCTGTTCGTTGTAGGTGCGGGCCGAGATCCACGAGCGCATGTCGTTGACCTTCACCTCGACGTCGAGCCCGCGCGCCGCCGCCTCGGCTTCGGTGAGTCCGACCTGGGCGAGCGTGGGAATCGCGTACACCGCGCTCGGCAGACTCGAGTAGTCGGGCGAACGAAGGTCGTCCGGGTTGAGCAGGTTGTGGCCAACCAGGCGGCCTTCGTACGTCGCCACCGGCGACAGCTGGGGCGTCGTGGGCAGGGCGTCGCCGGCAACCCAGACGCGTGGGTTGTCTTTGGAGCGCAGATGCTCGTCGAGTTCGATGCGGCCACGCTCGACCGAGATGCCGGCCTTCTCGAGATCGAGGTTGTCGAGGTTGGGCACGCGGCCGGCGCCGTTGACGATTCGATCGGCATCGAGCTCGACGGTCTCGCCGGCTTGTTCGAAGACCACGCGGTGTTGGTCGCCGACTCGCTTCACGGAGTTAACGCGGACGTCGGTTCGAATGTCGATGCCGCGTTCGCGGCTGTGTTCGACCAGGGCGGCGACGGCGTCGGCGTCGGCCCGGGGGAGCGGCCGCGGAAGTGCCTCGAGCATGGTGACCTTGGTGCCGACGCGCGCCAGAACGTGAGCGAACTCGAACGCGATGACCCCGGCGCCGACGAACACCACCGACTTTGGCGGCCGGGTCATCGACAAGATGTCGTCGGAGGTCCACAGCAGGTCGGCGCCTTCGAACGGCAGGGGCCGCGGTCGCGAACCCGTTGCCAGCACGAATGCCTTGCCGCGCAGGCGGGTCCCGGCGACGTCGACCTCGTCGGGCGATACGAACACGCCCCGTCCTCGAACGAGATCGATACCGCGACTGGCCAGCGAGTCTTCCATGTAGCCGGGCAGCGGTCGCACGAACGACTCCTTGCGGTCGAACAGCTGCTGCCAGTCTAGCGACACGTCGCCGTTGACAGCGATGGCGTGCTCGCCGGCGCGCTGCACGGTGTCGAGGGCCTCGGCGGCGGCAACCAGGACCTTCTTGGGAACACACCCCCGGTTGGGGCATACGCCTCCCACGTCCAGAGCTTCTACGATTGCTACCGTCCATCCGGCTTTGCGCGCGGCGCCCGCCGCTGCTTGCCCCGCGTTGCCCGCGCCCAGAACCACCAGATCGTATTGCTTCGCCATCGTTCGTCCTCTCGGGATGCCAGCGGCCACAGCGGTCGCTTCTCTGCAAGGACGCCGGGCGCGGCCGCGGCGTTACAGGACGCGGCTCGATGAACGGCGGTGGCTAACGCTGTCTCGAGATTTCGCCGAGCAACCGCGCGCCGGGGGGCGGCGGCGTGTCGGTGATGTGCTCGCGCCCGTTGGCGTCGCGCCATCGGTAGAGCGTGTCCGAGGCCGGGCCGTCTTCGCTAGCGCTCGCGTCATCGAGGGTTTCGGTAATCACCGCCGAGCCGTCGTCCGACGTGCGAACGTAGATGCCCTTTTCCTCGCTCTCGCCGTCGCCGTTCGGCGCCGCGGCGATCGCTGATGATGCACCGTCGCCAGGCGGTGGCGCCGGCGCCCCCTGTTTCGAGAAACTCTCGTAGGTCGGGGGCTCGGGCGGGGGAAACCGGGGCTCGCACGCGGCGGTGAGAAAACAGAGAAACCCGGCGGCCGATACAGCTAGCCGCTTCATACCCACACTGTATCCGAGAAACTCACCCCGCCGGTGGAGAAACTCGGACCGGAGCGGTTCACCGAACCGTGGTGCGACCTGCCCTCGGTGCGTACACCCCGGCGCGTCGTCGGCGAATGCGACCGAGGATCAGCACGCCGATCAGGGCGCCCAGCGGCAGACCAATCAGGGCCGCGTTGCGGACCTGCGCCCATCGGCGCTCTCGCTCGAGCTCTTGTTCCACAAGCGCCGCGCCCGTTCCGCATTCCCAGGCCGGGTAGTCGTCCGCGGCAACTTGCTCCACGGCGAGCTCTTCGACGGCCGGCTCGATCGCGGGCTCGACGACCGGCAGAACTGGATTTCGCGGGTCGATGGTGAAGGTTTTGCCCTCCACGGTGGTGGCGACCAGGTGGTGGTCGCCGTTCCACTCGAGGCCCTCGAACCAGAGGTAACCGGCGTTCTCGTTGTAGACCGCCGCTTCGATATCGGTGAGCAGCTCGCCAAGGGCTAGCTTGCCGGTTTCAGCGCCGTTGACGAAGAACGTCAGCGCGGCGGCACTTCCGTTGTCGGGCAGAAGGTCGACGTCGACCACGTCGCCGCGGTCCGAGACCAGCGGATCCAGCATCGTCACGCTCGCGGTCCAAAGATCGCGGCGCCCATCTCCGTCCATCCGGTACACGATCGCGTTGTCGCGGTAGGCCCAGTCCACGCACACCGCGCCGTTGGGGGAACAGGTGGGCGGAGGCGGGCAGGCCTGGGTGACCGAGGGCAGTCCCGTCCACAGGCCGACCAGGGCAAAAACGGCGATGAGGCAGCGCATGGAGCTGCAAACGCGTGGGCGCGCGATTCGGTCTGGCGTTTCGGCCGCACCGGTGGCCGTGCCCGGTCGCTTCCTCGCGACTCCTGTCATTCTGAACGCCTATGTCGGCTCGACTGCTCGAACTCGCCCCGGCGAAGAAAACGAAAAATGGAAGAGGAAGTCGCGGCGAGCGCCCGTGCCAAAACGTCGGTCGCGACTTCCCCTTCCGGGGGGAGTGGTGTGAGGAGTGGGCGTGATCACGGCTCGGCCCTCGGGGCGGGGGCGGCTGCCCTGGGCGCGCCGACGAGGATGCGTAGACCAACCGCGCGGACCAGAACCGCCAGCGGGCTAAACACGGCGGACCAGGCGCCGGTTGGGTCGTGGTTGAGAGCGTCGTCGGACAGCCCGAAACGCAGCGTCCGTCGGTGCCCCGACAGACGCAGCGAGCCGCCGAGCCAGTCCCAGACGGCGAGAAACGAGCCGTAGTTGACGTCGAAATCTCGGGGGTCGCGGCTGTGGTGTAGCTGGTGCTGCGCCGGACTAATCAAAAAGCGTTCAAGCATCGCCGGGTAGGACAGCCACACGTGCGAGTGCCGCAGGTTGGCGCCCGCCGCGTTGAAGGCCAGGCCGATGGCGTTCACGCCGAGAAACGTGTACTGCACCGCTTCGGAACCGACGCAGTAGTAGAAGGTGCCGGTGACCAGCCCCGTCGTGACGGCCCCGCGAAGGCCGTAAAGCAGACTTTCGATGGGGTGCAGGCGATACACGGTAAAGGGCGTGAGCACCTCGGCCGAGTGGTGCACCTTGTGAAGCTCCCAGAGCGCGGGGACCTCGTGCAGCAAGCGGTGCAGAACGTAGCGGCTGAAGTCCCACGCCACGAACAGACAAACCGTGTACAGAACCACGATTTGCGTGGTCGACAGCAGCGTCGTTGGCTGCATGGGGCCAAAGCACCAGATGAGCCCCTCGATGACCAGCAGCGACGCGGTCAGCGCGGACAGGGTGATGGGGATGAACAGCGTGGCCTTGGCAAGCGCGTTGATGGCGATGAAGGCGATGTCGAACCGAACCGAGCGGTGGGTCCAGAGGTCCCTGTCTAGCAATGAGCGAAGCGCGCGGCGCGGCGAGCGAAGCTGGAGCGCGAGGACGACGAAGGCGAGGGCGAACGATGCGAGTAGAAACGGCCAGTACGAACGTCGGTCGGGGGCGGTGACGACGGCCACCGTTGCCTCCAGGCTTTCTACGATTGCTCCGAGCAGGGATTCCAGCACGACGAACTCTCGAATCGCGTGATTCGCGATGTTGGGCGCCAACCTTGCGGTCGGCCGACGCAGCGGTGAAATAGCAAGCCTCGTACCTCGCTGCGCTCGAGGCTGGCCGCCGCGTCTTCGTTGCAGTTAGCGGATCCCCGGGTGGTGCCGGCGTTCCCACAAACGCGGGGCGCAGCCTGCGACGCCGCGGCAGCCGTTCGGAACGCGCTGGCGGCGATGCGTTGGGCCGTCGGGTCATCGCCACCGAGCGAACCTCCTCAAGTGACACGGTGCCAAGGCGAGGGGCCATCAGGGCGCGCGCGATGGCCGTGCACCGGACGCGTTGTTTGGCGCGCCGACGCGTGCAGTGGGGAGTTGTTCCCCGGGGGGAACCTGTGGCGTGGGACCGTTGGACGTCCGTTGTTGAGCATCGCTGGCCTGCCGCTTGCTTAGTTCACGGACATGGTCATCGGCAGACGCCTGGTTGCAACGGTCGCCCCACTGGTGGTCGGCCTGGTACTGGCATCGCCGGGGACCGGCCGGGCCGATGTTGCCGCGTACGTTCAGGGCCACGGGGTCGCGGGCGCCGACGCCACCAGCGAGCTGAGCCCGGGCAACATGGCTCCGGCTCACGGCACCGGCCTTGGCTGGCGCGCCGGCGGTCGGGTGTGGTTCCTCGAGAGTTTCGTTGGCCGCATGAGCTTTGGCGACGGCGCGGCGGCGGACCGAGCCGTCGTCGGGGTAACCGGCGACGTTGGCCTCGGAAACATGCGACTTCGCGGGGCCGCGGGCATCGGAGCCATGCGGGTTCGGGGCGGGGCCCTGGGCTTCGAAAGCCTCGACCGTTCCGCCGGGGCCCTGGCGCGGGTGGCGGTAGCCTTCGACGTGTCCCTCGGAGCCGGGTTCTGGCTCGGCACGGAGCTCGAGACAATTACGTATCGCCTGGTGCCCGCCGGCGGCTCGATTCTTGACGACTCGGCCGGCGGCTCGGCGGTGCTGGGTTCGCTTCGTCTGGCGTTCGAGCTCGGCTTCTAGCCGGCCTGTGGCGGGCTTGCTGCCGGCCGTTGCCGGACCGGTTTGCCTGGGAGCCGCGGCCCCGCGGATGACTGCGTCAACCCGCGGGCGTCGTCCCTCACGCCTCGCACACGGTATTGCTCTCGCGGTCCGCCTGGGCTCTGATCGCCCCATGTCCTCGCCCGAGTCGGCGCCGCCCGCTGTCCAACGCTATCGGGGAAGCTGCCTCTGCGGCGCCATGACTTACGAGATCGAGGGGCCCATTGACGGGGTGTGGATGTGCCACTGCTCGAACTGCCGCAAGGCGAGCGGCGGCACCGGCAACGCCATTGTCGTGGTGCCGCGCCGTCGGTTTCGCTGGCTCAGCGGCGAGCACCACCGCGTGACCTTCGAGCTTCGGCCGACCTATTCGATCACTCGATGCAAGACCTGCGGGACGCCGCTGCCCGCCGAAGAGGACGCCGACAACGTCTACCTGACCGCGGGCACTCTCGATGCCCCCCTGGGGGTCGGGGTGAAGAATCGAATTTTCTGCGCCTCGCGGGCCGACTGGGATCGCGACATGGACGGGGCTCGTCATTTCGACGAGCGCGCTTCGTCCGGCTGAGCGGAGCCCGGCGAAAACGCGTGTCCAGCGCTGAGAATGTCACACGGATGCCGCGTGGGCGTGCGCGCGTGGCGTCCCGCTGTGTGGGTAGGGTCGCGGTTCGAACGTCATGGACACCCCGAGTTCGCACAGCCCGAACCTCGCGAGCGGTCGCTTTGCCCAACTGGCGCGCTGGTTGTCGGCCCGCGCGGGCCGCGTGTTCGCGCTGTCGCTGGCCGTAGCGGTGCTCAGTGGCGCCGCGGCCGCCGGCCTGGAGCTTCGGGGCGGCTTCGAAAACTTGTTGCCGCCCAACGAGCGGTCCGTGCGGGAACTGCGCGCCATCGAGCGACGGGCGCAGGCGTTCGGCACCGTGTATGTGGTTGTTGAGGCCAACGATGCCGCTGCGCGCGACGGTGCGGCGGAGCAGATCGCGTCGGCCCTTCGCCAGCTCGAGGGGGGCGGGCTGGTATCGCGCGTGACGACCGATGACTCGGCGTTGCGTCAATTCGTTTGGCAGCGGCGGTTTCTGTTTCCCAGCGCAGAAGAGCTGGAACGGGCGCGCGACCGCCTTGCCGACGAGCTTCGAGCCGCCAGGCTGGCGGCCAATCCGCTGTACGTGGATCTCGAGGGCGACGACCCGGTCGCCGCCGACAGCGGCCTGGCCGAGCTGCGCGATGAGTACGAGCGGGGCAAGCGCCTGGCCAGCGATCCGGGCTTGTTCGTTTCGACCGACGGTCGGCTGCGTCTCATCGTGATTCGCACGGCGTTCGCGGGCTCGAGCGTCGGTGCGGGCAAGCGGTTGCTCGCCGAGGTTTCGGCCGCCATCGAAGGCGCGCGCGCGGCGTTTCCGTTGGTGCGGGTCGGGTTGACGGGCAACGTGCCGACCTCGCTGGAGGAGCACCGATCCATTCTGCGCGGCATGGCGCTGGCGGCAGCCATCACGGTGGCTCTGGTTGCGTTGGCGCTGCTCTGGTACTTTCGCGCTCCGTTCGCGGTTGCCGCGGTCCTGTGGGCGCTGCTCGTCGGGACGCTCGTTACGTTTGGCGTAACGGAGCTGGCGATTGGTCACTTCAACGTCGCGACGGCTTTTTTGGCCGCGATCGTGGTCGGCAACGGCATCAACCCCAATCTGATACTGCTGGCCCGGTACTTCGACGAGCTGCGGGGGCGGTCGTTCGGCGTGGCGGTCGACGACGACGACGCTCTCGGTCGGGCCATGGCGGGCGCTGCCCGCGGCACCCTGGCGGCTTCGCTAACGGCTGCGGTCGCCTACGCGTCGCTTATCATCACCGACTTTCGCGGATTCCGACATTTCGGCGTCATCGGCGGAGTGGGCATGGTGCTTTGTTGGTTCACGGCCTTTACGGTTTTGCCCGCGTCGCTTGCCCTGCTGCGCCGCCGGGGGCTGATCGACCCTCGGCAGCCCCCGGCGCTGGGCGCGTGGCTCGAGCGCTGGGTGCCTCATCGGAGCCGGGCCGGCGTTTGGGCGGGGCTGGCGGTCGCCGCGGTTTGCGCTGTCGCGACCTGGGGCTACGTCACGGGCGAGCCCCTCGAGCAAAACTGGCGCAACCTTCGGTCGCACAACGAAACCCTGGCCGAAATACGCGGATGGCGCGACGCCGTCAACGGGCGCTTCGAGCGCGACTGGGGGCGCGGCCGCAATCAGCGGTTCGCCGTTGCCACCGATAGCCGCGAGTCGGCCCGCAGCGCCGTCGTCGCGCTGTTGGCCAAAGACCTGGGCGTAGCCGAGGGCAGCGAGCTGTTCGACTCGGTGCGCAGCCTGGACGATCTGGCGCCGGTCGACCAGGAGCGCAAGCGGGCGACCCTGGCGGAGATTCGCGCTTTGCTCGACGACGAGGCCCTCGACTTGCTCGACGAGTCGGACCGCGCGATCGCTGTCGAGCTGCGACCGCCAGCTCAGATTCACACGTTCGGCCCGGACGAAGTGCCCCTCGAACTTGCCTGGCCCTTTACCGAGCAAGACGGCACGCGCGGCCGCATTGTGTTGGTGACGGGCTCGGTTCGGTTCGACATGTGGAACATTCGCGACCTCGTCGCATTCGCGACCGCGGTTCGCGCGGTCGAGTTGCCCGACGATGCTCTCGTCGGCGGCCAGGCGTTCATCTTCGCGGACATGCTCGAGGCGATGGAGCGCGACGGACCGCGGGCGTCGCTGGTCGCCGTGGTGGGGTCGGTGCTGGTCGTGATGCTGGTCTTCGGGGCCGGTCGGTTCGCCGCGGTGACCCTTGCTTGCGCCGCGATCGGCATCCTGGGCATGGTTGCTCTGGTCGCCGCCTTTGGCGTTAAGGTGAACTTTCTCGACTTCATTGCGCTGCCGATCACCATCGGCATTGGCATCGACTACGCCGCAAATCTCGCGGCGCGGGCGAGAGACGATGCCGGGCTTTCACCCGGAGCGCTGTTGGCGACCGCCGGCGGCGCGGTGGTGATTTGCTCGTTCACCACCACGGTTGGCTACGGGTCGCTGCTGCTGTCGGACAACGCGGGCATTCGCTCCTTCGGGCTGGCCGCCATTTTGGGGGAAGTCGCCTGCCTGGCGGCGGCGCTGGTGCTCGCGCCCGCGCTGGTGCCCGCGTCAGTCGGGCGCCGCGGCGATCACCGAGCGTAGCTTGCCGGCGGCCACGTGGCGCCGCTTGTAAACCACCCAGCCGCCGACGACCCCGGGGACCAGGTTGGTTACGACGTACTGAAGAAACACGGCGGCCAGCGCCACCTCCGGCGGCACACCGAAGGCGGGCAGCACCGCAACGGCCAGGCCTTCGCGAACACCGATGCCGCCAACGGTGAAGGCGACGGCCTCGGCCAGCGGGACGACGGGCAGCACCCACAGCGCCATTGCACCGGGCTGGGCGCCCAGCGCGACGATGAGCAGCCAGAGTTGACCGAAGCGAACGGCGTGCAGGGCGACGCTGACGGCAAAGCCCGCGACAAGGGGACCCGAGCCGAGGGCGTCCATGACCTCGCGCGCGCCGGCTACCCGGGTTCGCAGGCGTCGCAGGCCGGGGGTGCGGGACAGCGGCGTGAGAATCGCGGTGGGGCGAAACGCGAGGCCGAGGAGCGCCAGGGATACCGCGGCAACCGCGCCAGCCGCGGCGGGGCCACCGACCAGGTAGGCGCCGGGGACGGCGACCAGGCAACCCGTGCAGATGTCGAGCACGAGATCGAGAAGCGCGACGCCGACACCGCGCGCGACAGGGAGCTGGGGAATGTCGAGAACACGGCCCAGTTCGCCGAGTTTGCCCGGCAGGACGAGCCGGGCCCCGACGGCGAACAGGTGGGAACGCAGGGCCGTGCCGTAGCTCGCGTCGGGCAAAACGCCGCGCAGGAGCCAGAGCCACCGCACCGGCTTGATGAGGTTGAGGACGCCGGTCATCGCGACGGCGCAACCGATCAGCCGTGCATCAGCGGAGCTCGCGGTGAGCGCGGCGCGCTCGAGGTCGACCGACCGGAGGATGAGCCACAGGACGCCAACGGTGGCGGCGGCCTTGAGCGAGGCGACGCCGAGGCGTCGGAGTCGCTTCACCCACCCTCGCTCGGGGTTGCCGGCCCGACCATTCCGGTCGGATTGCCTCCGTCGTCGGCGTGCACGTAGCCGTTGCCAAAGGAGGGCAAGTCGAACAAGACGCCAGTGGCGCGGGAGATGAGCATGTCGTCGAGCTCCTTGGCCGAGAAGTCTTCGACATCGTATCCCGGGTCAAGCTCGTCGGAAATGTCGAGCTTGATGATCGTGTCGTTCTTGATTCGACGGATATCCGTGCCGTCGAAGAACTCCTCCCGGTACAGAAGCTCGACCTGCCGGATCGGTTCCTGGCGCCGATACGCCGGCAGATCGCCCCCGTTGAAGAACTGACCTCCTGGCGCCTTGAGCCAACCGAGGCCGCGCGGCAACACGGATTTTTGCGCGCCGCGGTTGAGTCGGGCGAAAAAGCGGCGCAGGTAATCCACGTGCTGCTCGGCCATCGTCGGTTCGCTCACGTCGATGCCGTAGCTGGCGCGAATGCGCTCGAGCTTATCGGGGTCGCCGCCGCTGTCGATGATGGCGTCGCGGATCTCGGGCTTCCACACCTCGCCAAGGTGGTACGTGAACACCCGCTCGGGGACGAAAAAGCAGCCGTGCACGCGCCCGTAGACTCGCTCGTGCGGGCACATGAACGAGTTGTACAGGCCGTATTCGGTGCCGCTTTCGCCGATGACCTTCCAGTGCACCCGCTGAGTAAACGGCGTGTCGTACCAGCCCAGCGGCATGGGTTTCCACAGCTTGTGACGAAGGGGCCAGATGCCCATGACGACCAGTCCCGCCACCAGCGGCCAGACGCCAAAGCTTTGTGCCGCCACGCCGGCCGGCGCCGACCAGATGAGAAAGGCGACCGCGGCGTTGGTGACGATCCAGTCCCAGAAGAAGATGCCGGCGCTGACGAACACCAGCAGGTGAAACAGGGACCAGGCCACGCAAAGAGCCAGGGCCAGATCCGGATCCAGAAGGGCCAGGGGCGCCAGGGCCTCGACGGCAAAGGCGGCGACCTGCATGGGAACCTCGCCGGCGCGAATCACGTGCACGAAGCGGCGGTAGACCGGCCAGGGCACGAAGCGTCCCCAGCCCCAGCTGTACGCCGAGGCGACGATATGATGAAGCCGGTTGTCCAGCATCCAGGAATACCAACGAGGCCCGAGGTAGCCCTTGGCCAGGCCGGTGATGAAGTAGTGCGACACCTGCATGACCACGATGAGAAAGAGCAGGGCACTCTCGGCGTGGGATGCGGTCGCCGCCTCGGGGGCGAGCGCCGCGAACGCGACGTAGCCGATGATCAGCTGCATGATCCGCATCGGCATCGTGGCGTGGTGCTGCCACGTGTCGAACGACGCCGTGAGCACGTAGACCGCCGCGATGAGAAAGGCCGGGCTGTAGTAGCTGCCGAAGGCGGTCGCAATTAGCAGCAGCCGCGATCCCCACAAGGCGCGTCCGGCGCCCAGGTCGATGTCCTGGGTGCCGATTTTCCACGCGAGCATTCCGCTCAAGACCACCGACACAACCCGCAACGAGCCGTGTCCGGGAATCTCGGACCACGGAAGGAACCACGCCAGGGCCGTCATCGACGCCATTGCGACGGCGAGTTCGGCGTTGAGGGTGCCGAATCCAACTTTGCGCAGAGCGGCCTTGAAGCCCCGTCGACGAACGAGGACGTCGGTCGCGTAGTAGGCGACAAGAAGGGTGCCGACAGAGACGAAGCTGTCGAGCTCACTCGCTGCGCTCATCGCCCGCGACTAGAGCAGATGCCCCTGGCCTTCTCAACGGAGGGAAAGTGGCAGAATGGACGCCGGCGAACATCGTTACGCAACGCGACGCGAGCCGTCACGAAGCGAAGACGGGCCGTCACAAACGAGCGTCCTTCGGAAGGCCTGTTCGACGCAAGGTGCTCGAAAGATGGACGGATGCGTCTCGTCTTCGACCGATGCAGAAATGGGCGCAGACATCGTCGAGGAAGCGCGCGTCGCCTCGGTCGGCCGACGGCGCGCGGGCGACCGTGGCTGCCCCACTAGCCGGTGCACACGTCGGTGGGCAAGAGTGGCCAGGCGCCTAGCCGGTGAACGGAAATTCCCGACCCGAAAGACGTCCCGGTGGGGGACCGAAGGTCGCGAACCCAGGTCTGAGCGGCGGTGGCACAAGTTTCGCTTTGCCGGCGCCCCATGCGTTGTTGGTTGCTGTTCGTGTCGTTCGCCGCTTTGCTAGTTCTGTCCGCCTGCGGGGTCGAGTCGGACCCGGCGGAAGACGCGCGCGATCAGGGCCTCGGTGTCGGTGGCGATACCGTGCCCGCCAACTATCGCGACCGGCGTAGCGTCACCTGCGGCACGGGCGACAAGCCGAAGACCGAGCGTTTTGCCGAGGGCGCTCTCGCCGGTTTGAACGTCGAGTACGTCTCGTCGGACGAAATCGACTACGGGCGCAGCGACTGGCCTGAACAGCGGCAGTTCTCGTGGAACGCGCTGTCGGGCAAGCTCGGGGTCGACGACAATGCCGTGGATGTGGTCGTCGTCGACATCCGAAACGTCGACGGCGTTCCGCACTACCACTACTTTTCGAACGGCGCTCGCGACGACCTCAATCAAAACTGGTCGTCGACCAAGGTCGTCGCCCAGCTGGCCGCCGCGCATCGAGCCCGGGTGTTGTCGAACGGAACCATTGGCACGTCGTCGGTCATCAACGACGCCCGTCTTGGCGCCCGGTCGTGGGCAAGCCACGCCTACGCGCTGCACGACACGAGTAGCAACGCGTCGGGGGGATTGTTCAAACACCTGGCGGGCCTGTCGTCGCCGGCGGGGGGGGGCCTCAACGCGACGTCGTTCGTGCGGGGGTGGCTCGCCCGGCCGGCCGAGCTCTTCAACGGCTACTACGGCTACGGCGCGTTCGACAGCTACTACAATCTGCGCGCGGCCGACGGCGCCGGGACGGTCCTCGTCGACACGTCCGAGGTAGTCAAGACGCGCAATCTGCTCACGCCCCTGGCCATGGCCGAGTTCTGGAAGCGGGTTGGCGTCAACTTTCGCGACCCGGCGCTTTTGCCCGGCGCCGGGCCCGACGGCCAGACCTACGGCTATCGATCCTATCGCGACAGCGCTGGCAGCAACGCGTACACCGACGGCACCTCGTGGTCGCCGTCGATCACCGAGGGCGATTTGCTCACCATGTTCTACGGCAGCGCCGACCCGAACAGCGACGTCATCGGCGGCATGCTGCGCGACATCGGTATCCGGTCGCGCTTCGCGTCGGCGTTTGGCGGCGGTGATCGGCTCGACGCATGGACGGGGGGCCGCTGGCGGGTGCTGGGCAAGACCGGCTCTGGCAACGGCGACTCGGCCTACGGCGCCTACGTGTGCCTGCCCGGCTTTCGGGGCGGGCGCGAGTTCGCCGTGTTCGTCCTGGGCAAAGCGCCCGGGGGCACCGCCCGCGCCCGCACCACGTTGTCCCGGGTGGTGGATATGTTTGCCCCGGGCCTGCGGACCGAGCTGCCGCCGAGCGACCGCGACGTCGGCGAGATCGAGTGTCCGACCGGCTGGTCGAAGCAAGCGGTCGGCGACGAGGGCGGCGTCTACTGCACCGACGGCGTGAGTATGTACGGGCCGTTTACCGCCGCGATGACCCGGGACTGTCGCCGCTTTGGCGGCGGGCCGGCTTGCGACACGCTCAACTGGAACGCCGAGTTCGCCCTGGCGTTGCGCGGAGAGGCCCTGTGCCCGCGCGGCGCCGCCTACGACCCCGTGACGACGTACTGCGCCGAGGGCGACGACGCGTTTGGTCCGTTTCCCGGCTGGCTCGTCGCTCGCTGCGAAGCGGCCGGCGGCGGCAGCGCGTGCCGCACCGCCCGCTGGAGCCGAGGCTTTTTGCGCGCGTTACTCGCCGGTCGTTGATGACGGGGCGATCGGGGCCTCGGTGGTTGTCGGGGCCTCGCTCGCGTCGCTTGCCTCGCTCGCGTCGACGGACTCGGCCGGCGGCGGGCAGCAGCGTTGTTTGCCGGGGCAGCCGCGCTGCGCGTCGTCGGTGTAGGCGCGGCGCGACAAACATTGCGACCACGCGTCGCCAGCATCGGCTCGGGGGCGGCATTCGTACGATGCCCACGTCGCTTGCTCCACGGTGGCCGGGCGATGGGATTCGTCGCCGCACGCGGGGCCGGGAGGCGGCCAGTTGTCGAGCCCCGGTGGCCGATAGCCAGCCAGCCACAGGATGCCGGCGGCGACCAGCAGCATGGGCAGCACGCGCCACACCACACCGACGATGGGAATGTGCTCGATGACCGACATCTCCTGGAGCAGGTGCGACCACCAGGAGCCGGAGCGGGCCTTTTTGCCAATCGTTGCGCGCAGGGCCACCCACAGCAGGCCGGCTACGATCAGCAACACTCCGATTGCCCACGAGGCCATGGCCTACAACCGTAGCAGACGGCGCTACTCGATGGCGTAGCGGAGTGTGGTGGGTTTGCCGCGCCGCGTGACCTGGACCTCGATGGCGCGCGCGTTGCGCAGCTTGGAGTACGCCTCCAGCGCTTCGTCGGGGGTGCCAATGCGAAACCCGTTGACGGTGTGCAAGGTGTCGCCATTTTGCAGGCCGAGCCTGGCTGCGACCGACGACGGTCGCACGGCGTACAGGCGAATGCCGTCGCCGTTCGGAGCCGGCACCGGGCGCACGCCGCGCAGCTGCGCCGGGTTGGCGAGAAGCTTGTCGACGAGCTCTCGATCGATCTCGAACCGGGTGTCGTCGACCTTGCGAATCTGCTCGTCGAGCTCCGATGGCGGTTGGCGTGTCGAGGGCCGTGGAGGGCGAGACGCTGTTTGGGTCGGCGTCGGCCCGGGTTCCGGGGCCAGGCTCAGGCGCTCGACGCGCCCGGCGGCCGCGTTGGTGAAGTCGATGTATTTGCCGGTGATGCGCAGGATTTCGCCGGCCTCGGGGATCTGGTTGCTGACGCGGTACGCGCCGGTGACCGCCGACGACGTGTTGGCAACCGTGGCGACCGAGGCGGCCTGGGGGGCGCTCACGTGGGTCGCGAGCAGGCGCAGCGGCAGCTCGGTTTCCGGCGGTCGATCCGACGAAGCTATCGGTTCGTCGGCGGCAGCGGTCGGCTCCGGCGGTGTGCACTCGTGGCAGAACATGTTGCGCGCCGCGAGGGCAGAGCCGCTCTTCGAGCGAGCGGGCCGGGGCTGCGCGTCGCCGGGCGCGGGCTCGGTCGGTGCGTCCATAGGCGGCACGACCGGGAGATGGCGCGCCCCCAGGTAGTGGACCGCAGCGTTGGCGGCGAGTGCCGCGCACGCGACGACGGCGGCGACGTCGATGGCCCAGAAATGTCGTTTGAGCAGGCGGAGCATGGCGGGTCCGAAACGCCGAGCGGCGCGTCGTACGGGTGCTTTTGCATCTGCCGTTCCAGGGCATGGCGACGCGATCTGAGGGGCTTTTCGGCCCCGACCGCGCGCGGGCTTGCCGATTTGTCACCGGTGTCGCGCGAGCGCCGACAATCCGGCACGGAGCCGGGCGCACTGGCGGGCGGGTCAACCGGCGCGGGGCCGCGCGACAAGCGCCAGGGCGGCGGTCGTTTCGAATCGTCGTATCGAATCGTCGTATCGGGGCGGCTCCGAGCTGGTTCGGCTAGCCGCGTTGGGCGATGGCTCGGCGAGCGGCCAGCAGCTTCTTTTGGTAGCGCGACTGGACGAAGTCAGTGGCGATGAGCACGCCGATGACGAAGTAGAACGTGGCCTTGCTCATGGCCTCGATCGGATAGCCGGCCAGGTGCAGGTGGGCGAGGTGGCCGCCTTCCGACAACAGCATCACGCCGACGATCAGCAGAACGAACAGCCCGAGCACTTCGTACATGCGGTTTTTGGCCAGGAACTCGGACACCCGGTCCGCGAGAAAGATCATCAACAGTCCGCCGATAACGATGGCGAGCGCCATCACCCAGAACGTTTTCGTTAGCGCCATGGCCGACAGGATGCTGTCGAACGAGAACACCAGGTTCATGATGACGATGGTGGTGATCACGGCGCCCGCGGTTGCCGGACTGCTGTCGGAGTTGTCGTGGGCTTCGTCCTCGAAGCCCATCATGTGCCAGATTTCCTTGACCGCGGTGTACATGATGAAACCGCCGCCCAGCAGCACGATGAGGCTGTGGAGATTGAAGGTGCCCTCGACCACGCCCTCCACGGTGAGGTGGAAAAGCGGCGCCTCGACGGCCTTGATCAGGTTGAGCAGCACGAACAGCAGGCCAATGCGCAGGGCTACCGCGAGGCCGATGCCGATCTTGCGCACGCGCGCCTGGTCGGCGGCCGGGGCGCGCTTGGACTCGAGCGAGATGTAGAGCAGGTTGTCGAAGCCGAGCACGGCCTGCAGCAGGACCAGAAAGCCGAGGGTGGCCAGGTGTTCGAGCATGGGCCGGATTGTAACCAGCGCGAGGTGGCCGCGTGGCGCCGGGGAGCCGGGTTTGCTCGCCGCCGTACCGGTCGGGGCTACTCGTTGGCCGCTCGGCCTTCGGCGGCCGCCGCCGCGGTCTTGTCGATGCGGCTTTGCCGCGTAGATGCGGTGCCGGCGGTCTTTACCCACCAAAGCAGGCCGCGTTTGCGGCCGTCGGTAAGGGCTGCGTAGCCGGCGCGGGCGCCCGGGACCCGGTCCAGGGCGGCGGCGAGATCGTCCGGAACCTGCATGGCCTCGACGTCGTCGAGCAGCTCCCAGCTACCGTCTTTGCGCGCGGCGTCGATCTTGGCCCGGCCGGCACTGTGCAGCAGGCCGCGTTCTTCGAGCTCGGCTACATGTCGCTTGTTGATGCCCGACCAGGGGCTGCCGGGTTTGCGCGGCGATACGTACAACATGGTGCGGTCGTCGTCGAGGCGCCGGGGCAGACTGTCGATCCAGCCAAAGCACAACGCCTCCTGCACGATGTCGCCCCACGGCAAGTACTTCGAATGGTGCTTCTTGTAGAAGCACAGCCAGATACCCGCGTCGCGTTGGTGGTTGGCCTGGAGCCACGCGCGCCACTGCTGGCGGTTGTCGACGTACACGCGGGGCGCGTCGTCGAGGGCGCGGCGCTTGGTACCCACGGCCTACTTGCGAAAGTACGGGAGGTCGGCGGCTTCGATCGCGTCGGCCAGGCCGGCGGCGGTTGTGGCTTGCAAAACAACATCCGCCGGTTCGGCGAACTGCCAGCGCATCTCCGGCATCCAGGCTTCGCCGGCGGCGAGGCGCCGTTCGCCCTCGGCCCGAGCTCGGTCGTCGTCGACGGACAGGGTACGCAGCAGCCAGCGAGCGTCGTCGGGCTTGTCTTCGCGGTCGATGATGGCCAGGGGCTGGCCGTCGCCAAGGGTGATTGGCAAGTGCTTGTGGGGCCGCTTGCTGCGCAGCTTGGCCACCACGTCGTCCCGCGTTGGGCCCTCGAACATCGCCATAGGCGAACGATAGCGCGGGTATGCGAACGGGGCCCGTTTTTGGCGTCACCAGCCCCACGTGCCTGGACCGCCTTTGAACGGCCCTACGAGCTCCTTCGTGATCCAGCCCCCATAAAACTCGCCCTCCTGCGGCGCGACTTTCTCGTCGCCCAAAAAGCAGTCGAAGACTCGTGCATAAAAACCTATATACCCGCGCATTGCCTCGAAAGCGGGAATCACGTCGCGGTAGCTCCAGGCGGCCGGGTCGGCGGCCCCCGACTCTCCGCCGGGGGCAGCGAGCGCGAGGTACGTCGCCACGCCTTTGAACTCGCAGAGCGTGTCGCGCATGCGTTGGCTGGGCACCAACAGACCGTCCTGCACGTCGTCGGGCGGCACGTAGTAGACCGGCGGATGCGAAGTCTCGAGGGTCCGCATACCGCGGTTCGTCTCGGCGACGACCTGGCCGTTTCGCATCACTCGAATGGTTCGCAACTCGCGTTCAAGTGCAGGAGGTCGAGGAAAATCCCAAACGGAAATCTGACCGGGACCGGGAGTAATTGGACGGGGTCTCATGAAGAGAACAATGATTGCCGCTCGCTCCGGAGCAACCGGCTTTACCGACCGCGGTTCGGCGAGTCCGAGTCAGACGAACTTGTGGTAACGCGACTTGCGGGAGCGCTCTTGGAGTCTGTAGTGTGACGAGCGGTTGGTAGAGGTTCGAGATCCGCGTCGACGCAACCAGCGTCGTTCGACTACGGCTGAGCCGGTCGAAAGCGGAGGGGGATGGTTGGTTTCTTAGCCGCCGGGGGAAACGTGACTGACGACGTGCGCATGCTCCTTGTTGATGACGAACCCGAGAACGCAGCGTTCTTGCGTCGGGTGTTTCGCCGCGGATTCGACACGGTGATTGCCGAGACCGGTGAAGAGGCGCTCGCGCGCCTGCGCGCCGGTCGCTTCGACGTGGTCATCACCGACTACTGGATGCCGGGCATGACGGGCATCCAAATGCTGGAGCGCTCGCTCGACGTCGCGCCCGAGCTGGTGCGGGTCATGGTGACCGCCAATCTCGACTTCGAGATCGCGGTGGACGCGGTCAATCGCGGGCGAGCGCACGCGTTTTTTCACAAGCCAATCGACCGCCACGAGCTGGTTGCCGCCGTGGAACGCCTGGTCACCGACAGTCGGTGCGTTCGGGGCCTGCGGACGCGGCTCGCCCGAATCGAGCGCGAACGCGACGAACTTGCGCGCCGTTTGGCGGAGTTAGAGCGCTCTCACGCCGTGATGTAGCGCTGGTCGGCGGCGTTCGTGACAGGGAGCAGTTCGCGCCGCATACTTAGCGAATGACGCCGGGGGCCCGCCGTGGCGTCGCCCTGCTGGCGGCGCTCGTACTGCACGCTGCGGGCTTTGCGTTGGCCGGCGCCGTTGTTCCCGGGCGCAGCGCCGGCGCGCTGTTCTGGGTCGACATGCAGGGCGGAGCCAGCGCGGCGGCTGACCTGGACGACGAAGGACTGTTCGTCGACGAGGAGGCGAATCGCGAGACCAAGTTGGTCGAGCCGGTGGCGCTGGTGTTGGTCGAGGAATTGCCGCCCGAGCTGGCCGCGCCGCCTGTCCCCGTGGATGCGACGGGGGAAGAGGCCCGACTCGATCGAACCCATCCCGCGCCGTCGGCTGCTGTCGACATGGCCGGGGCGCGGGCGGCAGCGCGCGGCGGCGTGGCTGACGCCGGAAGCCGCGCGTCGTCTGGGCGCGACGATCGCGAAGACAAACGCGCGCAGCTGTGGACCGACGCGCGTCGCTACCAGCTTCCCCGAACGCGCACGGGCCGCGATCGGCGAAGCGACGAGTCGATCGCGCGCGCGCCGGAGCAGGCTTTCGACGACCGCGCGCGGGAGCGTCGGCGCAAGGCCGGAGATGGGCAGCGAGAGTTGTCGCCCCCGCTTGCCGACGGCAACGACGAAACACCCGCGGCCATCGACGACACGGGCTCCGCGGCCGACGACGCGCTGCCGGCGAGCGACCCGCGTGCGAGCCGCACGGTCGGCGTGCTGGTGGCGGTCGACGCGTCGCCCCTCGTCGCGCTCGGACCGCCGGCGACCGAGTCGCCGCGAGACGGGCGGTTGGTCGACAACGCGTCCGCCATCGCGTCGAGCGACGAGACCGACCCCGCTCCCTTCGATCTCACCCGGCCGGCCGCCGGCGGCAGCGCTCGGCGCCCGGGGGTGACGGGGCGGGGGGAGACGCGGTCGGGGCGCGGAGCGCGCCGCCGCGGGCGCGGCAACGCGGCGGTTCGTGCCCCCGTCGACCGCGGCGCTCCGGAGCTGGCCGTGCAGGCCTGGCGGACGGACCCTTACTTTCGGACCATGTATGCGCGCCTGGATTCGCTGGTCAGGTACCCCCGGGCGCTGGCTCGCTCCCTGGAGCAGGGCGAGGTGGTGGTGCGCTTTACGCTGTACGCCGACGGCCGGGTCACCCGGGTTCGCATCGAGAAATCCAGCGGTTACGAGGAGTTCGACGAGCAGGTAACGAACGCCATCGCCCGCGCGGCGCCGTTTGGTCCGGTGCCCGCGGACGTTCTCGGCGAGCGCCGTGCCATCACCGTGCGCGCTCCGTACGCGTTTCGAAACCCCTGGATTCGATAGGCATTCGCCGCCGATAAAGTCGGCGGTGCCGTTGGTCGATGCAGCCTTATAATGATGGGGGCGGGCGGTCGCAGGGCGGCTCGCGCGAGGTATCGTGGCATCGTTTTATCCCCGATCCGGACAGCGAGAGCAGTGGACGCGCGGCATCGGCGTGACGGTCGCCGCCACGGTCGCTCACCTGGTGCTGCTGGCCGTGATCGAGCCGCCGCAAGTGGACCCCGCGGCGCTGGCAAAGTTCCGGGTCGACGCCGACATCAACCTGGATGAGCCAACCGATGCGGGAAGCCTCGTCGAAGTCGACGACGCTCTGGTCGATCTGGATTGTCAAGGCGCGGTCACCATGCGAACGGCGGCGCGGCTGGCGCTGTGCAAGGTGCGCGATGACGGTGCCGATTGTCGCGAGCGCGCCTATTCGCGCTACCGAATCGACTCGGTCGGATGTCGTCAGCCCCTCGATACCCCGGAGCTGGCGGAGATAACGCCGACGCCGATTCTCGAGGCCGACATCGTCAATCTGCCGCCTCTCGAAGAGCTGGTCGATGCGCCCGAAGAAGAGGAGGACGAGCCGGAAAAAGAAGACGACCCCGACGCCTCGGGGCAAGTCGTCGAGATTGCCAAACCCGATATCGAGACGCGCCCCGACGAGGCCGACTTTCGGGCCGAGTACGACAGCAAGGTCGACAAGGAAACCATCAAGCGGGGGCGACCCGACGGCGGCCCCCCGTCGCCGCCGCCGAGCGACCAGCCGCCCGCGGACTCGCCAGAGTCCAGGGCCGACGAACGCGCCGACGCCGAAACCGCACCGGACGCCGAGCCAGCCGACGCTCCGGATGACGGCGAGGACTCGCCGGCGGCCGACAGCGAGCCGGCGGTGGCCGCTGCGCCCGACCCGTCGCGCACCGGGGCACCGGGCAAGCCCGGGGCGTTGTCCATGCGCGCCGCCGAGCAGCCGACCGAACGGGCGGGCGAGGATTTTGGCCTCGAGGAGGTGAGCCCCGACGGCCTGGCACCGCGCCTGGGCCGGCGCTTCGACACCCGCCAGCCGGACGGGCTGGTGGGCGAGAAAGGCGAAAACGGCGGCGGCAGTCGCGCGCCGCGCCTTTCAGCCCGGGCCCTGGCGCCGTCGCCGGAGACGATCAACAAAATCGTGGCGCAGGGCTCTGACGACTATCTCCCCGGCATCGACGAAGGCGAGGGCACGGCCCTCAACGCCAAGCGGTGGAAGCACGCCACGTTCTTCAACCGGGTGAAGGGCCAGGTTCGCCAAAACTGGCACCCGCAGCGGGCCTATCGAATGCGCGACCCGCGCGGGAACATCTACGGTTCGAAAGACCGCCTGACGGTGGTGACGGTGTCGCTCAAACCCGACGGGACCCTCAACAACGTCTGGGTTGCCCAGCCATCGGGCGTGGACTTTCTCGACGACGAAGCCGTGAAGGCGTTTCGCCTGGCCCAGCCGTTTCCAAACCCGCCCGGCGCCCTGGTCGATGCGAACAGTGAACTCATCACCTTTCGGTTCGGGTTCATGTTCCAGATCAACAATCGCGCGGGCTGGAAGATTTTCCGCTACCGCTAGCGGGAACGACTATTCCTGTTCGGCGACGAGCTTGGCGTAGTCTTCGGCCGACATGAGCTCGGCCTTGTCGTCGGGCGACGCCAGCTCGAGGACGATCATCCAGCCCTCGTCGTACGGGTCTTCGTTGACGTACTCGGGCGAGTCGCCGAGCGGGTCGTTGACCTTGAGGACCTTGCCGTCGAGGGGAGCAAACAGGTCCGAGACGGACTTAACGCTCTCCACGGTGCCGAAGACATCGCCTTTGGCCACGGTGTCGCCCTCGTCGGGCAGCTCGACCATGGTCACGTCGCCGAGCTGGTCGGCGGCGAACTTCGTGATTCCGATCGTGGCCTTGTTGCCATCGATGCGCGCCCACTCGTGGTCTCGGGTGTAAAACAGGTCGCTGGGGATGTCGTCGGCCATGTGTCTTCGTGCGCTGGTTGTGGGTCGGTTGGGAGGTCAGACGCTCTTGTAGAAGGCGCCTTTGACGATGCGAGCCTCGACGTCTTTGCCGCGGCAGTCAATGGTAATTGCGGTATCGACCTTGGCCCGGTCCGCGGGTACGTAGCCGAGCCCGATGCTCTTGCCCACGGTGATGCCCGTGGTGCCGCTGGTGACCGTGCCGATTTGCTGCTGATTCTCGGCGAGGGAGCGGTCGACGATCGGGTAGCCGTGTCGCGGAATGCCGCGGCCTTCGACCACAAAGCCTACGAGCTTGCGCGGCACCCCGGCGGCCTTCTGGGCGACCAGGGCCTCTTTGCCGATGAAGTCGCCCGCGTCGGGTTTGACCACCCAGCCCAGACCCGCCTCGTAGGGCGTCGTGGTCTCGTCGATGTCGTTGCCGTAGAGCGAAAGCCGCGCCTCGAGGCGCAGAGTGTCGCGGGCCCCCAGGCCGCAGGGGGCCGCGCCGGCATCGAGCAGGGCGTTCCACAGAGGGACCGCGTCGTCGGGCTTGCACGCCAGCTCGAAGCCGTCTTCGCCGGTGTATCCGGTGCGCGCAGCCATGCACGCGATGCCGCCCACCGACGCCGTGGCGAACGAAAACCGCGGCGTGGCAGCCAGGTCGACATCGGCGAGCCCGTCGACCAGGGCGACGGCGCGCGGTCCCTGCGCCGCAATGAGCGCCGTGTCGTTGGACTCGTCCACGACATCGCACAGGGGCGACGCATGCTCGCGAATCCAGGCCAGGTCCTTGGCGATGTTGCCGGCGTTGAGAACGATGAGGTAGTCGTTGTCCGCGCGCTGGTAGACGATGCAGTCGTCGACGATGCCGCCGCTGTCGTAACACATCACGGTGTACAGAGCCTTGCCGGGGGCGAGCTTGCCAACGTCGTTGGTGACCAGGCGTTGAACGGCCTCGGCGGCGCGCGGTCCGCGCAAGCCGCACTCGCCCATGTGCGAGACGTCGAACAGGCCCGCGGTCTCGCGAACGATCGCGTGCTCCTTTTTGATGCCCGTGTACTGCACAGGCATGCGCCAGCCCGAGAACGGCACCATGCGGGCGCCCAGCTCGACGTGGCGGTCGTGCAGCACCGTGCGCTGCAGTTCGGTCGGGGAGTCGCTCAAAGCCGGGGCATCCTACGCGATCCCGCGGTCGCGAAAAAGGCCCGTTAGCCGACGGTGGTATGGACGGTCTCGATCGCCGGATCCCGGTCGCGGTCGCCGATTTCGAAGTGTCCGCGGCCCGGAGCCACGAGGCGCCGGTGTTCGCGCCAGCGGTCGAGCGGGCCCCGGCGGGTCCACAGGGTGATTCGCAGGTCGCCGATCTCGGTGTTTCGACAGAAGCAAAGCTCTCCGTCGGGGTCTTCGTAGGTCGCGACGACCATGTCCCGGGGCCGGCAGGTGTAGGCGGCGTCCAGGCGCGCGTTCGCCCCCACGGCGGAAAGCTCGTAGCTGGACGTGCCCAGGGTGCCGCGGTTGCGCAGAGTGTGGCGGTACTGGTTGAACGCGTAGGTCCGGCCTTCGTGGGTCAGGCTTGCCACGGTGAGGGGCGGCAGCACGGCGGCCCCGCGCTTGAGCGTCACCGTGAGGCTCTCGAACGCGGTCCCCGGACTGTCCAGGAAGTCGTTGCAGTGGCTCCACGCCCACCGGTGGGCGTGCTTTTTGCCCCACAGGTGGGTTTGACCGGCGGGCTCGCCGTCGAACGTGTGCACGGTCCCATCGACGGTAACGGTGCCGCGCAAGGCGACCGTGTGGTTGGGAGAAAGGACGGTGGTGTCGCCGAGCCCACCGCGCCGGTACATGACGTCGGGGAGTAGCCGAAAGACGCTGTCGGCGGGCGCCCACGCCAGGTCCCACGAGACGTCGTGGCCGTCGCCGGACAGCGAGCCGGCCATCCCCTCGTTGGTGAGCTGCGAGTCGGTGCCGATGCGAACCGCGAACGGGGACTCGTCGCACGACAGATCCGGCAGTTCGAAGCGCTTGTTGATGCCGAACGTTCGCGACGGGTCGCGCGGATCGAAGTGGGCGAACCACAGCTGTGCGTACGGGCGCCGGTCGTTGGCGCCGGCCGAGGCCGTCGGGGCCTCGAGGGTGTATCGAATCCAGTAGCCGGTGCCGGTGGCGCGGTGGTTGAAAGTGGCGTACCAGACCTCGTAGCGGCCGGCGGCGCGTCCGTCCCAGCGGCGGGTGTTGGCGGCGTCGGACGGTAAAAGGTTGGTCATGGTTGGGCCTGGTCGGGAGTGCGGGCGCTGCCGGTCGAGGCCGGCGCGGGCTCGGGCAGCGGCGCCACCATTATCGCCCCGACGGTTCGTCGCGGCACCAGGCGATTGAACAACAACGTGAGTTTGTTGAACACGCCCGGCACGCAGTGGCGCTTCCCGCGCAGCATGGCGCGCAGGCCGGCCCGGGCGCAGCGCGCCGGGCTCATCATCAGCGCGCTGGCGATGCCGGGCGCCTCCATGCTGGCGACGTCGGCGAACTCGGTTGCGACCGGTCCCGGCGACAGGCACGTCACGCTGACGTTCGTGCGCTTGAGTTCGGCTGCCAGCGCCAGGGAGAAGTTCGCGACGTAGGCCTTGGTGCCGGCATAGGTCGCGAAGAACGGCGGCGGAAAAAAGCCCACGACGGACCCGACGTTGAGCACGTGCGCCGGGCGTCCGGCTTCGACCATGCGGCGCGCCACCAGGATCGTCAGCTCCGACAGGGTCACGATGTTGAGCTGAATCATGCGCTGGGTGTCGGCCCACTCGCGGTCGAGAACCCGGCAGAAGTCTCCGTAGCCGGCGTTGTTGATCAGGATATCGACAGAGCCGTTTTCGTAAACGTCGGCGACCAGGGCGGCGGCCGCGCCCGGCACCGAAAGATCCGCGGCCACGACCTCGACCTCGACCTGGTGGGCTGCTTGCAGCGACTCGGCCAGGGCGTCGAGGCGCTTGCGGCGGCGCGCCACCAGCACCAGCCGACAGCCCCAACTCGCCAGCAGCGTCGCCATCTCGAGGCCGATGCCGCTCGAGGCGCCCGTGACGACGGCGCGTTGGCCCGACAGGTCCGGCATGGCTACTTGCTCGTCTTCTTCTTGATCTGGCAGCTCGGGCGTTCGCGAACGCGCTCGAGCCAGGCGGCAAAGTGACCGTCCTCGGCCGGCGGTGCGCAGCCGGCGGCCGCGCCGAAGTCAACGGCGCAGATGGCGCTGATGTCGGCCATGCTGAACTCGTCGCCGGCGAGCCACGGTTGGCCGCTAGCCAGGATGCCGTCGAAGCGGTGCACGAACTTGGCAAACTGCTTGCGCGCGCCGTCGGCCGCGTCCGCGCTCTGGGTCATGCGCTTGGCGAAAAACGGACTCGTGTGCTGAAACGCGATGCCGGCGGGATACAGCAGGCCGAGCTCGGCGAGGCGCTCGGCCTCGAGCACCTTGGCCCGCCGCCAGGGATCGGTTCCCCCCCACAGCGGCGGGTCCGGGTGAAGGGCCTCGAGGTAGGTGGTGATAGCGGACGACTCGGTGAGAATCCGGCCGTCGTCGAGCTCGAGGACCGGCAGCTTGCCCAGGGGATTTTTCGTGCGAAATTCGGGGGTTCGGTGCTCGCCTTCGAGCATGTTGAGCTTGACCTGCTCGACGGCATCGGCGAGGCCTTTTTCGACGAGGTAGATCTTTACCCGGCGTGGGTTGACGGCGAAGCTGGCGGTGTAAAGGCGCACGCAAGGACTCTCGCAGGACGGGCGCGTTCCCGTCAAACGGCTACATTGCGGCCATGGCCGACGTGACCGACATCGAGGTGCTGGCAGACGAGACCGTAGGCGGCGAGGGCTTTTTGCAAGTGCGGCGGCTCAAGCTGCGCAATCGGCGGGCCGACGGTAGTTTGTCGGACGAGTATTCCTGCGACTTTGCGGTGCGCCCAAAGGGCATCGATGCGGTGGTCGTGGCGATCTACCGCCAGATCGGCGCGCGGGTCGAAGTGCTGTTGCGCGACGGGCTGCGGCCCGCCCTGCGCTTTGGCCGAGCCAACCAGCCGACGCAGCCGGTGCCCGATGGTCGCAGCTACCTGTTCTTTCGCGAGCTGGTCGCGGGCATTGTCGAGGCCGGTGACGACGGTTTGGTCGGCCTGTCCACCCGGGCGGCCATCGAGGTCAAGGAAGAGAGCGGCTACGACATCTCTGCCGACGAGATTGAGCTGCTCGGTGTGGGTAGCTTTCCGACGCCCGGCGCCATGCCCGAGCGCTACTGGATTTGCGCCGCCGAGGTGCGGGGCAACGCGCGGCCGTCGGCGCCTCAGGGCGATGGTTCGCCCATGGAAGAGGGCGCAAAGCTGCACTGGATCGAGCTTGACCAGGCGATTCGGGATTGTGTGGACGGTCGCATAGAGGATGGGAAGACCGAGCTCGGATTGCGGCGGTTGCGAGACAAGCTGAAGGGCTAGGGCCTGGGGCTGGGTTCTTTGGTCGGGCGTTTTAGCGCCTGGGCAAAGACGGCGATGCGCGGTCGTGCGGTGAGCGACCGTGCTGCGTGTAGTCGTGCTGCGTTGGGTCGTGCTGCGTGTAGTCGTGCTGCGTTGGGTCGTGCTGCGTGTAGTCGTGCTGCGTTTGGTCGTGCTGCGTGCGGTCGGGCACCTGGGCGGGGAGGAAGGACGACCGGGGCTACGCGGTTGGGGTTGTCCGTGCTCAGGCATACGGTCCGCTGATCGTTGGCGTGGGGCGCAGGGCGTCGTGCCGAGCATGGACGTTGGCGCGTGCGGTCCGAACTGCGCGCGGACAACCCCAACCGACTCCGCCCCTTGGTGTTTCGGTGGCCGGGTGTTTGCTCGGTCCGGGGGAGTGGAGGGTTTCGGGCGGTGCCGGCCCGTGGGCCGGCAGATTGTTGTTGGTTGGGCGCGGCTGCGGGCGTTGGCGTTAGGCCTGGGCCGCCGTGGTTGGGCAGGTGGCCTCGTGACTGGTGGCGTTGAGTGGGGGCGCAGCTCGGCTTCGGAGGCTGGCACGGGGGCGGCCTTGGGCTCGGATCCGGTCTCGGTCTCGGATCCGGTCTCGGATTCGGCCTCGGTCTCGGATTCGGCCTCGGTCTCGGATTCGGCCTCGGCCTCGGATTCGGTCTCGGCCTCGGCCTCGGCCTCGGATTCGGTCTCGGTCTCGGCCTCGGGCTCGGATTCGGGCTCGGATCCGGTCTCGGTCTCGGATTCGGGGTCGGAGTCGGACTCGGTCTCGGGCTCGGCCTCGGAGTCGGGCTCGGATCCGGTCTCGGTCTCGGATTCGGGGTCGGAGTCGGACTCGGTCTCGGGCTCGGGCTCGGGGCGGCTTTAGGGTGGGTGGTTACTCGCTGGTGGGCTGTGGTGCTGTCGTTGGCGAGGTTCCGAGTGCGACTATGTCGGTAACGAAGTCGCGGTAGGTGTTGTTCTGCGGATCGCTCAGGGCGGCTTGATCGTTGGCTCGCATGCGCACTGCGACGATTCGGGACTCCGGCACCACGACCAGGTACTGACCTAGCCATCCCTCGGCGTAGTACGCGGTCATGGGGCCGCGCTGGACCCGGTCGAACGGCGACCGGGTGAAGTCTGCGTCGAATCTCTCCTTCGCGGACGCAAACGAGCCGTCACCCAGTGCGTCGCGCACAGCGGCCATTGCCTCGTCCCGGGTCGCGAAACGCCGGCCGACAAGGGGACGCGCGGCTTCTATTGCGCCTGGCGCGACGCCGAGTTGGCGCCACACATCGAGGCTGTTGGCGGACAGGGTGTAGTCGTAGTCGGCGTGACGCCACCACAGGTGTCCCCAGGCGGGGTACCAGGGTTGTCCGGGGCCCGTCGCCAGCGAGATCCAGTCCGCCGACAGGATTTGACGACCTTGCCACGTGCCGCCGTCGAGCATGAGCTGCCCGAGCTTCGCCACGTCGATGGGGCGCAAGAAGAGCTCGCCGGCTCCCCGGGCCACACCGTACCGATCCTTTACCCAGTGGGCGCCCTGAATCCCCAGGGGACCAAACAGCTCGCGCTGGAGGAAGTCGTCGAGGAACTCTCCGTCGGTGACTCGCACAAAGAGAGCAGCCAGCAGGTCGCAGGCGTTGTTGTTGTACTGAACGTGCGCCCCCGGGGCGAAACTCATCGGCGCCGCGAGCGCGTGCTCGAGAATCCCCTCTTTCGAGAAATCGGCGCGGCCGGGGTCGAGGCCGGACGTGTGGCTCAGGAGCTGGCGCAGGGTGATTTGCCGTTTCCGTTCGTCTGCCAGCTCCGGCAGCCAGTCGCCAAGGGGGCGATCGAGTAGCTCGGTGCCGTCGCGGGTCACGAGGACGCCGTAGGCCATGGCGACGACGGACTTGGTGACGCTCATCGTGAGCAACGGAGTGTTGGCGTCGCCCCCGACGTAGTCCTCGATCACAATCGCCCCGTCTTTCAGGATCACGAGCGCGCTCGACTGTTGCGATCGGGCGCGACTGACGAGAGCGTCGACGGCCTCGAGTTTGAGCCCGACTTCTGCCGGCGTTGACGCGACGGAAAGTCCGTGGGCGGTTTTCGGGGGCGCCGGCGGCGCGACCAGAGAGGGCGCTGGTCGAGGCGCGGTCGGCGCGGCGCATGCGAGCAAGCCGGTGGCAACAAGAGTGAGCACCCCGGCTCCGCCTGCTGTAGGACCCATCGCGATGAAACTAGCACGCCGGCCGCAAACCCGCCCGAGGCGGGCCCACCGTGGCTGGGGACTCGCGTCCGGTCGCGTCGACCGGTCTCGGTCTCGGTCTCGGTCTCGGATTCGGCCTCGGATTCGGCCTCGGTCTCGGATTCGGCCTCGGATTCGGATTCGGTCTCGGCCTCGGCCGCCGGCCTCGGATTCGGTCTCGCATTGAGCGGCGACGTTGGTCGCTTACTCGCTGGTGCGCTGCAGGTAGCGAACGATGATGGAGCTCATTTCGTCCTGCATGGCGCGGGCGGCGGGGAGGCTGCCCCGGGCGCGGGGGATGTCGTTGACGAGGATCGAAAACGCCAGGGGCCGGCGCATGTCGGTGGCGATGATGCCCGACAGGGCGGAGACTTCGTCGAGGGTGCCGGTTTTGGCGCGCACCTGGCGCTCGGCGTCGCTTTGCTGCATGCGCGTGGCCAGGGTGCCGTCGGCGCCGCCGATGGCGAGGCTGGCGAGCAGGTCGGGGCCGATGCGAAAGTCGGAGTAGGCCGCTCGAATCACGCGGGTCATCTGGCGCGGGGAGAACTCGCTGCTGTCGAACAAGCCGGAGCCGTTTTCGTAGCGAAACGAGTTGGGAGCCAGCCCGACCGTGTCCGTCAGGTAGCTGCGCACCGCGCGCAGGCCGTCTTTCCAGGTCGCCGGTGCGAGCGGCGCGTCGGAGACTTCGGCGCCGATGATCTTGAGCAACGTTTCCGCGACGAAGTTGTTCGAGAACTTGCCGAGCGCACGGACCATCTCGGCGACGGGCGGGCTCGAGCGCCCGGCGTAGCGGGTCGCGTCCACGGGAACCGGGCCCCGGCGCACGTCGGCGCGGCCGAGGCGAATCCCTTCGCGGGCCAGGGCTTTGGCGAAGGCGGTCGCCCCGTAGCGCAGCGGGTTGGGGACCCGCCGCCGGAGGTTTCGCGGGGACGCGTTGACCCGGATCTGTCCGGCGACGGTGAGCTCGAGGGCGTCGGGCAGCTCGTTGGTGCGAACCGCGAGACGGGTCCGGCCGCGGCCGGATGTCTGGACCGACGACACGACCCGCACGTAACCGTTTGGCGGGTCGACATCGACGATAGCCGGCGCGCCCACGGCCGGACCGGGCCGCACCGACAGGTTGACGCCGTTGAAGTTGAGCGACAGCGCCCCGACAGGCGCGCGAAACGACGCCTGCTCGTCGGGTTGCTCGTCGAAGTGCGGCGGCAGGTCGTCGCTGTCGAAGTAGGTGTCGTCGACGGTAATGCCGCCGGTAAAGCGGCGAACGCCGGCCCGGGAAAGCTGCCGGGCGAGGTCGTCGAGGTCTTCGGTGTACAGGTACGGGTTGCCGCGCGCGACCAGGAAGAGGTCGCCCTTGATGGCGCCGCTGGCTTCGAGCTCGCCCGCGAACACCTCCGTGGCCGTGGTGAATTCGGGGCCGAGCAGCGCCAGCGCGGCGGCGGTGGTGACGATCTTGGTGTTCGAGGCGACGTTGTAGGCGCCGTCCCCGTCGCGCGCGTAGAGCTCGCGGCCGCTGAGCAGATCGACCACCGAAATTCCGACCCGCGCCGTGGACAGTGCGCCGCGGTCGCGAACGGCCCGGTCGAGCTCGTCGGAAAGCCGATCGAGCTCGCTTTGCGCCTCGGGCCCGGTCGCTGCTTCTTGCGAGCGGGCGGTGGGCGTGGGAAGACAAAGGCACGCGGCGAGCGACGCAACCGCCCACCATGCTCTGGCGACCCTCGGCATCTATGAAGCAACGTAGCACCCGGCTCACGCCCGGCACAATTGTCGGCGCGCCGGTGCGCCAGCTGTTCGGTTTCGCGCTGGCCGGTGCGCTCATCGGCGCGCTGGTGTCCGGCTGTGAGGGCAAGACCCGGCGGACGCCCGACGACACCCTGGTGGTTCTGGTGCCCACGACGATCCGCGATCTCGACCCGCGCTACGTGCTGGGAAGCACCGACGGCAAGCTCTCGAAGCTCGTCGCGCCGGGGTTGACGTCCATCGACCAGCCCTCGCTGGAGCCGGCGCTCGAGCTGGCGGCGTCGCTCGAGCCCGTGACTCACAACGACGAGGGCGAGCCGATCGTGTGGGAGGCGGTGGTGCGAAAGGACGCTCGGTTCGGCGATGGCAGTCCGGTTTCCGCCCACGATGTCGCCTACACCTACCAGTCCATGATGACGCCGGACTCGGACAGCGTGTACCGGCAGGGCTTCATCGACCGCTTCGAGCGCGTCGAGGCCATCGACGACCGACGAGTCCGCTTCTACCTGAACAAACCGCTGGCGAACTTCATGACCGACATGGACTTCGGCATCGTCTCTCGGGCCGCGGCGAACGCGGGCGGCGGCAAGTTCGTCGGAGGTCGGGTTGTGGGCGCGGGGCCGTTTCGGGTTGCCGCATTTCACGGCGAGCGCGTTCGCCTCGAGCGCAACCCGCACTACCACGGGGGCGCGGCTCCGATACCGAAGGTCGACGTGCGCGTGATTCGCGACGCAAACGCTCGCTTGCTCATGCTGGTCGGCGGGTCTGCCGATTTCGCGCAAAACACGCTTCGATACGATCTGATCGGCGAGGTCGAGGAGCGAGAGCGGCTGACCGTGGTGACGGGGCCGAGCGCCATTCTGTCGTACTTGATGTTCAACACCGAGGACCCGGCCCTGGCCGACGTGCGGGTGCGCCGCGCGATTGCACTCGCCATCGATCGCGAGCGCATCGTCGAGGCCAAGTTCGGCGGCCGTGCGGTGCTGGCGTCGGGCCTGCTGCCGCCGTCGCACTGGGCCTACGACGCCGACGTAACGCGCTACCCGTACGCGCCCGAGCGAGCGCGGGCGCTGCTGGACGAGGCCGGTTTTCCCGACCCCGACGGCGATGGGCCGCGGCCGCGTCTCTCACTGACGTACAAGACCAGCTCCGACCAGTTTCGCGTCGCGCTCGCGCGGGTCATCGCCGCGCAGCTAGCCGAGGTGGGCATCGACGTCGAGGTTCGCTCGTATGAGTTCGGCACGTTTCTGTCCGACATCAAGCGCGGCAACTTTCAGCTCGGCTCGATGCAAACGTCGCCCATCTCGGAGCCCGACTACTATTTCGCCTTCTATCACAGCTCGCGAATCCCCTCGGAGGACAACTGGAATCTGCTCAACCGCTGGCGCTACCGCAACGATCGCATCGACCACCTGACCGCCGAGGGGCGGCGCGTGTCGGACCGGGCGCGCCGGCGCCTGATCTACGCCGAGGTGCAGCAAATCCTGGCCGACGACTTGCCCGTTGTGCCGCTGTGGCACGAGGACAACGTGGCGGTGCTCAACGCCGACGTCGCCGGCTACCGGCTGCTGCCCGCGGCGCGGTTTCGCGGACTTGAAGCCGCGGCCAAGCGGACCGAGTAGCCCCGTCGTTCGCGACGCCGGCCCTACGCGGCGGCGCAGTCGGCGTCGACCACGGTGTTGACGTCGAACTCTTCGCCGTCGTCGGACAGCGCGCGGCCTTCGTCCGGCGGCGCGTGGCGCAGCAGCAGGGGAGAGCCGCAAAAGCGCAGGCCGAGGGAGCGGTCTTCGTCGTCGCCCTCGCCACCCTGGCTCCAGCAGACGTCGGCTTTGAATCGGTACGACAGGCAGAGCTCGTCGTCGTCGATCACGACCTCGACGGTGTCGCCGACGTCGGCTCCGCGGGCCTGGTGGCACACCATGCCTCCGAGGCTGACGTTTTCGATGGCGACGCGATCCCGGCGACCGCCCATGCGCAGCTCGGCCACCATCGACACCTCTTCCCGGGTGGAGTGGCGGCGGCCATCCGGGGCGCGCTTGCTAAAGAGCGCCTCGATGGTCTCGAGCAGCTCTACCTCGGCCATGTTCAGACCACGCCGCTCGCACTTCACGGCGAGCTGCCGGTACTGGTACACGAGGTGAAGCGAAGTGCTCATGACGCCCCGAGGTACTGCACGACCGATGCCATGGGTCAAACCGACGTTCATCGGACCTAAGGGGCTAGAAAAACCCGGGTGGTCCCAGGGACCGACATTTTCGGCAGCGGGTAATAGACTCACCAGGGTGCTCTCCCCAGTCGGCGCATCCTGAGGACCGTTAGCCGCAGTACTCTCCTCGAACGCCCCTGCCTTACCGTGGACCTGTTCTCCCACCAATCTGATAAAGACCGCCGCGGCCAGCCGCTCGCCGAGCGTATGCGGCCGACATCATTGCAAGACTACGTCGGCCAGGAGCATCTGCTCGGGCCGGGCAAGCTGCTGGCGCGTCTCGCCACTGGGGGTCGACTCCCCTCTCTGATCCTTTGGGGCCCCCCTGGGACCGGCAAGACCACGTTGGCTCGAATAGTCGCCAGCCAGCGCCGGGCCGACTTCGCCCAGCTGTCGGCGGTGCAGTCCGGCGTCAAAGACATTCGCGCGGTCGTGGCTCGCGCGCAAACGCGCCGGGATCAGTACGGCTACGGAACAATCCTTTTCATCGACGAGATCCATCGGTTTTCCAAGTCGCAGCAAGACGCGCTGTTGCCGCACGTGGAGGCGGGAACCGTCGTGCTCATCGGCGCGACCACCGAGAACCCATCGTTCGAAGTCAACGCGCCGCTGCTGTCGCGCTGCCGGGTCTTGCGGCTCGAGCCGCTGTCCGACGAGGCGATTCGCGCGCTGGTCGCCCGGGCTTTGTCTGACCGGGAGCGTGGTCTCGGCACCCTGGGAGTCACGATCGCGGACGAGGTCACCGACCAGCTCATCGAGCGCTCGGCGGGGGATGCGCGCCGGGCCCTCAACGCGCTCGAGGTCGCGGCCCTCATCGCGGCCCCGGGCACCCAGGACGGCACCGACGAAGGCACCGAGGGCGGCGACGCGCCGGGCACCGAGCGGGTGATTACCGAGGACATCCTGGCCGAGGCGCTGCAGCAAAAGACGCTGCTCTACGACAAGGCCGGCGACGAGCACTACTCGGTGGTGTCGGCCCTCATCAAGAGCATGCGGGGCACAGACCCGGACGCCGCGGCCTACTGGATGGCGCGCATGCTCGAAGCCGGTGAGGACCCGCGGTTCGTCCTGCGCCGCCTGGTGATTTTCGCTTCGGAAGACGTTGGCAACGCCGACCCCCAGGCGTTGGTCCTCGCGACCAGCGCGCTGGCCGCCTACGAGTTCGTCGGCATGCCCGAGGGCGTGCTGCCGCTCACCCAGCTTGTGACCTATCTCGCATGCGCGCCCAAGAGCAACACGGCGCTAACGACCTACGCCGCCGCGCGGCGCCTGGTGCGGGAGCACGGAGCGCTGCCGGTACCGGACAAGCTGCGCAACGCGACCACGGCCATGCAGAAGAAGATGGGCCATGGGCAGGGCTACAAATACCCGCACAACTTCGACGGACACTACGTCGACGAGTCGTACCTGCCCGAGCAGCTCGAGGGCGAGACGCTGTACGAGCCCAGCGAGTCGGGGGCCGAAGCGGCGGTCAAGGAGCGCTTGGCTCGCTTGCGCGGCGGGGACGACTAGTTCGCCGTTGGTCCGCGCGCCGCGCCGGTTCCGAGCGCGCGGCTAGGTGAGGCGGATCCAGTCGGCCTTGACCTCGGCGAGCAGCGCCGAAAATTCCTGCGGAAAGCAGGTGGTGACGTAGTCGTAGGCTTGTTGCTGCACTTCGAGGTCGAGCTCGGGCGGGAGCTCCATGATTCCGTCCTGGTCCGGGGTGATGCCAAGACGGACGACCTCGGTGAGCCGAAGCAAGTGGAGCCGGTTCATGAACAGGGCGTGAGCCACGCCCATGAGCGCTCGCTCCATGACGGATTCCTTCGACATCGTGCCTACGCGTACCACAGACGCTGGCGCGACAAAACCTCTGCTCGCCGCAAACCGGCGCCTGGCGGGTATTGATTTCGCAAGGTTATCGAGCGGCCGTCTGGCCCCTCGACGCGGCTACAGAGCGGACAGCAGCCGGCGGCGCAGGCGCGGGCCGATCGACTCGCCGCGCCAGGCCAGGGCGCGCGTGACCGCCTGGGCTTTGTCCACGCTGTTGAGCTGCGGACGCTTGTGCAAGATGGCTGCACCCAGGTCGTCGATCTTTTCGAGGATTCGCATGCCGCCGTGCCACACCAGCGCCACTTCGATCGCGAAGCTCGAGCCGACCCGGTCGACCAGCGGGCGCGACTTTTCGAGGATCGCCCGGGTGCGGGCTACGCCGAAGCGCACCATGGCTGCGATCTCGGGAGTCTCGCGCCGGGCGAACAGGTCCGCCTCGGTGACGCCGAAAAAGCGCAGTTCGTCGGCGGGAACATAAATTCGATCCCGGTCGAGGTCTTCGGCGATGTCCTGCCAAAAGCTCGCGTAGGCGAGGCCGCACGACAGCTCCTCGGCAAAGCGCATCATGTTGATGTCGCGATTGCCGGTCATGTACAGCATGAGCTGCCCGATGGGCGCGGCCGCCAGCTCGGCGTAGTTGCGCAGGTCGCCGCTGGTGCCCATGCGCCGCTGCTCGAGGTCGAGGCGAAAGCCCGCCAGCAGCTGGCGAAACGGCGTGATGGGCAGCTCGAACTTGTTGACCGTGTCCGCGAGGGCGACGAACACCGGGTGGTCCGGCGCCTCGCCGTAGTAGCAGGCTTCCAGGCGCTGCTCCCACCGATCGAGCTCGACCGAACGGCGGCCGTTGAACTCGGGCTGGTCGGCGAAGTCATCGGCCGCGCGCGCGAACGCGTACAGCGCAAAGATGTGCTTTTTGAACTTCGACGGCGCGAACAGCGACGCGACCGGAAAGTTGTGGTGGCGAGCCCGGGCCGTCGCCTCGCAGTAGCGGTAGCACGCGTCGAGCTCGAGCGGCTCGGGGGGCAGGGGAACGTGGGGAGTGGGGCCGATGCGCCGGCTGGCTACGCGATGGATCACAGGGACTCCTCGAGTGCTAGGCCGGTGGCGACGCGGGACGCGCGCAACCGGGCGAGAATTTCTCGGGCCCGCTCGGGCTTGACGTCGCCGAGAGCCGACAGCTCACTGGCGACGACCTCGATGAGGTTGCCGGTGGCGCCGGCCGCCTGGGCGACGATGCGAGCGTGCAAAGACATGTGCCCTTGTTGGATGCCGACGGTGGCCAAAGCGCGCAGCGCGGCCAGGTTGCTGGCCAGGCCCGCCGACGCGGCGACCGAGGCGAGGGCGGTGGCGGAGTCGGCGGCCAGCAGAGCCAGGGCCAGGCGGGCGCCGTCGTGCACCTGCAGGGCGCCGCCGACGGTGCCGACGGCGATGGGCAAGTCGAGGTCGCCGACCAGCTCGTTGCCGTCGCTTCGCCAGACGGCGAGCGGCTTGTACTGGCCGGACCGAGCGGCGTACGCGTGCGCGCCCGCCTCGACGCCGCGCCAGTCGTTGGCCGTGGCCAACAAGACCGCATCGAGGCCGTTCATGAGGCCTTTGTTGTGAGTCGCGGCCCGGTAGGGGTCGAGCTCGGCGAACCGCGACGCCGCCACGATCGACTCGCGCACGGCGGCGCCGTCGACCTGCTGGTTGCAGACGAGAGCGGCGTCGGGGACCCGGCAGGTAACCCGAACCCGGCGTTGGTCGCACAGGTTCGACAGGATGCGCAGTCCGACGCGGCCCCCGGCGATCTCCGCCAGCGCCGGCGCCAGGCCCTCGGCCACGGTGTTGACCAGGTTGGCACCCATGGCGTCGCAGCAGTCGATGAGCAGGTGAACCACGATGACGCCGCCATCGGGTTGGCCGGGCCGGGAGAGCACGCGGACCTCGATGTCTTTGGGGCCGCCGCCCCGGGCCACCAGTCGCGGCACCAACGCCGCCGCATCGGCGAGCAGTTCTTGCTTGCGCTCGAGCACCGCACCGGCCGCGGCGTCGGGAGACGCGATGTCGGTCAGCTGCACCTGACCTATCATCACGGGCGCGGTTGCGTCGGTGCGAAAGCCGCCGCCGGCGCGCACCATGCGGGCGGCGTTGGAAGCGGCCGCCACCACGGACGGCTCCTCGATGACCATGGGCACGAGGTAGTCGGTGTCGTCGACCAGAAAGTTGAGCGCTACGCCCATGGGCAGGGCGAAGCGGCCGATGACGTTTTCAATCATGCCGTCGGCGCGTTCGACGCAGATGCCGCCGGTATCGAGCGGCGTCAGCTCGTCGGGCCGCAGGTTTCCGTGCGCGGCGACCCGCCGGCGGCGGCTTTCCAGGTCGAGCTTGTAAAAGCCGGGGATTCTTGAACTCGTGCGACGACTCATGGGCACAGGTCAGGGGGCCTCGGGATGTATACGCCCGGAGGCTGGGGTTTCAATCCGAACTCCATCGCTTTCCAGGCCAAGATCAACGGCGGGAAGGCCCCGTCGCGCAAGTTCCGCGCGCGCCCCCGCTGCCTCGCTCGAAGGTACCGCAATCAGAGCCAAATCGCCGCCGCCGGCCCCGGTGGGCTTGGCCGCTCCGGCAAATTCGCTGGCGACCCTGGCGACTTCCGAATGCGCCTCGATCCAGAGGTCGACCCCGGCGGCGGCGCCGAGCTCGGCGATAGCCCGACCGGCGACATCCACACCCTCGACAAACCGGGTCACGTCGATTGAGTTCGCGCCAGCGGCACCGCCGGATGTGGCGAGCAGCTCGGCCAGCGCCGCGACCGGTGCAATTATGCGCTCGTAGGCGCCGCGGTCTCGCCGCCGCAAGGCGCGCACCGCGGCCACCAGCGGTCCGGTGGAGGCCGGGGTCCCGGTCCACACCGGGATCAGGGTCACGCCCGGCGGCAACGTCACGCGCTGCACGTCGAGGGGCGCCATGCCCGACTCGTCGCGCTGGGTGGCGGCAATCACGCCACCGTAGACCGACGCGGCGATGTCGGCGCCGCTGCCGCGGCTGCCCCGGGGCTGCTGGCCGTCGCCGTGGGCCAGGTGGGCGATGGCGTGCAGGTCGGCGCGCGGCACCGGGTCGCCCGCGGCGGTGAGGGCGGCGGCCGTCGCGGCAACGGTGACGGCCGCGCTCGAGCCGAGCCCGAGCTTGCGTCCGCCCGAGGCAAACGCATCGCTGTCGACGACCACCCGGGCAGCGAGCCGCGCGGCTTCGCTGTCGGCCCCGTAGCGCTGGCCAACTCGAGCGACCACCGCCGCCAGAAACGGCGAGTGTTTGCGCGGCGACGCGGCGGCCGTCGCCACGGCGCGGCGGTCGACCGCCGTAAGGATGGCGGGCGCGCCGTCGAGTACCGCGTACTCGCCGGCCAGCAGGATTTTGCCGGGAGCACTCGCGACCGGGGCGACGTCGGGGCCGGTCATGGCCGGGCCGCGCCGGCGGAGCCGTCGTCGAGCAGCACCGCCGGCCCGCCGATGCGGCTGTGCAGCACGTCGCTCACGCCCGGGACGTCGCGAACCGCGCGAGCGACATCGTCGGCGGCATCCCCCGCGGTGAGAATCTTGACGTGGGGGCCGGCGTCCATGGTGTAGAACGCCGGCGCGCCGGCCTCGCGCAGGGACTCGACCCGCGCCATGACCGCGAGGGTCTCGGGGCGAAAGTAGCGAATGGTCGGTCGAGACGCGAGCGCGGCCGCGTGCATGGCGAGGGCGCTGCCCTCCGCGATGGCGCCGAGCGCGCCGAGGTCGCGCCGGGCGATGGCTTCGCGGGCCGCCTCGATGTCGCCGGGAACCGAGCCGACCCAGGCCTGGTACAGCGGCGAGGTCTCCGCGCAGTGGGTCATGGCATCGCGTGACGAAACCGACTTTTTGACGCCGCCGCCGACAACCGCGACGACCATGCGCACGTCCCAGTCGCCGCCGTCGTCGATGGGGCGCGCAACGGCGTCCTTGCCGTCCGACGACACGCCCGGCGCCATTTCCACGAAGCCGCCGAAGATGGAGCGCGCGGCCGACCCGCTGCCGAGGCGCGCGAGCTCGGACAGCTCGGCGGGGTCGGCGGCGTAGCTCGCGGCGCGGGTTGCGGCCAGGGCCAGGGCCGCGTAGGCCGAGGCCGACGACGCCAGGCCCGACGCCGTGGGAAAGTTGTTGCCGCTCACCACGCGGGCTTTCGCCGTCACCGATGCGCGCTCGCGCACCAGGTCGAGCCACCGCGCGGTGCGGGCCGTGGCTTTCGCGTCGGCGGTCGCGCCGTCGAGGATGAGCACGTCGGCGTTCAGGTCGTCGTCGAACTCGACGCTGGTCTCGGTGACGAGCGCGTCGAGGGTCATCGACAGGCTGCCGGCTGCGGGCAGGTTCAACACCGGGTCGCGCTTGCCCCAGTACTTGACCAGGGCGATGTTGGCGCAGGCGCGCGCCGTGGCCTTGCCTAACTTGCTCACGAACGAACGACTCCAACTCGAGTTACGAAGGCGGTGAATCCCACGGCCGCCCAGGCGTCGGCGATGCGCTCGGCGCTGTCGACGGTTTGCTCGGCCGGCATGGCGATCACGGCGCCGCCGCCGCCCGCCCCCGTGAGTTTGGCGCCGAGGGCACCGCTTTGCCGGGCTACGGACACCAGCTGATCGATGCGGTCCGTCGATAGTCCAAGCTCGTACAGCGCCCGCTGGGCCCGGTCGAACAGGTGGCCAATTTCCTCGTGGTCGTTGGCGGTCAGTGCGACCACTCCCTCCGTTGCGGCGTCGCCCAGGTGCTGCAGCAGGGGCCGCACCCGGTCGGGCTCGTCGCGGAGTTGCTGGCCGATGCGCGCGACCATGGTGCCGGTGGAGCGCGGCTCGCCGGAAAGCCCCACGGCGAGTAGCTCCGGCTTTGCGTGGATGGGGCGCAGGCCGCGGCCGCGGCGAAACACGCCCAGGCCACCGCGGGCAGCCAGGGCGACGTCGACGCCGCTGGGGTTGTCGTGAAACTCGGCCTCGGCTGCGTTGGCCGCGGCTTCGAGCTCGTCGGCGTTCATCACCCGGCCCACCGCGTCGGCAATGGCCCTGGCCGTGGCCACGGACAGGGCAGCCGAGGAACCGAGACCGGCGCCGGCGGGCAGGGTCGTCACGGCGTCGATGGCGAACGCCCGGCCCGGGGCGACGCTGGCGACCAGCCGCCCGAGGGCCCGACCGAGCTGGGTTTCGTCGGCGGAGCTGGCGGACACGCCCCAGGTGCCGGTGACGGCGAGGGTCGTGTGCGGGCCGGCCGTGACCCGGGCCCGCGCGCGAATGTCGAGGTCGATGGCGCCGGCCACCGCCGGGTGACCGTGCACGACCGCGTGCTCGCCGAGCAGGATGACCTTACCGTAGGCCAAGGTCAGACAGCCACGCAGCGAGCTCGCTGCCCAGGTGACGCGGGGCTTCGATGAGCTCGTCGGAGCAGCCGCAGCCGGTGAGTAGGGTGACGGTCCGCACCCCGTTGATCACGCGGCGAAGGAAGGCGACCGCGCCGTCGCGACCGCCGTCCTGGTACGCGCGCAGCACCGGAGCCGCGAGCCCGCCGGCGGTGGCGCCCAGGGCGATGGCGCGGGCGACGTCGTGACCGGAGCGCAGCCCGCCGGTGGCGATGACCTGCAGCTCCTGCTTCGCGCAGGCGGCCGTGCTCACCGCCGTGGGCAGACCCCAATCCCAGAACTCGCTGCCGAGGGCGCGAGCGTCGCTTTCGTTGGCCGCGCGGACGGCTTCGACGGCGACCCACGACGTTCCGCCGGCGCCCGAGACGTCGACAGCTCTGACGCCGACGTCGCGGAGCGACCGCGCGGCCTTGGGCGACAGGCCGCAGCCGGTCTCTTTGGCGATGACGGGGACCGGCAGCTCTTTGACCAACGCGGCGATGGTGTCGAGCTGGCCGCGAAAGTCGCGGTCGCCGTCGACCTGGATGAGCTCCTGAGCCGGGTTGAGATGGACCGCCATCGCGTTGGCGTCGATGCGCCGGGCCAGGTCGGCCACCGCGTCGGCACCCATGTCGCGGGCCTGTACCGCTCCGATGTTGCCGATGAGAAATACGTCGGGGGCCGCGTCGCGGACCTGAAACGTGTCCTCGAGCTCCGGGTGTTGGTGCATCGCGCGCTGCGATCCGACGCCAAAGGCAAGGCCCAGCTCGCCCGCGGCGCCGGCCAGGGCGCGGTTGATGTCGCGGGCTTCGGGCGTGCCGCCGGTCATGCCGCTGATGACGACCGGCGCGGACAGCGTCCGACCGAGCAGCTCGGTCTCCAGGTCGATGTCCTCGACCGCGCGCTCGGGCAGCGAGTGGTGGACCAGGTGGACCTGCTCGAGCAGTGTCGTGCGGTTGCGAAAGTCGGCCGCGCCGCTCGCGGCGACGTTGATGTGGTCGGACTTGCGCCGCTCGATCGTTCGGGGCTTGGCGGGCACGCGCGGTTTGTAGCCCATTGGGTCGCCCGTTACCACCAGCTGGCCGAACGCGTGCCGGCCGGGGCTTCGAGCGCGCTGCCGGGGGCACAGCGGAGCCCCAGCCCCGTCGGGCCGCCCGGCCGCCGACGGCAACTCATTGCGCCACCCGGCTGTAGATGATGGCCAGCACGGTGCCGGCCCAGGCCAGCAGGTTCACCAAAAACGGCGCGTCGCGCAGCATTGCGTCGGTCGGGCTGCTCAGCCGCGGCGACACCAGGGCCAGCTGCATGAAGCGAGCGATGCCCAGCACACAAAACGGCGTCGTCCACACCAGGTTTCGGCTGCCGAAGTACTCGAGGGTGTGCGGGTCCCGGGTGTAGAGGGCGTACGTCGTGCACGTCGCCAGACCCAGCACGACCATCGAGCCGGTGAGAACCGGCAGGCTGTAGCCCGCCAGGGCGGCTCGCGTCGTGGCCCGACCCGAGCCGGCGTCGCCGCTGATTTTGAGCTCGTGGGCGCGCTTGCCGAAGCCCAGGAGCATCGACAGCAGGGCGGTGCACGCGAGCAGCCACACCGAAGGCGGAACGTCGATGGCCAGGCCGCCGCCGATCACCCGCAGCAGAAACCCCGCGGCAATCAGACTCACGTCGAGCCAGGCGATTTGCTTGAGGTGAAGCGAATAGGCCAGGTTGATGGCGAGATAGCCCGCGCCGACCCCCGCCAGGGGCAGCGAGAGCAGGGCGCAGCCGGCGAGCGATACGACGGCCAGAGCGATCGCCACCACCAGGGCGGTTGATTCGGGCAGGGCGCCGGAGGCGATGGGCCGGTTCTTCTTGACCGGGTGGCGGCGGTCTTCGTCGACGTCGCGGAGGTCGTTAAAGCAGTACACGGCGCCCGACAAGCCACAGAAGGCCGCCGCTGCGGCCGCCGACTGCAGGGCGAAGTCGATGTCGAACAGGTGTTTCGAAAACACCAGGGGCGCGACGACGAACGAGTTCTTCACCCACTGGCGAGGGCGCAGAGTCTTGATGATGGCGCCGGCCGTGGACATGTCGCGCAGGCGGTCGCGGGTCTAGAGGTCGTCGAGATCGAGATCGTCGAGGTCGTCTAGATCCAGGTCGTCGCCTTCTTCACCCTGCTCGGCCAGGTACGCGTCGATGGCGTCTTTCTGGCAGCTCTCGTCGCCTTCGTCGCAGGCGCTGAAGTCCTTGAGCAACGTGGTGCACGTGATCTTGATCATCGCGTCTTCGATGGCCTCGCAGCTTTGCGGGGTCACTTCGGTTCCGTCGGGTAACTTCACCGACGAGACCATCGACGCTTTGTCGGCGGCGTCCTTGACCGTGATCATCAGACCGCTGTGTCGGCCCTTGCGCGCCGGGTCGGGCACGAAGTTGGTGGTGAGCCACGGGACGTACGTCACCAGCCCGAGCGCCACGACCATGGCGGCGAGAAACGGCAGGGTCGAGCGAATGACCTCGACGATGGGTTTGTCGAACTTGAAGCTGGTGATGAACAGGTTCAGCCCGACCGGCGGCGTGAGGTAGCCGAGCTCGAGGTTGAGCAGGAAGATGACCCCGAGGTGGTACGGGTCGATGCCGAACGCCATGGCGGTGGGCGTGATGAGCGGCACGACCACGACGATGGCGCTGAAGATGTCCATCATCATGCCGACCAGCAGCAGCAAGACGTTGAGCGCCAGCAAAAAGGCGATCTTGCTGTCGATGTGGGCCTTTACCCAGGCGACGATCGCGTTGGGCACCTGGGCGTCGACGAAGTACGCCTTGAGCACCTCGGAGCACAGAACGATGATGAAGATGGCGCCGACGAGGCCCATGGACTCGCGGGTGATGCGCCCCATGTCGCGCACGCCGATGTCCCGGAACAGGCCGGCCTCGATGATGAACACGTACAGCGCAGTGACGGCCGCGCTCTCGGGAATCGTAAAGACTCCGGTAATGATGCCGCCGGCGATGATGAACGGGATCATCACTTCGGGCAGGGCCGGAATCAGCGATTTCAGCAGCTCGTCGGTGGAGAACTTCTGCCGCGGGACCTTGCGGATGATCGCCACGGCGACCGCGTACGCGCAGATGATCAGGCACAGAACCAGGCCGGGCACGATGCCGGCGAACAGAAAGCGCTCGGTCGAAAACGGCGACAGCTCCATCGCCCCGGACCCCGAGTCGCGGGCCATCTGGTCGGCGAGGCCGTAGACCGTGCCGTAGACGAACAGCGGCAGCGCCGGCGGGAACAAAAGACCGATGGAGCCGGTGCCGGCCACCAGGCCGAGGGAGAACCGCTGCGGGTAGCCCTGCTTGAGCAGCGAGGGCATGACGAGGCTGCCCAGCGCCACGATCGTGACGCCCGACGCACCGGAGAAGATGGTGAAGATGGCGCAGGCGAACACCGTGACGATGGCGAGGCCGCCCGGAAGCCAGCCGACCGCGGCGCTCGCAAGCCGAACGAGGCGTTGCGCGGTCTTTGCCTCGGCCATCATGTAGCCGGCGAAGATGAAGAGGGGAATTGTCGACAGGACCTGGGCGCGTTCGCCCGTGCCGGCCGCCGTCAAATCGACGAGGTAGCCGGCGACCTTCTGAATGAGGGTCCCGTCCTGGTCGGCCAGAAGCGACAGGCCGCCCAGGGTCGCGGCGGCGATCATCACGACGAAGATCGGCGCCCCGATGAAGAGCATCAAGATGACGAGAATGAGCAGGAGCGTGGTCATCGTAGTGCCTAGTGCCCGGAGGGCGCCTCCTCGACGGGCAGCGTGCCCCGGACCAGGTGCTGGCCCATGACGGCGATGCTCACCACCAGGTGGAACACGATCAGCCAGAGCGCCAGGGGCAGGGCGAACATCGCGTCGTACTGGGTGATGAAGCCCTCGCCGGCCTCGTTCGAAAGCGCGTTGGCGCGCAGCTCGTTGGCCGCGAGCGCCAGCCACGCGCAGACCGCGATGGAAAACAGGGCCGTTGCGATCTTGATGACGAGCCGGGCCCGGGGAGGAGCCAGGCGGCTCACGATGTCCATGGCGATGAGCTTCTTTTGCTGGGCCGCGAGAGCGGCTCCGCTCATCGCGACGAAGAACACCATGAAGCGCAGGTACTCGTCGGCCCAGGCGGGCTTGTTGCCGAGGATGATGCCAATGACGGCCTGATAGGCGCCGATGCCGATGAGCAGCGCCAGGAAGAAGGCGACCAGGGCTTGCTCGACCCGGCCGATCAAGCCGTCGAAGCGCACCAGCGCGCCGACGGGCCCGGAGGCCTGCGCGTCATCCTGATTGTCAGTGTCCGTCACGGAGCCGCAATCCTAGAGAACTCGTGCACGCCACTCAAGGGCCTGTCACGGTTTGCCCGCGTCTGTCGGGCGGCGGCTACGGCGCCGTGCGACGGGCCCGGTACTCGTTCCGAAACCGCAGCACCATGTCGAGCTCGTCCTGGGTGAACACGCTGCCCGCGAGTCGATCCCAGGTGGCCCGCGCCCGCCGCTCGAAGGTGCGCGCCAGCTCCTCGGGCGGCTCGACCACGGAGATGCCGGCTTTTGCCATCGCGTCGAGGGCGCGCCGATTGTCGCGCCGAACCGAGCGAAGAAGCCGCATTCCAAGGCGTCGGTCGACGTCTCGTTGCGCGATCCGGTCCTGCTCGGACACGTTTTCCCAGGCCTCGAGGCGGTACACCATGCCGCCGATGCCGTAGGCGACGGGCAGGGAGATGGCGTAGGACACGTGGGCGTGCCACTGCAGGGCCACCGCCGCGAGCGGACTGCCGTAGCAGGCCGTAATGCGGCCGCTCTGTAGCCCCGGAAGGACGTCGGGAACGCCCATGGGCACGCCCCGCATGTCCATGGCCAAAAGCAGGGCCCGGGCGATGGGATCGTCTTGCCAGGCCCACATTCGCATCTCGCTCAGGTCGTCGAGCGTGCGCAGAGGGCGCTGCGAAAACAGATACATCCAGCCGATGTCGCCGGGCGGCCCGAGGTAATACCCGCGCTCGCGAAACTTCTCGCGAAAGTAGGGCCACATGCGCCGGCGCACGTAGTCGACCTCGTCCACGGAAGCGAACAGAAACGGCAGCTCCATGACCCGGACGCCCGAGTACACGAGGCTCATGCCGACGGCGGTGACGGCGGCGCCGTCGAGCTGGCGAAGCTTGAGCTTGCGGATGACCGCGCGCTCGTCCCCCTGGGAACCGCCGGGGTAGAGCTTTGTGCGGATTCGCCCGCCGGTCTTGGTCTCGAGCCGGCGGGCGGCGTCCTCGACCAGGTTCATCCACGCCGAGCCCTCGGGGGCCAGGGTGGCGACTCGACGGGTCGTGCCGTCGGTCGCTCGGCGCGATTGGGCTTCTGATGCCGGTCCCGGCGCGAGTGCCACCCACAGGAGGGCGGCGCTCGCTATGCCGGGGAGCCGTCGCATCATCACAACATCATCGCATCAGCACGTCATCGGGGCGCCGAATTCCGCCCGGGCGGCCGCAGTGGCGTCAGTGCGCCTGCGGAGCCCGGCCGGAACCAAAGACGCGCCCTAGAACCAGTCGTTTTCGCGCTTGAGGTAGCGCCGCGCCTTGATGTGCGCGATCTCGTTGGCCAGGCGCTGCTCCGGAAACACCGCCGGATCGGTCTGCAGCACCTCGACGAGAGTCTTGCGGAACAGCTCGCGGTTCTGCGTGATGACGGCGTAGTTGCGCGCCATCATTACCTTGACCAGGAGCATCTTGCCGCCCGTCACGGCTGACGCGTCTTCGAACATCTTTTTGCCCATCTCGGGCTCGCCGCCGAGGGCCTTGCCGCGAGAGCTGTTCATGGTGGCGAGCCCCATGAGCGGCAGGCCGAACTTGAAGTTCTGGTCGATCTCGACCACCCGCTTGAGCAGCAGCTCGGCCTTGGGCAGGTTGGCCACGAGCACGATGTCGTCCCGGTTGAGGTTGACGATCGAGGCCAGACCAAGACCGATCCAGGTCATGGCGAACAGCTCCTCTTCGCCGGCTTTGTCGGCCAGGGCCTGCAGACCGTCGATGTCGCCGTACAGCGCGGTGCTCCACTCCTCCGGGAGCAGCATCAGCGAGTAGTTGATGCAGCGCAGGTAGAGGTTGGTGCCCCGGCGCCGGAGCTCCTCGGCCTCGTCGAACTGGCCCTTCCACTTGGCGACTTCCCACTGCTCGGTGAGCACACCGGTGGCGTACTGGCACCAGCCCTCCGCGAGGATCTCCTGGAGGTCGGTGTTGGCCGGGTTGGCGACGTGAAAGCCCTCGACGGTCTTGAGACTCGCCGGGATGGCTACTTTTGCGAGTTCGTAGTCGTCCTCTTGCTGGGCCGCGACCTTGGCGCGGGTGAGGATGCTCGCGGTGGTGTTCATGGCCGACTTCTGAATGAAGCCTTTGCAGCCAGTGGACGTGAGCACAACGGTCGTAAATACGAGAAACAACACGGACAGGCCGGTGCGTCGCATGATTCCCCCGGACATTGGAGAGTGGGATTGAAGTTCGCGGGGTTGTGGGCCCCGCCAGGTTGGACGAGACAGTAGTCGGGCCCGGCCGAAGCTGTCAATCCGGCGACAATTCTGCTTTTTCGCAATCGTACTGACGGTAAGATTTCGACGTGAGTGTCGGGGACCGCGTGTCTGAGGTCCGACGACGACTTGGCCGTCCACATCGCGCCACAGGCGCGCTACTCCTGATCGCCTTCGTCGCCGCGACCGGCTGCGAGCGCGAAAGCGTCGAACGAGGCGAGCCGGAAGGCGCGTCGGCGCGGCCGGCGTCCGCCCCGGAGACCGTACTCGTGGGCCGGCCCCGCGACGCCAGCTCGCTGGACCCCGCGCTGGTGACCGACAACGAGTCGGTCGAAGTTTGCGACCAGATTTACGACCGCCTGCTGAACTTCAAACCGGGCTCGACGACGCCGCAGCCGGGCCTGGCCACGCGCTGGGAAGTCACCGAGGGCGGTCGCGTGTGGACGTTCTTTTTGCGCCGGGGCGTTCGCTTTCACGATGGAACGGCGTTCAACGCCGAGGCCGTGGTGTTCTCGTTCGAGCGCCAGCGCGACCCGTTTCACCCGCACCATCGGCCGGACTTCCAGTACTGGAGCAATAACTACCTCAACATCGTCAGCGTCGAAGCGGTCGACGAGTTCACCGTCCGCATCACCATCGACGAGCCCTACGCCCCGTTCGAGGCCAACATGGCCATGTTTCCGGTGGGCATCGTCTCGCCGGCAGCCGTCGAAACCTGGGGCAAAGAGTACGGTGACCACCCGGTCGGTACCGGGCCCTTTCGGCTCGAGCGCTGGGACCGCGGCGATCGCATCGTGCTGGCCAAGAATCGCGATTACTGGGGCGGCGCGCCCAACATCGACCGGCTCGTCTTTCAGAGCGTGCCGGACGCCCGGCAGCGCCTGGTCGCCCTCGAGAGCGGGCACCTCGACATCGCGTACTCGATCCTGCCCGAGGAGCTGCAGTTCGTCGAGCTTCACCCGGAGCTCCAGCTGCACAAGACCGCGGCCAGCAACGTTACCTACATGGCGATGAACACCACCCACCCGCCATTCGACGACGTGCGCGTGCGCCGCGCCGTCAATCACGCGGTGAACAAAGAGCCCATCGTCAAGCTCATCTACCAGGGGCAGGCGGTGCCCGCACAGGGGCCGCTGCCGCCGACCCAGTGGGGGTACCATTCGATCAAGAATCCCTACGAACACGCTCCCGCCGAGGCGACCCGCCTCCTCGCCGAGGCCGCTGCCGAGGGGCGCTTTGACCCGGGCAAGGTGCACACCCTGTACATCCCGTCGGATCCGCGTCCCTACTTGCCCGACCCCGATGGGGTGGCGCGGGTGCTGCAAGCCAACCTCGAGGCCGTGGGCGTCAAGACCAAGCTCGTGTCGCAGCCGTTCGCAACTCACATGCGCACGGTGCAGGCGGGCCAGCACGACATGGCGATCCACGGCTGGGTCGGCGACAACGGTGATCCCGACAACTTCCTGTACGTTTTGTTCGACCGCAACAACACCAAGCCGGGCCTGGCCCGCAATCTGGCCTTCTTTCGCGACCCCGAGCTCCACGGGCTTTTGACCTGGGCGCAGCAATCCGACGACCGCGACGAGCGCGTTCGCTACTATGCCCGGGCGCAGGAACTGATTCACCGAATGGCTCCCTGGGTGCCGTTGGCCCACTCGCAGATCGCCGTGGCGGCGCGCTATGACCTGGCCGGGTTGCGAATCAGCCCCAATCAGCAAGTGAACTACCGGGGCGTGCGACGGGAACGATGAGCGAGCGGCGGCGAAAAACGAGAGAGTCGGAACCAGCCCGGTCGGCCTGGTGGCGCCGGCTCGGATGGAGCTTGCGGCTGCGCCACAAGCTTTCGATTTCGCTTTCGATCGCGGCACTGTTGCCCGTGGCCGTGGCGGCCTGGGTTGCGGTGAGCATCGTGCTGCAGGGGCTCGACGCGGGCCTGGTGGACCAGACCGACCGGCAGCTTCACGTCGGTCTCAACCTGCTTTTGCGCAATGTGGAGTTCGTCGGCACCGACGCTTCGAGGCTGGCCCGCTCGCGCGACCTCGTGAGCTCGCTGGTCGACGGCGACCGCGCCGGCGTCGACAACGCGCTGTCGCGCGAGGCTCCGCACCTGCGGTCGTCGCTCGTTCAGGTCGCCGACGCCCAGGGCAGCATCATCGATGAACGCCTGATTCGCGGCACCGAGCGTCGCTTTGGGCCGCTGCGAGTGCGCGACCAGAGCCCGACGCTGGCCGGCGGTCTGAGCTTCGAGCGCCGCGTGACCATCGCCCGGCACGAAGATGGCCTGGTCGTGCGCGCGGTTGCCCCGGTGGTCGACGACGACTTCGAGCTGCGCGGCGCCGTGCTGCTGTCGGTGCCGCTCGATGGCGACTTTGCCGACGCCATCAAGGGCGCCCTGGGCAATGACGTGCTGCTGTTTGCCGATCCGACCAAGCCGCGGTCGACCTTTCTGGACGACGTCGGTGCCCGCGTCGCCGAGATCGGCATCGACGAAGACGTCGTTCGCAGCGTGCGGGCCGGCGATTCGATCGTGACCATTCAGCAGATTCGCGGCCGGAGCTATTCGATCGGCTACGCGCCCATCAACAGCCTCGACGGCTCGCTGGTCGGCGGGTTCGGCGTGGCCGTGGACCGGGCCTCGTACCTCACGGCGCGCAGCGGTGCGGTGCGATCCCTTGCCCTCGGGGCCGCGGGCGCGTTCGTGTTTGCCATGGGGCTGGCGGGCCTGTTGTCGCGGCGACTGAGTCGACCGCTGCAGCGCCTGCACGAAGGCGTGGCTGCCATTGCCCGCGGCGATCTCGACTACCGCATTCGCGTGTCCGAGGGAGACGAGATCGGCGACCTGGCGGGTGCCTTCTCGGACATGACCTCGGCGCTCAAAGAGAACCAGCGGCGACTCGCCGCCCGCATGCGCGAGCTGGTAGCGCTGCACGACGCGGGCCGCGCCATCAGCGCGCTGCTGGGCACCGAACAGGTCGCGCGCAAAACCGTCGACACCGTGGCGCGGGTGCTCAACGCGCGGGTGTGCGCGCTCTGGGTGGTCGGCGAGCGTTCCGTGAGCCTCGAGGTTGGCGCCGCGCGCACCAAGCCCGACGACGGCTACGCGACCATGAAGGGCGACGACGTTCGGACGATGGTCCTGCCGCTCACGGCCCTCGCCGAGGAGGTCGCGGATTCGCGCAAGACCCTGCGCGTGGACCGCGTGGCCGACGATGCCAAGCGGCGCGCCTCGGCGGTGGCGGCGGGGGTGACCGGGTCGCTGGTGGCAACTCCGTTGGAGCGCAAGGGCGCTGTGATCGGCGTCATGATCGTCGGCCGTTCGCGCGGGGCCCGACCGTTTTCCGATGCCGACGCCAACCTGCTCGCGACGTTTGCCGACCAGGCCGCCACGGCGATCGAGAACGCGCGCTTGTACGAGGAAGTGACCGCGTTCTCCGAGGAGCTCGAAAAGAAGGTCCGCCTGCGGACCGCCGAACTCGAAAGCATCAACGCGGAGCTCGGTCGGACGATTCGCGAGCTAAAGGACACCCAGGCGCAGCTGATTTTGTCGGAACGACTGGCCGGACTCGGCCAGCTCGTCGCCGGGGTCGCCCACGAGATCAATTCGCCGTCGGCGGCGATTCGCGGTTCGGCGGATATGCTGGCCGACAACGTCGCCCGTCTCTCCCGGGCCGCGGTCGAGGTCGCGCAGATGCCGGTCTCCCACGAGCGGCGGGCGGAGTTCCTCGACGTGGTCGCTCAGGCGAGCCAGAAGCTGTCGACCCAGCGAATGCCGGCGCCGGCGGCCACGCGACGAGTCGCGCGCGAGCTACGGGCGACCCTCGAAGCTGGCGGCATCGAGCAAGGCGAGGCGGCATCGGCGGCTCGCACGCTGGCGGAGCTCAATGCCCCGGATTTGCTCGACGACGTGCTGCCGGTTGTGTCGGAGGCAGGGGCAACAATCCCCATGGAGTACTTGAAGGCGCACGTTTTTTTGCACCGCAACGCCGAAACCATCGGGCGGGCCATTCACCGCATTCAGCGCATCGTCGGAGCGCTCAAGGGCTACAGCCATCTCGACCAGGAAAGCCTGGTCATCGGCGATATTCACGAGGGCATCGAAAACACGCTGGTGCTGCTCGACCACGAGATTTCCGGGAGCGGCATCGAGGTTGCGCGGCAGTACGGAAAACTCCCACCCGTCGCTACCTACGTGGACGAGCTGAATCAGGTGTGGACCAACCTGCTCCACAACGCGGTGCAGGCACTGGACGGCGAGGGGCGGATTGACATAGAAACGGAGCCTCGCGGAGACGGGGTGGTAGTTCGCATCTCGGACGACGGCAAAGGAATCCCCGAAAACGTCATGCCGCGAATCTTCGAGCCCTTCTTCACGACGAAGCCGAAGGGGGAGGGCACCGGGCTCGGTCTCGGCATCGTGCGCAACATCGTCGAAAAACATGACGGCTCCGTCGGGGCCGAATCCAAACCGGGACGGACGACCTTCGAGGTCTACCTGCCGCTCGACGGCGGCGAGCTCGCGCGCTCGTCGGGCCGGCTGCCCACGGTCGAAACGCCGCGCTCGCTCGCGGCCCCGGCCCCCGCCCCGACCGACGACGCGGCCGCGCCGGCTGGCGATGCCGCGGCGCCGCAAGCGATCGACTCGGAAGCCTCCGACGCCGCAGTGGGAGACGCAACCGCATGATGAGCCTGGCGCACCTCCCGCGCGAAACCATCCTCTGCGTCGACGACGAAGAGGGCGTGCTGCAGGCGCTGCAGCAGCAGCTCGATGCTCGTTTCGGTTCCGAGTGCGAGATCGCGCTCGCCCAAAGCGGTGATGACGCGCTCGAGCTACTCGACGAGCTCGAGGCCGAGGGCGAAAAGGTCGCGGTCGTCATCGCCGATCAGATCATGCCGGGCATGAAGGGCGTCGAGCTGCTCGAGCGCGTCAACGCGCGCTCGCCGCTCACGACCAAGATTCTGCTCACCGGCCAGGCCGGCCTGGATGCGGTCGTCGCGGCCATCAACCGCGCCAACCTCAACCACTACATTCCCAAACCCTGGGACGAGGCCAATCTCCACCTCGCCGTCGAAAACCTGCTGCGGCAGTTCCGGCTGATGGCCGAGAACCGCATTCTCATCGACGACCTCAAGGCCAAGAACCAGGCCCTGCTCGAGATGAATCAGGAGCTCGAGGCCAAGGTCTCCGAGCGCACCAGCGAGCTGGCCGAGGCCAACTCGCGGCTGGCGCAGCTGGCGGTCACCGATGGCCTCACCGGGCTGTACAACCACCGTCACTTTCACGAGCGGCTCGGACTCGAGGTCGAACGCTCCGCGCGCACCGGCTTGCCGATGTCGCTGCTGATGATCGACGTCGATCACTTCAAGCACTACAACGACACCAACGGTCACCCGGCGGGGGACGACGTGCTTCGCCAGGTCGCGCGCATCATGGGCGACGGCCGACGGGCCAACGATTTCTGCGCCCGCTACGGCGGCGAAGAGTTCGCCATCGTCCTGGTCGATACCGACAAGCTCACGGCCGCCCAGGTCGCCGAGCGACTGCGCGAGCGCGTGGCGCAGACCAACTTTCCCAACGGCGACCTCCAACCCGGCGGCAAGCTCAGCATTTCGGTGGGCGTCGCCAGCCTGCCGGACGACGCCGGCGACGCGGAAGCCCTGGTGCGCGCGGCCGACAAGGCCCTCTACGACGCCAAGGCCGCCGGTCGCAACCAGGTCGTTCTGGCCAGCTGACCGCGCGGCGGCTGCCGGGCCGGGCGTCTACGGGGCGAGCCGGGCGTTTGCGTGCAGGGCGACCGCATCGAGTGGGCCGACCTCGATGCGAGCGGTGCGAGCCGCGTCGACCTCAATGACGCGACCGGTGCAGGAGCCGCTGGAAAACTCGCCAGACAGCACGTCGCAGTAGCGGCCCGGCGGCAATCCGGTCTGAAAGCGTCGATCGACGCGCGAGGCTTCTTCGCGGTTGATGACCACGAACCCCCGGTCGCCGCGGCCGAAGGCAATCTGATCGTTGCCGTTGCTCCACCAATCGTTGACGAAGAAGGTCTCGCTGGTCGCGTTGCGGAACTCGACCATGGCCAGCACGTCGGGTTTGCGGTGCTCGCAGATCCAGTTGGCTGCGCACTGGCCGTCCGGTTCCAGCGCGGGCAGGGTTTGACCGTCGATGGATGGCGGCCCCTGGGTGCCGTCTTCGAACGCGTAGCTGGACATGAGCCGCGGATACCCGTAGGGCCAGGCGAGCATGAAGATGTTGGCCAGTTCGTGAAGGCGGCCGTCTTTGAAGGAAATCGCGTCGCCGGGGGCGCCGTGGCCGCGCTGGTTGTCGTGGTTGTCGACGAACACCACGCCCTGGTCGCTGCGCACGAAGCCCCACGCGGAGCCGAACTGATGCAGCCAGGCGAGCTTGCCCCGGCGAAACACCCGGGCGATCTCGCCGCTGTAGCGAAACTCGGTAACGTCGCCAAGGCCGACGTACTCATTGATTCGGACCGCGCCGCCGCCGAAGTCGATAACCTCCTGGTAGACGTACAGGTCGCCGTTTACCCGGCCGACAATGGCGGCGATATCGGTGGCCGCCATGTGTTTGGCGCCGTCGAGCCGAACGCCGGCGACGCCGATGTCGACGAGATCCTGGAGATACCCAGCGAGCTGGTCGCGCACGTACTCAGTGCCGGTGGCCAGGTCGGGCGCGGTGGCGAGGTCGCAGTGCTGGACTTCCCACCGGTCGTTGTCGCTTTCGATACCGCGGCGGCAATCGTGAAAGTGCTCGTCTTCATACAGCCCCGGGTACAAGTATTTTTCGAAGGGGGTGCCGGCGCTGCCGATGCCGCGGTCGCGAAACGACATGTGATTGAGGATGGCGTCCACGTAGACGTCGACGCCGGCGGCGGCGCAGCGCTGCACCATGTCCGCGAAGGCGGCCCGGTCCCCGCTTCGACTCACGAGCTGATAGCTCACCGGCTGGTAGCGTTGCCACCAGGGCGCAAAGTCAAACACCGCGTGTTCTTGCGGCGGCGAGACCTGGACCGCGGCGAACCCCCGCGGACCGAGCACCTGTTCGCACTCGCGCGCGATGTCGGGCCAGCGCCACTCGAACAAGTGCACGATGGTCGTGCGCACGGAGGCGGGCGGCGCAGGGTCTTCGTCGGGGGGCGTTGACGGCGACTCGCTGTCCGGCACGTTGGGCGCGTCGGGCGCGTCGGGGGATTCGGGGGATTCGGGGGATTCGGGCGGCGACGGGGGCGCGTCGGGGGGCGAGTCGGGCTCGTCGCCCGCGGGCGCCTGGTCCGGCGGCGTTGCCGGGGCGTCGGAGTCCGCGGCGTTCGACGAGCACCCGGCCGCGGCTAGCAGCCACAGGGTGCTGAGTACGATCCGCAAGCAGGGAACGAGTCGCCTTTTCATCGGCGGCCACGCTAGACCGCGGCGTCCGCCGCCGTCGGCGAATCCGCGGCACAGCAGTCGTGCCGCGTCGGCACTAGGCGAAGCGAATCCGGTCCGCCACGAAGTCGACGAACCCTCTCAGGCGCGTTGGTATCGGCGCCTCGCCCAGAAAGACCGCGTGCACCGGTTCTGGCGGGTCGTCCAGCTGGCCTTCGAGTAGCTCGACCAGCCGGCCCTCGCGCAAGTCGTCCTTGACGAGAAACGTGCCGAGCCGGGCCAGGCCAACGCCGGCCAGCGCCAGGTGGCGCAGCGTGTCGCCGCAGTTGGTGCGCAGGCGGCCCGTTGGCCGGACCTCGCCGTGGTTGCGAAAGCGCCACTGGTTGAGCCGTTTGCCGAGATTGAAGTTGAGGCAGTGGTGGTCGGCGAGGTTGCGTGGGCTTTGCGGCTCGCCGTGCGCTTCGATGTAGGAAGGCGCCGCGACGATGACGCGCTCGATGGTGCCCAGCTTGCGCGCTCGCATGGACGAGTCCGACAAGGGGCCGACGCGAATGGCGACGTCGGCGCCGTGCTCGAACAGATCGACCACGCTGTCGGTGACGTTGAGCTCGAGCTCGACCCCGGGGTTTTCGCGGAGGAACTCGCCCAGTAGCGGCGCGAGGGCGTAGTGAGCGACCGGCACCGAGGCGTTGATGCGCAGGGTGCCCGCGGCCTGGTCGTGCCGCTGCGTGAGCTCGAGCTCGGCGTTTTCGACGTCCTGCAGGATGCGGCGGCAGCGTTCGTAGTAAAGGGCGCCCTCGTCGGTGAGTCGGGTGTTGCGCGTCGATCGGTCGAGCAGGCGAACGCCGAGGCGCCCCTCCAGGCGCCCCAGCGCCTTGGACACCGCGGACGGGCTAACGGACAGTCGCCGGGCCGCCTCGGACAGACTTTGCGCGTCCGCGGCTGCGACGAACGCGCGCATGTCAGCGAGCTGGTCCACGAACCGCAAGGTAGCAGCGATGGCGCGGTTCCGGCGAGCGCACCGCCCCGGGCCGTTCGCGGGGCTCGAAAAAGCGCGAAAACCTCAGGAGAGCTCGCTCTTGAGCGAGCGGCCCATGAGAGCGGTGAGCGCAGCGCGCGCGGGCAGGTCTTCGTAGAGCACGGCGTGCATGACGTCGGTGATCGGAGCCGAGACGCCTTCGCGGGCGGCGAGCTCGGCCGCGGCGCGGGTGGTCTTCACCCCTTCGGCGACCATTTGCATCTCGGCGATGATGTCGTCGAGTTTGCGTCCGCGGCCCAGGGCCAGGCCGACCCGGCGATTGCGCGACAGCTCGCCCGCGCACGTGAGCACGAGGTCGCCCATGCCCGAGAGGCCGGCGAAGGTGAGCGGATTCGCTCCCATCTTCACGCCGATGCGCGATATTTCGGCGAGCCCTCGGGTCATGAGGGCGGCGCGGGTATTGAGGCCGAACTCCAGGCCGTCTGACATGCCGGCGGCGATGGCGATGACGTTCTTGAGCGCCCCGCCCATTTGTACGCCGATGACGTCCTCGCTGGTGTACACGCGAAACCGGTCGGTGGAGAATTCCTGCTGGACTGCCCCGGTTGCCTCCGGGTCGGCGCCGGCGATCACGATGGCCGACGGCAGGCGCTGGGCAATTTCTTTGGCGAAGGTCGGGCCGGACAGATGGGTCGCCCGGGCGGCAATGGGCGCGGGAAAAATGTCGGCGTAGATCTGGTCGATGCGCGCGAGCGAGCCTTGTTCGAGGCCCTTGGAGGCGTTGACCACAATGGTATCCGGAGCGAGCCAGGCCGCCGCCTGACCCAGCACCTCGCGAGCCGCGTGCGAGGGCGTCGTCGCCAGGACAAATTTCTTGTCGCTAACGGCCGTTTGAAGATCGGAAGTCACCTCGACCGTGGTCGGGAGTTCAACCTCCGGCAGGTACGTCTGGTTGACCCGAGTGTTGGCGAGCGCGGCCGCGAACTCGGGGCGCCGGGCCCACAGCGTTACCTGGTGGCCTTTGCCCCCGAGAAGCATTGCCAGGCAGGTACCGAAGCTCCCCGCGCCAATCACCCCGACCGAAGCCATGGGGCGAGGGTATCAGAAGCCCGAATCGCCCGGTTTCGGTCGGAAATCGGCGCTTTGTGCCGCACCGCGGCAGGGCTGCGTCCGGGTGCGCGCAGGTCTGCGGGTGTGGGCGATTTATTGTACAGTGCGCGCCGCCCGTGACAGCCGTCGGCTACATCCTCGACGAGGTCTTCACTCGTCACCAACCCCCGGGGCCGCACGCCGAACGCCCCGAGCGAGCGGTCGCTGCCCGTCGAGCGCTGGTAGAAGCCGGCATCGAACAAAGAGCTCGCGCCTTCGACGTTCGCCCGGCTCGACCCGACGAACTGTCGCGCGTGCACACCGGCGAGTATCTGGCTGAACTCGAGCGAACCGTGCCGGGCGCGCGCGGCTGGCTCGACAGCGACACCTACTACTCGCCCGACACCTGGGAGGCGGCCCTGGCCGCCGCGGGTGCCGCCATCGATCTAACCAGCGCCGTGCTCGACGGCTCGGTACGCCGAGGCCTTTCGATATCTCGACCGCCGGGTCATCACGCCGAGGCCGATCGGGCCATGGGCTTTTGCCTGTTCAACAACGTTGCCGCCGCGGCGGCGGCAGCTCGCGCGGGCGGTATCGAACGGGTCACCGTGCTCGACTGGGATGTGCACCACGGCAACGGCACCCAGCACATCTTCGAAGAAGATTCCGCGGTGCAGTTTTTGTCGATGCATCAGTTCCCGTTCTATCCGGGCACCGGCGCGCCAACCGAAGTCGGCCGGGGCGAGGGCCGGGGGGCGACCATGAACGTCGGCCTGCCGTCGGGCGCCGGCGACAACGAGTTCATTGCCGCGTGGCGCGAGGTGTTCGCGCCCGCAATCCGCCGCCACGGGCCGCAGCTGGTGCTGGTGTCGGGCGGCTTCGACGCGTTCGCTGCCGACCCGCTGGCCGAGCTTCAGGTGACGGCCTCGGCGTATCGAACCATTGCCGGCGAGCTGTGCGGACTGGCCGATGAACTGTGCGACGGGCGGGTGGTTTGCGCCCTCGAGGGCGGCTACGACCTTGCCGGCCTGGGCCAGTGCGTGACCGCCGTGTTCGAGGCCTTTGCCGCCGACGCTCCCGGGGCGCCCGAAGAACCCGCGCGGGCCAATCACTTGTCGGTTGAAGGACGCGCCGCCATCGACGCCACCCTGGCTGCTCACGCGGCACTCGGCGCCAGTGGACCGGGCAAGGAGGGAGCCTCGTGAGCGCGCAACCGCTGGAAAAGCCCGTTCGATTCGGCAGCCGCTACCACCTGACCGAGCTGCTGGCTGTGGGCGGCATGGCCGAGATTTACCGCGCTCGCCAGGATGCGATCGCCGGGTTCGAAAAGGACCTGGTCATCAAGCGCCTCAAGCCAAAGCTGGCCGCCGACCCGCGCACGGCCGAGATGTTTCTCGATGAGGCGCGCATCAGCGCCGTGCTCAACCACCCGAACATCGTGCACGTCTACGACGTCGACGAGCACGACGGCGTACCGTTCATCGCGATGGAGCTCATCCACGGCGAAGAGCTCAACCAGCTGTGCCGCCGCGGTCTGTCCCTGGGCAGGTTCCTGCCGCTGGCCCACGCGGTCGAGCTCATGCGCCAGGCGGCGACGGGGATGGGCTACTACCACGCGCGGCGCGACGCCGGTGGCGACGAACTCGACATCGTTCATTGCGACATCTCGCCGACCAATCTCCTGGTAACGCAGGAGGGCGGCATGAAGGTGATCGACTTCGGTATCGCGCGCGCCAGCAACCAGACCTTTCGCGACCACGGCGCGCTCCCCGGCAAGCTCAGCTACATGTCGCCGGAGCAGGCCCGCAACGAGTCGATCGACTGGCGCACCGACATCTTCGCCCTCGGCGTGATTCTCTACGAGATCACGCTGGGCAAGCGGCTGTTTCGCGGCAAGGCCGACGACGTCGTCGAGCGCGTGCGCAACTGCGACATTCAGGCGCCGACCTTCGTTCGCAACGATTACCCGGGCCAGCTCGAAGCGGTGGTGATGCGGGCCCTCGAAGCCAACCCGGAGGACCGCTACCAGAGCGCCTTCGACATGGCCGACGAACTCGAAGAGTTTTTGCGCGACTCGGGGCTGCGGTCGGGGCCCATGCGGATCGCGCGGTACCTCGATGGCCTCGATCGAGCCGCCGGTGGCGACGGGCGCCCGGAGCTGGTGTCGGAGGCCGAGCGGCGTGCGGAGGAAGAGGGCGACGCCCTCGATTTCGACCGCGGGGGGTTCGACAGCTTTCAGGCAGCGGTCGGCGGCAGCGAAGCCGACGCTATCGAGTGGGACGAGCTCGACGAGGAAAACGAGCAGGTCGCTCAGGCGCTCGGTGTCGACCCGTCGCGGCTCGACACCCTCGGCGCAAAACTCGGTGCGAGCCCGCCGGCGCCGCTGGCGCTGGCCCAAAGCGATGCCGAGCGGGGCGGCGACGACGACCACGAGCCCGATGCCGGCCAGGCCGACGGCGACTCTGCGAAGGACGCCTCGGCGAAGAAAGGCTCCGGCGGGGGGCGCAAGAAGAAGCGAAAGTCGAAGGGGGCCAGGCAAGCCAGGCAGGCCCCGAGCGCCGGCGCAGCCGAGTCGAAAGACGGCTCCGGGGCCCGCGACGAACGAGACGACGCGCCCGCAGCCCGCGCCGAGAGTTCGACGCCGGCCGACGGGGCGGCGGCCAAGGGCGCGAAAGCCGACGCCGCCGCAGCAAAGAAAGCCGATGGGCAGTCGGACAAGCCCAAGACAGCGGCGGCGCGGGCCAAGTCGTCGGGCGGCCGAGCCACCACGACCGAGCCCGCTGACGGGCCGCTGTTCGCCAGCGCAGGATCGCCGCCGCCAGCTTTGAACTGGGCCCTCATTGCCTGGGCGGCCATCGCAACCCTGGTCGCGCTGGTCGCGCTGATTCGCTAGCCGGGCCTGCTACTCTTCGGTCCGTGAATGCGATCACCCGAGCTGCGCTCGCGCTTGCGCTTGCGCTCGGCGCCGCCGGCTGCCGCAAAACGCCGCCCGAACCGCCGGCGGCCGACGAAGACGCGGGGCCTCGCCGTCGGGTGTTCGAGCCTCCGCCCGGGCAGGTGCGGGCGGTCTGGCCCCACGAGATTCGCTCGGACGGGGTTGGCCCGTACTTGTTGGGCGCGTCCCTCGAGGAAATCTTCGACGTCCTGCCGGGCGGTCCTCGCATCGAGATTCTGCAGGTCGAGGACGTGGCCAACTACAACATCGTGCGGGGGGAGGGCGCGCGGCTCATCATCGGCGCCGCCCGTCGCGGGCCGGTCGGCTTCATTGCCGTCGTCGGCCAGGAAATCGCGCGGACCTCGTCGGGCGCCGGCGTGGGCGCGACCAAGGCGCAACTCGACGAGGCCATGGGAGCTGCGCTCGACACCGCCGGCCGACGAGTGACCGACCCGCGGGTGCGCGCCTACGCGAGCATGCCCGGCGTTCGGTTTCTTCTCGAGGGCGGCAAGGTCGAGGCGGTGCTCGCGGTCGGCGGACCGTCGGGCGACGACGCCGCACCGCCGGCGGACGCCGAGGCCCCGGGGCGCGCCCCCCGGGTGTCCCGGGAGCCCCGAGAGCCCCGAGAGTTTGAAGAAGGCGACTGCGACCGAACGCTGCCGCCCGACGACCTCAAAGAGGCGGTTGCCGCCGCCGGCCTGGCGGCCGACGCGCCGGTGTCGGTCGGGTGCTTTTTGCCCGGGGGCGCCCAGGTTCTGTCTTTTGGCGGCGAGCGCATCTCGGTCGTGTCGCGCAAGGGCTCGTCCCCCGGGAGGATGGCGCGACTGCCTCTCGCCGGACTCATGTACGCGGCCCCGCTCGACACCGACGGCGACGGCCGCGACGAGATCGTTGCGGTCACCCGGACTACCGGCGAGACCACCCACGAATACGGCGTCGTTGTCATCCGGGTAGACCCGGCCCGCATGAGCGTCGTCGCCTCCGAGTCGCTGTACGAAGTAACCCGCATGGGAGCAGCGCTGACCGGGGCCGCCTTGCCGGAGGTCGATCTCTACATCGATTTGGCGCGAGGCCCAGGGGGGAGCGCCGAGGGCAAGACGGGGCGGATCGAGGTCGGCGGTGTTTACGTCCATCGCGAGGGCGGGGTGGTGCGCGACGCGGCGCCGCTGTTGCCGCGGTCGATCGAAGTCCGCCGCCGCCGCGGCGCGACGGCGGCCAAACCGGTCGATGCCGATGTCGACGGGGCCGAGGTGGGCGACGGCGCGCCGCCGACGGTTCCCGTCGAAGACGGCGCCGAGCCCGAGGGCAGCGCGGCGACTGCCGGTGGCGGTGACGAGCCCGACCCCGCGCCCGAGCCAGAGTCCGAGTCCGGCGGCGATGCCGACCCCAAGGAGGGTGAGCTGTGATCGGGCGCGAACAAGTCGAGCAGGCGCGGCGACGCATTCGCGACTCGGTGTTTCTGTCGCCGTGCGCCTACTCGGAGACGTTTAGCCGCCTCACCGGGCTCACCGCGTATCTCAAGCTCGAAAACCTGCAGATGAGCGGTTCGTTCAAGGAGCGGGGCGCCCTCAACAAGATTCTCTCGCTGGCCGCCGACGAGCGCGCGCGCGGCGTTATCTGCGCCTCGGCCGGCAACCACGCCCAGGGCGTCGCCTACCACGCAACCCGACTGGGCATTGCGTCGACCATCGTGATGCCGGAGCCGACCCCGCTCATCAAGGTGGCGAACACGCGCGAGTTCGGCGGCACCGTGGTGCTGCACGGCGCCAACTACGACGATGCGTTCGCCGAGGCCCGGCGTCGAGCCGAGGACGAAGGTCTCACGTTCATTCACGCCTTCGACGACGACGCGGTGATCGCGGGGCAGGGCACCATCGGTCTCGAGTTGCTCGAGCAGCGCCCGGACCTCGAGGCCATCATCGTTCCCATCGGCGGCGGCGGACTCATCGCGGGCATCGCGACGGCGGTGAAGTCGGCGGCGCCCAACGTCGAGGTCATCGGCGTGCAGAGCGAGCGGCTGCCCTCGGCCAAAGTGGCCATCGACGCGGGCGAGCCGACCGCCATCGCGGCGAGCACCACGATTGCCGACGGGATCGCGGTGCGGCGCACGGGGGAGCGCACCCTTCCCATCATTCGCGAGCTGGTGGACGACATCGTCACGGTCGATGAAGAAGAGATTGCCAACGCCATCTTGCTCCTGCTCGAGCGTGAAAAGACCGTGGCTGAGGGCGCCGGGGCGGTCGCCGCAGCGGCGGCCATCAACCAGAAGACGTCCCTGGGCGTGGGCAAGAAGACCGCCATCCTCGTGTGTGGCGGCAACATCGACGTCAACACGCTGTCGCGCATCATCGAACGCGGTCAGGCCAAAGATGGCCGACTGGTAAAGCTCGAGGTCAAGCTGCCCGATACGCCCGGCGCGCTCCACGGGCTCGTCGGCGTGGTCGCCCAGGCCCGCGCCAACATCATGGAGGTCTCGCACGTGCGCGACTTCGGTGGCTTGCGCCTGGGCGAGACCATCGTCAACGTGACGCTCGAAACCCGCGGCCCCGAGCACGCCCAGGCCATCCTGGGCGACCTGCGGCGCCAGGGCTTTCAGATCCGCCGCCACAAGGCGTGAGCCCCGGGGGCCGATGTCTGGTACAACCTCCGGCGGCCGTGTCTAACGCTAGCAGTTTCGTACCCTTGGGAGCGCTGGCCCGCTCCGGTTTTGCCGACGACCCCGACTCGGCGCCGGGCAGCCGCGCGGCGCCGCTGTTTGCCGGGCGGGAGCGCAAGTTCCGCTGGGCCTCTCGCCTGGAAAAGACCCTGGTCAAAAAGACCGGCGACGCCGTCACCGAGTTCGGGCTCATCGAGGCCGGCGATCGAATCATGGTGTGCCTGTCGGGCGGCAAGGACTCGTACGCCATGCTCGACGCGCTGCGCATTCTGCAGCGCCGCGCGCCCATCCACTTCGATCTCCTGGCGGTGAACATCGATCAGGGGTGGCCGGGTTACGAACCCGACAAAATCGCCGCATTCTGTGAGCGCGAGGGCGTCGCCCATCGAATGGTCTCCAAGGATTTCGCGTCGATCGTCGAGGCCAACCTGGCGCCCGACGCCACGCCGTGTTCGCTGTGTTCGCGATTGCGCCGCGGGGTCCTCTACAACCTGGCGGTCGAGTTCGAGTGTTCGAAAATCGCGCTCGGTCACCACATGGATGACCTCATCGAGACCGCGCTGCTTAATATGTTCTATTCCGGGCGCCTGTCGTCCATGCCGCCGCGGCTGCGGTCCGACGATGGCCGCAACACCGTGATCCGTCCTCTAGCCTTCGTTCCCGAAGCGCTTCTCATCGCGCAGGCGAACGCGCGCGCCTACCCTGTGATCCGCTGTGCGTGTCCGACCTGCGGCCTTCCGGAGCAGAAGAGGCAAGTGGTCAAAGGGCTGCTGCGCGACCTCGAAAGCGACAATCCGGGGCTGAAAAACCAGATGTTGGCGGCGTTACGCAACGTGAAACCGACACATCTGCTCGACCGCTCGCTCTACCCTGACGACGGGCGCTCGCGGGACTCCTAATCGGCGGCTGACTCTGCTACAACTAAGCGAAATGCCGGGCCGCAAGCGTCGCCCGGTGGACCCGGGATGAAGTTCCACTGCGACCGCTGCAAAACGCGCTATTCGATCGCCGACGAGCGCGTCCGCGGCAAGATCTTAAAGATCCGCTGCAAGAACTGCTCGGCGGTGATCACCGTCCGTGAGGGCATGGACAGCGCGGGCTCGGGCAAAGGTGCGGCCGCACCAAAGCCCGGCGCCGACCGACCCGCGAATCCGAGCGCCCCGCGACCCACCCTGGAAAAGGCGTTCGAGCGCGCGATGTCGTCCTCGCCGCCGGCAGCCGCGGCACCGGCGGCCGACCTGCGGCCCAGCGGTGCGAACCTCGGCGGCTTCGATGACGACGCCACGGTGATCAACGACGACCCGAGCGCGGCGATCGCCGAGGCGAAGCTCGCGTCCGAGCGTCGGCAAGCCGCGGCGCGGGAGCCATCGGTTGTGCGTGAGCGAACCCCGCCGCCGATGCCGAGGCCGACGAGCTCGGCGCGGCCCGGGTCCAACGTCTCGTTCACGAGCGGACCGGCCGAGAGCCCGGCGGCGGCTTCCAAGGTCGAACCGCTGCCGGAGCATCTGCCGGACCATCTTGAAGAAGAGTGGTACGTCTCGCTCGACGGAGACCAGGAGGGGCCCTTCACCCTCGACGAAGCCAAGCAGTGGGTTTCCGACCGACGGCCCGACGACGAGCTGTACTGCTGGTGCGAGGGGTTCGACGACTGGCTCCCCGTCGAAAAGGTCAGCCACTTCCGAACGCTGCGCGCCGACCCGGTCGACCCCCGGGCTCCGACCGCCATGGCCACGGCCAGCCAGCAGGCCCTGGTGCCCGGCGCCGAGGAAACACCCCGGCCTCTGTTCGCCGCCACCATGGCGGCGCTCGAAGCCGAACAGCCCGCGCCCGACGATGCGTTCAGCAGCGCGGCGCGGTCGCCCAGCGGTGGCGGAGCCAACGGTTCGAGCGCGTTCGACGACGACGACGATTTCGACTTCGATGTCGGCGAGGCCTCGCGGGTCGTCAAGCTCCCGATGCTGATGGACGCCATGCGCGAGCGCGAGGAAGCCGCATCGGCGCGGGCCGACTCGAGCCTGCCGGGCATGGGCGACGACGACGCCCCCGATCAGGTCGGCACCGGCAGCGGCGGCTTTGCCACGGTCAGCCGCGTCACCGGCGGTCTGCCGACGGTGGTCCCACTCGGCGACCAGGCCCACACCGGCGGGCAGCCGGTTCTCGAGCCGCCCAGTCGGTCGCGGCGGGGCGTACCCATGTGGGCCCTGCTGGCATCGGCCGGTACCATCGTGGTCGTCGGCGCCATTCTGCTCATCGTCAACATGGGCGGCGACAGTGCCGGCGAGATGCGAATTCGCCGGTCGCGCGTCGGCAACGAAAACCTCGGTATCTCGCTCGAGCCCCGTCGCCGGGCGGCTGCGCAGCCGGCGGCTCCGGCCGATCAGCCGTCGTCGGGGCGGCCGGCGTCGCGACCGACCCGGCCGCGCAACACGCGACCGTCCACGACCGGTACACAGACACCGTCCACGACCGCAAAGACCGGTCGCGCCTACGACCCGTTTAGCAAAGACGACGTCACCGACTTCGGCGCCGACGACCCGAGCAAGCCGCTGTCGGCCGACGAGATCATGAAGGTCTACCGGGAGAACCGCCTGGCCGTGCAGTGGTGCTACGAGCAGGCTCTCAAAAAAGACCCGCTGCTCGACATCGCCAAGACCTACGTGTTCATTACCGTCGCGCCCTCGGGCGTCGTGACCAACGTTCGGCTGTCGGCGGCGTCGAAGACGCCCCTGGGCCAGTGCCTGATGACGCGAATCCGACGCTGGCGTTTCCGCAAGTCGCCCGAAGTCTTCAGCAGCAAGTTCCCGCTGGTCTTCCAGAAATAGGGCCCGTCCGCGTTGGCGCAGGCGGAAGCGGTGCGGGCAGTCGAACGGCCGCTGGGGGTGTACGTGCACTTTCCCTGGTGCCGCAAGCGCTGTCCGTACTGCGATTTCGCCATTGCCATCGCGCCGATGGATGAAGTGCCCCACGAGCGCTACCGGGACGCGGTGCTCGCCGAGCTCGACGAACGAGCCGACTCGTTCGCCGATCGCCGTCCGGTGTCGATTTACTTCGGCGGGGGTACGCCGGGCCTGTGGCAACCCGACTGCATCGCGTCGGTCATCGGCGGCGTGCGCGAGCGCTTCGACGGCGGCGACCTGCGCGAGATTACCCTGGAGGTCAACCCCACCGACTGCCGGCCCGAGGCGTTGGGAGCCTGGCTCGGCGCTGGTGTCAATCGACTCTCGATCGGAGTGCAGTCGTTCGAACCCGCCGAGCTGGTTACGCTCGGGCGCGACCATCGCTTTGGCGACGGCGCCGCCGCCGTGGAGGCCGCTCGCGCGGCCGGGGTCGAGCGCATTTCGCTCGACGTCATTTTGGGAACGCCGGCCGGCGGCCACGGCCAGAGCAGCGTGGCTCGCGCAGCCGACCTCGCGCCCGACCACCTGTCGGTCTACGAGCTCACCATCGAAGAACGCACTCCCTTTGGCGCGGCGGCGCGGCGCGGCGAGCTGGTACCGCTCGAGGACGATGAGCTGGCCGCGCTGTACCTCGGCGCCGACGCGGAGCTAGCCGCGCGCGGCTACGAGCACTACGAGGTGTCTTCGTACGCCCGCCCCGGCTGTCGCGCGGTCCACAATTCGCTGTACTGGAGTGGCGACGAGTTTCTCGGCCTGGGCAACGGCGCGGCGTCGTTTCGGCGCACGGATGACGGTGGCGGCGAGCGATTGACCAACGTTCGCTCGGCCGCCAGCTACCTGTCGTCGTCGGGGGGCGATCGCGTGGCGGAGGTGTTGTCGAGCTCGCCCAGGCAGCTGGCCGAAGAGCGGCTCTGGCTGGCGATGCGGGCCAGCGACGGCGCGCCCTCCGAGGCGTTCGCCGGGCGGGGCGACTTGCTCGAACGGCTCGTCGCCGATGGCCTTGTCGACAGCCGAGATGGCCGAGTTCGGCCCACAATTCGCGGTTTTCTTTACAACGACCTGATCGCGCGCCGCGTCGCGATGGCCCCCGCGCCTGGTGTCGTCACGGAGTAGCGGTACACTAGTACCTCCGCAACCCGCCATGTCCGAGCTCACACCCAGGGCGCGCAAGATCCTCCACGCAATCGTCGCCGAGTACCTTCAGTCCGGCAGCGCGGTCGGCTCGCGCACGGTGACGCGTCGGCCCGAGATCGATTTGTCGCCGGCGTCGGTGCGCAACGTCATGTCGGATCTCGAAGAGGCGGGCATGCTGGGCCAGCCGCACACGTCGGCGGGGCGCGTGCCCACCCAGGCGGGCCTGCGCTTCTTTCTCGACTCGCTGCTCAAGGTTCGCGGCCTGTCGGCGCGGGAAAAAGAGGCCATTCGCGGGCGTTTCGGCGATGTCGACAACCCGGAAGACGCGATGGTCGAGGCGTCGCGCATGCTGTCGGAGATTACCCACCACGTCGGCATCGTGCGCCTGCCGTCGCGCGAGCGATCGCGGCTCAAGCATCTCGAGTTCGTGCCGCTGGCCAACGGCCAGCTGCTCGCCGTCCTGGTTACCTCCGACGACCGGGTGGAGAACAAGCTCATTCGCCTGGAAGAGCCCGTCGAGGCCCACCGCCTGGAGCGAATTCACAACTATCTGGGCAGCTTGCTCGAGGGCCTCACCCTGTCCGAGGTCCAGGCGCGGGTCGCTGAGGAACTCGGCGCCCAGCGCACCAAGTACGACGCTCTGGCCGAAGAGGCCCTGCGCCTCGGTGAAGCGGCCGTTTCTGGCGATCGCGGCGAGGGGCGGGAGGTCATCGTCACCGGGGGCGCCAACCTGGTAGCCCTGGAAAAGGCGAGCGACCCCGACGCCCTCGAGCGCATGCGCGAGCTCCTGCAAACCCTTGAAGACCGGCGGACTCTCGCCTCTTTGCTCGACCGCACCGCGGACGCGGACGGCGTGCGGGTGTTCGTTGGCGCCGAGACGGCCATGGCGGCGTTCGGTGATTCTTCGATCGTGACCCACTCCTACGGGCCCGATGACAGCCCGCTGGGGGCGATCGCCGTGGTGGGGCCGATGCGCATGAACTACGGCAAAGTCATCTCCGTCGTCGACTTTACGGCCGACGTGCTCAACAAGCTGCTGAGCGAGCCCTGATCGCGTCGTTGCCTGCCCGCATCCGTTTGAAACCCCCGATTTCTCTTGTAGAGTCGAGGCCGGGATGAGTGAAAAGCAGGAATCCGGGGCCGGCCCGGGAGTGCCGGCGGCCGGCGAATCGCCGCCCGCCGCTGACGCGCCACCGGTGGACGCGACGACGACGGAGGCGACCGCCATCGACGCCGGCGACACCCAGGCCGATGGGCTCGACGACAGCGACGAGTTTCCAGTCGAAGTCGACGATGACGACGACGACAGCGAAGCCGGCATTGCCGTCGAGGTCGAGCCGCCGGGTGGCGGCGCAAGCGCGGTCGAAGCCATCGTGGCGGCGCTCGAGGCAAAGCTGGTCGCGGCCGACGAGCAGCGCCAGCAGCTCGAAAAAGAAAAGAAGGATCTGCACGACCGCTTGCTGCGGTCGGCGGCGGATCTCGAAAACGTTCGCCGGCGGTCGCGCAAGGAAGTCGAAGACAGCAAGATCGAAGCGCGCAGCAAGGTGCTAAAGGAGATGCTGCCGGTGGTCGATAACCTCGACCGAGCGGTTGAGCACTCGCAGCAAACCGAGGACCCGGCCAAGGCCGGCGCGCAAATCATTGAGGGGGTCGAGCTGGTGCTTCGCCAGTTTAGCCAGGCGTTGGAACGCTTCGACGTCAAACTCGTCGACGCCCAGGGCAAGCCGTTCGACCCCAACGTGCACGACGCGATCGCCCAGGCACCGGCCACGGCCGAAGCGCCAGCGGGAACCGTCGTGAGCGTCATGCAAAAGGGCTACACCATCGGCTCGCGTTTGCTGCGGCCGTCCATGGTCGTCGTCGCGACCGGGGCTCCGCCCCCGGCGCCCGCCGCCGAAGCGGCCGAGGAAGCCGCGGCCGCCGAAGCCGAAGCCGAAGCGCCGCCGGAAGCGGCCGCGCCGGCCGACGAGGTAGAAGCCGCGGCCGCGACCGATGGCGATTCGACGCCGCCCACGGCCGGTGACGCATCGGCGGACGCGACCGACGCGGACGACGGCGGCGACGACCCGGGGGCGAAGGCGTAACGCGTGGGGCGCGTCATCGGCATCGACCTCGGCACGACCAACTCGTGCGTGGCGGTCATGGACGGCGAACAGGCCACGGTCATCGCCAACGCCGAGGGCTCTCGCACGACCCCGTCGGTGGTTGGTTTCGCCGAGGGCGGCGAGCGGCTCGTCGGTCAGATCGCGAAGCGGCAGGCGGTCACCAACGCCACGAACACGGTTTTTGCGGTCAAGCGCCTCATGGGCCGAAAGAGCGACGACGTGGAGGTCGCTCGTTCGAAGGAGCTGATGCCGTTTTCCGTGGTCGCTGCGGAAAACGGTGACGCCCACGTGGAGGCCATGGGCCGGCGCTACTCGCCGCCGGAAGTCTCGGCCATGGTCCTGGCCAAGATGAAGCAAACCGCCGAGGACTTCCTGGGCGAAGCGGTCAGCGAAGCGGTCATCACGGTTCCCGCGTACTTCGACGACGCCCAGCGGCAGGCCACCAAGGACGCGGGTCGAATCGCTGGGCTCGACGTGTTGCGCATCATCAACGAGCCGACCGCGGCGGCGCTCGCGTACGGACAGGCCACGGCCGCCGCCCAGCGGATCGCGGTGTACGACCTCGGCGGCGGCACCTTCGATATTTCGATTCTCGAACTCGCCAACGGCGTGTTCCAGGTCAAGGCGACCAGCGGCGACACGTTCCTCGGGGGCGAAGACTTCGACAACCAGATCGTCGACTACCTTCTCAATAAGTTCTCCGAGGAAAACGGCGGGGCCAGTCTGCGCGAAGACAAGATGGCCTTGCAGCGCCTCAAGGAAGCCGCGGAGAAGGCCAAGCACGAGCTTTCGAGCGCCAACGAAACCGACGTCAACCTGCCGTTCTTGGCCGCCGACGAATCGGGGCCCAAGCACCTGCAGGCGCACATCACTCGAGAGGAACTCGAGCAAATGACCGAGCCGCTCATCGCGCGTTCGCTCGAGCCTTGCAAGCAGGCGCTTGCGGACGCCGGGCTGTTGGTGGGCGACATTGACGAGGTGATTCTGGTCGGCGGCCAGACGCGTATGCCGCGGGTGCAGCAGCTGGTCACCGAGTTCTTCGGTCGGCCGCCCCACCGGGGCGTCAACCCGGATGAAGTCGTGGCCATCGGCGCGGCGATCCAGGGCGGCGTGCTCACCGGCGAGGTTCAGGAAATTCTCCTCCTCGACGTCACGCCGCTTTCGCTCGGTGTCGAGACCGCCGGTGGCGTGTTCACCGCGCTCATCGAGCGCAACACCACGGTCCCGACGCGCAAGACGGAGATCTTTTCGACCGCGGTCGACAACCAGCCGTTCGTCAACGTGCACGTGCTGCAGGGCGAGCGCCAGATGGCCGAGGACAACAAGTCTTTGGCGTACTTTCAGCTGGTCGGTATTCCGCCGGCGCCCCGCGGCGTGCCGCGCATCGAGGTTGCCTTCGACATCAACGCCGACGGCATTCTCAACGTCACCGCCAAGGACCTGGGCACCGGCAAGGAGCAGTCGGTCAACGTTGTGCCAACCAGCGGCCTGTCGGAGAACGACATCGACCGCATCATCGACGAGGCCGAAGAGTCGGCGGCGAGCGACGCCGAGCGCCGCGATCTCGCCGACGCGCGCAACCAGGGCGAGTCGCTGCTCTACACGTCGGAGCGGGCGCTGCAGGAGTTCGGCGATGTCCTGGGTGAAGAGGAGCGGGCGGCTCTCGAGGGCGACCTCGCCGACTGCCGCAACGCCATCGAGCTCGGCACTCTCGAACAGGTTCGCGACGCCATCGAGCGGCTCGAAATGTCGGCCCAGCGAATCGGCGAGATTCTCTACGAGGGCGCCGACGACGGCGAATACGCCGAGGGCGAGGCGCCGCCGGACGAAGAGCCTCCGTCCGGTGGTGGCGGCGGGGCGCTGAGCGAGGCCTGACCCGTTCCCGGCTGAGGTTACCGTGGCCAAAAAGCGCGACTACTACGAAGTGCTCGGCATTGACCGCAACGCGGATCAGACCGAGATCAAGCGCGCCTTCCGCGCGATCGCCATGAAGTACCACCCGGACAAGAACCCGGACGACCTGGCGGCGGAAGAGCGCTTCAAAGAAGCCAACGAGGCCTACGCGGTGCTCTCGGACGACAAAGCGCGCACGCGCTACGATCGATGGGGGCACGCCGGCGTCGACGGTCGCAAGGGGCCTGCGCCCCAGGGCTTCGGCGCCGTCGTCGACGCCGTCGATGACATCATCGGCGATATCTTGCGGCGGCGTCGCCAAAAGAAGCGCGGGCGAGACCTGCGCTACACCCTCGAAGTGACCTTTGCCGAGGCGGCGCTGGGGTGTCAGAAGACCATCGAGGTTCCGGATCCCCGCGACCCCGATCGCCCGGACCGCCCGGACCGCAAGCGGACCTTTACCGTGACGGTTCCGCCGGGTACCAAAAGCGGCGCCGTGCGTCGGCTGGCGGGCGAAGGCGAGCCCGGTACCGCCGGTGGGTCGCCCGGCGACCTGAACGTGATCGTTCGCGTCAAGCAGCACCCGGTTTTCTCGCGCGAAGGCAGTGACGTTTGGTGCGAGGTTCCCATCAGCTTTGCTCAGGCGGCGCTGGGGGCGGTCATCGAGGTGCCGACCCTGGAGGGCAAGGTCAAGATGCGCATTCCCGAGGGAACCCAGTCGCATCGGGTGTTTCGACTCAAGTCGAAGGGCATTCCGCGCGGCCACACCAAGGGCGGCCCTCGCGGCGATCAGCTGGTCCGGGTCGTGGTCGAAACGCCGACGGGCCTGACCCAGAGCCAGCGCCAGCTGCTCGAGCAGTTTGCCCACGAAACCGGCAACTCGATTGCCCACCCGCAAAAGCGCACGTTCGTCGACCAGCTGCGCTCGCTCTTCAACGAATGAGGGCCGGTGCCCTGGCCGTGATGTTCGCCGTCGCTGGCGCGTGCGGCTCCGCGGCGCCGGCGCCGCCGGCGGGCCCGCCGGTGGGCGAGTCCCACTACCGCGGCGGCCCGTCCGCGGATGGCTCGGACGGGCAGCCGGGTGAGGCAGGCGCCGCCGACTTCGACGTCGCAGACGCCGACGATGCGGCCGACCGGCTCAACTCGGCGCGCGCCGCCGGCGACTCCCTGGCGGTTGTGGTCTACGCCAACCGGCTCGCGGCGCTCGGCGCCGAGCTTCCCGTCGCGCGGGACGAGCTGGAGGCCGCGGTCGACCGGCTGACTCGCGAACAGCTCGAGCGGGTCGCCGATGCGCTCGACCCGGCCCGGGTTCCCGCCGGGGCCGTCGCCCTGCGGCGCGCACTGCTGGCCCGCCACGCCGGGCGCGACGACGTCGCTTTGCGCTTGCTGGGCCCGCTCGAGGCTCACCCGGTATACGGTGCGCGAGCCGGCGAAACCGCCGACGAAATCCGCCGGCGCCGAGGCGCCGACCCGGCCAAGGTGGCGGTCCTGCTGCCTTTGCGGGGCCGTTTCGCACCGGTGGGCGCCGAGCTGCGGGCGGCGATTGAGCTGGCCGCCAGGGCTGACGCCGCCGCCAAGCTGGTCTTCATCGACACGGGCGGCGATCCGGCCGGGGCGATTGCCGCGGTCGACGAGGCCGTGTACCGACACCGGGCGGTGGCCTTGCTCGGTCCCGTCGGCGTTGCCGAGAGCGCGGCCGCCGCGTCCCGCGCCGCCGAGCTCGGCGCGACCATCGCGCTGCTCAGCGCGGACGCCGACCCGGCCGCCGAGGCAGGCGTGTTCCGACTGTGGACGTCGGGGCGGCAACTTGCGCGGGCCACGGCGGACGCGGCCATGGACCGCGGGTTCGATTCGTTCGCGGTGCTCGCCCCGCGGGACGAGGTGGGGGCGGTCCAGGCGGCCGCGTTCGCCGACCGCGTAAAGGAGCGTGGCCGCCGGGTCACCGCGGTGGCGTCCTACGACCCCAGCGGTACCGACCTGGAGCCCGATATGCGGGGTTTTTTGGGGCTCGACCCGGCGCGCAACGCGCGCTTGCGGGCGCATTTGCGCAAGTTCGACAAGCGTCGCGATGGCTACGCCACGTATTCGCCGGAGGTGACGTTCGACGCGCTGTTCGTGCCCGATGACTACCGTCGCGCGGCGCTGGCGGTTGCGTACCTGCCGTTCTTCAACGTCGAGCTGCGCCACGCCGGTGCCCCCGACCTGGATACGCTGCGCAAGAAGCACGGCGGTCGAATCCCCCAGCTGGTGCAGCTTCTCGGCTCGTCCGGCTGGCACCACCCGGGACTGTTTGCCCGCGGCGGCAAAGTGGTGGAGGGCGCGCTGTTCGTCGACGTGTGGGGCGGAAGCCCGACCGAGGGTTACGCCAGCGGCGCGGCCGCGGAGTTCGCCGAACGCTTCGCCGCGGTCACGGGGCGAGAGCCGAGCGCGGCGGCCGCCCAGGCTTTCGACGCCGCTCAGCTGCTGCTCGTCGCCCGACGGCGGGTCGATCCGCGGCGGGGCGACCCGCGCGCGGCCCTGCGCCGCGCTCTGGCGGCCGCGGCCGTGCGGGACGGGGCCTGCGGGGCAGTTCGCGTCGCCCCGGACGGCGCCATCGAGCGCGACGTGTTACTCCTGCAAGTGGAAAGTGGACAGTTCGTCGTCGACCCATACTGAGCCGTCGGCTCCGGCGCCGAGCTATCGCACGCACGCGCTGCTTCTCGTAGCCACGTGCGCTACCACGTGGTGGCTGGGCGGCCTGCCGTTCTCCGCGACCTTGATGCTGATCCTGATCAGCCACGAGGCGGGGCACTTCGTCGTGGCGCGCCGCCATGGCGTTCCCGCGTCGTTGCCGTATTTCATTCCGCTGCCGCTGTTTCCCGGCACGCTGGGCGCCGTCATTCAGATGGAAAAGCCCATCGCCGACCGCAACAAACTCCTCGACGTGGGAGCCGCGGGGCCGCTGGCGGGACTCGCGGTGGCCATCCCGTTGCTGGTCTACGGTTTGTCGCTGTCCGACGTCGCGGTGTCGAACGACCCCGACTCGGTCCTCGAGGGCAACTCGCTGCTCTATCTCGCCCTCAAGTACCTGGTCAAAGGCCAGTACTTGCCCGCCGCGAACGGCCTCGACGTGCAGCTGCACCCGGTTGCCTTCGCCGCCTGGATCGGGTTGCTCATCACCATGATCAACCTCATCCCCATCGGGCAGCTCGACGGCGGTCACGTCGCCTGCGCGTTCTTTGGCTCCGAGCGTCACAACCGGCTCTCTGGCGCGCTGCACCGCGTGCTGCTAGCCGTCGGCGCCGCCGTCAGCGTCTGGCTGACCGTGGATGCCCGAGACCACGGGTTGGCGTGGTCGGAGGCGGCGCTGTACGGGCTCCAGTCGTCGCTGTCCTGGTTCGTGTGGGCGCTGCTGCTACTGGGAATGCGGCGTCTCTCGGGGGGCATCTATCACCCACCCGTTGGTGCCGGCGAGCTCACAACGGGTCGTCGATGGCTGGTATTCTTGGTCGCGGTCGTCTTCGTCCTCATCTTCACCCCGGTGCCATTGCGCGAACAGCTGCCGTGAACCAGCCCGCCAACGAGCCAGTCGAGTGCCCGAAGTGCGGAACCAGCGTGCCCGCTGCCGCCAGCGCGTGCCCTCGCTGCGGACTGGCGCGCGATCGGTTCGCGAGCTTTGCCGCCGACGCCGGCGCCAGCGTGCCGCCGGGACTGGCCGCCCAGTGGACCGCGGTTTTGGAGCGGTGGGACGATGAGACGGCGCACGAGCGATTTCTCGAGGCGGGCCTGGCGGCCCAGGCCTTTCCGTACATGGCGCGCTGTTATCGAACCGCGGCGCGCGAAAAAGGCGACGACCCCATCGCGGAGCAACGCCTGCAGGACATCGCGCGCCGGGCCGAGGCGGCGATCCTTACCGCGGCGCAGGCGGCCAAGTACAAAGAAGACGAGCACGACGAGCCGTTCAAGCGCGTGTCCGTCATGATGGCCGTGCTCATCGTCATTATCGCCGCGGGAATGGCGTACGCGCTGTTGTCCGGCGGCGGCGCCCCCGGGGAGTACTGACCATGGCCCAGGTAGACTTTCAGGAGCGGCAGCTGACCCTCAAGCTCGTCTACTACGGGCCGCCCCTGTCGGGAAAAACCACCAACCTCAAGTGGCTGCACGCCCAGGTCGAAAAGGACTCGCGTGGCCGCTTGATGATGCTCGACACCAAAGACGATCGGACGCTGTTCTTCGATCTGCTGCCGATCTTCTTTCGCACCAGCAAGCTGTCGTTTCGCGTCAAGGTGTACACGGTGCCGGGGCAGCCGCTGCACGACGCGACCCGGCGCGTGGTCTTGCGCGGGGCCGACGGCATTGCCTTCATCGCGGACTCGCAGCGGGACGCCGTCGCGTCCAACAACCAGTCCTACGCCGAGATGGTCAAGAACGTGGATGCCCTCGGGCTCGACCGGCAGCGCATGCCGATCGTCATTCAGTACAACAAACAAGACCTGCCCGACGCGCTGTCCGAAGACGAGATCGGCGCCCTCGCGGCAGCCGGCAGCGAGCCGGTCATTCCCGCGTGCGCTCTCGACGGCCGCGGGGTATTCGACACACTGTTGCAGCTTCTGCACGATACGTGGCACGCCCTCGACGACGACATCGGGCTCGCGGCGGGATTTGGCCTCGAGAAGGCCGACTTCATGCGGTCGGTGCGTCAGCATCTGGGGGCGGTTGGCCCCTAGATGTCTGAAATCTAAAGGTTTGACAGGGGCTTTCGCGGCGCGTTTGCGGTGGTAGACTGGCTCGGTGAGTCGCCAGTCGGCGATCGACCAGCCTGTTTCGCTGTCTGAGCTGGTCACCGAGCAAGACCTCGAGGAGATAGCGAACAACTACGCCAATCTGCACGGCGTGGGCATCGCTATTACCGACCGCTCCGGGCGCCTGTCGGTCGCCGTCGGCGAAGCGAGCAACGCCTCGGGCACGGCGCGCTACATCAGCCGACCCATTGTGCACAACGCCGACGAAATCGGTGACGTCTCGGTCGGCCCGTACCAGCTCTCGGAACTAAGTGATGAGCGCGCGGCCGCGATTGCGAGCAGCCTGGCGGGTGTGTGCTGTTCATTGATTCACTCGGCCCACGCCCGTCTGTTGACGTCGGCGGTGCACGAGGGAGCGATGGCCGACGCGTTCGCTCAGCTCGAGGAGAAGAACCAGCGCCTGGCGGCCGCGGTCGAAAAGCTTCAGGAAGTCGACCAGATAAAGTCGGCGTTTTTGGCCACCGTCTCCCACGAGCTGCGCACGCCGCTCACCAGTGTCATCGGCTACTCCGAGATGCTCATCGAGGGCCTGGCCGGGCCGCTCAACGACGAGCAGGTCGACTACTTGAAGACCATTCTGGCCAAGGCCGATCAGCTGCTCCAGATCATTACCGGCATTCTCGACGTGTCGATGATCGAGAGCGGCTCGCTGCGCATTCGCCAGGAGCCTCTCGACCTTTCCGATGTGGTGGGCCGCGTTTTCGAGGCTCAGGGCGCGGCGGCGGACAAGTCGGGCGTGTCGCTGTCGGACAACGTCAACGGGGCGCTGCCGAAGGTTTACGGCGACCCGCAGAAGCTGTATCAAATCGTCTCTCATCTGGTGACCAACGCGATCAAGTTTTCGCCGCGCGGCGGTCAGGTCGAGGTCCTGGCCGACGTCGGACCCATGCGGCACCACGAAGACATGGCCAAATTTGGCGCCGCGTCGGGTACGGCCCTCGGTGTCCGGCTGACGGTCCGAGATGGCGGCATCGGTATCGCGCCGGAGAAGCTGGCGCATATCTTCGAGCCCTTCTTTCAGGTCGACTCGTCGTCGACTCGCGAATACGGCGGCACCGGCCTCGGGCTGACGCTGGTCAAGAGTTACGCCGAGGCCCACGGCGGAGAAGTCTGGGTCGACAGCGCCCTCGGGGAGGGCAGTGCCTTCACGGTGACTCTACCGTCGGTGCAGCCAGGTGCCGCGGGCACCGCGGGCCCGGGGCAAGAGAGCTAGCGCCATGGACCCCTCCTTAGCCGAGCTGGCGTCCTCGCTGCTCGTGGTTGGGCTGCTCGTCGTCGCGTCTGCCTTTTTTTCGGGAACCGAGGTGGCGATGTTTTCGCTGCGCCGTGCCGAGCGCCAGCGCATGGCCAGGTCCGAGCGCGGCGCCGACAAGCTGGTCACCCGGTTGGTCGCGCATCCACGGCGACTCATCGCCACCGTTTTGCTCGGCAACGAGACCGCCAACGTATCGCTGTCGGCCGTGATGGCGGGCGTCGGCCAACAGCTGTTCGAGGGCCAGCCCGAGCTGAGCATCGCGCTGCTCACCACGGCGATCACTCTGCCGATCTTGCTCCTCGTCGGTGAGATTACGCCCAAGACCATTGCCATCAAAACGGCTCCCGGATGGTCCCGCATGTCGGCCCGCCCGCTGTGGGTCTTCGGTGTCCTGATCACCCCTTTGTACTGGGTCGTGAACACTATCTCGGGGGCGTTGATTCGCGCGTTCGGCGTCGATTCGCGGCAGCCGGGCCCGTCGCGGGCCATGGGCGAGGACGAGTTTCGCACTCTGGTCGACGCCGGCAACGCCGAGGGCGAAATCGACGCCCGCGAGCGGCGACTCATTCACCGCGTGTTCGAGTTCGGCGACAAGCGCGTGAGCCAGGTGATGGTTGGGCGCGACAAGGCGTTCATGCTGAGCAGCAAGATGCCGGTGGCTCGCATGGTGGCCGAGGTGTCCCAGCGCGGGTACTCGCGCGTTCCGGTGTATCAGCAAAACCGCGACGACATTCTCGGGGTGCTTTTCGCCAAGGACCTGGTGCTGGTCGGCACCGGCCAGGACTCGTCCAGACGCATTGCCGACCTGCTGCATACGCCGCTGTACGTACCGCGGTCGATGAAGCTCGAGCGGCTGTTTGGCTTGTTCAAAGACCGCCGGACCCACATGGCCGTGGTGGTCGATGAATACGGCCAGTTTCTCGGGCTGGTCACGATGGAGGACCTGCTCGAAGAGCTGTTCGGTCCGATTCGCGACGAAAAAGAGGTCCGCGCCCGGGCGCGAACCAACGCCGGGCTGGCGTCGCTGGTCGAGGTCGAGGCCGAGGCGGCCAACGACGCGGTGGCGGGAGGCGACGCGCCGTGATCGAGTGGTGGGTGGCGATTGCGGTGGGCTTCGTGTGCGTCGCGGTGCAGGGCTTTTTTTCCGGCTCCGAGATCGCGATCGTTTCGGCCAACCGGGCGCTCTTGCGAAAAAAGGCGAGCGCCGGCGACGCGAGCGCCGCCATCATCGAAGACTTTCTGCGCAGGCCGCAGCAGTTTCTGGCGACCACGCTCATCGGCACCAACCTCGCGGCCGTCACGTTTTCGGTCGTGATGACCCTGACGCTGCTGACCCACGAGATGCAGACGGGAGAGCTGGTCGCGGTCGTTACCGTGACGCCGTTCACGCTGATTCTCGGCGAAACGGTGCCCAAAACGCTGTTTCAGCACAACGCGGACGCGTGGGTCACCCGCATTGCGCGGCCCATGAAGATCATGTCCGCTCTGGTTCGGCCACTGGTGTGGCTGATGAGCGGTTTCGCGACGGGCATGACGCACTTTCTCGGCACCGAGCGGGGGCGGGCGTTCGTCACTCGCGATGAACTCGCGCTGCTCATCGAAAGTGAAAGCACCGGCGAGTCCGAAATCAGCGAGGACGAGCGAGAGATGATCGCCAACGTCCTCGAGATGTCGGACCGCACGGTCGAGGACACCATGGTGTCGCTGTCGGAGGTCGTGGCTCTTCCTGAGACCGCCACCGTCGGGGAGGCCGCGGTCGAAGTGGCCGACAAACAGCACACGCGCATCCCGATCTACCGTGACCGCGTCGACAACATCGTCGGTATCGTGCACGCCTTCGACGTGCTGCGCGCCGGCGCCGCCGGACGCGACAAGCCGGTGTCGGAGATCGCTCGGCCCGCCAACTACGTACCCGAGTCCAAGGTCGCCTCCGACCTGCTTGTCGAGCTCCAGGGCACGGGCAACCAGATGGCCATCGTGGTCGATGAGTACGGCGGCGCCACCGGTATCGTGTCTATCGAGGACATCCTCGAAGAAATCGTCGGGGAGATCGACGACGAGTACGACGAGGACGAGGAGGCGATTCGGCAAGAGTCGCCCAACCAGTGGTGGATTGCAGCGCGAACCTCGGTAGAGCGCGTCAACGAAGAGCTGGGACTCGACCTGCCGGTCGATCCCGAGGACTACGAGTCCGTTGGCGGTCTGGTACTCGCGCGACTCAAGCGCATTCCCCGGGCCGGGTCGTCCATTCGCCTGGACGGAATCGTCGTGACGGTGGTGGCTGCGACCGATCGGAATGTCGAGTCCGTGCGCCTGCGCGTGGACAAGAAGGCGATATAACTCCACCGTGAGCGATATTCGCGGCGCACACCTGCACTTCGACTGTGCCAGCGGCATTGCCGGCGACATGACGCTGGGCGCGCTGTTCGACCTCGGCGTGCCGGTCGACGTGGTCGTCGACGTCATCGCCCGGCTGGGCATTGGCGACGACCGCATCGCGGTCAAGGTGATCAAAAAGGGCAGCGTGCGTGCGACCGACGTGCAGGTTCGGCTAGACGAGCCGGACCCGAACCCCGACGGGCACGGGCATCATGACCACGCGCACTCGGACGGCGGCGACGGTCATTCGCACGACCACGTTCACTCGCACGGCCACGGTCACTCGCACGACCACAGTCACTCGCACGGCCACGGTCATTCGCACGACCACGGTCACTCGCACGACCACGGTCATTCGCACGACCACGGTCATGCGCACCGGACCTACCGGGACATCAAAAAGCTCATCGACGGCGCCGGGCTGGACGACGCGACCGTCGCCCGCGCGTACGACATGTTCGACCGCGTCGCACGGGCCGAGGCCCACATGCACGACACGTCGGTCGACGACGTCGCCTTTCACGAGGTCGGGGCCATCGACTCGATCGTCGACATCGTCGGCACGGCGGCGGCGCTAGCCTGGCTCGCGCCTAGTTCCGCCAGTGCGGTTTCGGTCGCGATGGGTCACGGTACCGTCAAGTGCGCCCACGGAGTGCTGCCGGTGCCCGCGCCGGCAGCGCTGGAGATTCTCGCCGAGGCCGGCGGCGTGATGGTCGACGGCGGCGTCGCCCGAGAGCTGTGCACGCCCACCGGCGCCGCCATCCTCGCCGCCACGGTCACCCAGTGGACGCCGGCCCCGCCGATGGTGCCGCTCGTGGTCGGGTACGGCGCCGGCAATCTCGATCTCGCCGACCGGCCCAACGTCCTGCGGGTCACGGCCGGGCGTCTGCTCGAGACCCAGGCGGGCGATCTCGTGCGCATCGAGGCCAATATCGACGACATGAGCCCGGAGCTATGCGCCCACGCAGCCGAGCAGGCGTTCGCCGCGGGTGCCGTCGACGTTTGGTGGACGCCGATATCGATGAAAAAGTCGCGCCCGGCCCTCATGGTGTCGGCGCTCGCGCCGGCCGCCATCGCCGACGAAGTGGCCGGCGTGCTGCTGCGCGAGACTACGACCATCGGGGTACGCTTCGACCGCGTGACCCGCCGGGTCCTCGAGCGGCAGGTCGAAACCGTGGAGACCGAGTTCGGTCCGTTGCCGGTCAAGGTTGCCCTGCTGGCCGGCCGGGCCGTCAACGCGGCGCCCGAGTACGAGGCGTGCCGGGCTGTGGCCCTGGAAAAAGGTGTTGCGCTCAAGCGGGTTTACGCTGCCGCCGTGGCCGCCTGGCACCGTGCGAACCGCAGTTAGCCGCTTTGCCCCCGTGGTACATTCCGCCCGGTGAATCAGGCCCGCATCGTAGTCGTCGGCGGCGGGCAAGACCGTCGATCGTCGGTCGCGAAGGCTCTCGAAGAGGCGGGCCTGCGCGGGGCTCTGGTCTGTGCCGACCTTCCCGTGGCCGACGAACCGGCGCCCGACCTGGTCGTCGTCGCTAGCGGGGTTGGCGCTGACTCGCTCGTGGCCGAGGCCCGCGGCCGGCCAGAACTCGCCGGCTGCATCGTGCTCGCGGTGGTCCCGCCGACGCCGGCCGAGGTGGCGGCCAACGCCCTTGCGGCGGGCGCCGACGAAGTCCTGGTCGAACCGGTGTTTCCCGCGGTGCTCGGCAACCGCGTCCGCGCTCTGTTGCGCGCCGCCCGAGAGGCAACGGTTGCCCGCGAGGCCGTCGAGTGCGAAGCGGTGTTGCTGCGAATTCAGGAGGTCATGTCGCTGGCCGGCGACCTGCCCGAGGGCCTTCGCTCGGCGCTGTTCGCGTCCCTCGACATCATGAACTTCGAGCGCGCCTCGCTCATCGCCCACAGCGAGGGTAGCGACGCCGCGTACGTGATTGCGGCGACCGACGACAGCACGCTGTCGAAGTTCAAGCTCGACATCGAGGCCTATCCAGAATTGCGCGAGGCGATCAAATCGCGCGCGCCGTTGTTTATCGACGATGGTTGGAACCACCCGTTGACCGCGCCGGTGGCCGACGCGCTCAAGAAGAAAGGCGTGCGCGGCCTGGCGGTCTTTCCGGTCACGTGGCACAAGCGCGCGCTCGGCGCGCTGCTCTATCGGCGCGCGGCGACGGGGGCTCCCATGACTCCTCGGCGATTGGCGTTCGCCCGCCTGTTCGCCGGCGCCCTCGCCGGGCAGCTCGCCGACGGCAAGGTCATCGCGGCCCTGCGGGAACAGACCCATCGCATCTCCCGAGAGCGCTACGAAAACGAGCGTCGGCTGCGCGCCGTCGACACGCTCAAGGAGTATTTCGACGCCGCATCCGACGGCGTGCTCGTCGTCGACCACACCGAAGGCGTCCTGTTCGTAAACCGGGCGGCCGAGGCGATTACCGGCTTCGCGCGCGACGGCCTGCTCGGCACGTCGCTGCTCGACCTCGTGCCGGAGGAACAGCGGGACCAATTGCGGGAAGTCACGCGCCGCGTCCTGGCGGGGCGCAATCTCGACCCGTTCGATCTAGACCTGGGTACGTCGACGGGAGAGAGCGTTTGCGTCTCGGTCACCACGTCGACCGTGCTTTCGCCCCACGAGGCGGCGATTCTGCTTTTTCGCGACGTGACCGCCGAGCGCTCTCTCGAGACCGAGCTTCGCAAGACCAAGGACTTTCTCGAGCGGCTCATCGACTCGACGGTCGACGCCATCGTCGCCAGCGACATCGACGGCGTCGTGGTGCTGTTCAATCAGGGCGCCGAGCGAATCATGGGCTACGCGGCCGAGGACATCGTCGGCAAGGTGCACGTGTCGCAGCTGTACCCCGAAGGCGTTGCCCGCAACATCATGCGGATGCTTCGCTCGAGTTCGTACGGGGGCATCGGGCGACTCGAGCAGACGAGGCGCGAGCTGCTCACCGCCCACGGCGAGCTGGTGCCGGTCAACATGACGGCCTCGATCGTCTACGAAGAGGGCGACGAAGTGGCCACCGTGGGGATTTTTTCCGATCTGCGCGAGCGGATTCGCATCGAACAGCGCCTGCTGCAGGCGCAGGAAAAGCTGATGGTGAGCGAAAAACAGGCCGTGGTTGCCGAGCTCGCCGGCGCCGCCGCCCACGAACTCAATCAGCCACTTACTTCGATTCTGGGTTACATCGAGCTCATCGAGCGTCGGATGGAGGAGGACGCTCGCGAAACCCGCGCCCTCGGTGTGATCCGAAGTGAGGCCGAGCGGATGGCCGAGATCGTAAAAAAGATCGGCAGGATCACTCGCTACGAAACGAAGGAGTACGTAGGTGCGGCCAGCATTCTCGACCTCGACGCTTCGGCCGAGCCGCGTCCCGCCGGACCGTCCGGGAGAACCGAGGACTGAGATGACCCTCGCCACGGCCAACCGCGAAGCCCCCCAGTGCGATGCCGCGTAAGTCCACCGACATAGCCGACGCCGCGAGTCTGCCGCTGCCGACCTCCGAGCAGCTGCTGGCGACCGTGCTCGATCTCGGTCGCGAGATCCATCTGGAGATGTCCGAGTCGGAGATCGCGGAGCGCTTTGTCGGGACGTTGTCCGAGCTGTTCCCCGAGCGCGCGATCGCCGTGCGGGTGTTCGACCCGCGCACGGGCGAGCCGGCGATCACCGTGGCATTTGGCGGCGCCCTGCGCAGCGGCGTCGAGTCCGAGCGGGTAACTCTCAAGCCGACGGCCATCGAAAAGACGCGTCTGAAGGCCGCGGTGGCGTCGAGCGCCCGCATTCGCATTCGGGACCGCTGGGACTCGCCCTTTCACGGGGTGGCAACGGGGTTTACGGTGCCCCTGGTCGCATCCGGGGAGATGTACGGCACGCTGGACGTCGGGTATCCCCTGGGGGCAGACATGACCGAGTCGGACGAACCGCTCGTGTTGCCCATCGCCAACCACCTGTCCATCGTGCTTCGCAACGAGCGCCTGCACCGCGAGACGATGACTCTTCGCGACTACAACGCGACGCTCATCGAGCACGCCAACGCGCTCATTTTGGGGATCGACCGCAACTGGCGGGTCACCGTGTGCAACCAGGCGGTGTGTCGGCTGGTCGGGTTTTCGCGCAGCGAGTTGCTCGGCACCGACTTGCGCGACTGGCTGCCCCGGGAGGATCGGGGGCGACTCACCAAGGTGTTCCTGGGAGCGCTGTCGGGCCGACTCAACGACACGGTCGAAGTTGGCCTCGCCACCAAGGGAGGCGATCACGTCCGCACGGTCTGGAGCGTTGCGGCCATTAGCCGGCGCGGCAAGGTCGAGGCGGTCGTGGCCGTCGGCCAGGATCAGACGAAGGTGCGCGAGCTGCAGAGCCAGGTGATTCAAGCCGAAAAGCTCGCGACCCTCGGCCAGCTGGCGGCCGGGGTGGTGCACGAACTCAACAACCCGCTGACGTCCATCAGCGTGTACGCCGACTTTTTGCTGAAGAAAGCCCAGCGGGCCGCCGACAGCGGAGGGGCCAGCCTCGACGCCTCCGACGTCGAAAAGATCGAGCGCATCAACAGCGGAGCCGCCCGCATCATGTCGTTCGCGAAGGATCTGGTGCAGTACGCCAAGCCCACCGGTGCGGACGAGCGATTGGTGGCGCTCAACGACATCGTCGAGCAGTCGCTTTCGTTCTGCGAACACCTGTTTTCTCGCCACGGCATTCGTCTCAACATCGAGCTGGCGGCGGCACGGCCCCGGGTCTCGGCGGTCCCGGGACAGCTGGAGCAGGTGGTCATCAACCTGGTCACCAATGCGGTGCACGCGGCGTCGAATGCCGAGTCGGGCAACGTTTGGGTGACGACCTTCGACAACGGTCGCAGTGCGGGAATCCGCGTCGAGGACGACGGCGAAGGGATTCCGCCCGAACGACGAGATCGGATCTTCGAGCCTTTTTTCACGACGAAAGGCGCGGGCGACGGCACCGGACTTGGCCTGTCGATCGTCCGCAACATCGTTGAGCGCCACAAGGGTCGAATATCCGTTGGGGAATCGGCGGCTGGTGGCGCGTCGTTTGCCGTGCTAGTCCCGCTCGATGGAGAAGCGCTCGACTAGTCGGAAGACTTTCGACCTCGGTGCGCTTCGGGTAGGTTGTAGATATGAAGCTCGAACCCATCGTCGAAGAGCTGGAGAAAGCCGCCGCTCATTTGTCGATCGCGGTGAAGTACGAGGCTATCAACTCGGTCGTCGGTCCCGGGGGCCTGTGCAAGGTCAAGGGCCAGTACCGCGTCATCATGGACAAGCGAGCATCCGCGTCGGAGCGGGCGGGCACGCTGGCGAAGTCGCTGAGCGGCTTCGACCTGTCCGGCGTCGAGCTGTCGAGGGCGGCGCGGAGCATGGTCGATCGGTACGCGGCGCTGGCGGCGTCTTGAAGTCGCTGGTGCTGGCTGCCGTCGCATTGTCGGCGGCCTGCGCCGATAGTGCGGGCTCGTATTCGGTCCGGACGCTGCCGGGAGGTAGCGTCGAGGTCGACGCCTCGAGCCTGATGCTGCGCACCTCGGAAATCGGCTACCGCGGTCAGTCGCGGCCCGCAAGTACGGCGCTGGTCGACGTTCGCAACCCGCTTTCGGTGCCCGTCGAGGTCGAGCTGGTGGGGGCGCTACGCGACGGGGCGGGCAAGGCCGTTGGCGAGCTGCACCCCGACTCGCTGCGGATTCCCGCCGGCGGTCAGCGCACGTTTGCGCTGGTGCACCACGCGGGGGCTGTCGAGTCGGCGGTGGCGGCCGACGCCGTTGTGCGACGGGCGCGCATCGCTCGCTTCGACGAACCGGTCGCCGTGAAGGACGGCAACGTGTACCGAGACGGCAATCGCGTCGTCGTTGCGGCCAACATCGAAAACCTGGTGGATCGCGAGGCGTACGTCATCGTGATCGCGGGCTTCTACGATGGGGAGGGGCGCATTGTGAAGCGGCCGTTTACGGTGCTTCGGCTGCAGCCGATGGCTACGATGCCGGCGCGGTTCGTGGGGCCGGCGGGGTCCGAGAGCGGCTACATTTTTGTGGGCGATTCGCGCTACTAGGTCTCGGTAGGCTCGCTTGGGCTTGGGCTTGGGCTTCGGCTTGGGTTTGGGTTGGCTGGGCGTGGGGGAGGGGAAGGACTGGTGGGTGGCTCGGGGCTGCGCGATGGGGGCTGGCCGTGCTCAGGCATACGGTCCGCTGATCGTCTGGCGTGGGGCGCAGGGCTTCGTGCCGAGCGTCGAGTCCGGAGCGTGCGGTCCGAACTGCGCGCGGCCAGCCCCCATCGTCTCCGCCCCTTGGCGCTGGGGCCTGGCGCGCTCGGTCCGGGGGGGGTTGGGGTTA